>Ga0315272_10001678_pt1 | contig 10896 bp, 10 predicted proteins | sample C3_middle_MG_FD_203918 | JGI IMG/M metagenome (GOLD analysis project Ga0315272, IMG submission 203918) | Sediment microbial communities from Yellowstone Lake, YNP, Wyoming, USA - C3_middle | ecosystem: Environmental > Aquatic > Freshwater > Lake > Sediment | place: USA: Wyoming | collected...
AACCCCGGTTGCTTGAAACGGAATCCTTAGCCTTTCATCGAGGTGTTTTGTTCGACTATACGACCATTTTACCAACCCATATTTTAGCCCAACGTCCCAATCCTGAAGAAATGGGGGCTAAAGACCAGAAACAGATGCGTGTGCCGTTCCCAGGGATAATGGCTGCGTTCAGACCGGGTAATGCCCGGCGGCCTTTGTGAACTGTGAACCCGTCAACGCGCCCCCAATCGTAACATGTAACACCCCTCCCTATTTTCGGAAATGGCATCTGGATCAACGCAGTCGTAGCTGCCTCCGTGATACAGGTTGCAAGCCGATTTGGAGGATCTCGCGGTGTTGACGATGAAACACATGGTTAACGTGCCAACAGCCGGCTCCAACCACGCTCGTAGCGCCGGGTAACACAGGCGCGCAATGGCGCCCATTATCGCGGTTTTCGAGAGGTGATTCAGCGAATGATTATTCCAGGTCGATCAGAGTGAATCCGGGTCCTTTCCATTTTCCCGACTGGACAATGAAACGTTTATTATCTATTCTTTCCCCTCAACACTCAACCTGTATGACAACAAAAACAACCCGCCGTCATTTCTTGAAAAATCAACTGGCGCTGGCCCTGGCTGCCTCCACGTTTCCAACCCTCCTTCCTGCGACCATCTTTGGCAAGGAAGGCAAGGTGGCCCCCGGCAATCGCGTGGTGGTGGGTTGCATCGGCAACGGACCGCAGGGCCGCGGCGACATGGCCAATTTCCTGAACCTCCCCATGGCGCAGGTGGTGGCCGTTTGTGACGTCAATAAAAACCACCTCGAGATCGCCCGCAAACAGGTTAATGACCAGTATAAAAACCAGGATTGCGCCACTTTCCATGATTTCGAGGCCTTGCTCGCGCGCAAGGACATCGATGCCGTGCTGATCGCCACCACCGACCAATGGCATGTGCCGGTATCCGTGGCGGCCGCGCGCGCAAACAAGGATATTTACCTCGAAAAACCGATGGGATTATCCGTTCAGGAAGACCAGGTTCTGCGCAAAATCATGCGGCAGAACAAGCTGATCTTCCAATTTGGCACCCAGCAGCGTTCCAGCGGGCAATTTCGCAAAGCGTGCGAGTTGGTGCGCAATGGACGCATTGGAAAATTGAAACAGATCAATGTCTGGTGCGCGGCCAGTACGCCCGGCGGTTCGACCAAAGAGGCGCCAGTGCCTGAAGGGATCGATTACGAAAGATGGCTCGGTCCGGCACCCAAGACGCCGCACACGGAAGGCAAGTGCGTCGATAGCCCGCCGGCTCAATCCTACAAAACCTGGTGGTTTAATTACGATTATGCGCTGGGCTTCATCGCCGGCTGGGGTGTGCATCCGCTGGACATCGCCCTTTGGGGGTATCCGGAAATGATGAAAGCCCCTTTCGACGTGGAAGGCAAAGCCATCATCCCCACTGTGGGCGCCTGCAATACGTCGGTGGCCTGGGATGTCAACTTCCAGTTTCCAGACGGTGTCCAAATGACCTACCGCGGCAACCGCAACGGCTATGACAAGGTCATCCCCATGAACGACCTGGGCGATTGGCAGAAAAAATACGGCAAAATCGTCGATCACGGCACCGCGTTTGAGGGCACGGATGGATGGGTGTTGGTGGATCGCACCACCATCATTACTTCACCGGAAAGTCTGGTGGAGGAAAAACTCAAAGCAAGCGACCTGCGCCTCATTGAAAGCTCCAATCACGCGAAAAATTTTCTCGAAAGCGTGCTCAGTCGCAAACCTGCGATCTGCCCCATTGAGGAAGCCGTTCAGGCGGATACGCTCTGCCATCTGAGCGATATCGCCACGCGTTTGGAACGCAAACTGACCTGGAATCCCTCCAGGGAAACATTCGTCAAAAATGACGAGGCCAATAAACGTTTAAAAATGCGCTCCCTGCGCGAACCTTACCGCTTGAAATAAACGGAAGTTCGATCGCGCACTGACGGTTTTGGGGGCTGTCCGGCTCAAGGCCATAGCCCCCGGTCTATGGGTTCTTTGGTTTCGCGTTCACCCTGGGGATTCCCATGGCTCGCATCATTTGAAATTGTTGCCACCGGCTTAAACGCCAGCCCAGAAAACGCAGCATCCACCCATCACCACGCCGGCGATATCCGGCCACGCGCCTCCGGGTGGCCATAATATTCCGCCGCAACCTCCAACAATCCGCATACGCGCCAAAATAGGCTTTTCTTACAAATGCCACGTCCCGAAACAGCACAAGCGCGATCAGGGACTCCAGAAAGAGCATCGCCACCTGCAAGAAGGCCACCACAAAGAACAGGTGCTGCGCATTTTGCAGCCATAGCAGCAGACAGTTGCGGTTCGTGAAAAAACGCACCTGGGCACTTGTGCGGAATTCCTCCACCGCGCCAGCCCCCTTTGGATTCACATTCGCCCCTCCCCTGTGATGCAGTCGCGCGGAGGGCACCGCCACAAGGCGATAACCGGCAATCCATGTGCGAAATCCCAGATCATATTCGTCCGCATACATGAAAAAATCGGCGTTAAATCCGCCAATCTCCACAAAAACCCGACGTTCGATCAAAAAGGCGCACCCTTCAGGCATCAACACCGGCCGAACATGCGACCAAGGAATTCGAGGCGATGGCAGCCCAAAAACATCGAAGCCTTCGGCTCCCAGCGATTGAAATGAATCATCCGCATAATTAAGAACCAGCGGCCCGCCACCTTGCGCGCCATGCGCCCGCACTTCCCGCACCAGCGTCTCCATGCAGCCCGGCTCCAGCCAGGTGTCGTTATTCAGGAAAAACAAAAACTCACCCCGCGCCTTTGCGGCTGGACGGTTGTTTCCCTCGCAGAAACCGAGGTTCGCCCCGTTTTGGATAAAGCGGCCATTCCCCCAGCCTTCGATCAAGCGCGCCGCCAGAAGATCCGAGCCATCCGCGGAGAGATTGTCGGCTATGATGACCTCTAATTGGGAAAAAATGGTTTGAGCTTTCAGCGATGCCAGACACCGCTCCAGCCACCCGGCTCCATTGTAATTGAGGATGATGACGCTGACCAAGGGCATGAACGCCTCCCCCGCCCGGGATGCAAGGGCGTTGTTTGTTTGTTCGGCGGAGGTCGTTTGCACGGCAAAATCTGACGCAGGCCCAGCCTTGTGGTCAAGCGCTGATCTTGCCTTGCAAGGGTTCTTTTGCCAACATCCGATCCATGCGCGAACATCAATCCATTCGGTTTGCCATTTGCAATGAGATTTTTCAGGGGTGGAGCCTGGACAAGACCTTTCGTTTTGCGGCCTCCACCGGTTACGACGCGGTGGAAATCGCGCCATTCACCCTGGCCGAAACCGTCGGCGATATTTCGGCAATCCAGCGCAGGGGCATTTGCGAAAATGCGGCTCGGGCGGGCATTCAAATCTCCGGCATCCACTGGGTGCTCGTCAAACCAACCGGCCTCTATATCAATCATCCGGAACGCTCCATACGCGAACGCACCCGCGATTATTTTTGCGAATTGGTCGATTTTTGCGCCGACATCGGAGGACGTTCCATGGTGGTGGGATCACCCAAACAACGCAATGTCATGGACGGGGTCTCTCATGAGCAGGCATGGCAATGGGCGCTGGACACTTTTCGCGAACCGGTCGCGCGCGCCGAAAATCGGGGAGTGACCATTTGTTTGGAGCCATTATCCCCCGTTGAGACCAATTTCATCAACACCGCCGTCGAAGCCGTGCGTTTCGTTCGACAACTCAACAGTCCCTGCTTCAAAATCATCCTGGACGTCAAGGCGATGAGTTCAGAAGCCAGGCCCATCCCGCAAATCATTCAGGAATCCGCCGCTTATGTGGGCTATTTTCACGCCAACGATCCCAATCTGAAAGGCCCGGGATTCGGACAAGTGGACTTCAAACCCATCGCCGCCGCCCTCACAGCGGCCGGTTACAAAGGTTTTGTTTCTGTGGAAGTATTCAATTTCGATGAAGGACCTGAAATCATAGCCGGGAAAAGCCTGGACTGTTTAAAAACGGCTTTTGGCCATTGGCGGTAACATTGAAATCCCCGCCACTATTACAACTTCACAGATATTTCTCCGGTCTTGGATGCGCTGGGGGGTAATTCAATCGGCAGACCGATCATGTTCCCATACTCGACCCAACCGCCGTAATAATTCGCCACCTTTGCAACGCCCAGTAAATACTTCAACACAAACCATGTCAGGCAGGCTCGCTCACCAATACGGCAGTAGGTGATCGCGGGTTTGAGAAGGTCCACCCCCTTTTGCCCAAGCACCAATGCGCGCAACTCTTCGGCGGATTTGAAGGCGCCATCCGGTTGGACCATCAGGTTCCATATGATATTGACCGCGCCGGGAATATGCCCTGCGCGGACCGCCGTTTCATTCAATCCAGGCGGGGCGGTCATTTTTCCCGAGTATTCATCGGCCACGCGCGCGTCGATGAGATTATGACTCCCTTTTTCGCAGGCCTCCAAAACATCGTTGATGTTGGCATGAATGGAATCGTCCACACCATCCACCTCGTAAACTCCGGGTGTCACAGGTGTGTCATTGACCACGATGGGGCGATCCTCCTCGTTGAACCATTTCAAACGGCCTCCATTCATCAGGCGCGCATCCCGATGTCCAAAGTATTTGAACAGCCAGAATCCATAAGCGGCGAACCAATTACTTTGATCCCCGTAGAACACCACCGTGTCCGACGGGCTGATTCCCACCCCGGACGCAAGACGCTCAAAGCCATCGCGTCCGAGAAAATCCCGCCGCACGGGATCCTGAAGATCCGTGTGCCAATTCATGGGAATCGAACCCGGAATATGACCTGCCTCATGCGCATGCGTGTTCAACCCGATCTCGACAATTTTTATTTCGGGATGATGCAGGTGGTCTTTGACCCATTGTGTTTCCACCAAAACCTCGGGATGCGCATAGTCGCTCATATTATCTCTATCGTAAAAAGGAAAACAGCGGCCTTCGGTACTTTCTCACTTTGCCCTGTCGATAACCGAACCACAAATCGATCTCATCATGCCAGGGCAACCGCATTGTCCGCCCACAATAATGGCAATCCAAATGACACGCCACCGGAAACATTCGGGACAAAACCGCGCGTCCAAATCACGTTCCAAGGCCGCTAAACTCCCCCATTCAAAAGACGATTTCGCATGTTAATTTTGGAATCTGGAAGTCGCGCCGTTCTCGTGGACAATCATGTATCAGATGACCATTCCAGTGACCATTTAATGCATTCTCCGTCAGTCAGGCGATCGAACAGGGAAGAAGTGCGTGTTGCACCAACCCAGCGCAATTTCCAATTTCTGTTTGTGTTTAGCCTTTAAGCGGCTATTTTTAGTGCGTTAGTGGGTTGTACAAATACAGCCGCATCCTTGGAAAACAGTGATCATCTTGGTATAATATTATGCACATTGCCATTGTGGGTTTGGGTTATGTAGGGCTGCCCTTGTCTCTTCAGTTTGCGCGTTCTGGAACGCAAGTTGTTGGTTTGGACATTGATACATCAAAAGTCGATGCGCTTAATCAAGGCCGGAGCTTTATTCGCCACATCCCATCCGAGGCGATACAAGAGCAATTGGCCGCAAAGAAATTTTCCGCCTCCACTGATTTCTCCAAAATTCGTGATTTGGACGCCGTCATCATTTGCGTTCCCACCCCATTAAATAAAAACCGCGAACCGGATATTTCGTACATCCTCGATACCGGCAAGGCCGTGGCCCCTTACCTGCATAAGGGGATTTTGGTGGTGCTGGAATCAACCACTTACCCCGGCACCACAGATGAAGATTTGCGTTTCGTCCTTGAAAGCGGTTCAGGCCTCAAGGCGGGCGTCGATTTTCATCTCGCCTTTTCACCCGAACGCGAGGACCCGGGCAATCCGAATAGCCAGGTGGCCAATATTCCCAAGGTCGTCGGCGGCCTCACTCCGGCATGCCTGGAAAAGGCCAAAGATCTTTACGGGCGCGCCATCAAAACAGTCGTTCCCGTATCCTCCTGCCGCGCCGCCGAGGCAACCAAGCTTTTGGAGAACATTTTCCGATGCGTCAACATCGCCCTGGTCAACGAATTGAAAATCGTTTACAGCGCCATGGACATCGATATTTACGAGGTGATCAACGCCGCCAAAACCAAGCCCTTCGGGTTCATGCCCTTCTATCCAGGACCCGGTTTGGGTGGTCATTGCATCCCCATCGATCCTTTTTATCTGACTTGGAAGGCCAGGGAATACGGTCAGGCGACACGCTTTATCGAGTTGGCCGGCGAGATCAATACCGGAATGCCCGAATACGTGGTCCACCGCACAACGGACGCCCTTAACTTCTTCCGCAAAGCGGCCAATGGCAGCCGGGTGCTCATCATCGGATTGGCCTACAAACCCAACGTGGACGATGACCGGGAATCTCCGAGCTATACTCTGCTTGAGCTGTTCAAAAAACACGGGGCGGAGGTATCCTATTACGACCCCTATGTGCCCATCATCCGCCCAACCCGCGAGCATCCGCATTGGGCTGGTGTAAAATCCGTGACTTGGGACAAATCCACCATTTCCTCCTTTGACGCAGTCGTTATCGCCACAGCGCACGATGTCATTAATTTCCAGGAATTGGCTGATTGGTCGCCATGTATCGTCGATACACGCAACGCGATGACCAGGGCGCGAATCAAGCCCAATCAAGTCTGGCGCGCCTAAGTATTGACCGCGAGTAATTTTGGATTGTCCCAAGGCTCAAAGCGCAGGGTCGTCCGTCTCGGGTCGATCGACTGTGGCTGCCTTGAATTGGCCGATGACCAACAGGATTCAGCTCGCCATTCCTTTCAATTACATGCTCGCTCCAAATCATTCATCAAACCGACCTCCATGGTTGGCGTGGACGTTTTTGTTGGTTTTTCTGGCTTGTATTGGCGGTGCTTATGCGTGGTTTCATTTAAACCCGGATACACATCAATCGACGCTATATTTTGAAACGCGTTCTCAAATCCCTGGCTATGATTACCGGATTGAATCCGTCACACCCAGCGAACAGTCCTCCCTGGCAACGACGAACCTGATAAATGGTACTTTTGTTGGAACGAATGCCGAAGAAATACGCGTGTTTTTTGCCAAATGGAGCGGTTCCGATGGAAAAAATCTCTCCGTCGTTCAACACACGCCGGACCTTTGCTGGGTGAAGGCCGGATGGCAGCCGGTAAATCTGGGACAACCCGGCAAGATGACTCTGCGGTTTGGATCGACAAACCTGGATTTTGAATGCCGTGCGTTTGAAGCCCCCGGAGGCGCGTCCCGGGTCCTGGTGGTCTGGGCAACCCTTGTCGGCGGCAAGCCATTCCAGGAATCCTGGCGTTTTTCAAGCGACAAAACCGCTACATCGGAAAAAGCATGGTTACGGGCGGACCGATTCCTGGCGGCGAATCGATTTTTTCAAAGCCTGATTCATCGCATCCCGTCGGAACGCAGCAAGCAATTCGTCCGTTATTCCATGACCCTCCGAAACGACTGGCAAACAGGATTTGAAACACTGCGCTTGTTCGGTCCAAATTGGATCGAATTGAAATCCCAGGTTCCCCGGCCATAGTCCAATCCCTTCCTTCCACGTCGATCCCCGCCTCATTTCCGCGCCTCATGACCTTGCGCGTAATCGTCGGAACCCGGTCTGAATCTCCTTCTTGACACCGTTGCTTTGTAGTATAAAGTCTTCCCCATGGAGTCGAATTGGGCCACTGAGCATTTGCAGGTTATTCGCACGCTCATGGAGCGCGCGACCATTTATCGACGCGCCCTGGCGCCAGTCATGTTGACCGCAGGCCTTCTGGGCATTGCGGGCGGCATCGTCGGTTGTGTCCTCCATTTTGACACCCCCCGGTCGTTTGCCATTTTCTGGAGCGCCATTGGCATGGCTGGTATCGCAGCCGCGTTCCTGTTGGTTCGACTCCAGGCCATTAGAGCCGCAGAAGCCTTCTGGTCCCCACCCACACGCCGCGTCACCCAAGCCGTGTTGCCTCCTTTCTTCGCCGGTTTGCTCACTGTGACGGCCCTTTTTCTTCCCCGCTGGGCCGATCCCATTCAAGCCTGGTGGTTGCCTTCGCTTTGGATGATTTTTTACGGCTGCGCACTTCACGCCGCCGGTTTTTTCATGCCCCGGGGGATTAAACTCTTTGCCTGGATTTTCATCCTATGCGGCGGATGCTTGTTTCTGGTGTTAAGCGGTTTAACCAATGTTCCCCCGCTTCATTACGCGCATGGAGTCATGGGCGTCCTCTTCGGCGGCCTCCATCTGGCCTATGGTCTTTACCTCTATGCCACCGGCGAAAAGTCGGCCCCATCACCCCTCGATGTTCGCTGAGTTCATGTGAATCCCGATACTTTTCTCCAACTCGATCGTGTCATCCATGAAAAAGGGCGTCTCACCATCATGTCCCTGCTGGCCGCCTCGAATCAGCTCTCCTTTACCGAAATCAGGGATACCTTGGGAATGACCGATGGCAATCTGAGCGTTCATATCCGAACCCTTCAGGAAACAGGCTACGTTGCGGTGACCAAATCCTTTCACCACAAAAAGCCTCTGACCACATGCGCCCTCACTCCGGCTGGTCGCAAGGCGTTCCTCGCCTACATCGACCTGTTGGAGAGCATCGTCCAGCAAACCAAACCACGGAAATAATTTTTGAACATTGTTTCCCGCGCCTGGTCATATACTTTGTGTTACAAAGTGATTTATAATGAACCCCGTGCAAGTCCCTTGATCGCGATTTTATGAAATTTTTACGCGCTGAACACATGGGCATGTGCTTCGGAGTGCGTGACGCCATTGGCCTGGCCACTCACGCCGCCGCCTACCATCCCCTCACCATACTGGGCGAATTGGTCCACAACCCCACAGTTTTGGATCGACTGCGCGCCCGGGGAATTGACATCAAATACCGCGTGGAAGAGGTCGCCACGTCCCATGCGATGATCACGGCCCATGGCACATCGAACAAGGCCGCATCCCACGCGCTGAATGTCGGCCTCAAGCTCATGGATGCCACCTGCCCCCTTGTGAAGCTGGCTCATCGCTCCATTAACGCGCTCGTTTGGGACGGATACCACCCCGTTATTATCGGTAAAGCTTCCCATGTCGAAGTGCGTGGAATGACGGAAGATCTCGATCGATTCAATGTGATCGAAAGCGAGCAGGATTTGGAACAGGTGCGGGAACATCCAAAGTACGGCGTCATTGCCCAGACAACTCATCCCATTGAACGCGTGCGCCACTGGGTGGACCGCCTGCGTCTCAAATTCCCCGCCTCGGAGATTAAATTCATCGACACGGTGTGCCAGCCCACAAAACAACGCCAGGCAGCAGCCGTTGACCTGGCACAACAGGCCGAAGTCGTCATTGTCATCGGTGGCGCAAACAGCAATAACACCCGGGAACTGGCGACCACCTGCGCAAAGTATTGCCTCAGAGTCTTCCAGGTCGAAAATGCCGCCGGGCTTAAACCGGAGTGGTTTGCGAACGTGGACTGCGTCGGAATCACCGCCGGCACCTCCACATTGGATGCGACCATCGACGAAGTGGAAAATCGCATTCGTGAATGGGCTTCGCCACTTGCCACATTCAATTCATCGCGTCTTTTGGAGTGTCCCGAAATTGCAAAGCGTTCCTGGGCGCAATCCGTCCATATTGCCGAATAAGGAAAGCGACGAACCGCATTCAAGTCCGATTCAAAACACGAGCCAGCCATAGGCCAGGCATAGAGCGGCGTTGAAGGTCGCCATGGTGAAATCGTCGGTTCCCCGGGGAGAAAATAATTCAATTAGTGGATTGGTGAATGCCAACAGCACACCCAAAACCAGCCAGGCAACGGAGAGTTGGTGCACATACACCAGGGTCACATTGAGCACCAGGACGCAGATGAATCCCGCAACCACGCCCGTCCAAGACTTGCGGTTAATCTCGCCCAGGCCCCACACCTGGATGCGATGCCGTCCCCAGAGTGAGCCAAAGATTTCGGAGGCGAAATCCGCCGCGGCATAGGACAGCCAGATGAACGCGTAAACGACCGCGTACGTCTTTGGGGAATAAATGCCGGCCAGCGGCAGCGCCAGCGGAATCATGACGAATTTAAAACCGCTCCACAATGTGGCGATGCAGAGGGCGTTGGCGCGCCCCAGAACTCCATCCAGCACCCGCGCCTGTGCGCCATAAGTCATGTGCCCGAGAACGCCGTTATTATGAAATGTCAACAGATTCCACCAGTTCAGAAACAGGGCGTCGAACAGGCTGGATTGCAGCCCGACCAGGAGCGAATCTGACGTGGGATTCTGACGGATTTGAAAATACACCAGGCCAAAGCTGGCAATCACCAATAGGATCGTGCGCCCGCGACGGCCAATCATGTCGATGATACGAATCGACCGCTCGGGGTGCCGTTGGAGTAACGCCTCAAGGTCGAATCCTTCCAGACGATTGCCAAACACCATCTTGAGTTCCTCCCGACTGAGTCCCAGCCTTTTGAGCAGGCCATATTTCAACCAATGAAAGGCGTACGACCATACCATCCAAAAAAGCACAATGCCCCCCACCAATCCCATCACTTGTTTGAGCGAAATTTGCCCTTTTCCGAAAAACAGTCCGCCATCCTTTCCGGTGACGCACAAAAACAGCCAGACCAAGGTGAGTATTGAGGTGTAAGCAAGACAGGCGTAGAACACTTTCATCGCCTGACGTGGCCGCACTTCTTGCGCGTCCTTATGGGAAAGCTCTGCCGGCATCGACCGACCGTGGCACATCCGCAGCCACCCAGTCAAGAATCCCGCGTCTAAAGCGGCGGTTCCGAATAACCCCTTTGCAGCGGAGAACCGCGCCACGGACGGAAGGAGTTAATTAAAA
>Ga0315272_10001679_pt1 | contig 10895 bp, 6 predicted proteins | sample C3_middle_MG_FD_203918 | JGI IMG/M metagenome (GOLD analysis project Ga0315272, IMG submission 203918) | Sediment microbial communities from Yellowstone Lake, YNP, Wyoming, USA - C3_middle | ecosystem: Environmental > Aquatic > Freshwater > Lake > Sediment | place: USA: Wyoming | collected...
AACTTACAGCCTAGCATTAAATCATCGATAGAACCTATGTGAACGTGAATCAAGTCGCAATTCTTAACATATTTTATCGCTTTATAGATGCCCAAATCCACATATTGAAATGATACAATTTTATCTATAAGTCCACCAATGTATCGCTTTCTAACAAGTGGTAATGGGAGTATACCCAATCGATGTACTATAAAACTTTTGCTCTCTTCCATCATAGGTAAAGGCGCGTAAAGTTTATTCAAAATTAGTATAGAGTATCCTCTTCTTTTCAATTCTCGGCTCACGTATAGCAAATATTTTTCTACACCCCCGACTATTAGGGGGAATGGCTGCCAAGCAATCATGCAAATTTTCCTTCTGTTCATAATTTAAATTTCTCCAATGGTAACAGCAAAATTAGATCATTGGATAAAGGTACTAATCTAAAACTGAACGAACCATAGTAGGTATAATTGGCAAGATTGTATGATCCCGTGACAAACGGATAACTTACCATCAGTGTATCAAACTTGATTAATCCTTCTCTTCCCTGTATGCTGCTTACAGAAGCAAAAATTTCACCATCGGTCATCTTCGCGCAATTGTCATTAATGCAGAGGGCTCCCTGAACACGCAATTTTACGTAACCAAAGCCAATAGCTTCCAGCGATACATTACCAACTAATTTAACGATTCCATCTCCAATAGCCTCTTCCTGACATGAGTTATTTATGCATATTAAGAGCTCTTTAACGTGCATCTCTACATCTCCTGCAATTTTTATACCTCCTTTCGCCTTTAAGAAAAATTCTCTTTTGAACGTAGTACTACCCACATCACCTAATATAAACCTCATTATTGTCCCAACTTTATGCCTAATAGCCAATAAACAGCTTTGATTAGAGCACATCTTCATATTGGTGATTATCGGATAGATGTTTACAAAATAAATGTTATTCTTTATCTTTTCTATCGCTGTTATTTTTTCTCCATTATCGCACTCATAAAACGCTAGGATATTATTTATACCAGTTGTATTTTGATAACTTAAAATAGCTTTAATAATGCAACCGGCACTTCCGCTTTCTATTTTCTTGCCCAAAATTATCACGTTCCTATTATCCTTAGCTAGCACATCTATGATTTTTTGGTCGGTAATAGTTTCGTTAATAAGAATAACATTCTTTCCTTTTAAAGCATTACCAGAAAATGCGATGGTGTAGTTAAGGTTAGATAGCTGCATGAAAACGATGGCATCGCCGCAAAGCGCTACTGGATCCTCGTACACTGCTAAATATTCCACATCCGCTCTTAAGCTTGTCACGTTTTCGTCAAACCTATTAGTCACACCGATTCTAAAACCTACGATATACTTCCCCCGTTGACCCACATCTATGATTTTCCTGGCAACCGCCCAAACATCGCTTTGCATGTAGGGGCTGCCGCCATAGATAACGTTCTCCATCGAACCATCATTATAGAGTATTTGAACTAATAATTTCGTTTTATTGTATGTTCTAAACTTAATTTCGATGATAAGCTGTCTGTCAACAAATATAGGTTTTTCTAAAATTTTTCTAAAAAGCGCTACAGTTTTATTTCCTGGCACATCACTTTGTATATGAATTATAAAATATTTATCATAAATTCTCGCATTTAATGCTTTAACATTAAATATAGCGAACTTATCAATAGTATCAGGCTTCCAATTAACAAAATCGTTAACATCGGCAAAATATTTTATCTCAACATTTCCCGGCAAATTATATGTTTGACCTAACATTAATGTACCGGGAAGCAACAATACGTTTTCACTATAAAAGGATGGGAGATTTAAAGGTATTAACGCGTATGCGCTAAATGTATCATCTTGATAAATAAGTGGGAAGTAATCTAATAATTTCTGCAAAGCGTTCTGCCCAAGAGTATTTCTAGTTATTATAGCATAACTAACGTTAAGGTAGCTTAAAAGAAAGGCAGTAGTAAATATATCATCGGAACCACGTAAAACATCCCAATACGGGCTGGAGGTATGAGAGTATACAGAAACCCCCGTGACCGAATATATAGCTTCGGGTAAAGAAGTTGAAAGAATAGCCGAACCCTTTGGCACCTCGAGCGCGCTGACAAAAGACAACACACCCTGAGCGCTTTCGGGAACACCGCTCTGACAATACATAGCCTTCACTTTCAAAAGATTAGACGCTGAACCAGCAGTCACAAGTACAAGCGCTAGACCTAGCGCGACAGGATAAGACGAGTACCTTTTCCTCGGCAATCTCACTAGAAAGTCGGCACCTCGCGCAGCCGCGATCGCAATAAAAGGCCAGAGGACATCTCTCATGTACCTGAACTCTTCGATGCCACGCGCTTGAGACACCACCTTTCGCACGTCAAACAAATGATAAACGGCAAGTTCGACAGCGAGAATCGTAGCCAGGAAAATAAGCAACATTTGAATATTTTGTTCTCTCTCCTTTATAAACAATAAGATTGCTATTGTGGATAGAATACCGGCAACCCCTAACTTTAATGGAAAATAGTAAAATGGTATAAGCCCGCATCTATAATCTGGTTTAACATTACTGATTGCTTCATAAAGAATTATTACCAAAAGCATTGAAATATACAAAAATATGAAAATTTTTTTCAATTTCATCTCATGCCGTAAGATAAAATTACTGATTTTATTTTTAACGAAACTCAACACCAAAATCATCATTCCTATTACCCCTACAATCAACATTGGTACCAGATATGTTTTTGCAGTATAAAGTTTAAGAGGAGCTAATATATCTAAAATAGCAGTTATGAAAATAGCTATAATCAAAGCGATGGCTGTATATGTAAATTTCGAAATTTCTATAATGTTCCATATGTAGTTAATAATAAGTAATGTCATGATGATAACGGCAAAAAATATTGTTTTTTCTATATGGAAAAGTAAACTCATTATAATTAATTGGATGAAAATAATAAATATCATAAAGGTCTTTTTAGATCTTTTATCCAAATCACTACGATCTATGAGGTAGGATACTATCGTGTATAAGACGGCGTTATCAATTAGGATGGGAACTACAGCACTGGGGAACATCATCGAGTAAATTATATCGCAATTGTCATCCGAAACCTGTGAGAGAAATGAACAAATATTCCCGCTTGAAATCGTACCAGCACACAGCCATGCTTTAATCCAGCCGAAACCGGAGGTTACAATAAAGAAGAAAACCGCTAAGGAGACAGAGCGCCTTTCACCTAGCAACCTCTTCGCTAACCGAACAAACGCGAGTAAAGGTAGAGGGAGCAGCACCCAGGGAAGAACCTCAGTGAGCAAGTAAGGTATTTCCGCCCCAGTTAAAAACGAGCTCACTGCCAAGAACAGGTGGAAAAAGTAGGGGTACGCCGGCATAGTGAATTCGCCTAACTCTGCTTCCTGCCAAGAGTAATACCCGCGCGCCAGTTTGTTCGCAAAACCGGCATGTGCAAACTCGTCGCCAAGCAACGCAACTCCTGGTTTTTGATGAATAACTGAGTACTGCAGATACAGCACACTTATAGTCGCCACAATCATGCAAAACTCGACGAGCTCCGCGAGAGTTATTCTGGCGAACACATCACGCGTTACACATGCTGATTGACCTAGATATTTCTTAACTATAACTATTATGTTAATAATAAAGTAGAGTGATAATGTCACATTAAAAAATAAGGTTAATAATTTAATCAAGCTAAAATCTCCTAAGACCCATACAATAAATCCTATCATTGCATATACAAAAATATTAAATAAAATAGAGAATAAAGCAATATCTATCAAATCGGTAATTATTTTTTTTGCATATAATAAGATGGTAGTCATAAAGCCAGGGAGCAAAATCGATACAAAATTTATTATCGAAAATTCTCGACTTCCTAAACATACTAAAGCGGACAGAATATTTATAACCGCTATGAAAATGCTTATTAAAATTGCAATTAAACTCAGTAATTTACGATTTATTCTTATTTCTATATAAATTTTTTCTATTCTGCTTCGCAAGTTTTCATATAGCAATATCAACAATAAATTTAGTATGATTATCAAGGTTATTACAAAATAGTTTTTATTAGGAATGTCAAACAGTGAAAATAGATTATCAAGGAGAAGTAATGCAACATAGTTGACAAGCAATATGCCTATTAAAAACAAACTAGCCTTAATTCCAGGAAAGTTTATCAAGCTTGCGCACCGTCGCCTGGACGCCGCAGAGTGATCACTCGATTCCTCTACTATCTTGCCCGTTCTGCTGTCTTTCGCCTCGGCTATCCCCTGCCGTCCACCCGCGCGCTTGCTCCAGGGGTTTGCCTTGCACCACTCCACCGCCGCTTGCCTTAGGCGCTTGGCGAGCTGGGGGTTTTTCGAGGACTTCGAGGACTTTCGCATCTGCGCGCAATACGGACATTATTATAGCTTCGCAGCTATCGGACATAAACTGAGTTAGGTGCTAATTCAGTATTGGAGGATAACGAACCGCGTTTATTTTTAGATACCTCTTTATAGATTTGAAGTATTTTTGTGAAAACTACATTAGCATCATATTGTTCAGCTTTTCTTCTAGCATTTTTTCCTAGTTTTTTCCTTAATGCTGGATTATTATAAAGTTTCAATATTAAGTTCTTAAGCTGTTTAGAATTATAGGGATCAAATAAGAGGGCTTCTTTTCCATCTTCGACCATCTCTTTGATAGAAGGTATATTGCTAGCAATTATCGCTTTACCACTTGCCATAGCTTCTATTAGGGCTATTGGACTTCCTTCACTTAAGGAGGGTAAGACAAAAATATCTATAGCAGTTAGAAACCTGTATGCATCTGCGATGAAACCTAGGAAAGAAACAACATTCTCAATACCTTGCTCCCTAACGTATTCTTCAAGTACAGACCTCATAGGTCCATCTCCAATGATTATGAGCCTAGCTTTCACTCCAGAACAGCTTTTCACAAATTCTCCAAATGCCTTCACCAGTGTTTCTACGTTCTTCTCGGGGTTTAATACACCTATGTAACCTACAGTAACAGCCTCAGATTCGGCAAGTCCCAGGGTTTTTCTAGCATCCTCTCGTGACAACAAATGCTTTTCATGTTCATGCAAATTTATTGCTGACGGCACAATTATTATTTTATTGGAAGATACTCCGCATTTTTCATAAAAAGACTTAACTTCATTATTATTTACCAACAATATGGCTGAACTATTCTTAAGTAGATTTAGAGCTATAGTATACAATATCTTTGTTAAAAACCATACAAAATTGCCTAGCATGGAATCTGCATTCATTAATTTTATTTTACACTCTCTAAGTGGGAAACCATGAATTTGAATAACATAAGGTATCTTGAGAAGTTTCCATAACAGATAAGCGATTAAAAAAGAGGAAGACAAATCATGAGCGTGTACTATCTTTTGAGTAGCTTCATCTTGCCTCGTTTCTTTTATAATTCTTATTGTTCCTAGGACTACTGTTAACGGATTGGGCAAATGTAGTGCCAAATATTGCAAAGATGACCTCTTAATTCTTGATACTGTTTTGGTTTTGCTAAACTTCACACTATCTGGAATATCCGTCCCAATGTGGTAGGGATAAATTTGCCCCATTCTATAAACAATAATGACTCTACAACCATGACTACTTAAGAAATAAGCTAGTTCCCTAGTGTACTTCGCCCAACCTCCTGGGCCGAAAAATTCGCCCCCCAATATTAAATAAATAGACATTGAGTTACATTCGCGTCTAGACGTTAAATCAAAGGAAGAGTTATAGGCAAGTTTAAGCTTTGTGCTTTCCATAAGAACCTTGTAACTTTAGTTATATTTTTCGGTTAATAACCTTCTCGTATATTTTAATATAGTTTTCAATAATCCTATCCCATCCGAAATTACTAAATATATAGCTTCTTCCCTTTTTTCCCAGGCTTTTAGCGAGTTTTTCATCGCTAAGAAGTTTATGCAATACGGATGCTAGAGATATTACATCGCCATAGCGAACTGAAAAACCAAATTTTCCTTTATTAATAATTTCCGCCATAGGAGTCCGATCTGCAACAATCACTGGTGTCTCGCAAGCGGCGGCTTCTAGAGAGACTAGACCATAAGGCTCAAAAGGTCCTAAGTATGTAACAACGGAAGCATCAGTATAGGCCGAAATTTTATCCTGCTGAGATAATGATCCAGTAAACAATACAGAGTTTGAAACACCCAACTCTTGCACCAAAGACTTAGCTACGCTTAGGTATCCATCGTCAGGTCCAGCGATTACAAGAAAAGCATCTTTAAAATTCAGTTTAGTATTAAGAAAGGCATAGGCTCGAATAAGAAAGTCTATACCCTTAAGCTTATGAATTCTACCCAAATAAAGTATGATTTTTTTATCCTCTGGAATATTGAACTTTTTCCTGAAAGCTCCTTTAGGCGGTAAATTGGAGTACTCTGAGATGTCTATTCCATTAGGGACGATGAATATTCTTTCCCTGGGAACACCCATATTTTCGTATTGTCTGGCTTCTATTCGACTGAGAGCTATTACACCATTAGCATTTTTTAAAACTTTGTAACCTAATAGAAAGTCATAAGAAATTTTTAATATTTTCGAAGAACCCACTATTGGAAGTTGCCCATGTGCTTGTAAGACGAAAGGAAGCCCACGTTTTTTAGCATAGTAATATGTTGTCAGAGCTATGTAACTTCTATATTCATGTACATGAACTATATCAAAATCCGAAATTTCCTTCTTTAAAGTTGAAATCAGTTCTTTAGAAAAATAAATATGCATCGAAGGCTTATATAATAAATTATTAAAATATCTTACGTTTATTTTGTTGTAATTAAAAAATTTTTTCTTAGATGCGAATAAACAATTGCTGTTTAAAACGTTGGTAGTAAATACTGTGACTTCATGACCTCTCTTCGCCAATGCTTTGGAAATTTCATAGGCTACAAATGCGGCTCCTCCTGAGCTATAAGGTGGATAAAAAGCATTAATTATTTGAAGAATTCTCATTGCTTATTTTTCTAGCGAAAACTATATAACTTAAAGCATACGCTATAATGAAGAGAGGTTAAGCGCTCTAACGCCTCAGAAACTTTATAGGTTGCTAATGCTGATCCATGTTGCTCATTTGATTTTAATCGATACGAAAAGAGTTGCATAAAAGAAGACGATTCCATAGCATGAAGGTCTTCTGCAGATATTGACTATCGAAATAAATAGGAAATCGCATATGATACTAGGCGAAAAAATAGAAATATAGGAACTATTCCATAGAAGGTTTTTTTCCTTTTAAATAAGTACTTGAGAGAGAAAACTAATCCAATTATTAGAGATATCACTAGGAATATACGTATGGGAATACCAGTTAAGTTAGATAAATCGTATGACTTAAAGTTTTTGGCTCTCCTAAGATCTTTGCGTATGAACTCTGCTATTGATCTGTGAGTGTCATGGTAAACAGGGTCGTTAAAGAACACTATATAATAACCTTTCATTGCGAGTTTTCGTGCAAGATCATAGTCTTCCCCGGTATCAATCCCTGTAGTTATCCCCCCGACTTCCTCTATAGATTTTTTTCTGAATATTGAGATGCCTCCTCCCCAGAACCCAATTTCCATTTTAGCTAAGTATATCATTACAGACCATGAAAACCAATTATAAGCTTTTGTTAGTGCAGTTGCATCAGGTGGAGGTGCTGTTAGAACCCATAATGTACTAGCAGTGGGATATTCGCATAGCAATTTAACACCTTTAAGAAGCCATTCTTTATGCGGTATATAGACATCGGAATCCCAGAGCGCTATTAATTCTCCTGAAGATTTTTTGATTCCAAAATTTCTAGCATCTCCCAACAGACCCTTGTAATGATATATTTTAGCTCCATATTTTTTGGCAATGTTAACAGTATCATCTGTGCTTCCACCATCAATAATTATAATTTCCTTTTTAGGGTAATCTTGGCGAACTATACTTTTTAGGCATTTCTCTAATGTATCTTCGCTGTTTAATGTCGGAATTACGAATGATACTAGAGGCAGCGAATCAAGATTCATTTTATCCTGGTTCTGAAATTTAGAGGATTTTATAAAAATAACCTTACTTCCTTTAAAATCTTTACTTGTGATATTCATGCTTTTTCATAGCTCGAAATTATAGCATCCAGTAGCTGCGAACCTATCTTGTTTAGGCTCGCTTTGCGTTCTACAAAACTTCTGCCGTTGGTTCCCATTTTCTCAGTTCTCTGGGGGTCACTGGAAAGTTTTAACAGGTTCTTCGCAAGGGCTTCTGGGTCGCCAGGTTTAGAGACGAGGCCTGAATGGGTTTGGAGGACGTGGAGGGCAGGGGCTCCTCTAGCTATGCAGATTATTGGCTTGGCTACAGCTTGGTACTCGTATAGCTTGGATGAGATGCCTAGGTATGGTCTTCCGAAGTCTTTTAGTGGTAGGAGGAGGGCGTCTGCTTGGCAGAGGAGTTTGGCTACTTCTTCTCGGGAGAGTATTTTGTCTATGAGTTTGACGTTTGTGAGGCCGAGTTGTTTGATTCTGTTTTTGATGTATGGTGTTAGTTCTCCTGCGCCTTGGAGGATGAATTCTATGTTTTGGTTTTGGAGGAGTTTTGCGGCTTGGAGTACTTGTTCGAAGTCGTATGCTACTGAGAATGCCCCGCTGTATAGGAGCGTGAATTTTTCTTTTTTGTTTTTGGATGGGCAGGGCTTGAATTTTGCTGTGTCTACTCCTCCTCTTACTGTTTTTATTTTTTGTGGGTTAGCATGGTAGCGGTTTGCAATGACTAGTGTATAGTATGGGCTTATGGGTGTTATGACTTTTGCTTTGTGGTAGGCGATCCTAGCGAGGGTTTCGGCTATTTTTGCTGGTAGTGTGTTTGGCTTAAGTAGGTTGAGGCTGTACATGTCTTCTGGCCATAGGTCGTCGACGTTAAGGGCTACTGGGACTCTCTTTATCCAGGCGTAGATTTGGGCTGGGTAGAAGGATATTATGTTGGGGTTTGCCGCCCATACTATGTCTATTTTTCCCACTGCTGGGAGGGCGAGGAGGGATGATACTGCGAACGAGAGGAATAGGACTAGTCTGTAGGCTAGGCCTTTTGAGGGTAGTGGTGGGACAAATGTTCTTATTATTTTTACTCCTTCTTGCCACTCGATTTTGAGTGGCTTCCACCTGTATTGTTTTGGTATGTTTCCGTGGGGGTAGTGTGGGAAGGCGGCTGTGACTGTGACTTTTGCCCCGTTGAGGATCATTCCTTTTACTGCATTGTAGGCTCTGGTTGCTCCTCCGCCCATGTCGGGTGGGTAGTATTGGGCTATTACTAAAACACTTAATTGTTTTTGTTGTTTCACTAGAATCTTGCTGAGGCTTTTATGTTATCCCAGTTTTCTTTGAACCAGCTATAGACGTGCTGTAGACCGGTTTTTATGTCTGTTTTTGGCTGATAGCCGAGGATTTTCCTGGCTTTGTCTATTGATGCTTTTCTTCTTGTTGAGCGGTCCCAGCTTCTTTTGGGCTTGAAGACTATTCCGGCGGTGTTGCCTGTTATCTCGTTTATCATTTTTGCTAGGTCTATTATTTTTGTCTCTGTGTTTGAGGCTAGGTTGAATGTTTCTCCTACTGCTTCGTCTAGTGATCCTAGTCTTAGTGTGCCGTCTACTATGTCTCCTACGTATGTGAAGTCTCTTGTTTCTTCGCCTGTGCCGGTTATTGGGAGGGGCTGGCCGTGGATTGCCCACCACATGAAGTTTGGTATTACGTTTCTGTATTTTCCTGGGACTTCTCCTGGACCATAGACATTGAAGTATCTTGCTATTGCTACGGGTAGCTTGTAGTAGTCATGGAAATAGTTGCAGTAAAGCTCTCCTAGAAGCTTGTGTATCTGGTATGGTGTGTCGAGATGTAGTGAGGGGGGCAGTGATTCTTCGAAGGGTAGAGGCGCCTCGCTTCCATAAACGGAGCATCCCGAAGAGGCGAAGACAAGTCGTTGTACTCCCGCCATGTGTGAGTATTGTAGTATCCGAAGTGTTCCAAGACCGTTGATCATTAGGTCTGTTTCTGGGTGTTCGACACTGTTTTGGTTTGCGAAGTGTGCTGCAAGGTGGAAGACTATGTGTGGCTTGAAGCTGAAGGCGTATCTGATCTTTTCTTCGTCTAGGATGCTTCCTTGTACGAATACTAGTTTTGGGTCGTCGGGTAGGAGCCACTTGAAGCCTGAGGATAGGTCGTCTATGACTATTACGCGTTCTGGTTCAGAAGCTAGGAGAGCTCTTACAAGGTTGCTCCCGATGGCTCCTGAGCCGCCTGTTACTAGGATTCTTTTGTTGTGGTAGTGTTGGAGTAGTTCTTCGCTTATGCCGAAATATGGTGAGACCTGTTTAGTTGTCATTTTTCTCGCCGTAGACTTTTTTGAACCACTCGACTGTCTTATATATGCCTTGTTCTGGCTTGACTGTTTGTTTCCATCCTAGATCTCTCTTTGCCTTAGTCGAGTCTGGGACTTTTACTTTTGTAGTGAAGGGTTCTGCCTCTTTATAGGTTACAATTGAGTCGTCTCGACCCACATATTTGAGTACAAGGTCTGAGATGTATTTGACTTCGTAGGTTTCGTCTCCCCCGATGTTGTATACTTCGCCTGGCTTGAAGTTGTCAACTATGTTGGCTACAGCCTTGACGAAGTCTTCTACGTATTCGAGTGTTCTCTTGTGCCCGAGGTAGACTGTGTAGGGTATGTTGTGCAGGGCGTGGTAGATGAATTTTGGCACGAAGCCCCTATAGGGGTGGTAGTGCTCGCCGGGACCATACACGTTAAATGGTCTAATTATCACTGTCTCTGTTCCGTACTGCATGGCCGAGTTTTTGATCATCATTTCTGCTACCCA
>Ga0315272_10001682_pt1 | contig 10890 bp, 9 predicted proteins | sample C3_middle_MG_FD_203918 | JGI IMG/M metagenome (GOLD analysis project Ga0315272, IMG submission 203918) | Sediment microbial communities from Yellowstone Lake, YNP, Wyoming, USA - C3_middle | ecosystem: Environmental > Aquatic > Freshwater > Lake > Sediment | place: USA: Wyoming | collected...
GCTGAGTCTCCAGGTGAGCCAGAGAATCGCTCATTGCAGGGCCTCCTTTTCTTAGCGTATCTATACGCCAAGAAATAGGCCACAAAAAAAGAAACTCCTCACCCGGGCATATCCATGTCGCGCACCCATCTCCACCCCGCTGACGCGGGCGGCTTGCGCTATAGTGGAGACCGAAGAGATTAAACGGTGATGGAGTCTCACCGGGAACCGTCTCAACTTTGTTGAGTCTGATAGCTCCTACCCCAGCGGTAGGAGCTTTTGCATTTTATGGCCATCCCTAATCATCGAGAAGGAGTCATTCATGAACGAGATCGTTGAAGTGAAGGGCCGCGAGATTCTGGACTCGCGGGGCAACCCGACAGTAGAAGCGGACGTCATTCTCGCCGACGGCAGCATGGGCACGGCCGCCGTGCCTTCCGGCGCGTCCACCGGAGAAAAAGAAGCGGTGGAGTTGAGGGATGGCGACAAGGCGCGGTATGGCGGCAAGGGCGTCACCAGGGCTGTGAACAATATCAACACCGAAATCCGCAAGGCTGTGACTGGCCTGGACGCCTCGGACCAACGGGCTGTCGATGCGGCGATGATTGCCGCGGACGCAACCCCCAACAAAGCCAAGTTGGGGGCCAACGCGATTCTGGCGGTTTCAATGGCTGCCGCCCGCGCGGCCGCGAACGCACATCGCCTGCCGCTCTATCGTTATCTGGGCGGGGCAAACGCCGGTCTTCTCCCAGTCCCTTGCATGAACGTCCTCAACGGCGGGAAGCACGCCGACAATACGGTCGATTTTCAGGAGTTCATGATCGCTCCGCACAATGCGCCGACCTTTGCGGAGGCGATTCGCAAGGGCATGGAGACCTTCCACGCGCTGAAGCAGGTGTTGCGCGGAAAGGGACTGAGCACAGCCGTGGGAGACGAGGGTGGATTCGCGCCGGATCTGAAGTCGAACGATGAAGCTGTCGAGTTGATCCTGGAAGCGATCGTCAAAGCGGGCTACAAGCCGGGCGAAGATGTTTCCATCTGCCTCGATCCAGCAGCCAGCGAAATGTGGGACGACGGGAAATACATCCTCTTCAAATCGACCAGGAAAGCCATCGCTTCGCAGGATCTCATCAAGATCTGGGAGTCGTGGGTGAAGCAGTATCCGATCGTCTTGCTCGAGGACGGCATGGGCGAGAACGATTGGGAAGGGTGGAAAGACCTCACCTCGGCGCTCGGATCGCGCATAGAACTGGTTGGCGACGATGTGTTCTGCACGAACCCACGCATTTTGCAGGAAGGAATCGACAAAGGCATTGCCAATGCGGTCCTCATCAAGCTCAACCAGATTGGCTCGGTGACGGAGACCCTCGATACGATTGAGATGGCGAAGCGCAACAACTACCGGTGTTTCGTGTCGCATCGTTCCGGCGAGACGGAAGACACGTTCATTTCGGATCTGACCGTTGCAACGGGAGCAGGTCACATCAAAACCGGCTCCGGGTGCCGCAGCGAGCGTGTGGCCAAGTTCAACCAGTTCCTTCGGATCGAGGAGCGCTTGGGCTCGCACGCCAGATTCGCGGGACACGCTGCGTTCGGCCGTTAACTTTGCCGTCTCGACGGCGTCAACTGATTCCGTCCGGGCTGGACCAAGGCAACCGGCCCGGACGAAAACGCCTTTGAACAGCGGCCCGGAGCGGTGTTGATCTCGCACGCCGCGTCAACGCGACAAACGCCAGCGTGCCTCGCCGTACTGTCAAGACTGAAAATAGACAAACGGCACGGAGGCTTCCGTAACGCCGATCATTTCAATGCATAGCAACAGAAATGCGATGGCCGTCGCGTACACATAAGCCGGCGCTCGCACCAGCCGCTCAAACCAGCCGCTCTCTTCCTCCAGCATGGCGAGGCACAACGCGACGACGGTCATTACGACGTGCCAGGTCTGAAAAAGAGACCTTCCGCCCACTCCACTGAACATCTGGCCGATCACCGTGGCGCTGTCGTGGAGATTGGCCGCGCGGAAAAAGACCCAGCTGATACAGACCAGCGCAAACGTGAAGGCCATGCGGAACGGATAGAAGTAGGACGCCGCCTTGGGCTTGCCGCTGCCCAGCATGCGCTCCAGGCTCAGCAGCAGTCCGTGATAGCCGCCCCACACTACGAAATTCCAACTCGCGCCGTGCCACAAGCCGCCCAGCAGCATCGTCAGCATCAGGTTGCGGTACGTGCGCCAGCGCCCCCCGCGGTTACCGCCCAAGCTGATGTAGAGATAGTCGCGCAGCCAACTGGACAGCGAGATGTGCCAGCGGCGCCAGAACTCGGTAATGCTCTGCGACAGATAGGGCCGGCGGAAGTTCACCGGGAAATGGAAGCCCAGCAGTTGCGCCACGCCGATGGCAATATCGGTGTAGCCCGAAAAATCGAAGAAGATTTGCAGCGCGAAGGCGATCGTGCCAGTCCACGCCGTTACCGCTCCGGGATTGCCCGCGATGTTGTTGAAGTAACTGTCCGAGACTGCGGCGAACTGGTCGGCGAGCACCACTTTCTTCGTGAGGCCGAGCATCACGAGCAGAATGCCGCGCTGCAGCTCTTCCGGACTGGGCTGACTCCAATGGAAGAGATCTGCAAAGAAATCGTGCGCACGCACGATGGGCCCGGCCACAAGTTGCGGGAAAAAGGCGATGAACAACGCGTAGTCGAGCGGGTTGCGGATCGCCTCCTGCTCGCCCCGGTATACATCGACAACGTAGGAGATGCTCTGGAACGTATGGAAGCTGATACCCAGCGGCAGGATGATGCTCAGAGCCAATGAGTGGGTCGGCAATCCCATCACCTGCACCAGCCCCTCGGCGAGAAAATTGTAGTACTTGAAGAAGCCCAAGAAACCCAGATTCGCCGCAAGGCTCGAGATGAGCGCCAGTTTCCGGCGTCCGCCGGTAGAGCGCGTGATCCACAAGGCGGCGAAATAATCGACGCAGGTGAGCCCCAGGAGCAGCGGCACAAAGCGGACGTTCCAACTCATGTAGAAGTAATAACTGGCCGCGAGCAGGACCCACTTCCGCCAGGCGCGCGGCCCCCTGTAAAACAGCAGCAACACAACGAAGAGAAATACGAAGAAGCGAACAGTGTTGAAGAGCATGGGCTGGGGTTCCGCTTAATGAGTGCCACCAGAGAGCGGGCCAAGGACGCGTGCCGCGGCCCGCGCCAGGATCGGGTTGAAACGTTCGCATCCCGCCGCATTGAGGTGGACCGCGTCCATGAAGAACTCAGGATGCTCCAACTCGTCGAGCAGGTCCTGGTCGAGCAGAATCGCGTCACCTCGAGCGGCCATCTCACGCACGACGCTGGTCGTCGCGTTGGTGGGATACGGACGCACGAACGGCCCGCGCGGCACACGAAAGAAGACGAGACGGGTTCGCGTGCCGCTGTAGTAGTGTGCGATGCGGCCGAACCAGAGGCGGCGATAAGCGGCGCGCTGCCCGGTGTTCGGGCCCACCGGCCGAAGCAGAATCATGTCAAACTCCGCACGCTCGGCGGGCGTGCGGCCGGGTGGATAGTTCGTAATCTTTTGAGCCGCCCAGTCCACCTCCAGCCCGACGTCGTTCCGCTCCGGGCCGCGGTAATCGTAGCGCGCCTGGGCCAGATTCTCGCGAGTCCATTTCAACTCGCGCATCCGCTCGTCCTGGTGCTCCAGAAGGTCACGAAAATCTTGCTTGTAAGTGAGGCCCCTGAGCAGGATCGCGCGCATCGCGCGTTTGCGCAGTTTCCATGTGGGGAACGACATGCTGAACTCGAACATGTCGCTCAGGCGCAGCAGCGGAGCCAGGTAGTGAATATCCACTTCTTCGCCGCTTTGATCGCCCCAATCGTCGTCCTCGTACTCATACATGGGGATCAGAATCGCGCTGTAGCGGTTGCGGTCCGGGTCCACCTCACGCAGCATGTAGTACCAATCGCGAGGGTAGGTTCCGGGCGTCGCAATGTTGGCGAAAGTGTAGCCTGTCTCGCCGCGCAGTCCGTCCGTCAGTCGAGGCCACAACGGCATGCGTGAATCGCCAACGCCCAACACCTGGTTGCGATCCCGGACCTGCCGGTGTTGCTCCACCTGCAGGGTGGTTCTCACCGAACCCGCGGCCGAGCCGGGCTTCAGCAGATCGGCGTAGAAGCTTGAGTGAAAGATCCAGGCTTCGATGAGACAGAAGATCGCGACGGCCAGCACGACCCGCGTGAGAACCGGCCATCGGCCGCTTGCCGCCGGTCCCGGTGAATTTGACTGGGTACTCCGCTCCGGTTCCGCGGTCCTCTCCGATTCAGCGTCGCGGACGCGAGCGTCCGGCTGCGTTTCCATCTATGGGCTCCGATAGTTGTCTTGATCTCTCTCCGAGAATCATCTCGCGAAGGAGTTGCACAACGCGGACCGCGGACTCCGCGGGAATACCGCGTCGTTGCCAGTCATCCAGTATATCTATCCCATCAGCTTCCATCCGGCCGATGCTTCGTGAGTCGGCCAAAGACTGCCTCTTGCGCCGGACACTCGTGCGACGTTGGAAAGTCTCAGCTACTTTCCGATGAGCGGAGGCCTGAGTGAAATGCGCCGCCGCACTGCACGCCGCACCGCGGCAAACCTTCTGGACTTCTGATCACAGGGGAGGATGAGAGAACCATCGTGACTCGCCATGGCAAGATGTGGATTGGAGGACCTATGTCAACGATGCGCGCTGTACAAGTCTCACGCCCCAACGCACCTTTCGAGATCGTGGAACGCGAAATTCCAGAACCCGGTCCCGGATCGGTGCGAATCAAAGTCCAGGCCTGCGGCATTTGCCACAGTGACAGTCTCACCAAGGAGGGACTCTTTCCGTTGGTGCAGTATCCACGCATCCCCGGTCACGAGGCTGTCGGCGTCGTCGACGCCGTCGGATCCGGCGTCTCCCGGTGGACAGCCGGGCAGCGCGTCGGTGTCGGCTGGCACGGTGGCAACTGCGGGTACTGCGATGCGTGCCGCCGCGGCGACTTCTTCGCCTGCCAGACATTCACTGCGATCACCGGCGTCACCTGTGACGGCGGGTACGCCGAGTACTTGGTCGCGCGCTCCGAGGCTCTGGCGCTGGTCCCTGAAGAGTTGTCGCCGGCCGACGCGGCGCCTCTCATGTGCGCCGGCGTCACCACGTTCAACTGCCTTCGCAACAGCGGCGCGCGACCGGGCGAACTCGTGGCCGTGCTCGGCCTCGGAGGTCTCGGCCATCTTGCCGTTCAGTTCGCAGCCAAAGCGGGCTACCGGACGGTAGCGATCGCGCGTGGCCAGGACAAGCAGGCCCTGGCGCTCGAACTTGGTGCCCGGCATTACATCGACAGCCAGAGTCAGGACCCCGCCGCCGAACTGCGCAACATGGGTGGCGCCAAGGTGATTCTGGCAACCGTCACGAACGGCGACGCCATGGCGGCAGTCGTAGGCGGGCTCGCTGTCAATGGGACGCTGATGGTGATTGGCGCGGCACCGTCGCTCACGGTTTCTCCCGGCCAGCTCCTCGGGGGACGCCTGACGGTGAAGGGCTGGTATTCAGGGACTTCTATCGATTCGCAGGACACGCTCGCTTTCAGCGTCCTTGCCGGCGTGCGCTCAATGAATGAGGTCTTCCCGCTGGAACGCGTGGCCGAGGCCTACGAACGTATGATGAGCGGCCGGGCTCGATTCCGCGTCGTGCTCACGATGAACGGCTAGCCCAATATCTCCCGCGGGCGAGACGCGCGCCCGCCATGTACGCTCGACGTCCCAGAACGCGTTCGTGGTGATCTCGGCGCCCTCCCACTCCAATTGGACTTCGATGGAAACGTCCTGCACCGGATTCTCGCACCCGCGGGCGCTCTCGAAAGAGGCCTCGAACCAGGAGTGCAGAGCAACCGTGTTCATTAGCGCAGAGGCGTCCCCGGCGGGGCGAATGATTTCGAAGCGTCGTCGAGAACCAGCACCCAGTCGCTCCCAAAACCCTCCGAAGGAGGAGTGAACTCGCGCGTCTGGCTGTTGTCGAAATCGCCTATCGCTTCAGCCGATCCCGAGCGCGGGTTGTACCACCAACCCTTTAGACGCGTGCCCGAAATTTTGCCCGGCCGAACCGTGAACTTCCGTCCTTGCGCGGTATACACAAACAGGTAGCCATCGCCACGAGTGGCGCTGATATGGTCGGCGCCGTCCAGCGGATCCACGACAATCGACTGGTCGGGGACCCGTGACAAGTAGGGGCGCGACTCCAGCAGCGCACGCACGTACTGCATCTGCGTCGCGCCTGGCCGCTTGATTGCCTGGTTCCAGTACATCAGCGGACCATTGATCGGCTTCCGAGGCGGCGCATACATCTGCCAGACTGCGTGGTTGCCGTAGGTGTGCCCGCACGCTCCGCTGAACGTGTCCGCATAAGCGTACTGCCGCACGTGGGCATCGAACGAATAGCCGAATTGCTTCGCGTTAAATGCCAGCGGGTGATCCTCGTACAGCGGCTCGCCGTCGATTACCGGCTTGACCGGCAGGAGGTCATAGTCGTGCTTAACCTTCTCCCAGGACTTCGCGCGCGCGGGTGGATTGTGCCCGTCCTGTTGCATGTTGAAATCGAGCCAGCGGTCGTTGTGGAACCACGTGGACGACGTTTCGCCCCCACTCGGGTGGAAGCTCATCAGGAGTGCATCGTAGTCCTCTTTGCCGCTGACGCCAATCGCAATCCCGCGCGCCAGCGTGCGCCATGTCTCTTCGAACCCGGTCGGCGTACGGTCGCCTCCCAGAATCCAGATGATGCCCTTCTTCCCGAAACGCCGCCCCAGGAACTCGCCGTACGCTTGTGCGTTGGCGGGAGTGAGAACGCGCCGGCCGTTGTTGCCGCCATTCACCCAACTGCCCCAGGACGGCAGCAGGGCGATGTAGATGCCTCGCGCGTTGGCCTGATCCACGATGTACTCGACGTGATCCCAATAGTCGTACTGCTTGGGGTCCGCCGGGTTGGCGCCGGGAGTAACCGCGGGCTTCGTCGGGTCTTCGTCGATCAGGGGAAGCTTTCCGTAGGCGTTCGGCTCGCCGATGCCGTCGAGTTCCGCGGCCGCCACCGCCTGAATCACTGTGTACTTTTGCGCGGCGCGCGTGTCCAGGTACTCGATGGCCTCCTTGCGGTTGAGGCGGTGAAACAGCTCCCACCCGGTGTCTGCCAGATAGAAGAACGGTTTGCCGTCTTCGGTGACCAGGAATCGTTTGTTCTCGCTCACCTTCAAGCGCGGCAACGGCTTCGTGCGAGGCTGTGCGGCTTCGACTCCAAAGGTCAGCGCCGACGTCAGAACGATCGCGAATGCGACTGCGAGTAGATTGTGCTTCACCGCTGTGTGCCCTGCGCTTCTATGCAACAACCGGGGTTCGCGGTTTGAGTATGTCCCGGATCGCTCCGGCGAGCGTTTCGCGTTCATATACGCGACGCCACTCGGAGTTGATGTATTTGTTCGTACCCCACTCGATGGCGAGTTGTGCGGCGTCTGAGAATGGCGACTTCTCGGCGCCGAATACGATCGCCATTGCGATCTGCGCGTGACCCGCCGTGAACGCTTCGGCTGCCTCCCTCGGCACCCCATTCTGGATGGCCAGTTCCATCGACTGTTTCATCCAGTTCGCGGCAGCCGCCATGATGATCTCGGACATCGCTGGTTCCAGGAACGCGAACTGCTCCGGGGTCACCCGGATCGCCCGGTTCACCGGCGCAAAGATCGCACGGCAGATTTCCGTGCCCTGCGCAAACGACTCCTCGGAACCGCCAATCAACGAGACGATGATGTCCTGGACCGCCGTCCCGCCGAAGTAATCACACCGGGCCTCGGGGGTGGTCTGCTCCGTGAAGAACGGCGGATGACAGGGATGAGTGATCATCTGTGTGATCCCGCCGCGCTCGGGTAGTTCGCCAACGTACGCCGCCGCCGCGTCCAGCATGATCAGCGTCCCGCCCTGCTTCATCTGCGGCACGAGTTGCCGGGCGATCGCTCCGATTAGCGAATCCGGCACCGCCATCACGACGAAATCCGCCGCGGCCATTGCCTCGCCAGCCGGTGTTACCGTCAAACCCATATTTGCCAGCGCCTGCGCCCTGTCTGCGTTGCTCTCGCACAACAGTACGTTGTACGCGTCGCTGAATCCGATCTTTTCGGCCGCGCGCGCACCCATCTTGCCGCCCGCGCCAATCACTGCCACTGACTTTTGCATGTTCACTCCTTGATCAAGGTCCTCAAATACGCCACGCTCTCCTCGGCCCACCTATGCTCAAGAGCGATCGTCTCGCTCAATGTGGCCTGCGGCGGCGGCCAGAGTTCCAGGATGGCGTTGCACCGCGCCCCGGCCGATCTCAGCAACTCCAGCAGTCGCGGGACGTTCAATTGACCTTGCCCCGCCGGCTTGCCTTCCACACGGAAGCCCATCATGTGCCACTCCCGCGTCACCGCGAAATCCTTCACATGCAGGCAGCGGGTCCACCGGGCGAGCGCTTCGGCGACTTCTTCCGTACCTTCGGGAATCGCCAGCGAGTTCACCGTGTCCAAGGTCACGCCCAAGTATTCGCTGTTGCATGCGCGCAACGCGTCCCGCATCGCCGCCGCGGGCATGAGACTGTTCTCCATTGCGAGCCGCACGCCCGCCTGCCGCAAATCCGGCTCGATCGCTTCGAGCAACTCCTTCAGTTCGCCGCTTGACGGTACCCGTCCGTCGGCCTCAGGTACCGTGCGTAACAGCGACGCCCGGCAGCGGACAGTGAAGTCGATCATCCGTCGCAAGTGCGTCGTCCCGACGCCGCGCGTTCCGATCTCCAGTTCCAATCCCATCTGACGGCTCGCGCACAGCACTTCGTCGACTTCCGCCGGCGGCATCTCAAATAGAGGCAAATTTGGCCCGAATTGGACCACTTTTACCCCTAATTTGACTGCTTCTTCGAGCAGTTCCATCGAACGCATCGGCGTCTCGGGTTCCGCTCCCGGAAAGCCGATCGACCACATGTAGGTGTAGGTGCCGATGCCAAGTTTCACCGCGCTACCCCCTGCCGCCGAGCGCGATCACCGTGATCGCCACAATCAGGACGGCAATCCCGGCGACTGCATAACGGATCGCCTTCGGCGGTGCTCCCTTCCATTCGCCGCTGATCCAGCCGAGCGAGTTCGACGTGATCAGGCTCATCGACATGAACAACGGCCATCCCACCACGGCGCCGAGTGGACCGAGGGCATTGGCGCCGGCCCCGTACACGATGAAACTTCCAAAACACAGCAAACCCATCAGAGCGCCCCAGCCCCAGTAGCCGGCCGGCGCACTGCGGAAAAGCTTCCAACTCCCTCCGCGCTGCAGAAGCAGGATGCTGTACCCGGCGTTCGCGATCAGACCCGCCGTCAGGCAGAGCGACCAGATCGCATTGCTCGCGGCATCGCGCGATGCTCCAGCCGCCAGAGCCCGCTGCTGCAGTTCGTCTCCAAATGCGAAGCTGAAATTCAGCATCGGCGAAAATATGCCTGCCAGCACGCAGATCAGCAGGCCGATGGCGAACCCTTGCTTCGGACGTATGCCACCGCTCTCGCGCAGTTTTCCGGCAATCGCGCAAAGGATGATTCCGCAAACGACAATCAGCGTCCCGACGATCAGCGACGTCCCGCGCCTCGTCTGCAACTGCTCGGGATGCAGAACGAGCAGTGGCAAAAATGTTCCGATCGGAGCGATTAGCCCCAGAATCAGGCCATAGCCCAATGCCAGGCCCATGCGCGCAATGCCAAGTCCGAACAACACGGAGCCGACGCCCCATCCGAGACCAAACAGCAGCACCCGCCAGATGCTCAGCGCCGAGGCGCCTGTCAGAACCGCGCCCAGGTCCGGAACTGTGGCGAACGCCGCGATCCACGGAATCACGAGCAAGCCCGAAATCGAGTACACCAGCCAGGTGTTCTCCCATTTCCAACCGGGCGTTCTCTTCATGGGAGCAACAAAGCTGCCGTTGAGAATGCCGCCCACCAGGACGCCGGCAATTCCGTAAGTAAGGTCCATCGTTTTCCTTCCCTAACCTGCCGCGCTGTCGAGACGCCTGACTGCGTACGGCTCGAGCGCCAGCGTCTCCGGGTGCCCGGCAACCGCGATTCCGCAAGGCTCGCCGGTCAGGTTCGCAATCAGCGTCCGGCGTCTCCCTCCGGACTCGAGCGCCAGCGCTGCGACACGGTGGTCGTCGCTGCTGTCGCACTGGATCACACTCGCTCCTGAAAACGCGCCGGCCGCTTCGAGAACGCCGAAGACCGGGTACGTCTCATTGCCGTCCATCACCCCGCCGGCGCCGTGTGTTTCGAAATACGTTACGCTCGACGCTCCGGCTTCGGCGAGGGCCTTCAGGCTCGCCAAAGTCCACGCGGCGCAGAACGGCAGTTTCTGCCGGGGATCCGGCTCAGGCGGTTCGACGCTGCCCGTCGCGTCCGGGTTGAAGCGTGGACGCAGCGTTACCGGAGAGACCACGACGGGCCGGCCACCGAGGAAACGCAGAGCGCTGCGGACCGCGTCGAACTGGGCTGATGCATTCGCCATCACGCTTTCGTCGTCGGACGCGTGCACCTGCGGATTCACTGAGAAGCAGGCGGCCTCCCATCCCTCGCCCTCAGGCCGATTCCTATTCAGCTCCGCGAAGTGGGCGTTCGTTCCCACCACGAGAATTGCCCCGGGTCCCACGGCTGTACGCAATTCGCGCGCCGCCGCGGCGCCCGTTGCTTTTTCGCTCTCGCGGTAAACCAGCCAGCGGTCAACCACTGGCGCCCAATCCCGCAACGCGCTGATGTCACCGGGAAGCGTCACGGCAACCTCCAACATTGCGCCAATTGCTTTCGCTTCCGCCGCGGCCAATTCCAGCCTGGGCCGCCAGTCCGCGCGCGGCG
>Ga0315272_10001684_pt1 | contig 10887 bp, 8 predicted proteins | sample C3_middle_MG_FD_203918 | JGI IMG/M metagenome (GOLD analysis project Ga0315272, IMG submission 203918) | Sediment microbial communities from Yellowstone Lake, YNP, Wyoming, USA - C3_middle | ecosystem: Environmental > Aquatic > Freshwater > Lake > Sediment | place: USA: Wyoming | collected...
ATCGCGGCGTAATTGACCTTGTTGAGATGAAGGAAATTATCTGGCGCGATGAAACCCTCGGTGCCAAGTTTGATCTCACCGAGATTGCTCCGGAGCGTCTTGATGAAGCTCTTGAGTATCGTGAAAAAATGATCGAAGAGATCGCCAGTCATGATGATGTTCTCATGGAGAAGTATCTTGGTGGTGAAGAGATTACCAAGGATGAGCTTAAGGCGGCAATCAGAAGTGCAACGACCGATATCAAGATCTGTCCGGTAATCTGCGGTTCAGCTTTTAAAAATAAAGGTGTACAGAATCTTCTTGATGCAGTTGTTGACTACCTCCCTTCGCCTCTTGACATTCCGGCGATCAAGGGTGTAGATGATCGCGGCAATGAAATAGAGCGCAAGGCGTCTGACACTGAGCCATTCTCCGCGCTGGCTTTCAAGATCATGACTGATCCGTTTGTTGGTCAACTCTGCTTCTTCCGCGTTTACTCCGGTGTTCTCAATTCCGGATCCTATGTATATAACTCTACTAAAGAGAAAAAAGAGCGTATTGGCCGTATCCTCAAGATGCACGCCAATAAGCGTGAAGAGATCAAAGAGGTTTATGCCGGTGATATTGCCGCTGCAGTCGGCCTCAAATATACCACAACCGGTGATACTCTCTGTCTTGATGATAACCCAGTTATCCTTGAGTCGATCGAGTTCCCAGAACCGGTTATCTCCATTGCAATCGAACCTAAGACAAAAGCTGACCAAGAGAAGCTGGGCATAAGTCTTCAAAAGCTGGCCAGTGAGGATCCATCCTTCAGGGTTCGTACCGATGAGGAGACTGGCCAGACGATCATTTCCGGTATGGGTGAGCTGCACCTCGAAATCATTGTCGACCGGATGATGAGAGAATTCAAGGTTGAGGCGAATGTTGGCAAGCCGCAGGTTGCCTACCGCGAGACAATCACCAAGAAGGTCAAGGTTGAGGGCAAGTTTGTTCGCCAGTCCGGTGGTCGCGGTCAGTACGGCCATGTCTGGCTTGAGGTTGAGCCGCAGGAGCCTGGTAAAGGTTATGAATTTGTTGATGCAATCAAAGGCGGTGTTGTCCCTCGCGAATATATCCCTGCTGTTGATAAAGGTATTCAAGAAGCAATGGATACCGGTGTCATGGCCGGTTTCCCGGTTGTCGATTTCAAGGTAACCCTGATCGATGGTTCTTACCACGAGGTTGACTCTTCCGAGATGGCTTTCAAGATCGCAGGTTCCATGGGCTTTAAAGAAGGTTGTCAGAAAGCTGGTCCAGTGCTTCTTGAACCGATCATGTCTGTTGAGGTTGTTGTCCCTGAAGAGTACATGGGTGATGTTATTGGTGACCTTAACTCCCGCAGAGGCAGAATCATGGGCATGGAAGGCCGTGCCGGCGCTCAGGTTGTTGCTGCCATGGTGCCGCTTGCCCAAATGTTCGGATATGCAACAGATGTTCGCTCCGCTACACAGGGGAGAGCTACATATACCATGACTTTCGATCACTATGAGCAGGTTCCTAAATCTGTATCAGAAGAGATTGTCGCAAAAGTTAAAGGCTAGACTATTTTTGCTTCAGGAGGTGTTTCATAATGGCAAAGGCAAAATTTGAAAGAAACAAACCGCACGTAAACATAGGAACAATAGGTCACGTAGACCACGGTAAAACGACTCTGACCGCAGCGATCACCAAAGTACTTGCCGGCAAAGGCCAGGCAGAATTCAAGGCATTCGACCAGATTGACAATGCCCCTGAAGAGCGTGAGCGTGGTATCACCATCGCTACAGCCCACGTAGAGTACGAGACCGACAAGCGTCACTATGCCCACGTTGACTGCCCTGGCCACGCTGACTACGTCAAGAACATGATCACCGGTGCTGCCCAGATGGACGGAGCAATCCTCGTTGTCTCCGCAGCAGACGGTCCGATGCCCCAGACCCGTGAGCACATCCTGCTCGCCCGTCAGGTAGGCGTACCTTACATCGTAGTATTCCTCAACAAAGCCGACATGGTAGACGACGCCGAGCTTCTTGAGCTTGTAGAGCTCGAGATTCGCGAACTCCTCTCCAGCTATGACTTCCCTGGTGACGACATTCCAATCATCAAAGGTTCCGCTCTCCAGGCGCTGAACGGCGAGCAGGGTGAACTGGCCGAGCCGGCCATCATGGCCCTCATGGACGCAGTAGACAGCTACATCCCAGAGCCGGAGCGTGCCATCGACCGTCCGTTCCTCATGCCGGTAGAAGACGTATTCTCCATCTCCGGTCGTGGTACTGTTGCCACCGGTCGTGTAGAGCGTGGTATCGTCAAAGTAGGTGAGGAAGTAGAAGTCGTCGGTATCAAGACAACCACCAAGACCACCGTAACCGGTGTAGAAATGTTCCGTAAACTTCTTGATGAAGGCCGTGCCGGCGACAACATCGGCGCCCTGCTTCGTGGTGTCAAGCGTGAAGACATCGAGCGTGGTCAGGTACTTGCCAAGCCGGGGAGCATCAAGCCGCACCTCAAGTTCAAGGCAGAAGCCTACATTCTCACCAAAGAAGAGGGTGGCCGTCACACTCCATTCTTCAACGGCTACCGTCCACAGTTCTACTTCAGAACAACCGACGTAACCGGGGTAGCAGAACTTCCTGCCGGGACCGAGATGGTAATGCCTGGTGACAACGTAGCAATCACCGTCAACCTGATCACCCCGATCGCAATGGACGAAGGTCTGAGATTTGCAATCCGTGAAGGTGGCCGTACCGTAGGCGCTGGCGTCGTCAGTGCAATTATTGAATAATCAGCCTATAAAGCTGCAGTAACTTAAGGGATTTTTATAATGAGAGATATCATTACCCTTGCATGTTCCGAGTGCAAGCAGAGAAACTATACAACCACGAAGAATAAGAAGACCACCCCGCAGAAGCTGGAGTTCAGCAAGTACTGCCGTTTCTGTAAAAAGCATACTCCGCATAAGGAAACAAAGTAAGCGCATTAAAGCTTTGATTTGCAGGCCAGTAGCTCTAACGGCTAGAGCACCGGTCTCCAAAACCGGGTGTTGGGGGTTCGAATCCCTCCTGGCCTGCCATTAAATCCGCTTACTGCGACGAGGTGTGGATCGTGATTGCCAAAACAAGAAGTTTTTTTGAAGAAGTACGACAGGAGCTTGACAAAGTCACCTGGCCAACACGCAAAGAGACCATCGGTACAACTTGGGTTGTTGTCTTCATTGTTGTCCTGATTTCCTTCTATCTCGGGGCATGTGACATTATTCTTGCAAAGCTGCTGCGTCTTTTTCTCAACTGAGGAAACATAACAAATGGCTCTTAAATGGTATGGTGTACATACATATTCCGGCTTCGAGAACAAGGTAAAGCTTTCGCTTCTTGAGCGCGTCAGGAACAACGGTCTGGAAGAGTCCTTCGGTGAGATACTGATCCCTTCTGAGACTGTGATGGAGCTTAAGAAGGGGGAGCGCAGGACCACCTCCCGCAAGTTTTTCCCCGGGTATATTCTGGTAAACATGGATCTCAATGACGAGACCTGGCACATTGTCAAGGAGACCGCCAAGGTTACAGGTTTTGTCGGTGGAAATACTCCTGTGCCTATTCCTGATGAGGAGATTTTCAAGATTACCAGAAGGGTCGAAGAGGGCGCTGAAAAACCAAGGCCTAAGATCCAGTTTGATGTCGGTGAGACGGTAAGGGTAGTTGATGGACCATTCCTGAACTTCTCCGGTGTTGTTGAAGATGTCAAGCCCGATAAGGCCAAACTTCGGGTCATGGTAAGTATTTTCGGGCGGGCGACACCTGTTGAGCTCGAATTTATGCAGGTCGAGAAGCAGTAAAGGATTCAACGGGCTTTCCCGGCGGATATATAGATTGAAAGTCTGATGGCTAGGCCATCAATCAGTTAAAGGAGTAGCAGATGGCTAAGAAAATCACAGGTTACATCAAGCTTCAGGTTCCAGCCGGCAAGGCTAACCCGTCGCCACCGATCGGACCGGCACTCGGTCAGCATGGCGTTAACATCATGGAGTTCTGCAAGGCATTCAATGCCAAGACACAGGGTGACGAGGGTACCATTACTCCTGTTGTCATCACTGTCTATGCCGACAGATCGTTCACTTTCATAACCAAGACTCCACCTGTTCCGGTTCTTATCAAAAAGGCACTTGGTATCGCCAGCGGTTCCGCTGTGCCCAATAAGACCAAGGTCGGCAAGCTGACCAAGGATCAGGTTAGAGAGATAGCCCAGAAGAAAATGCCGGATCTTAATGCAGCCAGTGTTGAAGCTGCCATGAAAACAGTTGAAGGAACAGCCCGCAGCATGGGTGTAGATATCGTTTAGGAAGGTTAGAGGGGTCTTTTGACAATGTCCAAGATTGCTAAAAAAGTAACTGCAGCAGCTGCAAAAGTCGACCGTTCAATCAACTACTCTCTCAATGAGGGGATTGAACTGGTAAAAAGTGCTGCCTATGCAAAATTTGATGAGACTGTCGATGTTGCCGTAAGGCTCGGAGTTGATCCGCGTCACGCTGACCAGATGGTTCGTGGTGCCGTAGTTCTTCCTAATGGTCTCGGCAAGGATGTCAGGGTTCTGGTTTTTGCCAAGGGCGAAAAGGAGAAAGAGGCCAAAGAAGCTGGCGCTGATTTTGTCGGTGCTGACGACCTTGTTGCCAAGATTCAGGAGGGGTGGTTCGATTTTGACACTGCCATCGCCACTCCGGACATGATGGGTGTTGTCGGCAAGATAGGCAAGCTTCTCGGTCCCCGTGGCCTCATGCCTAACCCGAAAGTAGGCACTGTTACCTTTGATGTCGGTCGCGCCGTAAAGGAGTCCAAGTCCGGCAAGGTAGAGTTCCGTGTCGAGAAGGCCGGTATTGTCCATGCTCCGGTCGGCAAGGCTTCTTTCAATGCTGATACACTCAAGGAGAATCTCCTTGCGCTGATCGATGCTCTGGTTAAGGCCAAGCCTTCAGCTGCCAAGGGTACTTATATCAAGAAGATTTCCGTCTCCTCAACCATGGGCCCGGGTGTCAAGCTTGATATTGCCGATGTAACTGCCAAGTTGTAAGTAAGTAACACAAGTCCAAAGTCAAAGACAGCAGGCGCCACCAGTGGCTTAATATCTACCTGCCGAGACTGAAGCGATGTTGAAGGTTAATCCCTCCAACTTCCGACTTTGGCGGGGCTTCTGCCCTTATACCAAAAGAAAGGAGGATGGCGCTTGAATAAACAGAACAAGCAGCAGGTTGTCGCCGAAGTGCATGACAAACTCTCTAAGGCAAAAGCGGTCTTTCTTGCGGATTTTCGTGGTATGTCCGTTGAGAAGGCTACAGCCCTGAGAAATGATCTGCGCAGTGCCGAGGTCGAGTACAGGGTAGTAAAGAACACCCTGCTCGAAATCGCATCTGCAGACACAGAAGCAGCTGTGCTTGCCCCGCACTTTAACGGCCCTACAGCCGTGGCAATCACTTATACCGATCCGGTAGCTGCCGCAAAAGTACTGGCCAAGCATGCAAAAGAGCAGCAGGCAACTTTCAAGCTCAAGGGTGCTGTACTCTCAGGCAAGGCGATCAGCGTGTCAGAGATTCAGGCTCTTTCAGAGCTTCCAAGCCGTGAAGTACTTATTGCCAAGATGCTCGGTTCAATGAACGCACCAGCTACGAACTTCGTCGGTGTGCTCGCCGCAGTTCCTGGCTCATTTGTAAGAGCACTTGATGCTATCAGGCAACAGAAACAAGCTTAATCAAACTAACTAAAAATTGTATGGAGGATAAGATGGCCGTAACTAAAGAGGAAGTAATCAAGTTTATCGAAAACATGACTGTTCTTGAACTCGCTGAAATGGTTAAAGAGCTCGAAGAGAAATTCGGTGTTTCTGCTGCTGCTCCCGTTGCTGTAGCTGCTGCTGCTCCTGCAGCTGCTGCTGAGGCTGCTGAAGAGAAGACAGAGTTCGACGTTATTCTCAAGGCTGCCGGCGCCAACAAGATCAATGTCATCAAGGTAGTTCGCGCACTTACCAGCCTCGGCCTGAAAGAAGCCAAGGACCTCGTTGATGGGGCTCCGCAACCTGTTAAGACCGGTGTTTCCAAGCAGGAAGCTGAAGATGCCAAGAAACAGCTCGTTGAAGCTGGCGCGGAAGTAGATATCAAATAGTATTTCGCAAAGTTTTATTTTGCAAAGCCAAGGTCGCTTTATGCGGCCTTGGCTCTTCTATTTTGTTGGCGGGCTAGTGCTTCGTGACGCCAACTACTTGAAATAATTAAGTTCAGGTAGTCAGCCAAAAGCGCTTGCGTCTTTTGAGTACTGAAACGAAGGAGATTCACTTTCATGGCTTATTCAATTGCGAATAACCCCCTTTTGCGCAAAAACTTCGCAACAATCAAGAAAATCATCGACATCCCCAACCTCATTGATATCCAGAAAAACTCCTACAAGCGATTCCTTCAGCTTGATGTGCCGGCTGAGACCAGAAAAAACAGCGGTCTTGAATCGGTTTTCAGAAGTGTTTTCCCCATAAAGGATTTCAGTGAAATTTCATCTCTCGAGTATGTATCGTACTCTCTCGGCACTCCCAAGTATGACGTAGAAGAGTGCCATCAGCGCGGTATGACCTTCGCTGCCCCCATGAAGGTCAAGGTCCGTCTCGTTGTCTGGGACGTGAACAAAGAGACCGAAGTCCGCTCCATCAAGGATATCAAGGAGCAGGAGGTCTACTTCGGTGAGATACCGCTGATGACCGAGAATGGTACGTTCATTATAAACGGTACGGAGCGGGTTATTGTCAGCCAGCTTCATCGTTCCCCGGGCGTTTTTTACGACCATGACAAAGGGAAAACCCATTCAAGCGGAAAAGTCCTCTATTCAGCCAGAGTAATACCGTATCGCGGTTCCTGGCTGGATTTCGAGTTTGATCATAAAGATATCCTCTATGTGCGGATCGACAGGCGCCGCAAGATGCCTGCCACGGTCCTGCTGAAGGCGCTCGGTTACTCTCTCGAAGAGCTCCTCAACTACTACTACAAAAGTGAAGAGATCGTGATTGACGGTGAGCGGATCTTCAAGGTTGCCGACCCTGAACTGCTTGCCAATCAGAAGGCTTCCAGCGATATCCTCAGTCCGACTACCGGCGAAGTGCTCGTCAAGGCAAACCGGAAGTTTACCAAGGCCGCCATCAGGAAGATGGAGGAAAATGGTATCAAGAATATTCCAGTTGCCGAGGATGAAGTTGTCGGGAAGTTTTCTTGCCACGACATTGTTGATCCGGCAACCGGTGAAATCCTTGTCGAGTGTAACGAAGAGGTTACTGCCGGCAAGCTGATCGAGATCAAGGTGAGAGGGATCAAGAGCTTCAAGCTGCTCTACATTGATAACCTCTACTCCACCTCTTCGTTCAGGGAAACTCTGCTGGTCGATAAAATGACCTCTACAGAAGATGCTCTCATCGAAATTTACCGCCGCTTGCGTCCGGGCGATCCGCCTACCGTCAAGAGCGCTGTTGCCATGTTCGGCAACCTTTTTTTCAATCCCGAACGGTACGACCTCTCAGCAGTTGGCCGCCTCAAGCTTAACTACAAGCTTGCGCTCTCCACACCAATCGACTGCCAGATTCTGACCAAAGAGGATATCCTGGAAGTTGTTCGCTACCTGATTGACCTTAAAAACGGTAAAGGGAATATTGACGATATCGACCATCTCGGTAATCGTCGTGTCCGCGCCGTAGGTGAACTCCTTGAGAACCAGTACCGGATCGGACTGGTTCGGATGGAGCGGGCCATCAAAGAGCGGATGAGTCTTCAGGAAGTTGAAAACCTCATGCCGCACGATCTGATCAACTCCAAGCCGGTTTCTGCAGTGGTCAAGGAGTTCTTTGGTTCTTCCCAGCTCTCCCAGTTCATGGATCAGACGAACCCTCTCTCTGAGGTTACTCACAAACGCCGTCTTTCTGCCCTTGGACCAGGGGGCCTTACCCGTGAGCGTGCCGGCTTCGAGGTTCGGGACGTTCACCCGACCCACTACGGCCGCGTCTGTCCGATCGAGACACCTGAGGGACCGAACATCGGTCTGATTGCCTCCCTTTCAACCTATGCAAGGATCAACGAGCATGGTTTCGTTGAGACCCCTTACCGCCTGGTAAAAGAAGGTAAGGTTACTGCAGACGTGAAGTTATTCTCTGCTCTTGAAGAGGAGGGGCTCTCCATTGCCCAGGCCAACGCCGAGATGGACAAGGATGGCCGCTTTGTAAACGATTACATCTCCGCCAGGAAATCAGGCGAGTTCGTCCTGGTAGGGCGTGATGAAATCGAACTGATGGACGTTTCGCCAATGCAGCTGGTTTCAGTAGCTGCTTCTCTGATTCCGTTCCTTGAAAACGACGACGCCAACCGGGCACTCATGGGTTCGAACATGCAGCGTCAGGCCGTGCCGCTCCTCAAGGCGGACTCACCTCTGGTAGGTACGGGGATGGAGCGGGTTGTTGCCCGTGATTCCGGGGTTTCGGTTGTTGCCCGGCACAACGGTGTGGTCGAGTCGGTTGATGCCTCCAGAATCGTCGTCAAGATTGACGATTCCGAGTACGACGAGAGTGGTACCGGGGTGGATATCTACAATCTGATCAAGTTTGCCCGTTCCAATCAGAACACCTGTATGAATCAACGCCCGGTAGTCAAGACCGGCGACAAGGTCAAGCGGAGCGACGTCATTGCTGACGGACCTTCAACTGACATGGGTGAGCTGGCTCTGGGCCAAAATGTTGTGGTTGCTTTCATGCCTTGGGGCGGCTGCAACTTCGAGGACTCCATCCTCATCTCCGAGCGGCTGGTCAAGGACGACCGCTATACCTCGATTCATATCGAGGAGTTCGAGTGCGTTGCCCGGGACACCAAGCTTGGTAAGGAGGAGATCACAGCAGATATCCCGAACCTGGGCGAAGAGACCCTCAAGGATCTTGACGAATCGGGTATCATTCGTATCGGCGCCGAAGTAAAGCCGGGCGATATCCTGGTCGGCAAGATCACTCCGAAAGGTGAGACCCAGCTCTCTCCGGAAGAAAAACTGCTGCGCGCCATCTTCGGCGAGAAGGCCGGCGACGTGCGTGATACTTCTCTCAAGGTTCCGCCTGGAGTCGAGGGGACTGTTATCGGCGCCAAAATCTTCTCCCGCAAAGGGGCGGACAAGGATAGCAGAACCGAGGCTATCGAACGTGCAGAAGAGGAAAGACTCAGAAAGGATGAGCAGGACGAAATTCGCATCATCCGCAACTCCGCTACCGACAACCTGCGTCGTCTGCTGATCGGCAAAGTGTCTGCAGTCAAGGTGGAAGGCAAGGACGGCAAGATTATTATCCCCAAAGGAAAGCCGATTACTGAAGAGGCGCTCGGCTCAATTCCTGTAGACAGATGGGATCAGATCTCAGTAGCCGATGATGAGGGGGTTGAGGAGCGTGTTGCCGAAATCCTCGGTAAACTTCATCAGAAGATAGACCTCATCAAGTACGTCTTTGAAGACAAGATCCAGAAAATCAGAAGGGGTGATGACCTGCCGCCAGGCGTCATCAAGATGGTCAAGGTCTATATCGCCATCAAGCGGAAACTTCAGGTCGGTGATAAGATGGCCGGCCGCCACGGTAACAAGGGTGTTGTCTCCCGCATCCTTCCTGAAGAGGATATGCCGTATATGGAAGATGGCCGTCCGGTTGAGATAGTTCTCAACCCGCTCGGTGTTCCATCCCGTATGAACGTCGGTCAGATTCTTGAGACCCACCTCGGTTGGGCTGCCAAGGGGATCGGCTGGAAAATCGAGGAGCTGCTTGAAAAGGCTTCTGCCCCGGCCAACCTCAAGAAATACATTAAAGAAGTCTATAATGACAAAGACATGAGCAAGTTCATCGATGGACTTGAGGATGATGAACTTCGCCTTACTGCCAAAAGACTCAAGCGTGGTGTTCCGGTTGCGTCTCCGGTATTTGAGGGGGCATCGGAAGAGCAGATTCAGAAGATGCTTAAGAACGCCGGCTTTGACAGCTCTGCCCAGGTTACCCTCCACGACGGTAAAACCGGCGACCCGTTCAAGCACAAGGTTACTGTCGGGGTCATGTATGTCCTCAAGCTTCATCACCTTGTTGATGACAAGATCCACGCCCGCTCCATCGGACCTTACAGCCTGGTAACCCAGCAACCGCTGGGGGGTAAGGCCCAGTTCGGTGGTCAGCGTCTGGGTGAGATGGAGGTCTGGGCAATGGAAGCCTACGGTGCCGCCTATGCACTCCAGGAGTTCCTGACAGTCAAGTCGGACGATGTTGCCGGCAGGACAAGGATGTACGAGGCGATCGTCAAGGGTAAGCATACCCTTGAACCGGGGCTGCCGGAGTCGTTCAACGTTCTTATCAAGGAGCTGCAGTCACTCTGCCTTGATGTTGAACTGCTGGAGAATGAAGAAGACTGATTTTTTGCGATCCGTACGGTTTCGCAGGCAGTAAACATAAACTACAGTTACTCCTAAAGACAGGGAGGATATAGCTTTGGAAGATATATTCAAATTTTACGAAAAACCGAAAGATCCGCTGCATTTTTCTTCAATCAGAATTTCAATCTCTTCCCCGGAGAAGATCCGGGAGCGTTCCCATGGAGAGGTGAAAAAACCCGAAACCATCAACTACCGGACATTCAAGCCGGAGAGGGATGGCCTTTTCTGCGCCAAGATATTCGGCCCGACAAAGGACTACGAGTGCAATTGCGGCAAGTACAAGCGGATGAAGCATCGCGGCATCGTCTGTGAAAAATGCGGTGTTGAAGTAATTCCGTCAAAAGTACGCCGTGAGCGCCTCGGCCACATAGATCTGGCAACTCCGGTTGCCCATATCTGGTTTCTGAAATCGCTCCCTTCAAGAATCGGGAATCTG
>Ga0315272_10001686_pt1 | contig 10885 bp, 10 predicted proteins | sample C3_middle_MG_FD_203918 | JGI IMG/M metagenome (GOLD analysis project Ga0315272, IMG submission 203918) | Sediment microbial communities from Yellowstone Lake, YNP, Wyoming, USA - C3_middle | ecosystem: Environmental > Aquatic > Freshwater > Lake > Sediment | place: USA: Wyoming | collected...
CATCGCGCCAACTCATGCAGAAATGGGTGGCCTCCATCACAATGGCCAAACCGTCGGGGTTGGTTTGTTCCTGGATCAGATCGGCCAGCTGGATGATCGCTTCCTCCTGGATCTGCGGCCTGGACATGATCCACTCCGCCAACCGCGCATACTTTGACAAGCCAATGACGTTGCTGTGCTGGTTGGGTAGAACACCCATCCAGACCTGGCCGATGATAGGGCAAAAGTGGTGGCTGCAGGCGCTGCGCACGGTAATCGGACCGACAATCATCAACTCGTTGAGCTGCCCGGCATTGGGGAACTCGGTGATCGTGGGACGCGCAACGTAGCGACCGCGAAAGACCTCGTTGAGGTACATCTTGGCGACCCGCCGCGCCGTCTCGTCCGTGTTGTGATCGTGCTCGGTGTCAATCACCAGGCTGTCCAGCACCCCCTTCATCTTGCCCTGCACTTCGTCGAGCAACTGCTCGATTTCACCGGGTTCGATGAAATCGGCAATATTGTCATTGGCATTGAAGCGTTTGCCGGCCGCTGTCAGACGCCGGCGAATTTTGACCGACACGGCTTGTGTTGCATCGGCATCGGTTGAATTCATGGTGCTTTTATTCTTCATTAACATGAAAGAATGGTATCAGTCTTTTGGAAATAGTGTTTTTAACCAGCAGTGCCCACCCAATGGTCACTTGAAGCTATTAAATCAATAGCGCATCCCGTTGACGAACAGCAACATCCGCATGATGACAAACGCGCCGCGATCAAGCCAGCGCTGCTGCCATGGCCGGTTGGTGTAGGCGGTGGCATCGATGCGAATACCGCCCTGGCTGATCGCCTGCTCCAGCCGCGACCGCAGGTCCTGCGCAAAAGAAACGTCATTGACCACCACGTTGGCCTCGCGCGCCAGCAGCAGGCTCAGCGGATCAAGATTGGATGAACCGACCGTGGCCCAGTGACCGTCAATCACCGCAACCTTGGCATGCAAAAAACTTACCGAATACTCATGAATTTCCACACCCGCCGCCAGCAGCGCACCATACACCGGCCGCGCCGCATGGTATTGCATGAAATACTCATAGCGCCCCTGCAGCAACAAGCACACGCGCACCCCCCGTTGTGCAGCGAGAATCAGACTTTTGCGCAGTTTTCTGCCAGGTAAAAAATAGGCGTTGGCAATAATTATTTCAGTGCGCGCTTCGCCAATCGCCTTGCGGTAGGCGCGTTCAATGCGCGAGCGGTTGCGCAGGTTGTCGCGCAGCACCAAATCCGCATGGGTGTTGTACCGTTCGACCACGGCACCGGGCAAACTACCCGCCTTTTTTTCCTGGTCTGAGCGCGCTTGCGATGCCAATCTCAGGGCCTCCTGCAGCGTCTGCCAGGCGGCCGAAAAATCATTCTGGCGCGCGCTGCTGACGGCCTCAAAACGCCACCAGAACCGCGTCAGCGCCTGATGCACTGTCTGCACCAATGGGCCGGTGACCCGAACTGCAAAATCAAATCGGGGTGCCTCCAGAACGCCATAGTTGGGGTCATAAAAATCGTCCAGCACGTTGATGCCACCACAAAATGCGACGCTGCCATCGATCGCACACAGCTTGCGGTGCAAACGTCGCCAACGACTGGGAATGAACAGACCGAAGCGCCCCAGCGGTGAAAAAATGCGCCACTTGACGCCCGCTGCATCAAAACGCCGGGCCCATTCCAACGGAATACTGGGGGTGCCGACGCCGTCCATCACCAGGTACACGGCCACGCCGCGTCGCGCCGCCCGCTCCAGCGCCAGCGCTACCTGCTGGCCCGAGGCTTCAACATTGAAGATATAGGTTTCCAGTCGAACTTCAAAGACACTTTGATCGATGGCTTGCACCAGCGCCGCAAAAAAAGCTTCACACCCCTGCAACAACTCGACTTGATGATGGGCGCGAAATTGCAGCATGACCTTCTTGAAGATTCAAAGCGGGAGCGCAAACTCGGCGATCAGCGGCAAGTGGTCAGACATGCGCGTCCAGATCGGGCCCCGCGGCACCTGTACCGTCAGTGGTCGCAGTCCTCTGGCATAGACATAATCGAGTTGCAACAGCGGCAATCTTGATGGAAACGTGAAATGACGACTGCCTTCAAAGGCTTTTAAATTGATGCTGCCCAGTGAGCGTGCGACCAGGCCACCCCATTCATTGAAGTCGCCCGCCACCAGCAGCGGTGCGGCCAGCGGCACCTCGCGCGCAATGAAGCGCTGCAACTGTGCCAGTTGGCGTGAGCGGCTGGCCCGTATCAGGCCCAGATGCACCACCACCACATGCACCGGTTGGTCATGCACCATCACTTCGACGTGCAACAACCCGCGCTGCTCAAAACGATGATCAGAAATGTCTTCCTGCTGGTGCGCCAGCACCGGCCAGCGCGACAACAGCGCGTTGCCGTGCTCACCATGGCGTGTGACGGCGTTGCTGATGTAAATCGCCTGATACCCGGGCGGCGCCAGAAAATCAGCTTGGGGCAACACCGGCCAGCGGCTGAAGTGGCGCTCCTCACGCCGGTTGATGCCGCGCACTTCCTGCAAGCACACGATATCGGCATCGAACTGCTCCACGGCCAGGCCCAGATTGTGAATTTCGAGCCGACGCTGCGGTCCTATGCCTTGCACGCCTTTGTGAATGTTGTAGGTGGCGATACGTACGACATTCATATCGGCAACTTCAAATTGGCGAATTTCGGCAACATCAAACATGCCTCGGCGTTGGACGCGGAGAAACAAGCGGCAGCGGCTTCGAGATAAGGCAACCATTGGTAGCCGGTATGCTCACGCGGGTTCAAACAAACCGGCGTGTCAGCGCTCACCCGCAGGCCAAACAAATGCTCGGTATTGCGCGTTACGTCGGTCGCGTAGCGATGGCGCCAACGCGGGTAAATGTCATAAACGTTTTCCAGCCGCCAGTCGTTCAGACCAGAGGCCAGCGGCGTACCGGCGCCGCAGCGAATACCGGTTTCCTCAAACACCTCGCGCACCGCAGTTTGCTCAAAGGTTTCAGTGGGCGTGTCTTTGCTGCCGGTGACGGATTGCCAAAAATCAGGGGCGTCCGCTCTTTTGATCAACAGCACGTCGAGCGCCGGCGTGTAAATCAACACCAGCACCGATTCGGGGATCTTGAAAATTTTGGCCATACAAAAGGCGTTGCAGCAACGCCCTCTGATTTTGCCTGAAATCGCGAGAACCGGATCAAACGGCTTTGACCGGTTCCGGCGTGCGCAATCGAATGTGCAACTCGCGCAGCTGTTTTTCGTCCACCGTTGAGGGCGCTTGCGTCAGCAGGCATTGGGCGCGCTGGGTCTTGGGGAAAGCGATGACGTCCCGAATCGACTCGGCACCCGTCATCAGGGTAATGATGCGATCCAGTCCAAATGCCAGGCCGCCGTGTGGCGGTGCGCCGTATTGCAGGGCGTCGAGCAGGAAACCAAATTTCTCCTGCGCTTCGGCCGGCGTGATCTTCAAAGCATCAAACACTTTTTGCTGCACGTCGGCACGGTGGATACGCACCGAGCCGCCGCCCATCTCCCAGCCGTTGAGCACCATGTCGTAGCCTTGTGAGATGCACTTCTCGGGGTCCGTCACCATCCAGTCCTCATGGCCCGCCTTGGGTGCCGTGAAGGGGTGGTGCACGGCGCTGTAGCGCTGCGCTTGCTCGTCGTACTCGAACATCGGGAAATCGACCACCCACAGCGGGCGCCAACCACTCTCGAACAAGCCATTTTTCTTGCCGAACTCGCTTTGACCGATCTTGATGCGCAAGGCACCGATGGCATCGTTGACGATCTTGGCCTTGTCGGCGCCAAAGAAGATCAGGTCACCATCCTTCGCACCGGTGCGTTTGAGAATTTCCATGATTGCCTTGTCGTGAACGTTCTTGACGATCGGCGACTGCAAACCCGGCCAGCGCAGGGCCTTGTCGCCGGCGCCCTTGGACAGGTCATTGACTTTGATGTAAGCCAAGCCCTTGGCACCGTAGATTTTCACAAATTCACCGTAACCATCAATCTCGCCACGGGTCATGCCGCCTGCCTCACGTGCCGCGCCCGGCACGCGCAGCCCGACCACGCGGCCGTCCTTCATGTTGGCAGCCCCCGAAAACACCTTGAAATCGACATCTGTCATGACATCGGTCAACTCGGTGAGTTCAAGCTTGACGCGCAAGTCCGGCTTGTCGGAGCCGTACCGGTGCATCGCCTCCGCGTAGGTCATCACCGGGAATTCGCCGAGCGCCACATTCATCGTGGTTTTGAACACCTTGGTGATCATGTCCTGGAACAGGTCGCGAATTTCCTGCTCACTCAGAAACGAGGTTTCAATGTCGATCTGCGTGAATTCAGGCTGACGGTCGGCACGCAAGTCCTCGTCGCGGAAGCACTTGGTAATCTGGTAGTAGCGGTCGAAGCCAGCCACCATCAAAAGCTGCTTGAACAACTGCGGGCTTTGTGGCAGGGCAAAAAAGTGTCCGTCATGGACGCGGCTGGGCACCAGGTAATCGCGCGCGCCCTCGGGCGTGGACTTGCCCAGCATCGGCGTCTCAATGTCAATGAAACCGTTGGCGTCGAGATACTTGCGCACTTCCATCGCGACCCGGTAGCGCAGCATCAAGTTGTTTTGCATGTAGGGTCGACGCAGATCGAGCACCCGATGTGTCAAGCGCGTCGTCTCGCTCAAGTTTTCATCGTCGAGTTGAAACGGCGGCGTCACCGATGGATTGAGCACGCCGAGCTCGTGGCACAGCACCTCGACCTTGCCGCTCTTGAGGCTCTCATTGACGGTGCCTGACGGGCGCGCGCGCACCACACCTTTAACCTGAATGCAAAACTCGTTGCGCAGGCCTTCGGCCACCTTGAACATTTCGGCACGGTCCGGGTCGCACACCACCTGCACGTAACCTTCTCGGTCACGCACATCGACAAAAATCACGCCACCGTGGTCGCGGCGGCGATTGACCCAGCCGCACAGGGTCACGGTTTGGCCCAACAGGGCATCGGTCACAAGACCGCAATAGTGGGAACGCATCGCCATAAAAACTTTCAAAACCCGCCTCGAGGGGCGGCACAGGTTTACAAAAAATAATCTGAAAAACTTATTCGGACGCCTGGGCGCTGCTTGGCGCAGGTGCCACCGCTCCCATGGAAATCACATAGGTCAAGGCTTCATCGACGCTCATGTTCAACTCGATGACTTCAGCGCGTGCCAGCAACAGGAAGAAACCGCTGGTTGGGTTGGGTGTCGTCGGCACATAAACACTGACAAAATCAGCGCCCAGAGCGTCTGCCACCTGACCGCTCGGGGTTCCGGTCAAAAACGCGATGGTCCAGACACCACGGCGCGGATACTGAACCAACATGGCTTTGCGAAACGCGTTGCCGTTGCCGGAAAAAAGTGTGTCAGACACTTTTTTGACGCTGTTATAAATAGATTTGAAAATTGGAATATAGGTGATCAGCTTGCCCCACTGGTGCAGCCACCAACGCCCCGCCACATTGGAAACCAGTGCACCGGTAACCAACAAAACCGAAAATACCAGCACCACACCCAGGCCAGGGATATGCCGGAGTTGTTCAATGACAATGCCGGTTGAAGCCGGCGTCACTGCGGAAAGACCGGTCAACAGTCCGCCAAAAATGGCATCCAGCAGCCCGACCAGCCATAACAGCACCCAGAAAGTGAGCGCCAAGGGCAGGCAAGCCAGCAGGCCGGTCAGTAAATACTTTTTGATTGGCACAAAAACTCCTGGTTTTTACTGATCGGTTGTCAGTGACAAGCGCAAGCTTCGCCACAGCCACCCGACGCCAAGGGTGCCGGCGTGGTTTCCGATGGGGCAGCCGAGCTTGCTGCAGGTGCGGCAGTGCCCGCAGCGGGGGCAACAGCAGCCGAAGCGCCGCCGCCGCTCGCTTCAGCCGACGCCGGCGCTGCGCCGCCCTTGAAATCAGTGGCGTACCAGCCCGAACCCTTGAGCTGAAAGCCCGCGGCAGTGAGTTGCTTCTTGAACGAGGCGCTGGCGCAAGTCGGACAGACGGTCAGCGGCAAGTCCGACATTTTTTGCAGCACATCCTTGACATACCCACAGGATTCGCATTTATAGACGTAAATTGGCATGGCAATAAAGCTCGGATTTCAAGTAGCAAAGCACCTGATTATAAAGCGCCACCCCCAAAAACCTGCCTGAACATCCAACATCCCGGTATTGGTTGAGGACAGAGCTGGCAGATAGCCGACATCTGACAATTTCTTGGGGACAGAGCTTGTCGCTTCGCGTACTACGGTCTGTCCCACAAGTTTTTCGATTGGTAGCTGCGGTCTGTCCCGCAAAGTAAACATCCAACATCCAGGTATTGGTTGAGGACAGAGCTGGCTCGCTTCGCGTAGCTGCGGTCTGTCCCGCAAGGTTTAGAAAACCTGAACCCGCACCAGCACCTGCATCGCCACCAGACCCAGTACAAAGCCGATAGCCCCGTACAGAAACGCTTGCAAAAAGCGGTTGGTGCGCTTTTGTTCTGCCAGCAGGGCGGTCAATGCCCGGCTCTGACCAGACTTGCTGTTTTGAAGAAAATCATGGAACAGCCGCGGCAGTTCAGGCAGCAGCGTGGCGTACAGCGGTGCCTCGTTGCGCAACTGGCTGATCAGCTTTTTGGGGCCGACCTGATCGACCATCCATTTTTCCAGAAATGGTTTGGCGGTGTTCCACAGATCGAGTTCGGGGTCGAGCTGGCGCCCCAGTCCTTCGATGTTGAGCAGGGTTTTTTGCAGCAACACCAACTGCGGCTGGATTTCAACCTGAAACCGCCGCGAGGTCTGAAACAAACGCATCAACACCAGCCCCAGCGAAAAGTCTTTCAGCGGTCGGTCAAAATACGGCTCGCAAACCGAGCGGATCGCCGACTCCAACTCGTCAACCCGGGTCGTCGCCGGCACCCAACCGGATTCGATGTGCAGCTCGGCCACCCGTTTGTAGTCGCGCCGGAAAAAGGCCGTGAAGTTTTGTGCCAGGTACTCCTTGTCAGAAGCGGTCAGCGTGCCAACGATGCCAAAGTCGAGCGAGATATAACGGCCAAAAGTGGCCGGTGCGATGCTGACCTGGATATTGCCCGGGTGCATGTCGGCATGGAAGAAACCATCGCAAAACACTTGCGTAAAGAAAATGGTGACGCCGTCGCGCGCCAGTTTGGGAATGTCAACACCGGCCTCGCGCAGGCGCTCCACCTGGCTGATGGGCACACCGTGCATGCGCTCCATCACAATCACATCGGTCATGCAATAGTCCCACAGCATTTCGGGAATGAGCACCAGGTTCAGGCTGGCCATATTGCGTCGCAACTGTGCGGCGTTGGCTGCCTCGCGGATCAGATCCAGCTCGTCATGCAGGTACTTGTCAAACTCGGCCACCACTTCACGCGGCTTGAGACGCTTGCCGCCCTCCGACAGGCCTCCGACCCAACCGGCCATCATGCGCATCAAGCTCAGGTCTTTTTCAATCGCCGCCAACATACCGGGGCGCAACACCTTGACCGCGACCTCGCGCAGCAGGCCATTGCGGTCCTTGAGAACAGCAAAATGCACTTGTGCAATCGAGGCGCTGGCGACGGGCACCCGGTCAAAAGACACGAAAATATCAGCCAATTTTTTATTGAATGCCCGCTCTATGGTGGCGATCGCGACATCGCTGTCAAACGGCGGCACCCGGTCTTGCAAACGGGCCAGTTCATCGGCAATATCGAGCGGCAGCAAGTCGCGCCGGGTTGACAGCACCTGGCCAAACTTGACAAAAATCGGCCCCAGGCTCTCCAGCGCCTGGCGAATGCGCTGACCCCGGGGTGCGTCCAACTTGCGACCCACCGACAGGGCGCGGGCAACGCCGTCGAGCCATGGCTTCTGAAAGCTGGTCAGCAACAACCCATCCAGACCGTAGCGAAACAGCACCCAGAAAATGGAAGCACCGCGAAACAGGCGTGTCATGTCTGCGCCTTGGTCACGGCGGCATTTGCGACTTTGCCAACGAATTGGCGCAAAGCCAGCACCGCATTGCGCACCGCTTGACCCAAGGTGTGGGCGGGCACATCACCCAGCAGCCGAGACAAGTCTTCTTCCAGATCCCAACGAACATGGTCCACCAGCCAGTTCAACTCGGCGGCAAGTTGCACATCGCCCTCGATGCGCACGGTCGGCTTGACGCCGGACCAGGCGGCCTGCGTCAGCAGCCAAGGCGACGCTTCGGTCAACGTCAGCAGCAGATCGGGCTTGGCCTGGGGCCCGGCGCTATCCAGCAAGCCGGCCGGCGTGACGGTCAGTTTCATGGTGAAAGAGCGCCATTGCAGCCAGACAACACGCCCTTTTTGCTTGACCAGGCGGCTGCTGGCCTCGTTTTCTTGCTGCAATACATGGTTGAGCAGCAGGATGATGCGACGCTGCACCTCATCCAACGCCCAGACCGGTGGCTGCAAAGAAGGCGGTGGTGGAAAATTCTGGAGGAGACCCTCCAGCCATAAAAAAGGGGACTGTGTTGCCATAGCCCCCGATTATTCCCTGAAATCAACCCGGTTTGCGTTCCGCTATTGAAGCGCCTGCACGCCGGCAACCAGCCATCCGCTCTGACCGCTCTTGGACTTGCTCAAGTTCCACACCTCGCGGAACGGACTGGCGCCCGCCGAAGGCTCTTCACGAATCATGCCGGAAAACTCGACGCTGGCCAGGTAATCATCGCCCGCGTCTTCAATCCCCAGAAGCTGGGCTTCAATCATCACCACATCGGTCAGGTTGGCCGGCCCACGCTGGCCGACTTGACGCTCGGCGAGCTGCGCCTGAATCTCCTTGAGCATGGTGTCGGTCGTCATGAGGCGCAGCGCATTGATGTCGGCCTTGTCCCAGGCCGCTTGCAGCGACACAAAATTAGCCTTGGCCGACTTCAGAAAACCCTCGGCATCAAAATCAGCGGGAACGCCCCAACTCTGTGAGCCAGTCAAGCCTGAGCCAATCATGGAGCCGGTTGCCGCAGCATCGGTTTTGAGCGGGTCAAACGCCGCCATGGTGCTGTTTTCCCAAGGGCGGGCCGAGGCATCGTTACCTACGTTTTCCGGTCGGTAGCTGGTGGGCATTCGACCCACATTCGCATTGGTCGCAGCTTGAAAGGCAAACGGCGAGTTGGCATCAGCAGACGCTTGTGCCGTCCGTCGTGAGCGCACAAACCAGCTCACCAGCGCCATGACCAGCAACGCCAGCAAGGCGAACATCAAAACCTGGCTGAATGCACCGCCCATACCCAAGGAATTGGCCAACCAGGCCAAGCCCAAACCGGCTGCCAAGCCGCCCAACATGGCGCCCCAGGGCCGTTTTGGCGCGGGCGCGGCCGGTGCCGTCGGCGCGGGCGCGGCCGGTCTGGCAACGCCCTGCGCCGGCGCCGCCTGGCGCTGTGTCACATTGCTCGACTGTCGGCCGATCGAGCGGCCACCACCCAAGCGTGCGGCCTCGGCATTCAAGCCGGCCAAGGTCAACACCAAAGCGATTATCAAAGTCCAAAATTTCATATAGTCTCTCAAAAATTCTTTCACCCAAATGCCGCCTATTGCCAAAATTACAAGGGTCAGCACTTGATCCCAACATGCAATGCCACCACGCCAGCACTCAGGTTGTGGTAGTCCACGTGCCCGAAACCACTGGCTTGCATCATGGTCTTGAGTGCCTCCTGCCCTGGATGCATGCGAATCGATTCGGCCAGGTAACGGTAACTGGCGTCGTCGCCAGCCACCCACTTTCCCAATTGGGGCAAGACCTTGAACGAGTACCAGTCATACAACTTCTCCAATGGCGGCGCCACCTTGGAAAATTCCAGCACCAGCAATTTGCCGCCCGGCTTGATGACCCGGTTCATCTCAGCCATCGCAGCGTCTTTGTGCGTCATGTTGCGCAGACCAAAGGCAACGCTTGCGACATCAAAAAAGTTGCTCGGAAAAGGCAATTTCTCCGCGTCGCAAACCACGGTAGGCAGTGCCACGCCAGCGTCCAGCAGGCGATCACGTCCGGTGCGCAACATCGCTTCGTTGATATCGGTATGCACAACCCGCCCACTGGCGCCGACTTTTTTGGAAAATGCCAGCGCCAAGTCGCCGGTACCGCCCGCAATGTCGAGCACCTGGTAACCCTCGCGGATGTCAGCTACCATGAGCGTGTAGGCCTTCCAGGCCCGGTGCAAGCCCATTGACATCAAGTCGTTCATCAGATCGTACTTGGACGCCACCGAGTCAAACACGCCCCGCACGTGTTTTGCCTTTTCGGTTTCTTCAACCGTCGTATAACCAAAATGTGTTGTCGTCATGGCTGCGATGTTAGCTCAGTGACTGGCGCAACCGCTCTGGGCCTTGACGGGCATGGGCGCATCACGCTCAAGCCCGGCGGCGGCCAGTTGGGCACTGTAGTCGGCCCACAACCGTTCCTGCTGCGAGCCCAGAAAATACAGGTAATCCCAGGCGTAGATACCGCTGTCATGGCCGTCCGAAAAGACCGGCTGGACCGCGTAGTTGCCAACCGGCTCCAGCGCCACCAGCTCGACCTGGCGCTTGCCGGTTTGCACCACCTCCTGCCCCGGTCCGTGGCCTTTGACCTCGGCCGAGGGCGAATACACGCGCAGCAACTCAAACGGAATGCGAAATGCGGCGCCGTCCGAAAAACTTATTTCAAGTACCTTGGACTGCCCATGCACCGTCATCGACTGCGGCGTTGGTGCGCCTGCTTGCAAACCTGCCATATTGAAGTCACCTGCTAAAAGCTTGAAGGTATCACAAAGCCAGATCCAATGCAGTCAGTCTGGTTTGGATCGCCCTGTCGATGCCATCAAGGTGCGCCTCAACCCGACCCAGCGCACCTTGA
>Ga0315272_10001687_pt1 | contig 10884 bp, 9 predicted proteins | sample C3_middle_MG_FD_203918 | JGI IMG/M metagenome (GOLD analysis project Ga0315272, IMG submission 203918) | Sediment microbial communities from Yellowstone Lake, YNP, Wyoming, USA - C3_middle | ecosystem: Environmental > Aquatic > Freshwater > Lake > Sediment | place: USA: Wyoming | collected...
AGGCCGCGATGTGCCGCGCTTCCGCCTCGACGATGTTGATGAACGGGCGAACCTCGCCGAAGTCGCGGATCACCTGCGCATAGGTTTCATGCGACTTGTATTCGTCGTCCAGCGCATCGGCCAGCGCCTGCTGTTCCATTGCGTCGAGCGTGTCTTCGTCTGACATTTTGTTCCTCCTTCGAATTTGCAAAGAACTGGTCAACAGAACAGCCCCTGTTGGTCAGCACGCCGGATCAGGCTGCGGTGACCAGCTGGCGCGTGACATAGAACGGTTCGACTGGGCCGACCATCACGGCCGCCCCCACGGGTGCGACGGCGGCCTGGAAGCGCGGGTCGAGATGGGAGTTCTCGTGATCCCACACCGATTCCCACACGCCATGCAGGAGATAGGCGCGCAGATCACCGTCGGCATGCACGTTGCGCAGGATTTCCGTGCTCAGCGCCTTGCGGTAGTGGCGGTTGTCGCTGGCGCCGGGCAGGCCGACACCGTTGGCCTCGTCCATTGGCTGGTATGTCCCCTGTGCGATCTTGAGCAGTGCGGCGACTTGCGGCTCCAGGACCAGATGCCCGGCGTCGGCGACCATGACGTGGTTTTCGACGCTGACCGTGTCGCGTTCCGGCAGATCGACGGGACGGCGCAGGAAGTCGCGAATCGCGGCCGGGGAGCTGTAGATGCCCTTGCGGTCGCCGGCGGCAACGGTCACGAACAGTCCGCGATAGATCGCCATCGGCTGGGGGCCGGGCTGTGGGCCTTGCGCCGTCGGCAACAGCGGGTGCAGATGCGGCAGCACGGCCTTGTCGAACGCCTGCGCCGCGCCCGAGGCCTGCAGCGTGGCGGCGTCGTTGAAGCGGATGAACAGGACGTAGAAAACCGGCTGGGTGTGCGCTTCCACGCCATCGAGATAGGCGGTTGCCAGCACGCCCTTGTAGCGCTCCGGGTAGTTCTTCACCATGGTCGAGTCGCCGCTCATCTGCTTGAGCGCGAGGCTGAGGAAACCCGGCCTGGCGCGCAGATCCTTTGCCAGCGCGTCGATCGCGGCGAGCACCTGCGCATTCTGCGACGGCACGACCCGAAACTCGGTATAGAGCGTCAGCGCGCCCTCGGTCGAGGGCGACGCGGACAAGCCCTGGGCGGAAAAAGCGGAAGGCGCGAAGCCGGTGGCAATCAGGCCGCCGGTGGCGGCCAGGCTGGATTGTAGAAAGGTGCGGCGGTTCAGGTCCATATTGATTCCCAGTAGAAGGATGAGCTTGGCTGAGTCGCGTTTCCAGTCGGATAACAATTCGACCAGGAACGCCTCATACCAACGAAGACGTGCAAATCGGCAAAAAGATGCAGGCGCTTTGGAACGCGTTCATTGTGACGCACCTTCCCCGGCCAAAGCGGCTTTCAGCAAAAGACTGCGACCCGTCATTTGCGGCGGTTGGGCAAGGCCCAGCAGGTCGAGCACGGTGGGCGACACGTCCGCCAGGCCGCGCCCGGTACCCAGCGCGGTTGCTGCCGTGCCCAGCAGCAGGAAAGGCACCGGGTAGGCGGTGTGCTGGGTGTGGGGTTCGCCGCTGACCGGGTCCACCATTTCGTCGCAGTTGCCGTGGTCGGCGGTGAGCAGAATGCGTAACCCGCGCTGGAATGCGGACACACGGATAGCGCTCATTCGACCTTCCCTCGCAGCAACAACGCCAGCCCCAGCCCGGATAGCAACGCCGCACCAATCGTCCACGACAGTACTATGCCGAGCCCGGTGCGGTAATACCAGGTGGCGATGCTGGCGGCGATGAAGCCGATCTTGCCGGCATCAAGCCAATTTGGTGGGCATACGCCGGACAATTTTCTGCGTCGCGCCTGCTGGTGATCCATGGCTCAGGCATGGGCACCTTCCCCCGCTTCCACGACGACCATGGCACCACTACCCGCATCGGGATACCGCCGCCTGAGCAGCAAATACAGCAGTACCGGCACGATCAGCAGGGTGAGGAAGGTGCCGGCGATCAGGCCGCCGATGGCGACCACCGCCAGCGGCGAGAGGCGCTCCAGGCCCACCGCCCATTCGAAGGCCACCGGCACCATGCCCACCGCGGCAGCGGCGGCTGTCATCAGGATGGGGCGGGTGCGCAGGTCCACCGCCTGCAGGATGGCCTGCTTCAGCGGCGCGCCGCGCGCGAGCGCCTCCTGGGCGAAGTCGACCAGCAGGATGCCGTTCTTCACCACGATGCCCATGAGCAGGATGAGGCCCATGAACGAGGGCATGCAGCCGTGCTTGTCGGCGATCAGCATGGCCCAGGCGGCGCCGATCACCGCCAGCGGCAGGGTGGCGAGGATGGCCACCGGCGTGACGAAGGAGCGGAACGCGATCACCAGCACCACGGCGAGCAGCACGATGCCGAGCGCCAGCGACTGGATCAGTCGGGTGAAGGATTCGTTCATCTCCTTCATCTCGCCCTCGTCGCTGAGGGTGTAGCCGCGCGGCAGTTCGAAGCCCTTGAGCGCCTCTTGCACGTGCGCGTCGAGCGCGGTCACCGCGATGTCGCGGCGAAAGCCGAGCACGTCGACGGTGCGTTCCAGATTCTGGTGGGTGAAGGTGGTCGGCGCGTATACCGTTTTCACCGTGGCGACCTGCGCCAGCGGCACACCGGCCCCATTCGGCGCCGTGATGTTGAGCGCGGCGATGGCGGCGGGATTGGAACGCTGGTCGCTGCGCAGCCGCACCCATACCGGGATGCCGTTCTCGCCGGCCACCCGCAGGCTGCCGCCGGGAATGCCGTTGACCTGCGCTGCCACCTGCTGGGCGATGGCGCCCGGGGTCAGGCCATAGCTCGATGCCCGGGCGGCGTCCACGTCGAGCTGGAGCCGCTTGGCATCGCCCTGCCAGCTGCGTTCGATGCCGGTCAGCCCGCCGACCTTGCGCAGGCGTTGTTCCAGTTCACCGGCGAGGCGGTCGAGCACGCGCCAGTCCGGACCGGTCACCATCAGGTCGATGGTGCCGCGGATCGACGACAGCGGCGTGGCCCCGTACACCACGGCGTTGGCGTTGATGAGACCGGGGATCGCGCGCACGCGGCGTTCGATCGCGTGGTTGATCTCGAAGATGGTCTCGTCACGGTGGAAGCGGTCCACGATGTTGACCGTGGCCATGCCCTGCTGGTAGACCCGTGCGGCGCCGAAGGACTTGTCCTGCGGCTCGGCGCCGACGACCAGCGAGGTGGAGATCAGCCACGCGGGCCTGACCGCGCTGCGGATCGCGGCGTCGACCGCCGTGGCGATCCGCTGCATGCCGGCGGCATCGGTGTCGGGCTGGGCCTCGAAGCTCACCTGGGTGATGCCCGAGTCCATCAGCGGCATGAGTTCGCGCCCCACCACCGGCATCTGCCGCAGCGAGGCCAGCGTGAGCAGCACCGCCACCAGCAGCACCCACTTGGGGTAGTCCAGCGCCCAGGTCACCAGCCGCGCATAGAAGCGCTTGAGCGGCCTGATCACCCAGGTGTCGAAATAGCCGAGCGGGCGGCGCAGGGGATCGCGCGCGCCGGGCTTGAGCAGCCAGGGCGTGAGCAGCGGGATGACCGTGATGGAGACGATGAACGAGGCCGCGAGCGCCAGCATCAGCGACACCGACAGCGGCCGCAGCACGGTCTGCACGAAGCCGCCGATGAACACGATGGGCAGCAGCACCACGGCGTTGGCGAGGGTGCCGGAGAGTACCGCCAGCATGACTTCCTGGGTGCCGCTGGCGGCCACCGCCATGCCGGACTCGCCCTGTTCGCGCATGCGCCGCTCGATGTTCTCGATCACCACGATGGCGTCGTCGGCGAGCAAGCCCACGGCGATGATCACGGCCGTCAGCGTGATCATGTTGAACTCGTAGCCGATCAGCTTCATCACCAGGAAGGTGAGCAGGTAGGTGAACGGCAGCGACAGCGCGGTGATGAAGGCCGCGCGGGTGTCCGCGAGGAACAGCAGGATCACCAGCACGGTCATGATCAGCGCATCGCGCAGCGCGCCGAGCATGTTGTCCACGGTCAGGTCGATCAGCCGCAGCTGGGTGTCGGCCTTGTCGATGCCGAGCATGGGGAACTGCGCCCGGATCGCCGGCAGTGCGGCGTCGATGTTGCGCGCGGTGGTCGCCGCGTGGCCTGCCTCGCCGCGCAGCAGCGACACCGCAATGGCCGTTTCGCCGTTGCCGCGATACAGCGAGGTGGGGTCGGCGCTGCCCCAGCCCACCGTACCCAGATCGCCCACGCGCACGAAGCCGCCGCCCGGCACCGGCACCTGCACGTCGGCGAGTTGCTGCGGGTTGTGGGCGAGGCTGTTCAGGGTGAGCAGGAAGCGAAAACCGTCGCGGTGCACCAGCCCTTCGGGCGCGGTCACGTTGCTCGCCGCCAGCGCCGCGGCGACCTGCACCACGCTCAGGCGATGCGCCGCCAGCGCGCTGCGGTCGAGGTCCACCTGCACCTGGCGCTGGTGGGCGCCGAATACTTCGACCTCGGACACGCCGGGAATGCGCAGCAGGCGGTCTCGCAGCTGATTCTCGGCGATGCGGCGCGCGTCGGCGAGCGTCAGGCCGGAATCCCTGGCCGGCGTCAGCGCCAGCACCGTCACCGGCTGCACGGCATTGGTGATGCGGAAGATCACCGGCGCGCGCGCGCCCGGCGGCAGCCCGGCCTCGACGCGCTTGAGCTCGGTCAGCACCTTGGTGGCGGCGATGTTGATCTCGTTGCCGTATTCGAACTCCGCCGTGACGGCGGACACCTGGTCGCGCGACACCGAGGTGACGCGGCGCACGCCGTCGATGGCCGACAGCTGCGTCTCGATCGGATGGGTGACGTCCTGCTCGACATCGCCCGCCTCCGCGCCCGGCCACTGCGTGACCACGGTGACCATCGGCCGGTTGGAGTCGGGGAACAGGTTCATCGGCATGCTGAAGTAGGCGGCGATGCCGGCCACCACTACCAGCACGGCCAGTGCCACGATGGCGTGCGACCGCCCCAGCAGCCGTTGCATGAAGTTCATTGCGCGGCCCCCACGCCGGCAGCCACGGCCGCGTCGCCGTCGCGCAGTTGCGCGAGCACGGCAGTCTGGCCGACCACGACCTGCTCGCCCGGCGTCAGCGACCCCTTCACCGCGGCGACACTGCCGCCTTCCTGCAGCACCTCGACCGGCACGACGCGCAGGCGGCCCGGTTCACCCGGTTTGGCACCCGGCGTGAACACCACCACATGCGCCCTGTCGCCGCTGCCGACCAGCGCCGCCACCGGCACCGTCAGGGCTTCGCCACCGTGCTGCGCACGCAGCGTGGCGGCGACCGTGCTGCCGCTCGGCAGGCCGAATGGCGCAGCGGAGGCGTCGGCTTCCACCGTACCGAGGCCGGCGGCGTTCGCTGCCGGAGAAATGCGGGTGATGGACAGCGTCATGCGCGCCGCGCCTTGCTGCAATTCCAGCGTGTCGCCCGGTTTGACCCCGGCGAGCTGATCGGCCGGCAGGCTCACGCGCACCACGGCGCCCGTACCGGCAGTGAGCTGGTACACCGGTTTGCCGGGGCCGACCGTGTCGCCGGCTTCGACCAGGCGCTGCGACACCACCGCATCCTGCGGCGCGCGGATCTCGGCATAGCCGAGGTTCACTCGCAGTGCCGCGATCTGGTCGCCGAGGCTGCGCATCCTGGCGCGTGCCGCATCGGTTGCGGTACGCGCCTGATCGGCCTGCGCCTGGCTCACCCCGCCTTCGGCCAGCACGGCGTCGATGCGTGCCTGCTGCTTGACGGCGTAGTCGGCATCGGCCTGGGCGGCGTTGCGCTGCTGCTCCAGCGCCGACAGATTGCTGGCGATGCTGCGGGCATCGATCCGAACCAGCAGCGCCCCGCGCCTGACCGCCACGCCGGGGCGCGGCCCTACGGCCAGCACCGTGCCCTGGATCTGCGGCGCCAGGGTGATGACATTGGGCGCCTCGACCGTGGCCACGCTCTGGATGCTGCCGGCCACGCTGCCGCGCGCCACGGGTCCGGTCTGCAGCGCCCACGGCGCATGCTCGGCCACCGGGCTGGCGTCGGCCTGGTGCAGCCGGTGGAAATGCAGCCACAACGCGCCGGCGATCAGCAGGAGCAGGACGGGCAGCAGGATCCAGAGGGTGCGCGTGCGGGGCGTGGTCGGGGCGGTGTTCATGGCTGTTGGCTCGGGGCGGGGTTGGGGTTCGGTTCCTGCAGGGCGGCGGGGGGCTCGCCGTAGGCATAGCGCAGCGCATCGTCGGCCTGCCACCAGCTGGCGATGGCGCCGGCCAGCGAAGCGCGGGCGCGGGCCAACGCAGCTTCGGCGTCGATCAGTTCGGTAGCGGAGCCCAATCCGTTCGCGAAACGGTTGTGCTCGATGTGCGCGCTTTCGGCGGCGGCAAGCAGGCCGGATTCCGCCGCGCGCCGGGCCTGGTCCTGCGCATGCCATTGCGCCACCGCGCCTTCACGCGCGGCGCGCAGGTTATCGTGTGCCCCGCGCAGGCGCTGGCGCGCTTCCTCTTCGGCGGCCTGGGCCGCGTCGAGGGCGCTCTTCTGCCCGCCACCCGCCCACAGGTTCAGCCTGACGCCGAGGTTGACCTGCCAGGTATCGATCGCGCGGCTGTCCCACTGGATGGCATTGCGGTTCCAGCCGCCGTTGGCAACCAGCTGGGGATATTGCACCCGCTGCGCCGACTGCACCTTGGCCTGGCTGGCCTGCAGGGCGCTTTGCGCGGCCTGGATGCTTGGCGGCGGCGCGTCCGGGTTCGCGGGCAGCGCCGCCGGCCCGGCGTCGGGCGGCGCGATGGGTGCGGCGAAGGCCTCCACGCCCATCAGCGCCGCCAGTTGCGCGCGCAGCTTCTGTTCCTGCCCCTCGACATTGGCGAGGGACGCCTGCACATCCGCCACCGCCGCCTCCACCCGCAGCAGGTTGACGCGCGCGATGCTGCCGACCTTCAGCCCGGTCTCGGCGACCCGCCGGCTGGCCTGCAGCGCATCGAGCTGCCGGGCCAGCGCCGAGCGCTGGCCCGCCAGCGCCTGCAACGTGCGGTACAGGCTCGCGCCCTGCAGCAGCACGCGCAGGCGCACGTCCTCGGCGCTCCATTGCGCGCCGCGGGCACGGCTTTTCGCGGCATCCACCTCGGCGGCGATCTGGCCGCTGACGTCGATGGGGAGCTGGAAATCCAGGCCGTAACCGAACTGGTCGCTGGCGAAGGGGTAGAGCGCAATAATGGGAGGCTGGGTGATCGGACGGGTGAGCCGCGGATCGTTGAAATGCTGGCTCGTCGCGTAGGTGTCGACCTTGCCGAACCAGGCGGCGCGCGTCTGCTGCACCTGCGCGTCGGCCTGCGCCCTGGCAGCCTGTGCGGCGAGGACGTCGGGCGCGCGGGCGGCGATGGTTTGCAGGATCGGGCGAAGGTCGTCGGCCGACGCCGACGACGTGCCCGAAGCGGTCGTGGCCGGCGCGACCTCTGCCGGTGCGGGCTGCGTGGCCGCAAGCGCCGAGCCTGAGCAGCAGGCCAGGGCGATGAGCACGGCCACAGGGCGGGCGAATGGCTGGGTTGTCATGGGATCAGGTCGAAGGTTCGAAAAGGGCCGGACACGAACCCGGCCGCAAGCGTGGCGTGCAGGAGTGACAAAGGCTCACGGGCATGATCTCCAAGGTAGCTATCGACTTGTTTGCATTCTTTCTCAGCCGGACTTCAGCATGGGCGGAGGATGTCCTGGCCAGAAGAAGACGAACGACCCGGCAAAAGGATGCGCGCGGAAGTGAACGTGTTCCGGGAGGTCCCGCCGCTTGAGGCGACAAGCCCTGCCCTAGCATGAACGGTATCAAAGTAATTCCTCAGGCGCGAGCGCACCGAGCAGGCCGGCGACAATACGCCGCCAGGCGCTTGCCAGTGGTTCGCCACTGTAATGCACGGGTTTGCCGTTTTCGCGGCCTGTCCAGACAAGACGCGCTTCCGGATTGCCGGGCTCGGTGAGCCTGACCTGAAACGCCTGGTCCGGCGCAGTGGCCTCCTCGAACAGGATCGCGAGTTGCTCCCCCAGCGCCGGACTCTCGATCCGTATGGCGATCTCCGTGTTTGACTGCCGAGAACGCGGGTCGAGGTTCATCGAACCGATCAGCACGGATTTTTTATCGACCACCACCGCCTTGGCGTGCAGGCTGGCGCCGGAGGACAGCCCCGGACGCGCACTGCCGGAGCGCAGGGCGTTCGGCCGCATCTCATACAGTTCCACGCCGCACGCGAGCAGCCGGGGTCGGTAACGCGCATAGCCCGCATGGACCACCGGCACATCGGTCGACGCCAGCGAATTGGTGAGCAGCCGCACGCGTACCCCGCGCCGGACGAGCGTGCAGAGCGTGTCCACGCCGCGTTCGCCCGGGATGAAATAGGGGGTTATCAGCATCACCTCATGTTGTGCGCCACGGATAAGCTGGCTCACGGCTGGCGCTATAGGCAGATGTTGTTCAGCCGCACCTGCTTGCGAAGGCAAGGGCGTGTCGAAGACGGTGGCTTGCGCGGGAACGAGCGGGAGGCGGCCAGTGCGTACCTGGGTTCCAAATCCAGTCGCCCGCAGTGCCTGCGCATAGTCCGTGTCACGAAAGTGCTCGGCATTCGCCGTCATGCGCGCCAGTGCCTGATCCAGTTTTCCGGCGTCCGGCGCCGTATCCACGAAAGCCGCGATGGGTACCGCCAGATCGCTGTTCCAGTATTCGTCGAAGCTTTGCGAAACCTGCGCCACGACCGGGCCGGCGGCGAGCACGTCGAGGTCGGCGAAATCGCTGTCGGCGTGCAGTTTGAAATAGGCGTCGCCAAGGTTGCGCCCGCCGATCACCGCGACCGCGTTGTCGGCAATCCACAGCTTGTTGTGCATACGCCGGTCGAGGCGGGCGCTGTCGCCGAGATACTCGAACAGGCGGGAGAGGCCCAGCGGGCCGCGCAACCGGAAGGGGTTGAACACCCGCACCTGGACGTTGGGATGCGCCGCCAGCGTGGCGAGGTCGAAATCGCGACCGACCGCATAGATGTCGTCGATCAGCAGTCGCACGCATACGCCACGCTGCGCCGCGCGCAGCGCCCGGTAGAGCAGCAGGGTGGCACTTGCGTCCTCGCCGACGAAGTAATACTGGAGATCGAGCGTGCGCTCGGACGCTTCCGCCAGCGCCGCCCGGGCGACAAAGGCCTCCTGCCCCGAAACGAGCAGATGAAAACCGGACTGGCCAGCGGCTGCCTTGAGCTGTGCCGCCGAAGCGCGCCCGAGGAAAGTCGACTCCGGGTGCGCGATCGCATACGCGGGCGGGTGCGGGACATCACGACGGCCAGAGGAGCATCCCATGACAAGCAAAGCAGCCGCGACGGCGGACATCCAGTTCATCGCCAGAAATCGCAAGAAAGGCCCACAGCGCGGTAAACCGTGCCTCATAAGGATTCCCAAGCCAGATCGTTATATTTGAGAAAGCCGGATAAATAGAATTGAATCCGCCCTGGATTGACCAGCGCGCTCAGCGGAAAATGCCGCTGAGCGCAAAGTTATACCTTACTTCTTCATGCATTCGACCATGAACTTCCAGCGCGGATCACGGCGCAGGTTTTTGTCGTTGGCCTGCGTAAAGCAGGCGTCATGTTTGGCCGGATCCTTGATCGCGAGGGCATTGAGCTCCGCCGCGTAGGGATTGGCCGCGCCATACATCGGAGCGGCGTAAGGCCCATACGGCCCAGGTCCGCCACCCGGCCACTGCTGGGCTTCCGCGACGATGGGCAAGGCAGTCACGATGCCCAACAGGGCAGTCAGCGTAAGATTTCTGAGTTTCAGTTTCATAGGATGCTCCTTGGCAAAAATTTACTTGGATCACAATTAACCCAAATTAAATATAGATCATTCTCCCCCCCGCTAGTCTGGATAGGGATCAACCGCATTGCATTATTCACGTGCTGCTTATGCGTCTATCCATGCTCCTGGAATGCATGCTTGCTGGACAGGATCACTTCGATTTCCTCGACAATCTTTTTCTGGCGCAGGGCGTTGCGCTTGAGGGCGAGGCGGTCGAGGGCCTGTTCCATGTGCGCGAGTCGCTGGCGGCTTTCCGCCGCGAGCGACTCGTAGAGCAGGCCATAGAGGGCGGCCAGCAGGTACTGGTCGAGCAGTTCGGCAAAGAATGCCGGCGGTGCGAGTTGCAGGCGCGGCGGATGTGCGAAGTGTGGCGCGGGCGACAGCCCACTACGGCGTCGGGGGCGGGCGAAAGATCGGTGGCAACGATGAAGCGTTTGAACATGAAGGTCTCCTTGGATCGGGCGGCCCAGGCGGAACGGATTGGGTGCGGTCTGGGGCGTGGGATTGCAGGCAATCCGTTTGTGACCGCCAGCTCATTCGACCTTCCTTCGCAGTAACAACGCCAGCCCCAGCCCGGATAGCAACGCCGCACCAATCGTCCAGGCCAGCACCAAGCCGAGCCCGGTACGGTAATACCAGGTAGCGATGCTGGCCGCGCTGAAGCCGATCCCGCTCGCGCCGAAGACGATGGTGAGCCAGAACTGCAGCAGGTTCACGTGCTGCTGGGAGCGCGTGGTAATCGTGAAACTTACCGCTTCCAGGCGTTCTATCACGGCATCATAAATGTCCCCGACGCCGAGCAGGGTTTCGCCGTCGGCGGTCACCGTATCGCTGAAGCGGGTGGCGTTGGTGATCGCGCCGTAGTATTCCTCCAGTCCGTCGATTACTTCCTGCTTCAGCGCAATGAGTTCCTCGACTGACTTGGGCATGTGACGCGAAAGCCGATCGTAGAGGTGTTGCAGCACCGCGTGTTCCAGCAGCAGGAGTTCGAGGGTGATGAGGAAAGGCAGCGCGCTCTTCGGCGGCAGGCCGGCAGGCGTCGCCTCTTCGGCGGGCACTTCTTCCGCATCAC
>Ga0315272_10001688_pt1 | contig 10884 bp, 11 predicted proteins | sample C3_middle_MG_FD_203918 | JGI IMG/M metagenome (GOLD analysis project Ga0315272, IMG submission 203918) | Sediment microbial communities from Yellowstone Lake, YNP, Wyoming, USA - C3_middle | ecosystem: Environmental > Aquatic > Freshwater > Lake > Sediment | place: USA: Wyoming | collected...
TGAAGCCAAGGAACAGCGGTATGGCGCTGCAGGTGCAGAACGGAGTTATAATGCCAAGACCTGCAGCCCACAAATGTCCGGAGAAGCGACTTTTCTTAAGTATTATCTCGCGGATTTTAGACGGTGGCAGGAAAGTGCGGATAATTGAGACCGCGTAGATTATCCCGGCCAGCAGGATAAATATCTTTATCGTGTCGAATACAAAGAAATTTACAGCTCCGGCGGCCAGGGTGTCAGGTCCAAGGCCGAATACGTTATAGGTGAGCCAGTCCGCGAGTATCTGAATGGGCTTAAACATAGTCGTAGTTTATCCTGGTACTGTTTCTTCTAAAAGAAAGCGCCGTAGAACATGCCTGTGAAAGTGGACATTACAACCACCAGCGTGACATAGACCGTGGTTTTCTTTGTGCCCATTATGCTTTTAAGTACCAGCATACTGGGCAGCGAAAGTGCCGGGCCGGCCAGCAGCAGGGCAAGTGCCGGGCCTTTGCCCATGCCGGAACCCAGCAAGCCCTGGAGTATCGGGATCTCGGTAAGCGTGGCAAAATACATAAAAGCGGCTACTATCGAGGAAAAGAAATTGGCCGAGAAAGAGTTCCCGCCCACCGCCCAAGCCACCCAGGCGGACGGGATAACACCCTCGTGCCCCGGCCTGCCAAGCAGGAAGCCGGATACCAGCACGCCGCCTATCAGCAGCGGGAAGATCTGCTTGGAGAGGTCCCAGGAGGCGGCGAACCAGTCGCTAAGTTCCCCGTCACCGGAGGAATTCAGTACCCAGGAAAGGCCGATGAAGCCAGCCGAGAAGGACAGTATGGGCATATTGCCGAAGACAAAGGCCAGGGCTATGGCCGGAATGGCGGCCAATAGCAATTTTTTAGTATCGCCCCCGAACCAGCCTTTCAACATAAAGCCGAGAGCCGCCGCGAAGAAAGCGGTCAGCGGCCACTTGACGGCATATATAGCGTGGAATACCGCGTCGGAGGGCTCTGCCTTGGCCCAGTTGGCGAAAACCAGCACCGCAGCCATAGCGGCGAAATAGAGAGAGGTCTGCCAGAGGGGCCTTTTCACATCGGGCTCCGGCATATCAGCCTGCGCGGCGGCTTTGGCGGACTCTTCATGCCTGTATATAAAATGCATAGCCGCGCCTATGACGATACTGAACACCACCGCGCCTATGGCACGGGCAGCGCCCAGTTCAAAGCCGAGTATCCGGGCGGTGAGCACTATGGCCAGCACGTTTATGGCCGGGCCGGAATAAAGGAAGGCTATGGCCGGGCCCAGGCCCGCGCCGCGCTTATAGATCCCGGCGAAAAGCGGCAGCACCGTGCAGGAGCAAACCGCGAGTATAGTGCCGGACACCGAGGCCACTCCGTATGAAAGTATTTTATTGGCTTTAGCCCCGAAGTATTTCATCACCGATGCCTGGCTGACGAAAGCGGAGATGCCCCCGGCTATGAACAGGGCGGGAACAAGGCAGAGCACCACATGCTCGCGGACGTACCATTTGGTGAGTTCCAACGCTTCTGTAATAGCGCCGTCAAAGCGCGGTATTCCCACCGGCAGGAAGTAGAAAGCGAAGAATGCCGCGACAAAGCCGGCCAGCCATTTCCAGTCTTCTTTCCAGTTCATGGTTTAGGCTTCCTTTTAGTGAAATTGGAGCAAGCCGCGAGGTTAAGCACGCAGCGCAGCTTTAGCCTGTAAATTATCTGGTTTCCTTTCCTTATAGAATCAATGATGTCGGCATTACGGAGAACTGAGAGATGTTTGGAAATGGTGGAGATATCATCTCCGACCATATCCGTAAGCTCGCACACACAGGTGTCCTTTTTACCTAGCTGATGCACTATAAAAAGGCGCGTCGGGTGCCCCAGCGCCTTAAAGGCGGAGGCCTCTCTGGAGTATGTATCAAGAATTGATTGTTTCATTTTACTATTCTACCAGATAGCCAAATACTTGTCAAGGGATATTCTGGAAGTTTTGGAAAATAGGTGAAGCCCCCCTTTAACCGTGAGGGGTTCTATGAGGCAAGTAAGCGCGGAGGATATATGACGAAAAAACAGAGACGACTTATAGAAGGAATGACTCCAGGCGGGCGGTTTAGTGGCTCAAAGTTCGCAGCGCGGTTTCTATTTCCGATAAGCTTTCGGGGCTGGTCAGCAGCGCTTTTTCCACAGTGTCCTGTATTGTCTTTGAATGCTCAAGCGCGATGTCCATCGCTCTTTTGGTTTTTGCGTTCAAGCTCTCGGCAAGTCGCATGGCCAGGCGTGTCAAATTCTTTTCGGTTTCAAAAGGTATCAACCCGATGAAATGCCTGCGCAGGGCGTTTCTGAATATCCACGTCGGTATCAGGAACCACAGAAGCTCCAAATGGCTGTCGAACGCCTGACTTATTCTTATATCCGGCGCCGGAATCTTTCCCTGTGGAAATTCTATCCGGATTTGCGGCAGTATGACGCCAAGCGCTTTCTCGGTCTCCATTGACAGCCTGGCCGAGAAGTCATCCGCCTTGGTGGCGAAGGCCCTGGTGCAATCGTCGGCCAGTTTCTCCAGCCGGGCCTTTTCCTTTTCGAAAATCGAAGCGGTTTTATCGGAAAAGAACCTCTCAAGCTCCGAGTTATACGTCCGGGTCATTTGAAGAAGATTGGGTGAGTGGCCATTAAATTTAATGGACAGCGTTTCTTTTAATTCTTTTTCAGCCGGTCCCTTATGAGCGAGAATAGTTTTCTCTATCTCTTGCCGGGTGCTTTCCGACATCCTGGCGAATATCGCGCTGAAATCGCTTTTGAGGCTTTTAAGCCGGGTTTTGTGCTGTAACGCCAGAGCCTTGAGCTGTTCCCTTTCCTGTGCAGCTTTCCCTGCCGCCGCTCTGGCCGCCAGCAGGTAATCACGGCATTGGCTTTCCAGCGAGGTTATTTTGTGGCTGAAAATTCCGGCTCGCTCTGTTCCTATGTCCCTGGATAATGGCATAAGCGCTTTGCGCGCGAAATCTTCACGCAGATCCGCAAAGCCGTCTTTTATGGAGAATGGATATACAGGTAGATCCTTTCCAAAACGGTCGTTTATTTTTTGCCGCACAAAATCCAGCACCTGACCGATTTCAGCTGCCGCCAGCCTGTCGGCCTTGGTCAGCAGGATTACAATGCGGGGGCTGTGATGGCGCGCTTTTTCTATAAGTTCAATATCCTGTTCCGACAGCGGAGCGTCGGCGCTGATGGTTATCAGCGCGAGTCCCGTGTTCGGCAGCCAGTCAAGCGACGTTTCGGTGTTGTGTCTGTGGGCGCTGTCCAGGCCGGGCGTGTCTACAAAACACACACCTCGGTATTCGGCCAGGGAAGGCAGGCCTATTTTAATAGAGGCCGCGCTTTTTCTGTTTCCAGGGTTCAGTTCCTCGGAGGCGTATCCCGCGATTTCAGCGGCAAGGACGGCTTTGCTTTCCCCATTAAGAAATTTAACCGTAATGGTTTTCTGCGGAGCCCAGAAAAGCTCGGTGATAACCGCCGTGACCGGCACCGCGCCGGTCGGCAGTATGTTAACTCCGGACAGTGAATTGAGGAAGGAACTTTTACCGGCTTTGAACTTGCCGAGGACAGCCACATTCACCGCCGCGTTCTCGGAGAGCAGGTTTTTGCAAGCGGTAATTTGCGTGGTCAAAGCTGTCAGGCCGAACTGCCCGCAAATATCCTGCACAATTGACAGTTTGTTCCGCTCGGCTTCCATGATATCCTACTTTTCAGTTTGCCCCGCCCGCAGGATGGAATCGCGTGTCAGCATGCCCTTGAATATTCCGTTGGCGTCCAGGACCGGGATACGTTTGAGTTTTTTGGAAACCATCAGTCTTATGGCATCATCGATCAAACTGTCTTCATTGACCGGGATTATGTCCGTGCGCATAACTTCCCTGGCCGTTCTGGCGCGCAGGATATCCAGGAATTCTTTATGTTTATGTCCCGCTTCCGTAAAGGCCAGCTTGCTCATGAAATAGTCCCACAGGTTCGCCTTATGCGCGGAAAATGCGGTCATCAATACCGAATCTGAAATCAATCCCAGCAGTTTCCCTGTTTTGTCGACAACGGCGACTCTTTTTATGTCGGTGGTGTCTATCAACTGGATGGCGTCCCATATGGGCGCGTCAGGCGCAACCACCGGGGTGTCGCCGCGCATGATCTCCCGCACGGTTTTAATGTTCGCGACCGTGATATTTGATTGCCTGAAGCTCTGCCAATCCGGGTTCTTTTCCAGTATCGTCTTGAATACGTCCAGTCTGGATAATATGCCGGTCAGCTTGCCGTCTTTATCCACTACCGGCAGACGTTTGAGTTTGTTTTTAAGCATTGTCTCCACGGCGTCGGAAAGCAAGCCGTCCTCTTGAGCTGTTACCGGAGGCGTGCTCATCAGGCCGCTTGCCGTCAGTTTGTTAAGGGTGTCTTCGACTGATTTCAAATGATGGGCTGCGAAATCGGCCAGGAGTCCGACACGCACGGGAACCTTGGCGCGCCGTATTAAATCACCCTGCGTTATCATGCCCACGGGGCGGCCTGCTTCATCAACCACTGGAATGCCGTGAAAGCGCGCGGACATCAGGATGTTCATTGCCTTGGAAGCGGAAGTGCCCAGCGTGACAGTTGTGGGAGAGGAGGTCATTATGTCTTTCACTTTTACCTGGCGGGGAATAAGATGTTTCCGGGATTTATGCCAGCACACGTCTTTCTCCTCCACGATCATGATCCCGTCCTCGGTCATCTCCTCTAAAACGGGAATCACTTTATCTTTTTCGCGCGAGGGTATGATCACCGTGATTTCCAGCGGCATATTATACGAGAGAACTTCTATGCCGAAAGTGGCTATTTCGCCGTTCTCGTAGCAACCCGCGATTCCCCGGGTTACCATGCAGCGGGCGGAAATCTTCAGCCCCTGGATGAATCGTGAAATCGCCTGATACACCGGCTTACCCTCATGCCTGGAGTCCTCATCGGTGTAAATCTTTACGATAGTGTATGGTAAAGGCATATTCCCCTCCTCAAATGAATAATTCCGTCAGTCTGATCCCGGAAATGACCAGTGCTACCCCCGCTACGTTATTCGCGGCGATATTAACCAAGGCTGCGGGCATGCCGCCGCGCGCCGCGACCACGCTTTCCATCGCGAAACTTGAAAATGTGGTCAGGCCCCCCAGGAATCCGGTTACGAAAAACAGCCTTAAAGAGGGCTGCATCAGATCTGTTTTCTCGGCAAGGGCCAGCGCCACGCCAATAAGAAAACATCCCGCAAGATTTACGATCAGGGTGCCCCAGGGGAAGTCCACACCTAGCCATTTGCCGGCGGCAAGCGTGGTTAGATAGCGCGTCGCCGCGCCAATGCCGCCGCCAATGAAGACAATAAGCACTTTTGGCATGTATCTATACTTCAAATCCCTGGCTATGGATCTTAACGCACGAAGGCGTTTCTGCCGGCGTAGACGGCCGCCTTGCCGAGTTCTTCCTCGATCCGCATCAACTGGTTGTATTTTTCAACCCGCTCGCCCCGGCACGGCGCGCCGGTCTTAAGATGTCCGGTCCCCATCGCCACAGTAAAGTCGGCGATAAAGCTGTCCACGGTCTCGCCGCTTCTGTGCGAAACCATTGCGCCCCACCCCGCTTTACGCGCCATTTCGATCGCGGCTATGGTTTCCGTCACGGTGCCTATCTGGTTCAGTTTTATTAGAACCGCGTTGGCGGCGTTTTCCTTGATACCTTTGGCAATGCGATCAACGTTTGTTACGAATAAATCGTCACCGACCAGTTCCAGTTTGCCGCCGAGGGTTTTATTCAGTAGCTTCCAGCCGTCCCAGTCGTCTTCGGCAAGCCCGTCCTCAAGGACGATTATCGGATATTTCTCCGCCCAGGCTGCATAAATACGGACCATCTCTGCCGAATCCACCTTGCGTTTCTCGGTGCGGAGGTTGTACTTCCCTTCTTCGTAGAAACCGCTTGAAGCGGGGTCCATAGCTATGGCTATGTCGGGCCCCGGCTTGTAGCCTGCCTTGGCGATGGCTTTGACTATAAACTCCAATGCCTGTTCATTGGCTTTAAGCGCGGGGGCGAAGCCGCCCTCGTCGCCCACTCCGACGGTGAATCCCGCGTCTTTCAGTACGCTCTTAAGGGCGTGGTAGGTTTCGCTGCCCCAGCGCAGCGCTTCCTTGAAGGTCTTGGCGCCGACCGGTGCTATCATGAATTCCTGCAGGTCGGTTCCCTGCCAATTGGCATGTACGCCGCCGTTGAGGATGTTGAACATCGGAACCGGCAATATCCGTGCCCCGGCTCCGCCTAAATAACGGTAAAGCGGAAGCCCCGCATATTCAGCCGCCGCCCTGGCTACAGCCATACTGACACCCAGAATGGCGTTCGCACCGAGCTTACTCTTGTCAGGTGTCCCGTCCAGTTGTATCAGTGTTTTGTCTATAAGCGCCTGGTTGTCCGCCCCTAGCCCTGTCATTGCATCAGCGATAAGTTTGTTTACGTTCTTGACTGCCGTTTCAACGCCCTTGCCTCCATAGCGGGCGTCTTTATCTCTGAGTTCCAGAGCCTCGTGCGCGCCGGTGGAGGCGCCGGACGGAACACCCGCCCTGCCGGATGCCCCGGATTCAAGAACGACATCAACCTCGATTGTGGGGTTTCCACGCGAATCCAATATTTCCCTGGCTTTTATTTCGTGTATTTTAGACATATTCCCCTCCGGTGTTTTTAAGTAAAAAAACTCCTACGACAGTATCGCAGGAGTTATCAGCGTCGAAAGCGGTTCAAAGCCTTGCGGCCTTTGGCGAACTCCATCGCCTAAATTCATTTTAGCAGGTTGGTCAAGCCGGGTTCAAGGAATTTGTTCCATATAATACACTGGCCTTTTCATTTACCTGCAAACTATTATCGCGTACTATTGATTTCAGCTTATCTGACCACTATAACGGTGCAATGCGCATAGCTTATTACACGCTTTGATACCGAGCCCAGCAGCCAGCGCTCCACAAGACTTTTTCCGCGATGGCCCATCACTATGGCATCGGCCTTCAGTTCATTGGCGCGCTGTATTATTTTTTCCGCCGGGTGGCCTATAGCAACCTCGAACTTCGCTTTAACCTTAAGCGGAGCCGTTTTCTTTTTTAGTTTAGCAAAATCGGCCGCATAAATATGCGAGGCCTCTTCCAGCATAGCCGCGGTCTCTACCGATTCCGCAGGTTCCGGTGGGCGCACCACGGACAGCACGGTGAGCTGCGCGCCGTATTTCTGCGCCATTTCCACGGCGAAGTCGAAGGCCTTCTTGGCCTGTTCCGAAGTATCGTAAGCCATCACGATGTTTTTCATGCTTTTGCTCCTTACGCCGCGCTCTGCGGCAATATAGTTTGACTGCCCGGTTCCGTCAACAGGTGGCGCGGCATATAGAAGGCGTTGGCTATCATGGTGGGCACCACGGCGCTGGCTATTACGGCCGCTATAATGTAGGAATATTGCGCGGTGCTTATAAGGTTATGGCTGAGGCCGAAAAGGGCCGCGATGCTGCCGAAAGTAAGCCCGGTGGACATGAGAAGGGTAACGTACATACTCTCCATTTTCTTATTGCCGAAAAACTTCGAGGCCGGGTAAACTGCCACGAATTTGGTGAACACTTTAACGCCAAGCAGCAGCAGGAAAACCGCAGGAGCGCCCAGCAGAGCCGGCACTGAAACCAGCGACCCGGCCCTGATGAAATAGAACGGCGTCAGGAAGCCGAAAGTCAGCGTACGCAGGCGGCGCACCAGCACATGGTCCTTACCCACGGTCCCCGCGAGCACCATGCCGACCAGATAAGCCGGCAGGACCGGTTCGCTGTCAGCCCACAGGGCCAGGCCGCCGAGCGCGAACAGGCACAAGAGTATATATTTCGCCTCCAGTTCGGAAGGACGGCCGCCGAAACTGGAGAAGAACCTGGAAGTCAGCCGCGGCAGAACCAGGAAAACCACAACGAGCACGGCGACGAAAACCCCGGTCTTATACGTGAACGGCGCGAAGATAAGGCCCAGCGCTAGGACAGTGGCCAGGTCCGTTATAAAGCAGGCCGCCAGTAGCGTTTTCCCAAAAGTAGTGTGGTTAAGGCCCATCTCAAGCATCACGGCGTAAACCACAGCCACCGAGGTGGTGGACAGCGCTATACCGGTAAGCCAGCTGGCGGGGGCTGTCCAGTGCAGGCCGAAATAAGCTACAGCCGTGCAGCCCAGGAACGGCGCCAGGAAGCTGGCGAACCCCACAATGGACGCTTCTTTCCATTTGAGTTTGAATACCGCCGGGTCCAGTTCTGCGCCTGCTAAAAAAGTCAGCACCATGGCTCCGGTCCCCGAAAGGAATTTCACCCAGGACTGGTCCGTGCCCAGGAAAGCTCCTCCCAGAACCGCCCCTATAACGAGCTGCGCCACCGTGCCGACAACTATCTCAGATAGTGCCGTAGCTATCCGGAGTCTCACCGAAATAAGGGTGGCGGTCAAAGCCAGCAACAGCCACAAGGACGCCTGGAACCATGTTTCCATCATAATAAAAAAAACTCCCACGACAAGAAATCGTAGGAGTCATCAGCCGGCGTACGCCAGGCAGTTTATGGCGAACTCCATCGCCTCAATCTAAAGCTTAATTATACAATTATATCCTGTGACAGCTTTGAAATAAATGAGCGTACATGTTGCAAATGGCCTGAAAAGAATATTCCCAGATGTGCCCTGAATATTCGCCCATTGTCATTGACCCGTGAATTACCTTATTGAAAAAAAAGAAAACAAGATAGAATAAACTGGGTAAAACAAAAGCTATCCCGAAAAGAAAAAGTGTTTTTCGCACACTGCGTCTGATATGGTCCAGTTCTTGTTCTTTAGTCATCAAACGGAATCTTCGCGCCAAAGAGAAGATTATTACAGGACCGGAACATAAAATAACGAATACAATTATGACATTGATAAACATGCTCATTCTCGCTCCAGATTGTTCCTCATGAAATAATGAAAATTCAGCAACTTTACTTTATATGCGCCAGCCGGCCGGCGGCGGGCGGGCAATACTTTATTGATCACCCCGAATACTGTAAGTCCTTGCGGATGGTTCCCCTGTATGAGCCGGGGAGACAGGCATCATCGCCAAAATCATCTTATCATTATTGCGCAGCGTGTAAAAATGAAGATCCAGCATGTTTTGGCGCGAAGCATTTACTTTACAAGAAACGTTTTTATACGTTCTATATCTTTCAGATAAACCGGGCTTTTGAGTAGTTCCGAGTGGAATTCATCACCGAAAATTTTGGCCGCTGCGATATCTGTAGGATAGTGGACTCCGCCAACCACGCGGTCAGCTGCTATCTCGTCGGCTTTCTTTAGGAATTCCATCTTTCGCTCAGGCAGGATGTCGCTCAACACATCCGCAAATATCCGAGAGTAGGAGGCATGGCCGCTCGGATAGGAATAGCCTTTGCTTTTATATATGCAGGGCTGCACCTCGGCGTAACCATTGAACGGCCTCAGCCGCGCGTATCGGTTCTTCATGTTGTTGATGGCTTCGCCGGCGTCATAGTCCAGGTGTTTGAAGAACTTTTTGACCTCGGGCGGCAGCGGTGCGGGGAACAGCGGTTTATCGCCCCAGAAGAAATCATAGTCCGCGTCGGCGGTGGTCTGGGACCTGGCGCAGTCCTGCGGGGTGCGTCTTTGCTGCCAGTCCAGTACCGCTGTCAGGTCGGCTTGCTGGGCCTGCGAATCCAAAGCGGGCGGCGGTTGGAAAGCGGAGGTTTTGTAAACTTCCGCGTTTACGTAGAAGGGTGAGCCCGCAACATGATGCGCCGCCCTCTCTACAGGCGAAACAAGGCGGCCGCCGCAGGCGCCCAACGAGAGCGCCAGCGTCAGTGCGAGAAAATATTTATTTATTCTATTCATAGGTATGGATTGTCCTCGTTAACTTATTTATCTATTCGCCGCACTATTTCCAGATTTTCAACCGCCTGGTTCCTGATAATGCCCTCCGGACAGTATTTAAGGCATTTTTTATAATACAGCGCGGCTTCCTGCGGCTTGCCAGTGGCCTCGCAAAGCAACCCGCAGGCGAAGAATCCTTCTGGCAAGAGCGGCTCCTTCCTGGCCGCTTCGGCGAGGTTAAGCCCGGCCTTTTCAAATTCACCGGCTCGTATATAGGCCCTGGCCAGGTTTATCTTGAAAATAGCTTCCCAGGGATTCAGCTCTACCGCTTTCTCAAACTCCGAGATGGCGAGCTTAACGGAATCCATTCTTAACAACTCGCAGGCAATATTGTTGTGGTTGAACCCCGCCCAGGGATTCGGGCCCAGCAGACGTTCCCGTTCCAGTTCCGCCTCAGGCGTGGCGTAGCGGGCCGCGGTTTTACTCAAACCGCATTGCCTCTTCTTACCCTGCGCAATGACGGCTAGACGCGCCCGCAGCGGGAGGTACCTGGTGTCTATTTTCTTTCTTCTCGCGCGCATATAATTAATCCGGCCTCAGGGTTTCTCTTTTGAGTCCGCTATTTCTTCCCCGCCTGCCGCAAGATGCCGTGTGTCATTAAGGCTGTGTATTACCCATATACCGTGCTCAAAGCGCACCTCGCTTACAGAGGCCGGCGCAAGCTCAAACTGGCGGAAATGAGACAGGTCCAGCTCCAGCAGACTGCACAGGAGCGTTCGCAGCGTGACATGGTGTGAGACTATCGCCACGTTACCCCCGGCGCCGCCGCTGAAGCGCCGGAAGGCCTGCCAGGCGCGGCGTTGTACGGCCTCCAGCGTTTCACCGCCGGGGAATTGCACGTCTTTGGGCTCGAACAGCCACCGGTCATACTGGGCCGGCCACTTCGCTTTCACTTGTTTATGGGAAAGGCCTTCCCATTCTCCGCGGTCGAT
>Ga0315272_10001689_pt1 | contig 10882 bp, 15 predicted proteins | sample C3_middle_MG_FD_203918 | JGI IMG/M metagenome (GOLD analysis project Ga0315272, IMG submission 203918) | Sediment microbial communities from Yellowstone Lake, YNP, Wyoming, USA - C3_middle | ecosystem: Environmental > Aquatic > Freshwater > Lake > Sediment | place: USA: Wyoming | collected...
ATCCATGCATAAAATCATGATCGCTTTAGCCGGAGCGGGACTAATGACATTGGCGGGCTGCGAAAGCGCCATGCCGGTAAAAACGGAAGCACCGCAAGCGGCCGCCAAGCCACAGGCCGCACCTGAAGCGCCGCTGACGGAAGAGGCGCAACAGGCATTAGCCCAGGCGGAAGCGGATGTCCGCGCCGCACAAGCCCAGAAGGCGCTCTGGACAAACGCGCAGGACGCCTTGAAACAGGCCAAGGCGGCTGCCGCGGCAAATGATAGCGCAGCAGTCATCAAGCATGCCAGGGAAGCCAGCGAATTCGCCCGGCTCGGTATCGCGCAAACCCGGTATCCCGTGACGACCATCAGCAAATAATCGTCATCACGAAGCAGTACGGGCGCTTTGAGGGGGGCAAAGCCCCCCTCTTTCATTTGGCATTTCATCCAAACGCGGCGGCATCAACCCATATATCGACCCCATCGGCAGGTTTTATCTCCGCCGCGGGGATATGCTCTCCGCCCCGCCATTTTCTGACGGCAGGCGCCTTGTCCGCCCCGGTTACCAGATACCACACCCGCCTTGCTTCGCCCAGGCGCCATGCGCTCAGGGTAACGCGCTCCGCGGGCGGCTTGGGAGATTGGTGCACGGCTTGCACTGCGGGCTGACGCAAATCCGGTCTGAAATTCTGGCCGGGGAACAGGCTGGCGGTATGTCCATCGGCGCCCAGGCCCAGCAGAACCAGGTCAAACATTTGAACCGATTCAATAGACAGGGCATATTGTCTGGCCGCCTCTTCGGCACCCAGTTCAGCGGGAATAACGTGGATTTGCGTGGCTGGAATGTCGACATGCGCAAGCCATGCCTCCGATGCCATGGCGCTGTTGCGCTCGGCATGGTCGGATGGCAGGCAGCGTTCATCGCCAAAATAGATATGCCAGGATTGCCACGCGGTCCTGATGTCGCGCAACCGCTCATAAATGGCGCGCGGCGTATTGCCGCCTGCCAGAACGATCCTGAAGGCGCCGCGTGCTGCAATGGATTCGGCGGCAAGCCGTGCTAAGCCCTGCGCTGCGCGCTGTTGAAGCAGCCCAGTCTCGGGGTAGACATGCCAAACACGAATCTGGGCGGCAGGCATGGTTTGCTATCAGACGCGACCCAGGCGCTGACGCAGTCTCTGCACGACCTTCCATAGCGACCAGCCGCGCCCCAGCCAGAGTAAGGCACGACGCGGGCGCCAGGCCACGAACAAACCCACCGTGCCGGCCACCAGGCCAGGATGGCGCCGCAGAAAGCGGGCCGCGGCTACGCCCTTGTCCGCAACGGCGAAGACGGTTTTCAAGGGAGATGCATGACGGGCCAGCTCATCCCGCTGCCGGGAAATCCTGGCAACCAGCCGCTCGCGGCGCTCGGCCAATTCAATCAGGCGGCTATTCATGGGTGAGGCGTCAGATAGTCCTGATCTTTGGAGAGTTCAGCCAGGCTGGCCGAAAAAAGTCTGGACTGGGTCCGCGCGAATTTCGCAGCCGCGACCAGGGCGGCAATGCCCAGGCCGAGGAAGAACACGGCAAACATGCCCAGCGCCAGCAGGCGATGACTTTCCCACAGCGCAACAACCAAAAACACCGTGCCCAGGATGATGCCAAGGCCGATAAAGAAAAGCGCCGCCAAGCCCAGCATCATCTGGATCAGAAAACGCTCCTTTTCTTCCGCCAGCTCGGTGGCAAGCAGTTCCAGCCGGGTGCGAACGATCGTCACACCCGTTGCGCCAAGTCTTTTTATCGAATCGTAAAGACCGCCATGACCGGCGTTGTCAGGTGATTGCGCCATGACGGGAATTAGCGGCGGCCTACCAGCAAGCCAACGATGAAGCCCGCGCCGGCGGCGATGCCGACCGCTCTCCAGGGATTGGCGCGAACATAATCGTCCGTCGCCCTGGCTGCGGCCTTGGTGCGCGCCAACATGGCTTCCTCCGCGCGCGCCAGGCGGATCTTGGCATTGCGCAGATTTTCCTCGGCCTTGACACGGATCTCGGCGATTTTCTCGCCGGCCTGGTTTGCGGTCGCACGCAGCAGTTCTTCCGCATCGCCGATCACGACCTTCAGGTCGGAAACCAGTTTCTCGCGGCTCACCAGGTCCGTTGCCACTGCTTCATCAATTTCGGTGTACATAACCATCTCCATTTCTTCGTTAAAGGGTCAAACATGATGCTAGATTACTGCTTTGGGCCAACCCAATCAACCGTCATGCAGCCTAATGGACGGCGTTTTTCTTGCCGGGGGCCCTTAACGGGGATTTTTTCACTGCACGGGGGCGACGCGGCGGCTCCGTGCGTCTGTGTTCCCCTTTATCCTTGATGACCGCCTTGCTGCGCGGCATCTCTCGCGCTTCCGGCAAAACGATTCCAGCCCAGTTCAATACCGCGGCCACCTGCTCCGGCTCAAGCTCCAGCCAGCGCCCGCGCTTCACCCTGGGCGGCAGGCTCAGCATGCCGAAGCGCACGCGCATCAGGCGGCTCACCGTCAACCCCATGTGCTCGAACAAACGCCGCACCTCACGGTTGCGCCCTTCTTTCAGCACGCCGCGATACCAGTGGTTGCTGCCCTCCCCGCCTTCGTCCAGCAGGCTCTCGAACCTGGCCAGGCCATCTTCCATTTCGATGCCATTCCTGAGCTGCTGCAACTGATCCGGCGTCAGCTCGCCGCGCACGCGGATCGCGTATTCGCGGTCCACCTCGAAGCGCGGATGCATCAGGTGATTCGCCAGTTCGCCGGAAGTGGTAAAAATCAGCAAGCCGCTGGTGTTGAAATCAAGACGTCCGACGGCAATCCATTTTCCGCCGCGCACCGGCGGCAGGACATCGAACACGCTCTCGCGCCTTTCCGGGTCGTCACGGCTGACAATCTCGCCTTCCGGCTTGTGGTAGAGGAGAATGCGCGGCAATCTGGCGGCCTGCCGAAACCGGACGAGACGGCCATTCACCTTGACCACGTCATCCTCTTCCACCTGGGCGCCGACTTCTGCCACCTGCCCGTTCACCGTCACCTTCCCGGCACGGATAAGTTCTTCCATCTCGCGACGCGAGCCTACGCCGGCCTGAGCCAGCATTTTGTGCAATCTTTCAGACATGTTCTTCAATTCCAACGATGCCGACCGGAAAGCTGTCCAGCGTAGCCAGTTCTTCCAGCGGCGGCAATTCATTCAAGGCGCGCAGATTCAGGTCGTCGAGGAATTTGCGCGTGGTGGCAAACAAGGCTGGCCGCCCAGGCACCTCGCGATGGCCAACGGCTTCGATCCAGCCACGATCCTCGAGCGTTCTCATGACCTGCGCGGAAACCGCCACGCCGCGGATTTCCTCGATATCGCCGCGCGTCACCGGCTGACGGTAGGCGATGATCGCCAGGGTCTCCAGCACGGCGCGCGAATAGCGCGGCGGTTTCTCGGGGCTCAACCGGTCCAGGTATTTCTGGTACTCAGGCCTGCTCTGAAAACGCCAGCCGCCCGCCACGCTGACCAGCTCTACGCCGCGCCCGGACCAATCGCGGCGCAGTTCCTCCAGCAGCTTGCGCAGGGTTTCCGCGCCCAGCGCATCGTCGAACAGCTTGCCCAGCCGATGCAGGGCAAGCGGCTCCTGGCTTACCAGCAGGGCCGTCTCGATGATGGATTTTGCTTCGCCTGGAGAGATCACGAGTTCAGCTTTCTGCGCCTGATTGAGCGAGCTTAACATAGATCGGGGCGAACGCTTCCGCCTGGCTGATTTCCACCAGCGACTCACGCGCCAGTTCGAGCAGGGCAAGAAAGGTCACGACCACTTCCGCCACACCGTTTTCCGCCGCGAACAGGGCCGCGAACCCGACGAATTGCCCGCCCTGCAGACGGCGCAGAATCAGGCTCATGCGCTCGCGCACCGAAAGCTCTTCGCGGCGCACGTGATGGTGGCGCTGGGTCTTGGCACGCTCGACCACCGCCGCCCAGGCAACGCGCAGATCATCCAGTCTCACCTCGGGCAAGGGCTTCGCGCCGGCCTGCTCCAGCCACACCTGTACCAGGGCGAAATCGCGCCCGGCCCGCGGCAAGGCGTCGAGCCGCTGCCCCGCCAGCTTCATGCGTTCATATTCCAGCAGGCGCCGCACCAGTTCCGCGCGCGGATCCTGTTCCTCGTCGGCCGCCAGCACCGGCCGCGGCAGCAACATGCGTGACTTGATCTCGATCAGCAGGGCCGCCATGAGCAGGTATTCTGCTGCCAGTTCGAGCTGCTGGTCGCGCATCGCTTCCACATAAGCCATGTACTGCCGCGTCACTTCCGCCATGGGAATGTTCAGCACATCGAGATTCTGGCGCCGGATCAGGTAAAGCAGAAGATCGAGTGGACCCTCGAAAGTTTCGAGGAACACTTCCAGTGCATCGGGCGGGATATACAGATCATAAGGCAATTCCATGAGCGGCTCGCCATGCACCCTGACAACAAGACTATTTTTTTCGGACACGACCAGATTCACCCCTCACTCCTCACCCAAACCATTATGCCGTGTTTTGCGCAACGAATGGCGCTCGCCTCTTCTGTTATAATTTTGCGCTTTAGCTTGAAGATTTGCCCATGGAAGCCGAACAACTCAACGCCATCGAAAACCGCCTCGCCGACCTGATGAAGCGCAGCACCGACCTTCGGGGGTATCTTTGACTACGAGGTCAAGCAGGAACGCCTGACCGAAGTCGTCCAGTTGCTGGAGGATCCGGCTGTCTGGGCCGATGCCAGGCGCGCCCAGGAGCTGGGCAAGGAACGTCGCGAACTCGAAACCGTCATCGGCACCCTGACCCGGCTCGACCAGTCGTTGCGCGATGCCCGCGAACTCTTCGACATGGCAAAGGAGGAGGGCGACGATGCCTCCCTGCTCAGCATCGACCAGGATGCCGCCGGACTGGAGAAAGTCGTCGCGGAGATGGAGTTCCGCCGCATGTTCTCCAATCCCATGGATCCCAACAACTGCTTTCTCGACATCCAGGCCGGATCGGGCGGAACCGAAGCCCAGGACTGGGCCGCCATGCTGCGGCGCATGTATGTGCGCTATGCCGAGCGCCACGGCTTCAAGGTGGAAGTTCTGGAGGAATCCGAGGGTGAAGTGGCAGGCATCAAGAGCGCGTCGCTCAAGATCAGCGGCGATTATGCCTTTGGCTATCTGCGCACCGAATCCGGCGTGCATCGCCTCGTGCGAAAATCCCCGTTCGACTCTGGAAATCGCCGCCACACCTCGTTCTCCAGCGTGTTCGTCTACCCCGAGGTGGACGACTCGATCGAAATCGAAATCAACCCCGCCGACCTGCGCGTGGACACCTTCCGCGCTTCCGGCGCCGGCGGCCAGCACATCAACAAGACCGATTCGGCGATTCGCATCACCCATCTGCCCACCAATATCGTGGTGCAGTGCCAGAACGACCGCTCGCAGCACCGCAACCGCGCAGAAGCCATGGCGATGCTGAAAGCGCGCCTGTTCGAGCTCGAAATGCGCAAGCGCACCGAGGAAAAACAGGCCATGGAGGATTCCAAGACCGACATCGGCTGGGGCCACCAGATCCGTTCCTATGTGCTGGACCAGTCGCGCATCAAGGACCTCCGCACCAACTACGAAGTCGGCAACACCCAGGCGGTGCTGGACGGCGACCTGGACGGCTTCATCGAAGCAAGCCTGAAACAAGGGGTCTGACGCATGAGTGGTCAAGCCCGAGCGCATCCCATGGAAACCGCTGCCACGGCACGTCGCCTTCTCTCGCTCAAATGGTTGCGTGACCAGATGTCGTTTCAGGAAATCCCCAGCGAGGTATTGATTCGGGAAGACCGCGATGCCCGTGACTGAGTGTTACATCGATACCGGCGCGCTACTCAAGCTATATGTCACGGAGACGTTTTCAATCGCCACCTCCGACAGGATCATGGCGCAGGCCGCCAAGAAACTGGGCATGAAGGTGGCACCATTTTTTTCATGAGACACATACGACCATGACCAACGAAAACCAGACAAACGCCACACTGCAGGACGAAAACGAACAAGGCGAGTTTCGCCAAAACCAGGTCGTCGCCGAACGCCGCGAAAAGCTGAAGAAGCTGCGCGGGCAGGGCATCGCCTTCCCCAATGATTTCGACCGCACCCACATGGCGGGCGACCTGCAACTGCTCCACGGCGACGAGGACAAGGACGCGCTGGAGGCCAGGAACATCGAAATCGCCGTGGCTGGCCGCATGATGCTCAAGCGCGTGATGGGCAAGGCCAGCTTCGCCACGGTGCAGGACATGAGCGGCCGCATCCAGTTCTTCATCAGCCAGGAGGGCGTCGGGGCGGAAACCTACGAGGCTTTCAAGCACTGGGACATGGGCGACATCATCGCCGCGCGGGGCATGCTGTTCAAGACCAACAAGGGTGAACTTTCGCTGCGCTGCCAGGAACTGCGCCTGCTGACCAAGTCGCTGCGTCCACTGCCAGAAAAATTCCACGGTCTGACCGACCAGGAGCAAAAATACCGCCAGCGCTACCTCGACCTGATCATGAACGCAGAAACGCGCAAAACCTTCGTGGTGCGTTCCAGGGTAGTGCAGGCCATCCGCGCCTTCCTCACCGGGCGCGGCTACCTGGAAGTGGAAACGCCGATGATGCACCCCATCCCCGGCGGCGCCTCGGCGCGCCCTTTCGTCACCCACCATAATGCCCTGGACATGGACATTTTCCTGCGCATCGCGCCGGAGCTCTACCTCAAGCGCCTGGTGGTGGGCGGTTTCGAGAAAGTGTTCGAAATCAACCGCAACTTCAGGAATGAGGGCCTCTCCACGCGCCACAATCCCGAATTCACCATGATCGAGTTTTACGAAGCGTACCGGGATTACAAATACCTCATGGACCTGACCGAGGAAATGTTCCGCGAGGTGACGACCTCCGTGCTCGGGCACGCCGTGGTGCAATACCAGGGACACACCATCAACCTCGCCGAACCGTTTGACCGCCTTACCATCACCCAGGCGATCCGGAAATACCACCCCGGCCAGTACACGGACGAGCAACTCCATGACCGCCCCTTCCTGCTCGAAACGCTCAGGCGCATGAATGCGGCGCATCACCCCACCGATGGCGTGGGCGGCCTGCAACTCTCGCTGTTCGAGGAAACCACCGAGTCCTTGCTGATCCAGCCTACCTTCATCATCGACTATCCGGCGGAAACCTCCCCCCTGGCGCGGCGCAACGATCGGGATCCCAGCATCACCGACCGCTTCGAACTGTTCGTGGTGGGGCGCGAACTGGCCAACGGCTTCTCCGAGCTCAACGATGCCGAGGACCAGGCGGAACGTTTCATGGAACAGGTGCGTCAAAAGGAAGCGGGCGACGCGGAGGCCATGCACTACGATGCCGACTATATCCGCGCGCTGGAGTACGGCCTGCCGCCCACAGCGGGAGAAGGCATCGGCATCGACCGCCTGATCATGCTGCTCACCGACAGCCCGTCGATTCGCGATGTGATTCTGTTCCCGCAGATGCGCCGGGAGGATTAAAGATGTTTTAACCACGGGGAGCACGGGGTACACGGAGAAATAAGAAGTCAATGACCTGAATATTTCCCAAAAATACTTACCCCGTGCTCCCCGTGAGCCCCGTGATTAAATGTTTTACAAGAGAAATTCATGCCATCTTCCAGCAAGCGTATCGAACTCCCCATTGCCGGCATGACCTGCGCCGCCTGTTCGACGCGACTGGAGAAGAACCTCAACAAGCTGCCTGGCGTCAAGGCGAACATCAATCTGGCGGCGGAAAAAGCCCAGATCGAGTATGACCCCGATCAAGCCACGCCAGAAGGACTGATCCAGGCCATCGCGAAAACCGGCTTTTCCGTTCCGCCGCGACAGCTCCAGCTCGCGCTGGAAGGCATGACCTGCGCCGCTTGCGCCACGCGCATCGAAAATGCGCTGAACAAGATCGAGGGCGTGACCGCCACGGTCAATTTCGCGACCGAAACGGCGCACATCTCTTATACCCCCGGCACCACCAGCCCGGAGCAGTTGATCGCGGCGATCAACAAGACCGGCTACGGCGCCCACGAAAGCGGCGAATCCAGCCGCGAAGCCGAGCGGGCCAGGCGCGCGGCAGCCTACCGGAAAGAGCTGCGCGTCTTCTGGCTGTCCGCTGCGCTCGCCGTGCCGCTGGTGGTCCAAATGGGATTCATGTTCAGCGGCCGCCATGAAGATGTGATTCCGCGCTGGCTGCAGTTTGCGCTCGCCACCCCGGTGCAGTTCTGGGCCGGCAAACGCTTTTATGTCGGCGCCTGGCACGCCTTGCGCGGCGGCGGCGCCAACATGGACGTGCTGGTGGCGCTCGGCACCAGCATGGCCTGGGCTTTCAGCACCGTGGTCACGCTCTGGGCGCTGCCGCAACACGTTTATTTCGAGGCCAGCGCGGCAGTCATCACCCTGGTTTTGCTGGGCAAGCTGATGGAGGCGCGCGCCAAGGGCAAAACCTCAGCGGCCATCGAGGAACTGATCAAGCTCCAGCCGCGCACCGCCTGGGTGGAACGCGACGGAAAAATCCAGGAAGTGGATATCGGCAGCATCAAGCTAGGCGAAATATTCATCATCCGTGCCGGCGAGAACGTGCCGGTGGATGGCGAGGTGATCGAGGGAAATTCCAGCGTGGCCGAAGCCATGCTGACGGGAGAAAGCCTGCCCGTTTCCAAGGCAAGGGGCGCAAAGGTGTATGCCGCCACCCAGAATCAGGATGGCATGTTGCGTTGCCGCGCCACCGGCGTCGGCGCGCACACCCTGCTGGCCGAGATCATCCGCCTGGTGGAACAGGCGCAGGGATCCAAGGCGCCCATCCAGCGCCTGGCCGATGTCATTTCGGGCATCTTCGTGCCCACCGTCGTTGTCATCAGCCTCGCGACTTTTGCGCTCTGGTGGTGGCTGGGCGGCAGCTTCACTGCGGCGCTGGTCAACGCCGTCGCGGTGCTGGTCATCGCCTGCCCGTGCGCGCTGGGCCTGGCGACGCCGACCGCCATCATGGTCGGCACCGGGAACGGCGCCAGGGCCGGCATCCTGGTGAGGAATGCCGCCGCGCTCGAACGCGCCGAGAAGATTCGCACCCTGCTGGTGGACAAGACCGGCACCCTCACCGAGGGCAAGCCGGCCGTGACCGATATCGTGCCCGTCGGCGGCATGGCAGAACCCGAACTGCTGCGCCTCGCCGCCGCGCTTGAGCAGGGCTCGCAGCATCCACTGGCGCAAGCCATTCTGGCACGCGCCCGGGAACAGGGACTCGACCTGCCGGACGTGACCAGTTTCCAGAGCCTCTCCGGCAAAGGCGTGTCTGGCATCATCGCGGGAAAAACCTGCCACCTCGGCTCCCCCGCCCTGATGCTGGAAATGGGCTTGGCGCCGGAAGCGGCGCGATTGCAGCAAATGCAATCGCAAGGCAAAACCGTCGTCTGCCTCGCGCAGGATTCTACCCTCGTGGGCTATCTCGCCATCGCCGACCGGTTGCGCGACAGTTCTCCCCGTGCCGTTGCACGCCTTCAATCCATGGGCATCGAGGTCATCATGCTCACCGGCGATAATCACGCCACGGCACAAGCCATTGCCAATCGCGCGGGGATCAGCAGTTTCCGCGCCGAAGTGCTGCCGCGGCACAAGGCGGAGGAAGTGGAAAGAATAAAAACGGGGGACAAAATAGTCGGCATGGTGGGCGACGGCATCAACGATGCCCCGGCCCTCGCGGCTGCCGATGTCAGCTTCGCCATTGGCGCGGGCTCCGACGTGGCGATCGAGGCGGCGGACATCACGCTGATGCGCAACGACCTGAACAGCGTGGCCGACGCCATCAGCCTGTCCCGCGCCACGCTGGGGAAAATACGCCAGAATCTGTTCTTCGCCTTCATCTATAATATTCTGGGCATTCCGCTGGCGGCGCTGGGCATGTTGAATCCGGTCATTGCCGGCGCGGCGATGGCGATGAGCTCGGTATCCGTGGTCAGCAACTCATTGCTGCTGAAAAGATGGAAAGCGCAAAAATAACCTTCAAGGAGAATGCAAATGGAAAAGATCACATTGACCGTCAAGGGCATGACCTGCATGGGCTGCGTGCGCAGCGTGAAAAACGTGCTGGAACCGATTCCCGGCGTGGCGGGCGTGGACGTCACCCTGGAGAATGGTCAGGTAAGCATCGACTTTGACCCCGCCAAGAGCAGCGTGGAACAATTCACCCATGCGATCAACGATGCTGGTTATGAAGTCGCCGGCTGAGAATTGCGCGACGGAAACGCGCAGAAACCGGCGCTGCCGGTCGACCTCGCGGGAAACCGTTTACCGGTTGAGCAATTTGTTGATTTCCGCTTCCGCGTCCAACCAGTCCTGGATCACATTGTCAGGCGAGAAGCCGCGACGCTCGGCCCTGTAGTAAGCCGCCTCGCAAATCATGTTGTAGCGCTGTTCCGGCGTTACTTCCTTTTTGGCCTTGGCCGTGGATGGCTTTTTCGCTGGCGCCGCTGCTTTGGCCTTGGGCGCAACCGCCTTCTCGGCTTTCGCGGCAGGCGATTTTGTCGTTGCCGCCTTCACCGCCCCGGCCGGTTTGCTCGTGGTAGCAGTTTTTTTGGTTTTCACTGCAGTTTCTGTTTTCGCTTCAGCCATGATATCCACTCCTTAAAATTTCCATGTTGTTTCAAGATTAATGCCGTTACATGACGGATGTATGACGCGATGCGGCCATCGCAACAGCAAAGCACACATTCCCGGGCAACATGATCTCCGAACAAACGGCATTCAACCTAGCCCGGATGTTTCATAAATTCGCGTGATGATCGCGCAGGATTTTGTTCCGTAGGGGAATTTTGTGAGGGAGTGGCGTAGTTATTCATACGCCCGACCGAACAAAA
>Ga0315272_10001691_pt1 | contig 10876 bp, 9 predicted proteins | sample C3_middle_MG_FD_203918 | JGI IMG/M metagenome (GOLD analysis project Ga0315272, IMG submission 203918) | Sediment microbial communities from Yellowstone Lake, YNP, Wyoming, USA - C3_middle | ecosystem: Environmental > Aquatic > Freshwater > Lake > Sediment | place: USA: Wyoming | collected...
ATCAGCGCGAGGCCGATGCCGATGGGAAAGGCGACGGCCAGGCCGGCGACACCGATGGCAGCCACCAGCAACATGTTGGCGAGATTGAACACCGCACCGCCGATCATGGCATAGGCTATGTTGATCTTGAACGTCGTCGCAAGGTTGTCCGTAAAGGTCAGGGCCATCGTCTGAGAGTCGCCTGAGCTGACATCCATCATGCCGAACGTCAAAGCGGCAATGGTTGAGGCCAGGAAAACCGCGATCGAATAGTCGAAGTAGAACAGCTCGAAACGGTAACCCTTCGCCATTTTGGTGGTGTTGGCCCAGGAACCCCAACAAAGCATCGTCAGAATGGTCAAGGCAAGGGTAGTCTCGTACGTGGTGGGTATCATTACGCGAAATTCCTTTTGCGATGCCGTTGGAACCCGGCTCTGTGTAATATATCAGCGAAGCACCCCGATGGAGCGGGGTGAGAAGGGGGAGCGGCTGCGCCGAGTCCGGAAATGCAGTTCGCGAGGTGCTTATGAGAGTTCTAGCCGTCACCGTAATGCTTGTCTGCGCTACCGCGGTCATTGGCGCGGCGCAGAAAAAACCATTTGAGATCAACACGCAGACGCCCGAGGGGGCGTTGCTGGCGGACGCGGGACGCACCGACGACGAGGCGAAGAAAACCGCGCTGCTCGAAGAATTCATTCAGAAGTACCCAAAACACGACGGCGTGCCGTTCGCCGGGACTCAGTTGCAGGCGATCTATCTGAAGAACGGGAGTTTCGACAAGGTGATTCAGGTCGCCGATACGATTCTGGCCGTCGATCCGGCCGTGCCGTTGGCGGCTTACAACGCCCTGCAGGCCGCCGAACAAAAGAAGGATTACGCGGCCATTCAGACCTGGGCGCTGAAGACCGCGGATGCGGCAAAAAAGCAGCTCGCGATGCCCAAGCCCGGCGACGACAGTCAGGCCGAGCAGTGGACCAAGGATCAGGACTATGCAAAACAGGTGATCGTGCGTTGCGAGTACTCGCTCTTCCACGCGGCGGTTGAGACGCAGGATCCGCAGGCGAAAGCGAACCTGGGCGAAGCTCTGTTGAACCTGAATCCCGACAGCCAGTACGCCGCGCAGACCCTGCCGCATTACCTGTACGGGTTGATGCAGACCGGACAGGCGGCCAAGGCGACCGCTGTGGCCGAGAAGATTCTTGAAAAAGATCCGTCCAACGACAGCATGATGGTGCTGGTCGCCGACAACAGCCTGTCCGCCAAAGACCCACAGAAAGCGAGCGCCTTCGCGGCCAAGGCGATTGAAACCCTGAAGGCCAAGACAGCGCCGCAGGAAGGCGATCCCGCCGCCTGGCAGAAGGCGCACGATGCCGAACTGGGCCGCGCCTACTTCATCGCGGGCAGTGCGGCGAATGAGAGCAAGAAGTATGCCGACGCCGACAAGAGCTTTCGAGCGGCGCTGCCCCTGCTGCAGGGCAACAACGAAATGCTCGCGCCGGCCTACTTCTTTCTGGGATTCGTAAATCATGAAATGGCGAAGGCACAGAAGCTGCCGGCGAGCCGGACTCTGCTGGCGGACGCCAAGAAGTTCACGGCGGCCTGCGCGGCGATCGCGGGCCCATATCAGGAGACATGCAAAAAGAACTTAGCGGGTATGCAGGCGGGCAGATGAACATTCTTGTCCCGAACCTCGGATCGACGTCATTGAAGTACCAAGTCCTGGAAATGCCGGGCGAGCGCGTGCTCGCCCAGGGCCGCATGGAACGCGTTTCCAACTATGGCGAGGCCGTCAGGCAGCTTCGCGCGGAGGTCTCCGGCGTCGACGCCGTCGCGTTCAAGGCGGTGCATGCGGGCCCCGAGTATCGCGGAACGTTCCGGATCGACGCCGCGGTGATCGCCGCTATGGAGAAGTTCCTGGACGCCGCGCCGGTCCACAATGCGATCTACCTGGAGGCCATTCGGGCTTTTCAAAAAGAATGGCCTGAGGTGCCGCTGGTCGCAGCTTTCGAGACCGAGTTCCACCGCACCATCCCGACGCAGGCGCGCCTGTATGGCGTGCCGCGCGAGTGGCGCGTGGAGGATGGTATCGAGCGCTACGGCTTCCACGGCGCGTCGCACGAGTTTATCAGCGGTCGCGCGCAGGAGTTTCTCGGCCGCGGACCGGAGGATTTCAGGCTCATCAGCTGCCACCTCGGCGGCAGTTCCTCGATCTGCGCGATTCGGGACGGCTATTCCGTGGACACGACCATGGGGTTCTCTCCGCAGTCGGGGCTGGAAAACGCAACGCGCCATGGCGATCTGGATGTATTCGCCGTGCTCTCCATGATGGACCGTCATGGCTGGGACACCGCCGAAGTGCGGCGGCAACTGGCGCGCGAGAGTGGTCTGGCCGGTCTCTCGGGAGTCAAGGGCGGCGACGTGCGGGACATCGAAGCGGCTGAACGCGCCGGCTCGGACGACGCGCGCCTGGCGCTCGACGTCTTCACGTACGAAGTGCGCAAAACCATCGGCGCGTACGCGGCGGCGATGGGAGGCTTGGACGCGATTGTTTTCACCGGCGGCATCGGCGAAAACTCCACGCGAACGCGGACTCTGTGCTGCAGCGAACTCGCATTCCTGGGCGTGGAGTTGGACGCGGAACGAAACGAGCAAGGCACGGGCGATCGCCTCATTTCGCCCGATGGCGCAAAGATTCAGGTGATGGTGCTGGCGACCAACGAAGAGGTCGTGGTCGCGCGGCGGGCTATGCGCGTGCTGGCATAGCTCGCCGCGCGCAAGCCTCTTCCCGGAGCAAGCGCGTCAGCTCCGGCCGTATACCGGAATCAGAGCGCCGCTGGTGTCCGGCGCCGCGCCGGATGCCAGCCAGGCCAATGTGTCGGCGATCGCCTCGGGGCGCACCCATTTCGAGAAGTCGGCGTCCGGCATGCCGGCCCGGTTCGCCTCGGTGTCGATCGTGCCGGGCAGCACGGCGTTGACCGTGATGCCCTGGCCCACGACTTCAGCCGCCAGGTTCACCACCAGCGCGTGCAAAGCAGCCTTCGACACCGCATAAGCCACTGCGCCGGGCGAGGCCTGTACGCCGGCGCGCGATCCCACCGCGATCAGGCGCCGCAGACCGACGGGCGTTGCGGCTTGCGCCGCCAGAGCCGCGCGAAATACGAGGAACGCCGAGCGTGCATTCATGTCCATCATCCGGTCCCATGTCTCGACTTTGGTCGACGCCAGGGGGCCGTCCATGGCGAAGCCGCCCATCAGATGCACCACAGCGTCGAGGTGCCCGCGCGCGTCAAGCACTGCGCGCACCCCGGCCTCGGCGCCTTCCGGCGTGGTCAGGTCCGCTCGCACTTTGATCAAACCGTCTACGGCGTCGTTGCTGATCCAGCGCCGGGCCGCGCCCGCGACGAACGCTCCCTCTCGCAAAAAGGCGCTGACCACAGCCTCTCCGAGACCGCCAGTCGCACCCGTGACGAGAATGTTGCTGCCTGTGAGTCGTGCCATCATTACAACAATTCTATGATCGATGCATTCTGCTGTGGCTTCGACGCGCTTATGATGGAGCAATGTCGCAGATCCTACCGCGTCTCCGCTACGACCTCGACTTCCTGCCTTCGCCCGTGGCCGACCGTCCGGGCTTGATGGTACGGGACCCGTACGGCTATTCGGACGCTACTTTGATTATTCCGCCTGTCCTGGTTCAGGCGCTGCGCTGCTTCGACGGCGAACAGTCGGATCTGGAGCTGCGGGAAGTGCTCACCGAGGCTACCGGCGACGTGCAGGTCAGTGAGCTCATGGAGCATCTCTATTCGACGCTCGACGAAGCCGGATTCCTGCTGACGCCCCGCTTCGACGAAAGGCGCGAGGCCAGCCGCCGGGCCTTCGCGGCGGCGGCCACGCGCCAGCCGGCGCACGCCGGGTCGGCCTATCCGGACGAGGCGGGCGAGTTGCGCGAACTGTTTAGCGACTACCTGTCCGCTCCGCAAAGCGCACCCGCGGACCTGTCGAAGCTGGTGGGAATCGCCGCGCCGCATGTCAGCCCTGAAGGCGGCTGGGAGTCTTACCGGGAAGCTTACTGCGCACTGCCCACGGAAACGGTCGATAACCCTTTCGCGGACAAGGTCTTCGTTGTGCTCGGAACATCGCATTATGGGGAAGCCGGCCGCTTCGGACTGACGCGCAAGAATTTCGTCACGCCCTTCGGTGAGGCGCGCACCGAGACCGGCTGGGTGGATTTCCTGGAGCGCGAGGCGCCTGAAGGAATCTTGATGGAAGACTACTGCCACGCGGTGGAGCATTCCATCGAGTTCCAGATCGTCTTTCTCCAGACCGTGTTTGGTCCCAACATTCGCATCCTGCCTATTCTGTGCGGATCGTTCGCGCTCAGCATCTCATCCGGCGGCATCCCCGAGGACGACGACGCCGTCAACGCCTTTCTGCAGTCGCTCGGCAGTCTGACCGAACGCGAGCGCGACCGCGCCATCTACGTGCTCGGCGTGGACATGGCGCACATCGGCCGCCGTTACGGCGACGAGCTCGTCGCTCGCGTCGGCGAAGGCCATATGGTGGAGGTGGCCGGGCGCGATCGTGCGCGCATCGAGCGGCTTGCCGCCGCCGACGTGGAAGGCTTCTGGGATCTCGTGCGCGAGAACGAGGACGACCTCAAGTGGTGCGGCACCGCGCCCTTTTACACGTTCCTGCGCGCCGCCCGCCCAGCCTCTGGCCAACTCCGCCGCTACCAGCAGTGGAACATCGACGAGGAGAGCGTGGTTACTTTCGCCGGGATGACCTTCCATCGATCCTGAACAATTTTGTGTGTGCTGTCATTCTCGACAATTATCCCCCGTTTGCTGGAGCGGCATTGGTGCACTCGAGTGGCGCGGGGAATACCACCGCTCCGTCCTCGTCGCGGATCCACTCCAGGCGCAGAATGGAATTACATTGAGTAGCGACCAGGACCGTCGACGCATCCTCGCTCTGGTCTGGCAGCACATTGGCGAGGGGAGTGTCCAGTGAACTCAAATGTCGTCATGCCCGCTCTGTTTGCCGGTCACGGCTCACCGATGAACGCCATCGACGACAACGTCTTCACTCGCGCGCAGACCGCTCAAGTGGCGACGCTGCCGGCACAGCCTGCAGCCGTGCTCTGCATTTCGGCGCATTGGGAGACACACGGCACTCGCGTCACCACTTCGCCCGCGCCGCGCACGATCCACGACTTCTGTGGTTTTCCGGCCGAGTTATTGGCCGTCGAATACCCGGCGCCGGGCTCACCCAAACTGGCGGCGCGGGTCCAGGCGCTGTTTGACGACGGGCAGGTGCAAGGCGACGAACGATGGGGCCTGGACCACGGAAGCTGGTCGCTGCTCAAGCACATGTTTCCGGCCGCTGGCGTGCCCGTGGTGCAACTCAGCCTGGACCGCAACCTCAACCCCGCGCAGCACTATGCCCTCGCCCGCAAGCTTCAGCCACTGCGCGATGAGGGCGTACTAATCCTGGGCAGCGGCAACATCGTGCATTCGCTGCGGCTGGTCCAATGGACGGACGATGCCGCGCCTTACGTCTGGGGCGTCGAGTTCGACGCGGCGATTGCGAAGTTTCTCGTCCGCCGCGACCACGATGGGCTGATTCGATATCGCGAGATGCTCGGCCAACGCGCGCAGCTTTCGGCGCCGACCGAGGAGCATTACCTGCCGCTGCTCTACATCGCCGCGCTGCAGAGAGAGAACGAGCCGCTCGTGTTCTTCAACGAAGGGTTTCAGATGGCGTCCATCTCGATGCGCAGTCTGAGAATTGGATAGCCCGGGTTCTGCCTGGATGGCGGGGCGGGGCGCCAGCTTCTGCGAATAGGCAGGTCTTGGGCAGACTCTGGAGTGCGGCCCCATCTACGCACAACAGCGCTAGCGGATGGCGGCTTTGCCGTGGATCAGGTAGTCTTCGTACGGTCCCTGGAAATCTTCAATCCCGCCGTTGTCGAAGCGCCAGATGCGCGTCGCCACCTCGTCGATGACATCGTAATCGTGAGTGACCAGCAGCACGGTGCCTTCGTACTTTTGCAGGGCGATATTCAGCGCGTTGATCGATTCGAGATCCAGGTGGTTGGTGGGCTCGTCGAGCACCAGGAAGTTCGGCTTCTGCAGCATCAGCCGGCAGAAGATGATCCTGGCCGCCTCGCCGCCCGAAAGCGTAGTAGTCGACTTCAACCCGTCGTCGCCGCTGAACAGCATCTGGCCCATCAGTCCACGGATGTCTTCCTGGGCGACCGACGGGTCAAACTGGTAGAGCCATTCGAACGCGGTCATGCCCGGCGTGATGGATTCCCGGTGATCCTGGGCGAAGTAACCAACGGAGACCTCGTGGCCCCACTTCACTTCGCCGGAGTCGATCGTAAACTGCTCGTCGGCGGGCTCGATGAAGCCCCCGGAGTTGCGAATCAGCGAGCGCAGCAGCGTGGTTTTGCCCGTGCCGTTGCGGCCCATCAGGGCGATTCGCTCGCCGCGGGCGACGTTCGCGCTGAAGTTGTTAATGACCTTCACGTCGCCGTACGACTTGCTGAGATTCTTGAATTCCAGTGCGTGCCTGCCGGAAGGACGCTTGGTCAGGAACCGGATGTACGGCCGTGCGATGTTGGACCGCGCCAGTTCGGTGGTCTGCAGCCGCTCGACTTCCTTTTTGCGTGAGGTCACCTGCGAGGAGCGCGTGCCGGCCGAAAAGCGCGCGATGAACTCGTTCAACTGCTCGATCTTCTTCTCGCGCTGCGCGTTCTGCGACTCGACCCGGGCGCGGACCTGGGTCTTGGCCACGACCATGTCATCATAGCCGCCGGTGTAGGTAATGATCGTTTCGTAGTCGATGTCGGCGGTGTGGGTGCAAACGCTGTTCAGGAAGTGCCGGTCGTGCGAAATGACGATCAACGTGCCTTCGTAACGGCCGAGGTATTCCTGGAGCCAGCGGACCGAGTCAAGGTCGAGGTGGTTGGTGGGCTCGTCGAGCAGCAACGCTTGCGGGTCGCCGAACAAAGCCTGCGCCAAAAGGACGCGCACCTTCTGGCCGCCCTGGAGTTCGCCCATCTTCCGCTCATGCAACTCGTCGGGCACGTCCAGGCCATCCAGCAGAATCGCGGCGTCGCTCTCGGCGGTGTAGCCGCCCTCTTCGCCGACAATGCCCTCAAGTTCGCCTAGTCGCATACCGTCGGCGTCGGTCAATTCTTCGTGCGGCTTTTCGTACAGCGCGTCGCGTTCCTGCAGAGCGCTCCACAGCGCCTTGTTGCCCATGATGACGGTGTCGATCACGCGATAGGCGTCGAAGGCGAACTGGTCCTGACGCAGGATGCCGAGCTTCTTGGGCCGGATAAAGGTGCCCTTGGTGGGCTCGATCTCGCCAGTGAGCACTCGCATGAAGGTGGACTTGCCGGAGCCGTTCGGTCCGGTGAGGCCATAGCGGCGGCCGGCATAGAACGTGCACGTCACATCTTCAAACAGGATGCGGGCGCCGAAGCGCATGGTTAAATTGTTGACGGAAATCAAGGGGAACTTTCAGTTTATCGCGCATCTCCCTGCAAGTCTCCAGTTTTTGCGACATTCACATAGAAGTATTTGATTCAAGACGTGTTGCCAGATGTTAATGAGTCCCGCTCCGGGCGCGGCGGCCAGATCGACCGGTGGCCAAACGCCGGCGCTGCCGGCCGGACGCGGGAAGACTCGTTTTGAGCTCCCGCTCCTTCCGCTGGAGTTTGATGACGCTCACTGGACGCGCCACACCTTTGTTGTCGCCCGGGAGCGGGAAGCTCCGGGGCTTGTGAACTATCGAGCGCGCCAGCGGTAGGCGGCCTGGGAGTTCTTCCAGAAGTACTTCTCGGAGGCGTCGCGGCCTTTCGCGGCGAAGTATTCGTGAACGATGCGGAACACCGCGTCGTAGGGCGCGACGAGGTTGCTGACCGGCCAGTTGCTGCCGTAGATCAGGCGGTCCTGGCCGAACACATCCCAGAGCTCGTCCAGGGAGCGGCGGTAGAAATCGAGGCTGGCCGGCACCCGGTTCTCCGACCGGCGCAGCACGTTGGATACCTTGGCGTACACCTGGCGACGCTTCCCCAATTCGTGCAGGGCCTTCAGGTACGCGGCCCGCTCCGCCGGATCGGCCGGAAGATCATATGGCAAATGATCGATGACGATCCGCAGGGCGGGCACCTGGTCCGTGATCCTCACCACCTCGGCCAGCATCGACGGGCCTCCAACTGCGTCCATCTCCAATCCACCTTCCGCCAGGAGCTTCAGGTCCGCGATGAACTGGGGTTTCGGCAGCTCCTCCGCGAGGCTCCTGCCCCATAAGTACCCGCAGCGTATGCCGAGAAAGAGCGGATTCTTGTGGAAGCGCGCAAGATTCTGCCCGAAACCGGGCTTGCCGGGTTCGAGGTCTCCGACTGTTCCGATGAGAATCGGGTTCCTCGGCGCCAGGTCGAGGACCCACTGGTTGTCCTCGACCAGCGGACTCGCCTCCACCTCAATGACGCCCGTGATTCCGAATGGCTTCGTGAGTTTGACGAACTCGTCGGGCAGGACGGTCCGGTACAGGATCTTCTCATCCTTTGCCGGCCAGGGCACGCCGCCAGGGCGAGACGGATCGTAGAAATGCGCGTGCGTGTCGATGATCGGTCCGGACGCAGCCGCGACCGGCAGTTGAGCGGCCGCGGCGCCCGCAGCCGCCAAAAACGTTCTTCGCTTCATAGCTTTATGCAACCTCAATATCCCAACCCAGTCCAGGACGCTCGGAAGGCCGCATGTAGATGCCCTCGGGCCCGCGAGTGATCCGATTGTCTTCTTCGAAGCGGCGGTATACCTCCTCCGGTCCGCCCGGCGGAGGCATGAACAGCTCGCTCCAGGGGCTGTTCGTCGTCGAGATGATGAAGTGAATGCAGTCGAACACGCCGCCCGCGTGGGGAATGACGGGAATGTCGTAGGCCGCGGCGAGCGCAGCGATGCGGCGCAACTCCGTGAGGCCGCCGCACCAGTGAATGTCCGGCTGCCAGATGGATGCGGAACGGCTCTCCAACAGCCGGCGGAAGCCGTAGCGCGTATATTCGTGCTCTCCTGTTGCTATCCGGGTGGACTTGATCGAGGCGTTAAGCCGCCCGAAGCCTTCGTAGTCGTAAGGCTGGAGGCACTCCTCCATCCAGTACACGCGGTGAGGCGCGACCATTTCGGCCATCTCGACGGTATACCGTTCGGTCCAGGCCATCCAGCAGTCCAGCATGATATCGCCGTCCGGGCCGATGAGCTCGCGGGTCTGTTTCACCAGTTCGGTGTTCTTACGCATGCCCTCGCGGCCGTCCGCCGGACCGTAGGGCATAGCGAGCTTCATTCGTTTGAAGCCGAATTTGAGATGCTGCTCGACATCGTTGCCCGTGCAATAGGACGGAATACGGGGCCGGGTCTCGCCGCCGATCAGCTTATACACGGGCAGCCCGAGGGCCTTCCCGATCAGGTCCCAGAGCGCGAGATCCACTCCGCTGATGGCGTTGATGACGACCCCTGCGCGGCCGTAATACATGCTCGAGCGCCACAGGATATCCCAGATGCGCTCGACGTTGAACGGGTCTTCGCCGTGCAGCAGTTTGGCGAAATGATCCTCGACCACAACGCCGCCGCCCGGCCCGCCGCTGCCGTAGCCCGTCACTCCCTTGTCCGTTGAGATTTCCACCGTGAAGCCCGAGAGCCTGGGGCCGCCAGCCATAAACAGCGACCGCATCGGCTTATACTCCGGGTAGATGGACATCGGGTTAGCAACCTCCACGCTGCCCGTGGACCATGATCCGGGCGCGGGCGTGTAGGAAGGCAACGGCCGTTTGGGACGCGTCTGCACGAGACGCACTCCCGTGATTTTGAGCTTGCTCGATTCGCTCTGAAACGAGAGCGCGGGCATAGCCAGAGATGCCGGCACGAGACGAACGAAGTCCCGACGATCCATGCGAGGAATTATATTAGACCTGAAAGGCGGGGAGCGAAGGCGGCCCTGCGGAGGCAAACGGACTCGTTCTCAACGAAGGAGACCTGATGAAACGCAGAACATTTCTTTCTTCCTCGGCGGCGGCCGGTTGGACGCTGTCCGCACGCGGCGCAGGCGCGCCAACCCCGAAGCCGGGCGATATCCCGAAAAGGACGTTCGGTAAGACCGGCGAGAAGCTCACGATCATCGGCCAGGCAGGCGGCCGGTTTCCCATGTGCGGCTTCGAAGAGGCCAAGGCGATCACGCTGCGCGCCTACGAACTGGGCATCAATTACTTCGACAACGCCCGCATCTATTGGGACGGCAGGTCGGAAGAGGTGTACGGCGCGGTTCTGCCGCCGTTCCGGAAGCACATCTTTCTCACCACCAAGTCGCCTCAACGGAGTCGAAAGGGCGCCGAACAGGACCTTGAAAAATCGCTGCGCACCCTGAAGACGGATTACGTGGACCTGTGGCAGATTCACCAGGTGAACACGATGGCGGAGGTTGACCAGATCTTCGGACCGTCCGGTGCGATCGAGGCTTTTGAAGCCGCGAAGCAAGCGGGCAAGTGCCGCTTCATCGGATTCACCGGGCACCACGACCCGGAGGTCCATCTGGCGATGCTGAAAAAGTACGACAAGTACGATTCGATCCTGATGCCTCTGAACCCGGCCGACCCGTCTTACTTGAGCTTCGAGAAGATGGTGTTGCCGGTTGCGGTGGAGCGCGGCATGGGAATCCAGGGGATGAAGAGCACGGGCAATGCGGGGCTGCTGAGCGAACTTCACCTCAAAGACTGCCTCTCGTATGTGCTCAGCCTGCCGATTCACTGCCTGGCGGTCGGATGCACGACCATCGGCCAGATTGAAGACGACGTCCGGATCGCGCAGCAGTTCCAGCCTCTCGCGGAGCAGGAAAT
>Ga0315272_10001692_pt1 | contig 10875 bp, 26 predicted proteins | sample C3_middle_MG_FD_203918 | JGI IMG/M metagenome (GOLD analysis project Ga0315272, IMG submission 203918) | Sediment microbial communities from Yellowstone Lake, YNP, Wyoming, USA - C3_middle | ecosystem: Environmental > Aquatic > Freshwater > Lake > Sediment | place: USA: Wyoming | collected...
AAAAGTGAAAAGGGGGGTGTGGGTTTTTGTATTATGTGTTGTGCATATTATATTGTATATATGTGTGTGTTCCCACCTGACAAAATTTTTTCCATGCGGATATGGGTTTGTTTTTGCCTGAACATACGCGTATATGCGGGCACTAGGATATTGCAGTTTTAAAGAAAAGGCTTTTATACTCGGATCTGCCCTAATTTTGAATTGAAAAATGAGCGGTGGAAAGTATGGAAAACGTAATTAAACACACGGTTGAAAAAGATCCCGAATCAATAGCTTTTTTGTTGCTTGAGAAACCGATTAAAGACCACCATGTGGTGGATCCCAAGGAAAAACAGAAACTTGAGGATATAGTAAAAGGGATCTCCCGCAAACTCTCAATGATTGAGTTATTGGGTTATACCGTTGAATTCACAATAAACTCTCACAAGACCTTTACGTTGAAAATAGCGCGGAAAGATCGAGATCTCGATCGGGTTATTTACCTTAAGATGTGGGATCCCCGCTATAAGGCAAAAATTGTAATGCTGGGCGGGTGGGTGGTGATAAACAATAAATGGGTGTGGGGTCAGTATATAGCGGTTGATCTGAGTTATAATAAAGACGTGGATCCTAAGCAATTGTTCGATCTAGTTAAAAAGCTTATTCAACTCGTGGTTTAACCTTTTTCTCACACACCGAAACCTTTTTAAACCCCGATCTGCGGGCTTAACCCGTTTTTTACGGGGGTTGAAATATGGATAAACTCAAGGTAATACTCAAAGACGTTATTGAGAAAACCGTATATGGGATCCCTCTACCGCTATTACTGGAGGATTATATAGCTGAGGTTAAAGAGAGGTTAAGGCAGGAGTGTGATCTAGAGTATGCGGATATAATAGATGATAAAGCCCTTGATCAACACCAATTCACCTATTCTCTCGATCTCAATAAACTAGTAAAGGTTTACGGTATAAAGATCCCGCTGGTGGTTAAATGCTGGGGTTATATATTCACAGTTGAGATATTAGTGGAAACATTGAAAATCCCCGTTGAATCAACTCAAATAACCGCTAAAGTAGTTATAAAGACCGTTTTAGTAATTGTGAGATAAGCTTAATGTTTTTTCTCTAAAAACTGTTTTTTCCACGAGCCGAAAGGCTTTTAAACCCCGATCCGCGGGGCGCGGGCGGGTTTATTGGAGGTGGTGGATTGGTGGAATCACGACCCGAGGTTAAAACCGAATCAAGCCCTAACTCAATTGAGAAAAAGATAGAGTGGTGGGTTAAGGTGATAGGTAGGCACGTCGAGGAATGGTTTTTCTACGAACTACTCGAAAACTACTTGAAGAGGCATTGCTATGAGGTAAAGATATTAATCGACGAGAACCCATTCGTTAATACTCATATCGTGGATGGTGTAAGCTTTATATGGTATGGGACAGCACACTACATTAATGAGATAGTGTGTGATAATAATGTATATGAGCTTGATATCGAATATACTGTATATGAGTTTGAGAACACGGATAGCGGTGATGTAAGGACTGTAATCGACCATGTTGATAACGTTAGTGTAAGGAAGATCGAGGAAAGAGCTGGAGAGCAGGCTTAAACACGCTCTTTTTTCCCCGCTTAACTTTTTCTCGAAGACCGAAACCTTTTTAAACCCCGATCAAGCCGACCTAGGCGGGTTTTAATGGGAGGTGTGAAATGAAACCCGAGGTAATATATTGGGAGTTATATGCGCGGTCAAGGGATCTAAGCCTATACGCGATAGTGGTAATGAGAGGCGACCACGATATACTGTATATATACAGCTTCACAGAGGATAAGGTTATACTCAATGAGCCTAGACCTATTAGACCATTGAGACTGCACTTGAAGGAAGCATATGAGATAATCGACAAGCACCCCAACCCGCTGGAGTTATTGAATATAGCTAAAAAGCTTAGAGAGGTGTGGTGAATGGTGGAATACCGAGTAGTATTATTGGACTACCTACCGCTAAAAGAGATCTATGAATACATCCGTAGTAAAAAGAGCGTGTCAATGCTAATGCTGTATAGACCACACGAGGACGTCGAGAAAACCGTTAAGTTTTTAAGCAAGCAGGGATATAGAATAGAGGTTTACGACCCCGATCTAATACCGTTAATCAATGGTTTACCGAAAAACGTGGTGGTTAGGAAGGATCCCTTCAAGATAGAGGAAAATGAGGCTATGATACTAGTGTATGATAACGGTATGTGGATAGACATAACTGTATTAGGTGGTGAATAAGGGATGGATAAAGAGAAGCTTAAAGACAGGCTTGAAGATATAGGGGTAATTACTGGTCTTATAATAGTGTATATCTTTGGACTACACCCGCTACTACTGTATATATTCGCTGATTGGTTTAAGAGGGGGCTAACCGATGGTGAATTCTACATGCTGTATCTAATATGGTCATTGTTATACACCATGTTGATTATGGGTAGAATTGGTGGTGATGAGTGTTGAGCGAAACCTTTAAAAACCCCGATCTGAGGGGTGGAAACCCCTTTTAACGGGGTGGTCGAATGACGGAACCACAAAATGAAACCCAATCCCATAATGAGATAGTGGATGTGGTCGAGTATATCAAGCAAGAATATGAGCGGATAATAAAGGAAGATGTGAATAGAGCCGATCTAATGAGGCTCGACCAAGGCGAGAATATTATAACCATATTCCTGAATGAGCCTTGGCGCAGGATTAACACTAAGTTCGGTGAAAAAATAGCGATCCCAGTATTCGATAAGCGCGGTGAAAAGAAGATAATAATGACAGGTCAAAAGTCGAGGCTGTATAGAGCGATAGTTAAAGCCCTAGCGGAGAGCCTTAAGAAAGGCGAAGGAGAGCTGGAGAGCGTAGTATTAAGCGTGTATAAAGTTGGATCGGGATTGAAAGCTAGCTATGACGTTAAAGTGGTTGAAGAACATTGGAAAAAGAGGGAGGGAAGGCGTAAATGAGCGATAAGGTCGAGGACGCTAAGAGCTTAATGGACTGCATAATGCTCTACGGTATTAGAGTGTGTGTCAATGACGTAGTCCAGATATTCCCACGCTCCAGAGCTCTAGCGTCATTCGTGGGAAGGGTTATAAACATTACGCCACACGCGATCGTATTGGAGAATGAGGAAAACACACTAAGTATAAGACTAAGTGAAATCAAGATGGTGAGGATCCCCAAATACATAACCAAATAGCTTTTTTCCCCCTATTCCCCCATTGCGGGGTGTTTAGATGGGTAAGAGATGGTATAGAGAGACATCCGAGGTGTATTTGGGTAAGAGGTCTCTGAGGTTTTTCGACAGCGACACGGGGTATTGGGTAATATGCTTTATGCTAGGGAAGAGAACTCTATGCTATTACTGGGATCCCGTTAAATACAGCTTTATCGGAAAAGTTGATAGTATCTATGCTTGCGGGGTAAAGATGTGTGGTTATTGCAGTAGATCCGATAGATCTAGGAACATCCGTGTTGAAGCAATGAGTTGTAGAGAGATCTACAGGTGGAAGACCGCTAGGTATAAGAGCCTAAGGGGGATGTATAAACGCATCTTTACAGCAGGAAGATCTAGGCTTGAAGACGCTAGGCATATGATTGAAAAATGTTTCGGAAGCTACGTGTGTATAGCGGAAGATCGGGAAGGAATCCTCGTGAGGACTAAAGCGAGTAAGATGAGGCGATTATCATATGATAGGTGTGATAATATACCTAGAGAGTGTGATCCCGATACATGCTCATGTAGTAAATCAAGCTCCACAGCTGAAAAACCGTTTAGAGAGGAAAATGAGCTAAACCTTTGGGAAGAAATAGAGGCGGAGGGATCGGCTTCTGATTGCGTGTATTTCGAGACCGCTAAAAGGTGGGTATGTAGTGAGTAAGAGCAATATAGTTAGAGTCGATATAGATATACCGTTTAACGTCTTTATGAGGCTGTTTAAAAGACCATATGAGAACGCTGTCAAGCTAATAGCGAATGAGCTAGGGCTTAAGGTCGAGAGCATAAGATACTATGAATCACAACACGGTAATACACATGTGTATATCACGCTAGACAAAAAGCTGAATGAGTGGGATTACATTGTCTTGCAATTCCTATTTTACAACGATGCCAAGAAAACATTTCATAATCTTAGACGGCTTATCGGTCTAGGGGATCCCGTCGATCTAATGTTCCACTTTATCCGCTAGGCTTGTTCCTCCTCAGCTTTCTTGAGTATTAGCTCCTCGGGTTCCTCTCCTTTCCTCTCCTCCTCTACTACTTCTTCCTCAACCCTCTCCTTCTTGAACTGATACAGCGATACCTTGAAGCCCTCTATCTCAAAGCTCTTGACGTATTCGTAATACCTTATATCAGACGGCTCTTCATTGGTTGCCGTGATGCGAACCGTATTGCCAACGTGGACTAGCAGGTAGAAGAAAGCCCCCTTATAGTCTATCTCAATCAAATACTTGCCCATGAGCATCCACCACAAAAATATAGTTGGTTCCAGAGCTTATAAACTTAAAGCTGTATTACATCGGTCTTTTCCTCGAAATACTTTTCAAGGATCCCCCTTAAGTCATTTGTCAAATCCTTGTTAGCCCCGTAGTGTGAAAACAGGTGTGAGATGCTTAGGCTCATAGCCTGGATCTTGTTTATAGACCTTATCTTCTTACCGCATATCTTACACACATAAATATATTCGAGAACCCTAGGGCTCTCCAACCCTACACCACCATATGGTATGGTATGGTATGATAGCTTATAAACATTGCTAATACATGTTGAAGACGAAGGTTACCGAGAGCTGATCCCCGGGGTTCAACACTATCTCCTTAGGGAGTATAAAGCCCAATAACTTGTAACCGCCTGAATTAACAATATACAGCTCTGTGAACACTATTTGGTTTTGAGCCGTTATATTCCCTGTCTTGACAATGTTGTTAGCGGGATCCACTTGAGCGGACGCATTAAGGCTTACGTTACCAGAGTAGTATGCTTGAAAGCTTGCCATCCTCATTGAAGACGGGAATTGACCTATAAGCCTCATTATTATCGCTAGGAGTAAGCCCTGTATATACGGGGTAGCATTGGAGAGGAAGCCTCCTTGACCGCTTATTGACAGGAACCACCTTACAGTCCATTGGATGCTTATAGTCGAGCCAGATGGTAGTGATAGCGGGCTTATTTGAACAGCGTAATACTCTTTTCCACCGCCAGCGAGCCTAAGCTCATCTATATTCAGCGTTGTATTTGTTGTGTATGAGGCGTTGAAGGTATCGACGTAGTTTTGGGAGTCATAGCTCTTGCTGGAGATACCGGTTGAAGCCACTTTAGAGCCTTGGTTGTAGAAGTTGATTGAGTCGATCGCCTGTAATACAACAGAATCCGAGGACGCGAAAAGCTCGTTTTTGAGATCCGTGTAAACCTGAGGTAGAGGCGTGTTGTGTTTAACCTCGACTTCCTTAACCTTGCCATTAACCTTAACATAAATCTTAACCCTATCCTCAGTCTTAACCCCTATACCTCTATTCAAACCCACCACCATATAAATTTTATGGTGTAGTAGGCTTTAAACTATTTAGTCCAGTAATACGGGGCATCGCTCGAAGTTATAGACACGGTTATATCGCCTGAATACACTACGGGGGTTCTAGTAGATTCCTCGACTTGATCGCTTGAAGCTATGCTAACGCTAGCCGTTATAATCACTACTTCAGATATAGATGGCTCTGTATCCCTAGTTACAATGTTGAACCCAGCATACCCGAGCCAATAGAAGTTCTTTGGAGCAATCGATGGCTGTGTTACCTGTTGAGAGAGGCTTGGGGCTGGCTGGCTCACTATATTGGATATACCCAGCTCTTGGAGGCATTCAGGGGCTATGAACCCTACTCCAGCAACACTCATTACGACCCCCATCACTAGCTTGAATATGTCGAATTTATTCATGTCAAAGAGATCTCCAGAGACCATGTCTTTAAACAGCTTTACGGACGGGTAGAACATTAGGTAACCGCACGAGAATACTCTTACAGCCTTGATAACCCATTGTAGAACCGTAGCCATCGCGACCGCAATGGGCTTTACAATATACCTGATTATCACAGCCCCGAGCTTAGCTAGACCTAGGAGTATGTAGTAAGCCAAATAGTAGAACGCATATTTAACAGCATCAAAAATTAGGTATCCAGCCGTTACAAACGGTAGAGCAAGCCATTTAAACGGGGCTGTCCAGTCAATTGAGGGGAGTGAAATAGGTAGAGACATAGACCGACCACCTAGATCCCTAGAGCCTTCCTAGCGTTTTCAAAGTCCTTTGTTATATCGAATGATGGAGCGGGGCCTAGGAGTTGTGATGGCTCGAAGTTATCCAGCTGGTCAGCCATCTTATCTAGGTCTTTACCTACTTGATCGGGATCTATGTTTATGAAGCCAGTAAGTTTTATTAACCCGATGCTTATCAGCGTGCCTTTAACTGGATCACTGTATATTTCAATGACCTTATCGACTACTTTACCAATGAAGTCAGTAATTTTGTCGATAACCGATGTAACGCCACCGCCAGCGCCAGCAACAGCAACCGCTTCAGCCAATACCCATCACCTTCCTCTTAATGTATATCGTTATCCCGCCTTCATCGACGTCAATTTTAGTTACGCCATAGCTAGGGGTTACGCGGTTTAATATGCTTACTAGGTCATATACTACTATGACTTCACCATTCTTGACGTCAATGCTCTTAGGCTTAAGACCAGTCTTACTTATTGACTCCTCCAGTATTTGTTTTATTTGCTCATTGCTCATTCTAAAGGATATTACATCGCTTTCCACTTCAACCACCCCTACAAATATTATTTGAGCAATACTTCTTAATAACCGTTATCGCCCTTATGAAACCGCCCGTAGATCCAGTGCACTTAGCTAAGTGGACTGTTTCGCTAGCAGGGGAACTGTTTTCATCCCCGTTGAAGACAGCTGAGACGGATATTACTTGAGCGGGGTTTAGCGGTATGTTGATTACGCATTTACCCGTGTAATCGGTTACGCAGTCTATCCTTATTATCTCGTGGTCTATCTTCTCAATGAACACCGATACAGGCTTACCGCCTAGGCTCTTACCCTCGCTTGTCAAGATAACAGTTATCAGCATGGTAACACGCTTACGCTTATCGTGAGCTTAGTTAAACATCCAGCATTAATATACAGGTTTCCTTTAGTAGTTGATTCAGTAACCCAGTTAGAGCCATCCCAGTATTGGTCATATGCTGAACCCCAGTAATCGCCTCTAGGTATTTTAGGTATGTAGATATCAGGGACTACTTGTTTTTGCTCTCCAGCGTTAAGCGTGTATGGTTTACTACAAAGAGTTAAGCTGAGGTCAGGGAATTCAAAGCATATCCTATATTGTAGTGATGGGGCGAACGTGTTGGGGTTATATACATCGACGATAATGTTATTTTCACAACATGAATACCAGTAAGTTATATTATTAACGCTTCCCACACAGCCTAGCACAGCAGTTGTGTCAAGTATCAACTTGCATCAGCACGGGGCTGGCGTTACTGATATAGTCAATACAGTGCATCCCTTTATCTTGACATTCGTAGCGGTAGCCGTAGATGCCTCATAATCGGAATCTCCAGCGAAGCTTACTTGAAAGTCATATGTGCCCGGTGTTGTAACGGTTACATTAACGCTAGCCATACCGCTGTCATCAGTTGTAGCGGTTCCAATATTAGTCCATGTCGTGGATGAAGACGGCTTATAAGCGAATGACAGCGTCTTATTGGATATCGCACCACCACCATTATCCTTCAACTGGGCTGAAACTATAACGGTTCTAGAGCCAGCCAAGGTATCACCTAGCTATATAATATTGTGAATGAAGGTTAAAAAATCTTTGCTAGGTCTAGAAGGAGGCTTGACCTCCAAGGGTTTAACGTAGAGTTTTCCATACCAGTATGTATATGGGGTTTGAGCTAGGGATTTAATGATTGTTATCGGGATGCCGTGATATATAAAGTAGTAGAAGTCTATATGCTCAGGGATATAGTCCTCGAATATGAAGTGATAGCCTTTTTTTGTTTCCTCGATAAGGGTATCGCCTAGGAGTAGTTTAAGGTAGAATAGATCGGCTTTAGTGTCTATGTCAAGGATAAAATACCTGTTTCTAATGGAGTAGAGGCTGTAGAAGTTTACTAGGGGAGTGAACTCGCTTATAGGATAGCACGTGTTAGTGAGCATTACTTTACGCAAGCCCTCTATCGCGTAAACGCCTAGGTTTAGCTTTACGCTAGGATACATGACGGTCTTAGGTATATTACCATAGCACACATTGACGTCGAAGCCGTATTTAACAAGCTCCTCGAAGTAGAGTTTTTGCCTGAAGGCGTCAGTCTTAAAGTAGTTTCCGTTCTCCACTAGCATCCTCAGGGGTATAGCCAACGGGCTTAGCACCAATATTAATACACGATGCTTAAGGCTATAAGCCATATCTTAATGGCGAAGCCGAAAGACATTGAAGCTAGGTAAACCAATATATCATGGACTATGTCATCGTGTATAGCCATGTATTCAAAGTATTGGTAAGCAATATACGTTATTGTAATCGCTATACTCTGATCTCCACCGATTAAACCCGCGAGGAAGCCAACTAAAATGTGTAAAAAATTGGTTAAAATAAGGTATAGGTTACGAAGCATTCTTATCCCTGTATTTGAAGTTGGCGTATGAATTCCAGCCCACTACTCCAGCTAAAATAATGTTGTCGATCCACACCCCAGCCGTGATGTCATTTGAGAAGAGATAGCTTAGCAATATAACAGCGAACATCCCGATATACTTGAACGCGAAGGCACCAGCAATACCCATCCGCTTGAATATCCACCTAGCGAATAGGTTAGCCTCGTGTTCAGTCCCGTATCGGGCTAGGACGTTATACGTAGTTATGATGTCGAGCAGGTTTAACAGAGTGAAGACTAGGAGGGAGTCATATACGTCTATACTCCATAGATCGCCCACTTACCCTCGACCCCCCTATTAATGTATAAGTTTATTAAGGTTAAAAATATTGATAGCTAGCCAGTCTCCACGTATATCTTATTGCCTTCAATTAGTATTCCGAGATAAACCGAGGTGTGTTGATAGTATAGCCATACATCTAAATCCTCCTCCTCTTGATCGCATTCGACCGCCATAGCTATTGGTTCTTCAATGGTGTAGAAGTGTGAAATCTTACGTTTGTGATCCCTGTTTACAATAGTGTTGTAAAGAAACTCATTCACTAGTTTGACCACCATGTTACGGATGTTGCTGTCATTTGGATCCCATTTCGACCTGCACAGCTTTATGATTTCACGGGCTGTTTCAATTAGCTTTTGGTCTTCAATCGGCTTTTGACCTTCCATGCCTACCCCCAATATATATTACTTACCCTCGACCTCCTTTTTAATATACAAGTCGAGGAGGGTCATAAGCTTTTCTTGAGTAACCCTTAAGTCGTTTAGAGCCTTAGATAAGCCGTCTAGCTTATCCAAATATTTGTAGAAGACGTATAGGATAGCCCCGCCTAGCCCCAATTGAGTAACGATATACACGAATTGATCGGCTGGCATCGGGGCTGACATATAGACCACCTAAATATAAGTGAATAGGTAGGGGCTAAAAAAGATTTATGGGATTAGAGGGGGGTAGGCCACATACCCCTGTCTAGAATATACCCTTGAGCCAGTCGAAGATACCGCTGAAGATGGATCTACCGTATCTCAGCAAGAGGTATATTAGACCGCCCATGAAGACTACTGTCGCGATAACGCTAGCGTTCTGAGACACAAAGTTTACAACAGCCTGTAACACGGATGCTAGAGCATTCAATATAGCGTTAGCTACATCACCTAGGCTTGGAGTTGAAGTCTGGGTCGAGCTCATTTAGACCCCCACCACCAATAGACTTTATAACTCCAAACACCTTTATTAATCAAATAGGCATGGTGGATGGTATGGTGGACAACAGCGTAATATACAGGTTTATGAGCGATAGGCGTGTCTATCAAGCCGTTATGAACCTTAAGAGGAGGTATAAATCAACTACACTGCATGCTGTGAACGAGAACACGATAGCGCTAGAGATAGACGTCAATGACATAGTCGAGGAGATAAAAGACGGGGTCAAGACAGCTAGCGATGTATATTACAAGGAGTCAAATGAAGGCGGTTACATTATAATCGAGTTTACCGGTAGTGGATCGGATAAGGATGTTTCCGAGGATCCAAGGGTTAAAGCCGGCTTGAGCAGGCTTAAGAGCATGGGCTATGACGTAAAGCTTTACACGGAAAACGGCAAGGGCTATGTAATACTTAATGCCGACGATCTAGGTAAAAACATAGCTAAAGAGATAAGGTTCTTCAAGAAGAAATACGCGGTTAAAGAGGGTAAGCTGATTATAATGCTTAGCAAGGGTGGTGGTCAATGAGTTACAGGCGTGATAAAATCGAGATAGACGAGAGCAAGATAACACTCCAAGACTTAATGATAGCTATAAGGATAATCGAGATATTCACGGATAGGATCGAGAGGGCTAAGACCGCGATAACAAAGCTAGCAAGGATATCGGGTTACAGGGGAGAGGGAGACTTATACACCACACTACTTAGAGAAGCATTGAGATCAACAGGGATGGGCGGGGAAAACCAGCAGGAACCCGAGAAGCTTAGCGAGGAAGAACTCCAGAGAATCAAGGAGTTGATAAAAAAGGAATCTGATAAAGAGGGATCCAAATAGTTTTTTAGCTAGCTGGCTTCGCCTCAGTCCTAGTCCTCTTTACAGCAATACCTAGAGTGTCGAGTATAGCGTATAAGACGTCCTCTCTAAGACCAACAGTC
>Ga0315272_10001693_pt1 | contig 10875 bp, 10 predicted proteins | sample C3_middle_MG_FD_203918 | JGI IMG/M metagenome (GOLD analysis project Ga0315272, IMG submission 203918) | Sediment microbial communities from Yellowstone Lake, YNP, Wyoming, USA - C3_middle | ecosystem: Environmental > Aquatic > Freshwater > Lake > Sediment | place: USA: Wyoming | collected...
CTGCTAACAATCCTATTGGACAGATTCCCGCTCCCGAATTCAATCACGTGCGGCACGTGCTGGCAGTCGCCAGCGGCAAGGGCGGCGTTGGCAAGTCTCTGGTGTCCGCAATGGCTGCCGTTGAGCTTGCTCGGCGCGGCCTGAAGGTGGGTATCATGGACGCCGACATCACCGGCCCTTCCATTCCGCGTCTCTTTGGTCTGACTGCGCGTCCGGAGTCCTCAGAAATGGGCGTCATTCCGCCAGAGACATCACTGGGCATCAAGATTATCTCGATCAACATGTTCCTCCAGGAGTCCAATCAGGCCGTCATCTGGCGTGGTCCACTGCTTACTTCTGCGATCAAGCAGTTCTGGACGGACATGGTCTGGGGTGATCTGGACGTCCTCATCATGGACATGCCACCCGGAACCGCCGATGTTCCGCTCACGGCGTTCCAGTCGCTTCCGGTTGATGCAATCATGATGGTCACGACACCGCAGGAGCTGGCCGGCATGATCGTCGAGAAGGCGGCCGGCATGGCCAAACAGATGAAGAAGCCTGTCATCGGTATCGTCGAGAATATGGCGACGGCTACCTGTCCGCATTGCGGCGAAACGTTTGAGCTGTTTGGACCCAGCCACGCCGAAGAGCTGGCCGACCACATCGGGGCTCCGGTGCTCGCGCGGCTGCCCATCGACTCGAACGTGACCGTGCTTGCCGATACAGGCCACGTGGAAGACGTACAGATGCCGGCGTTCGCCCCGGTCGCCGAGGCGCTTGCTGAATATGTTGCGACGCCGCCCATTGTCACCGCAGCACCTCCTGTGAAGCCGGTTACTCCGCTAGGCTGAGGAAACGGCAAGCTTCGTCACAGTTTAGTCCCCGACCCGGCATCAGAAGCCCTGGCAACCTATGACGTGCCAGGGCTTCTGCATGTCCAAGCATGGGCACAAGAGCCCTCAAAGAGCATGCAGTACCATCCGCCCATTGGCAGCAATAGCTCACGGTCATTCATAAAGGGAAGATCAGAAGATACGGTTGCCACTTCCGCTTGGCCGTGGTGACAGCACGCCTCGTGCAAATGTGGCTATACTTTTTTTGCACACAGAACACACCATAAGGAGGTACGATGAGCGACGACATTGTTCGTGTCGGGATCATCATCTGTGACCGGTATCACACCTGCGCGGCTGGCAAATGCCTGCGTGCCATGCGAAACCGCGAGGGGGCCTTCAGCATTTATGCAGGAAGGGAAGTCGAGCTTGTCGGTCATACGACGTGCGGCGGTTGCCCAGGGGGAAACATCGAGTACGCCCCCGCCGAGATGAAGAAGAATGGGGCGACCGTCATCCATCTTGCCACAGGCATGATCGTGGGCTACCCGCCCTGCACGCGTGTGGACTTCTTCCGGCGATACATCCCCGAGCAGTTTGGCATCCCCGTCGTCGTCGGGACCCACCCCATTCCGCAGAAGTACTTCAAGATTCATGAGGCACTCGGCTCCTGGAAGTCTCCGCTGTGGCAGGAACTCATCCAGCCCACGCTTGCCACCGAGGAAATTCGCTTGGCCTACGACTAGCCTGAATTGTGAATCCCTTTGTACCAGGTACAATGGGATTCACAATTGCCTATGAGCATGAAGAAGCCGGAAGGGGAACAGCGCACGAGTCCTGTGGCGGGCGCATATGTGCTGGTGCGGTCACGCCGCCGGTCCATCGGGCTGGAGGTCCGGCCGGACGCGACACTCGTGGTGCGGGCGCCCACACGGACACCGCTGTGGTTTGTGGAGTCGTTGCTGCGCGAAAAGGCGGGGTGGATCGAGGAGAAGCTCTCAAAGACACGCAGTCACGTGTCTTTGCTGCCACGGCACGACTTCCTGACGGGAGAGCGTTTCCCCTACCTGGGGCGGGACTGGCCTCTTGCGGTCGTCGCGTTTCAGAAGACACCACTCACTTTTGACGACAAGGCAGGGTTCAGCTTGGACATGGCTGCGTTTGACCGTGGAGAGATGATCTTCGAGCAGTGGTACCGTGACCAGGCACGCAAGCTGCTCGCTGAGCGCGTGCAGCACTTCGCGCCCCTGGTCGGCGTGAGCCTTCCCCGCCTGCGCATCACGGGCGCAGAGCGGCGCTGGGGCTCGTGCAGCACGACCGGCACCGTCAGCTTCACTTGGCGTCTCATCATGGCCCCCATGGACGTCATCGACTACGTGGTTGTGCACGAGCTGGCACACCTGCGCGAGATGAACCACTCTGGCCGGTTCTGGGCCCTCGTCGCTTCGGTCCTGCCGGACTATGAGGAGCGGAGGCGTTGGCTGAAGGAGTATGGCGCGACGTTGACCATCTGAACCGCGACCCGCTTCGCTGTGGCATGGCGCCGAACCGTTGTCGGCGCAAGTGTGGCGCGCGCTGAGTTGACGAAGTCCAAAAGTGGAGTAGAACATTGTCGCTTGTGAAATGTATCCATAAAGAGAGGTGCTCTTCTATGAAAAGAACAACAAGTCTTCTGATTGCCATGCTCCTGATTGGCGGCATCGTCATTGCAGCAGGCTGTGGAACATCTGCGGCTGCTCCCGCTCCTTCGGAGACTCCATCCACGGCAACGCCCTCGCAGACGCTCAACGAGACTCCGAGTGTCACGGGAACGGAGAATCCGAGCACGAGCACGACGCAGACGGACACGACCAAGGTGACGCCTCAGGGAGCTGTTGGGCAGTAAGTAAGAGACTTCAGTCAGCACCAAGGCCCCGGCGGATGTCGGGGTCTTGGTGCTTCAGCGCTGCAGCATCCACCAGATATCGTGCCCCGTGAAGCCACAGCGACGGAACAGGTGCTCGGGTTCGCAGGGGTTCTTCATCTGACCGACAACGGTTGTGAACGCGACCTTCTGTTCAAGGCGATAGACAAGTTCCTGGACGAGCATGGTCCCCAGTCCGAGACCGCGGAAGGCAGGCAGGACCTGAATCCATTCCAGCGAAGCTTCTCCGGTTATCGTATCAGTCTCGGCGATGCCGAGGGCGACCGGGCGCTTCTCCTTGCGGTTGATGATCCACAGCCAGGCGTGCGGTGCAAAGACCGGGCGCTGCACCCACGTCGCAACTTCGTCGGTACCCGGCGTTGGCGTGTCGTAACAGGCGTGCAGGATCGTCGCCACCAGGGGGAGTTCCGTCGCCGTGTCGACCTCGCGGATGGCGTATCCGGGGACAGTCACATGCAGGGGCAGCTCGCTGCCAGTGTGAATGAGCCGGAAGAACGCTTCTTTGCGGTCAAACCATGGTGCAAGTGGAGCCGCAAAGTCACTGTGAATCCACACGGAGGGGACGCCATCCAGCTTGACCGAGGCAGCCTTCAGTGGGTCCTGCGTGCGCGTCCCATAGATCAGCAGCTTCCCCACCTCCCGCAGTTCGACGCCCGTGACCTGCGCGCCGTCCTCAAGGAACCGGCACTCGAGAGACTGCATCCGTGCAATAGTCTTCCACAGCGGATGTGGCAGGATGCGCGTCGGATCAGTCCGATAGAGCGTACGCAGCATCGCCTCGTCGGAGGATGTGTCTCGCGGGGGTGCTATGACTGCTGCTTTTCGTCGGGGCATAGAGGCAGGATAGCGCTCCTGCTGCTCACGTCAACCACGATGACCGCGCTGGTGCCGTCATGTGTGCTTCAATCGCGGGGTCAATGGTCACGCTGCTGCTGTGGCTTGTCATTCCCGCGTATGCGGGAATCCAGTCTTGTTTCGGTGCATGGGTTCCCGCCGTGACGAAAACCCAGCGTCAGCCGTTCAGAATGTCCCTGGCCCAGCGAATCAGGTCGCTGGCGCACTGCTCCTTGTCCATCTTGAGTGGTGTCTTGAAGCCGATGCCGCCCACGACCTTGGCCCCGGGTACCAGCGTCTTGAGGATGCGCTGCGTTTTGACGTCGCTGCCAGCATAGCAGGTGAAAAAGGCAACCCGCTTCCCCTTGAGGTCGGCATCCTTCAGGAATGAACGTATGGCCGGCGTCGGACGGCTGTTCCACACGGGTGTTCCCACAAAGATCAGGTCGTAGTGGCCTGCGTCATGGGCGAGCGGACGAAGCGGGGGCGTGGCGCCAGTGGCGGCAAGAAATCCCCCCTTGAAGTACTTTATGAAGCCGTGTGTCGGATGTGGCTTGACCAGTTCCAGCTCCATGGAATCAAGCTTCAGCTCCTTGGCGAGTTCTCTGGCCAGAAACCGGACGTCACCATCCAGCGAATAGAATACTATGAGTGCGTTGGACATTGCGTACCTCCCATGTCGTCAGATTAGTCGCGCCTGCTGATGTGTCAAGTCATTGCCTTCGATCGTGTATCTTATCGATGTGTGCCTGTTGGGTTCTTGCCCAGCGAGGCGCAGTACAGGACAAACTGCTGCTCAGGGTCGAATCCGAGGTACGCGTTGAACTCGTCGTCGAAGAATGCATTGATGGCACAGACGCCACAGTCGATGGGCTCGGCAGCCAGATAAAGGTTCTGGCAGACATGTCCCGCATCAAGGAAGAGTCCGCGATAGGCGCGCTGATTGTAGCGCCAGATCATGCGGTAGGGCACGGCAGTCCAGATGAAAGTGACGGCGCTGAGTTTCACCATGTTCTGTCCGCCACACAAATCGGTGATGTCCTGGACGGTCTGCGCTCCTGGCCGGACCACCTGCAGCGCGTGCTCGATGGCGAGGAACCGGTAGATGCCCGGTTCCAGTCCCCTGACGGCGCGTACCATCAGATAGGTCTCGAAGGCATGGCGTGCGCCGCCCGACGGTACGGTGCGCAGTGTGGACGGCCTCTTCGTGACTGCCTTGACGCCTTGGGTGCACCACAGCAGGTACGACAGCTCCTCCAGGCTCAGCGGTTCGTCACGGTACAGGCGGATGCTCTGACGATGGTCAATTGCAGTTCGCAGGTCCATCTCCGGCATCATCAGGGTCTTGGGGTCGGGCAATGGAATCAACGGGACGCCGGGATCGGGTGGCAGTTCGAGTGGAGGCTGTGGCAAGCCCTTTTCCTGATCCGAAGGCTGATCGGGCATGTCGGCGTAGTAGCGTGTATCGTGCAGAAATTGCTGTCCTGAATCCATGAGTCACCTCGACATTATGGTATACTCTCAGTGTAACTGCAGTCGAATTGTTTGCAATCCGAACGGATATCGTGACATGAGGCCACAAGGAATTGTTCGCGGTCGTGTCGCTTCTAAAGAGAGTCGGTGCAATACTGGAAGGGGAAAAGGGATGAGACATCTTGGTCGTGTCGTTGCAGGGATTCTGACCGTGCTTGTCGTGGCGGTGGTCTGGTATGCGACTGCAGGTGAGGCGGTCGTTGTACGTCACCTGTTCACGAATGGTACCGGCATTGCCACAGGAACGAGCTGGGTGCCATCGGACGAGGGATTGTATGGCGGGCCAGTGACTGCCATCGGCAGCCTCCCGCAGGGCGGCATGCCTGTCTATGCGGGGACAAGCGAGGACGATGTCTTTGCTTCGTCGAATGAGGGACTCACCTGGGCACGACTGAACGGCACGTCGTCTGGTCACTTTGTCGTGGGCATCGAACTCGACCCAAGCGAGGGCGGAAGAGTTCTCGGCAAGGCTGTCTATGGCGCCGGCTTCTTCCTGTCGGACGATGGCGGTCGGACATGGAAGAACTCAAGCCGTGGCCTGAGCAGCCGCTTGCTGTCATGCCTGGCGGCGCCCACGGGTGCTTCTGGGACACTGTTTGTAGGAACGGGCGACGCAGGTCTCTATGCGTCTCACGACGGGGGACGCTCATGGCGCAGGATTGGGGGCGAGTCTCTTGGCAGTCGCGTCATGGCGGTAAGCGCGACGGCTGATGGCAGGACGGTGTACGCAGGAACACAGGAGGCCGGTCTGTCCATCTCGCGGGATGGCGGCGACACATGGAAGGCCGTTTCTCTTCCCTTTGGCGCCGAGCCTATCGTCACCGGGATCGCGATCGATCCGGCGGATGAGCGTCGACTGGCCATTACTGTGACCGGGGGTGGTGTCGGCCTGTCGACCGACGAAGGACAGTCCTGGGCTGTGTCGCGTACAGGATCGCTTTCGTCTGACTGCAGCGCGGTTCAGTTTCTCGCGCACGGATCGAGCGGACTCGTGACCGGCACGCAGTCCGGAGCCTTGTTCTTCTCACAGGATGGTCTTGATTGGCAACAAACATGCCAGGTTCAGGGCAACGGGGACATCTTCGGCCTGGTGCAGTCGGGAGGGGCGTTGCTGGCAGCCACATCGCAAGGTGTCCTTGCGTCGCATGACGGGCGTGCTTGGAGTGCCTCGAGCCAGGGGATCACGAACTTGACACTGCACGGCCTGGTATCGTCGCCGACCCATGCCAGCATGCTGTTCATGGCGACAGACCAGGGAGTCTTCCACAGTCAGGATGCGGGCGTGTCATGGAGGAACTGCTCCGAGCCCAGGCAGATATTGAGCATTCTTGCAATGCAGGACGGACACACTATTCTTGCCGGCACGTCTGATGGAGTTGTTCTTCGAAGCGCTGATGGCGGGGATCACTGGGCTTCGGTGAGTCGGGGTATCCCCGGAGTCAAGGTGAATGTTCTTGCATCTCCGGCCTCGAACCCAAACACCGTGTATGCCGGAACGGACAACGGCTGTGCAGTCTCGACCGATGGAGGCTTGACCTGGGAACCGAGAAATGGTGGCCTCGTGGCCACGTTGTTAGCAGGGTCCCTGACGCCGCGCATCGAAATTGCGGCCATCCTTCCTGATCCGGACTCTTCGGCCAGTGCAATCCTGTCCCTGCTCGGTCAGGGGCTGTATGCTACCAGCGACGAGGGAAACCACTGGCAGCCCCTGTCGGCATTGGCCGGCACACAGTGGATCGTCAGTCTCGCGGCTGACCAGAAAACTGGTCGGTTGTACGCCGGCACAAGCGCGAACGGAGTCCTTGTGTCAGGGGACAGGGGAGCAACATGGTCACCATCCGGCACCGGGCTGTCTTCGCTCTTCTCTGTGCCAGGAGCGATCAATGCCATCACGGTGGCCAGGGACGGCACTGTCTACGCAGGAACGCAAGAGAGGGGGATTGCTCTCTCACGCGACGGCGGCGTCAGCTGGCAACTTCTAAATGCCGGCTTGCCGGCTCTTGCCGTACATGGGATTGCCCTTGCCGGCGATAGCGTGCTGGCAATAACATCGCACCATCTTGTGCGTCTTCAGGCTCAGTAGTTCTCCCGAACCCAGCGCTCAAAGCCGACGGCGTCGGACACGTGGTCAGCGCCGGAGTGGGCGGGATCGCCGATGAGGTGATCGGTTACGAGGTAGGTCTCGATGCCGGCGAGCTGTGCCGACACATCCTCAACGCTGTCGTTGCCAACTGCAACTGCCTGGGCAGGGTCCACGCTCATGGCCTCGGTCACGTGCTGCCAGTATTCCCTGTGAGGCTTGCAGTAGCTGGAGTTCTCCATGGTACTGATGTACTCAAAGGCACTGGGACTGAATCCAGCCCAGGCCAGCCGCTTGTAGGTTGCCAGCTGTGGAAAGACCGGGTTCGTGGTGAGCAGGACACGGTGTCCCTGTGCGCGAAGGTATGTGACGCTCCGGTGGAGAGGCTCGCAGCGCCAGACGACGTCCCGAACCGTGTCAAAGGTTGTGGCATAGAATTCCATGATGCGGTCCCAGACAGCCTGCTGGTCAACATCTGGATAGACCTTCTCGAACTCCCTCCTGAACTTCTCCATGTTGGTGGTACCGGGGGCGGTGTCAGCCTGCATGCGCGCTGTGGCTGTCAGCATGTTGACGGCGAGGTCTTCTGCCGGAACAAGGCCGTGCAGGGCACGCGCAAGCTCGCCGAAATACGTGTGCATGAATTGGTGCTCATCCATGGCAAGCAGTGTACCATCAAGGTCAAACAGAAATGTCTTCATCCTGAAAGCTCCTCATGTGACTCGGAATGCGAAAAGTATACCAGCAATGCACCACTTGCCTGTGATGAATCCAGAATGTACTTTTCATGCTGTACGCGGCCGCGCGTGTCCCAACTGTTGACTTTTTTGTGAAACACTCTAGGATTTGTTGCGTAACGTTAGGATTGTTGCGTTGTGGTAGCACCAAACTAAAAAGGGAGGATTTGGAATGAAGAAGATCGTACTGCTTTTGCTTGCCGTAGCACTAACGTTCTCGATCGTGGGTTGCGCCCCGAAGGCTGTAACCCCGAAAATCGGTGTAGCCATCTACAAGTTTGACGATACGTTCATGTCCTATGTTCGCAACCAGATTCAATCTGCCGCCGCTGGAAAAATTGAGCTGTCAGTTCAGGACAGCCAGTATGATCAGCCCAAGCAGAATGACCAGGTTGACCAGTTCCTTGCCGAGGGCGATACTGCTCTGGCCATCAACATGGTTGATCCATCTGCCGCCTCCGTCATCATTGGCAAGGCGAAGGCCAAGAATGTTCCGCTTGTTCTCTTCAACCGCGAGCCCGATCCTACGGACATGGCTGCGTGGGACAAAGTGTACTACGTGGGCGCCAAGGCCCAGCAGTCCGGTACCTATCAGGGCGAGATTGCCGCTGATTACTGGAAGTCTCATCCGGAAGCTGACCTCAACAAGGATGGCATCATGCAGTATGTCATGCTGATGGGCGATCCTTCCAACACTGATGCGAAGTATCGCACCGAGTATTCTATCAAGGCAGTCGAAGCAGCTGGCATCAAGACACAGAAACTTGCTGAAGATACCGCCATGTGGGACCGCGTCAAGGGGCAGGAGAAGATGGCTGCCTTCCTGACGGCCAACCCCGGCAAGATCGAAATGGTATTTGCCAACAACGACGACATGGGTCTCGGCGCGATTGAGGCTCTGAAGGCCGCCGGCTATTTCAGCAACGGCAAGTACATGCCCGTTGTCAGCGTCGATGCCACTCCTCCAGCTCTTGATGCTCTTGCACAGGGCACCCTCCTGGGAACTGTCCTCAACGACGCCGTCAAGCAGGGTCAGGCCACATTTGATCTTGCCTACGCACTTGCCACCGGCAAACCAGCCAAATCCGACGTTGCTCCGCTTGCTCTGCAAGACGGCACTGTGGATCCAGCTGGCAAGTACATCTGGGTTCCGTACGTGAAGGTTACCAAGGACAACTACAAGGATTTCATCAAGAAGTAGACACGATCGTGAATTGCAGCAGCGTTTGATTCTGCTATAGCCAGTCGCGTGGCGTACGCTCCAGGGCGTGCGCCACGTGCCTACATGTCGGAGGTACTCTCTCGATGAGCGACAGTGAATATGTTCTGGAGATGCGGAACGTTTCCAAGGAATTCCCTGGGGTCAAAGCTCTTGACGACGTTACGGTCACAGTGGCTCCCGGCACCGTTCATGCGATCGTCGGCGAAAATGGAGCTGGCAAGTCGACCCTGATGAAGTGTGTGTTTGGCATTTACAGCACGGACAAGGGCGAAGTACTCCTGAACGGTCGGCCCGTGTCGTTCATCAACACCAGGCAGGCACTTGATGCGGGTATTGCCATGATTCAACAGGAGCTTTTGCCCGTTCCAGAACGGAGCGTCATGGACAACTTCTGGCTGGGACGCTATCCGCAGAAGAACTATGGAATCATCAAGATCATCGATGAGAAGAAGATGTATGCCGACTGCAAAGCAGTCTTCGACGACCTCAAGATTGATATTGATCCGAGAACCAAGGTAGCAAATCTGTCAGCCTCCAAGATTCAGCTGATGGAAATCGCTCAAGCCGTTTCCTATCATTCCAAGGTCATCATCATGGACGAGCCGACCTCGTCACTGACCGAGAACGAGGTTGAGCACCTCTTTGCCATTATCCGCAGGCTTCGGGACCAGGGCATCGCCATTGTGTACATCTCCCATCGTATGGAGGAGATCTTCGAGATCTCCGACGAGGTCACGATCATGCGTGATGGCAAGTGCGTGGGAACCTATCCTACCAGTGAACTCACCGCCGACTTCGTCATCAAGCAGATGGTTGGCCGCACCCTGACCAGCCTGTTTCCACCGCGGGAGAACACCCCGAGTGACGTCGTGCTCAAGGTGGAGAACCTGACCTCCATTTCTGATCATTCGTTCAAGGATGTCACGTTTGAGGTGAGGAGAGGCGAGATCTTTGGCATTGGCGGGCTTGTGGGAGCGCAAAGGAGCGAGCTGGTCGAGGCTCTCTTTGGCCTGCGTGGTGTCAAGCATGGCACGGTCAGCATCGATGGCAAGAGAGTCGTCATTACCAACCCTCTCCAGGCCAAACACTACAAGATGGCTCTGCTGACCGAGGAGCGTCGTGCCACCGGCATTTTCCCGGTGCTCTCGGTTCTGGACAATACCTTGATGGCAAGTATCAGCCGATATGTGCGCAAGTCGGGCCTGATCGACCAGAAACAAGCTACCAGCGATATCCAGAGGGAAGTCGAGATGCTCAAGGTCAAAACCCCATCGCTCTCAACACACATCGAGTACCTCTCGGGCGGAAACCAGCAGAAGGTCATTGTCGCGCGCTGGCTGCTGACAGAGCCGGACATCCTGATTCTGGACGAGCCGACGCGTGGTATCGATGTGGGCGCCAAGTACGAACTGTACTCCATCATTGCCGATCTCGCAAAGAACGGCAAGACCATCATCATGATCTCCTCCGAGATGCCGGAGCTGATAGGGATGTCCGATCGTATCATGGTGATGTGCGAAGGCAGGGTCACCGGCATTCTCGAAGGAAAAGAAGCGACGCAGGAAGCCATCATGACGCTTGCGACGCAGCTTATGTAACGGGGAGATGAGCATGAAGAACACGGCATCGACAAGTTCGAACAAGCGTTTCAGTGCGCAGGCGATGCGCGAATTTGCGACGAAGAACGCCATCATCCTGGTGCTGGTCGCGCTGATTCTCGTCATCGGCAT
>Ga0315272_10001694_pt1 | contig 10875 bp, 13 predicted proteins | sample C3_middle_MG_FD_203918 | JGI IMG/M metagenome (GOLD analysis project Ga0315272, IMG submission 203918) | Sediment microbial communities from Yellowstone Lake, YNP, Wyoming, USA - C3_middle | ecosystem: Environmental > Aquatic > Freshwater > Lake > Sediment | place: USA: Wyoming | collected...
AAAAAAATTCGTGAAGGTGATGTTCCTCAATCTGACATGGTAGAATATATTGATGGTTGGTTACATATTTTTAATGCCTCGAACTGGAAATCAATCAACAACAAAGACGAAAGAGATACTCTAGTGAAAAAGATATTAGATAATTATTTAATTAAATAATTTTTTATCATGATCGAAAAACTTAAATTAGCAATTTCAACATTATATAGAATTACTAAGAATTTTATACTTTTGAGATTTAGAAAAAATTTAAAATTAAATCTTGGTGCAGGCGGAACTAGAATCAAGGAATATATTAATGTGGACTCACTATTTATTCGGGAAACAGATTTGCTCTGTAGCCTAAATCACCTACCTTGTTTTATAAAGAACGGGAACGTAACAACGATTTATGCATCGCACATCTTTGAACACTTTACTGAAAAAGAATTAAATAAAATTTTGAAAATTTGTTTCGATTTATTACAAAATAATGGTATCCTTAGAATTTCGGTTCCGGATATTGATAAAATAGTAAAAATTTATAACAATAACTGGGAACATTTTCAGACAAAGGGTAATGCCCCTTGGAACGGCTTAATTTATGGCGGGCAAAGCTCTCGTTTTGATTTTCACAAAACTGGTTTCAATTTTAATTGGCTAAGTTTTTTGCTTGAACAAATTGGCTTTAAAGACATTGAGGAATATGACGCCAAAAAGTTTACTGAACAAAATAATTTTCAAGACTCTTCACTTGCCAATGCCCCATTCAATGAACCAATCTCACTAAATATCATTGCCAAAAAAATAATATGAAAATTCTTCACTCAGTACGAAAATACCATTCATCAAATGGCGGTATGTACGAAGTAGTAAAACAAATTTCGGAAAACCTTGCAAAAAATGGCCACGAAATTACAATCGCTACCGCCCCCCTGCCAAAAAAACTACCAGATACTGATAACATTAAAATTGCTGAATTTGATATTTCTGGCAGCTTAATTACCGGCTTCAAGGGTGAACTTGAAAAATATCAAGATTTTTTAATCAATTCTGATTTTGATATCATTACCAGTTTTGCTGCTCAGCAAACCATGTCCGATGCAATGATTCCTGTTCTGGATAAAATTAAAGCAAAAAAAATATTTGTTCCGACTGGCTTCTCAGCTTTTTACATCCCTGAATATAAAGAATATTTTCAAAAAATGGGAATCTGGATGAAACAATTCGATATGAACGTTTTTCTATCCAATGATTACCGCGATATAAATCTTGCTCGAAAAAATCAAGTGAAGAATATCAGCATAATTCCTAACGGTGCCAGTAAAAAAGAATTTTTGGCAGAAACTATAATTGATATTAGAGAAAAATTATGTATTCCAAATGATAATTTCCTAATTCTCCACGTTGGTTCTCATACAGCCCAAAAAGGTCACAAAGAAGCAATTGAAATATTTAAAAAAGCTAAATTAGTAGACACCACTTTTCTTGTCGTTGGCAACGAAGGACGTTGTCTGGGTGATTGTCAAAAACAAGAAAAAAAATTAAACCAATCCAAGTCTTTTAAAAAAAATAATAAGAAAATAATTATTATTCATTTAAATCGAGAGGAAACTGTTGCTGCCTACAAAGCAGCTAGCCTGTTTTTATTCCCTTCAAATATTGAATGTTCACCGGTTGTGCTTTTTGAATGCATGGCTGCTAAGCTCCCCTTTCTAACGACCGAAGCCGGTAATGCCAAAGAAATTATTAAATGGTCAGACGGTGGCCTGCTCTTGCCGACCGAGCACAATATTTTGCTTGGTAATTATTTAATTACCAGAACCAAGAAAATTATTAAAAAAATTATTGGTCGAATCGATAATGATTATCATTTTTGTAAAGCCGAAATTAATGGATCAGTTAAACTTTTGGAGAAAATATATCACAACAAGGAAGAATTAAAACGACTAGGAGAAAATGGATACAAGGCTTGGGATGAAAAATTTAACTGGGAAAAAATCTCTCAAGACTACGAAAAACTTTATCTAGATTTATTAAAGAAATAATTATGATAATTACAAAAATTCAAGGCGGACTTGGTAATCAAATGTTTCAATACGCAGTTGGGAGAAACTTAGCAATAAAAAACGATACGGAATTAAAATTTGACAATTCTTTTTTTAATACCATTAGCGCTGATACTCCAAGAATTTTTGTTTTAGATAAATTCAATATTTCCGGAAACATAATTTCAGACAACGAATTAAAAAAAATAAAGAGAAGCAATCTTCAAGGTCGAAGTTTATCAAAAAGAGTTATCAGTAAAATTCTTAAAATCACCGAGGCGATAAAACCGATTCGTTTTCGAAGATTTGTTGGCTTCGGTGATATTATTTTTCATCCCGAAGTATTACAGATTAAAACAAAAAAAACCGTTTATCTGGCTGGCAATTGGCCTACTCATAAATACTTTAAAGAAATTAATTCCATTATTCAAAATGATTTTTCATTAAAAAATGATTTGTCTAATCAAGCTAAGTTAATTTTGAATAAAATAAAAAACACCGAAGCGGTGTCAATCCATATCCGTCGTGGCGATTATATACTTAATAATAAAACTAGCTCGCTGCATGGCGGAATTTGTACACTTGATTACTACGAACAAGCCATAAAAATAATCGAACAAAAAACTAACAACCCAGAATTCTTTATTTTTTCTGACGACATTGAATGGGTAAAAGAAAATTTAAAAATTAATCATCCTGTTACCTATGTCAGCGGAAACGGGATACCCGACTATGAAGAGCTTGTTTTAATGAGTCACTGCCAACACAACATCATCGCCAACAGCACCTTCAGCTGGTGGGGAGCTTGGTTAAACCAGAATCCTAATAAAATTGTAATTGCGCCGGAAAAATGGTTTAATTCTGATACCGATATAAGGGACTTGATTCCAGAAACGTGGATTAAGCTATAAAGAGGTTTAAAAGTTTAAGATCAATACCAATATACGAATGTATGCTAATTATACGAATAATACTAATACTTGCATACCCGTCTATGCTAACATTCACATTATTCGTATATTAGTATCATTAGTATATTTGTATATTAATCTTTTAGTACGTAAATCTTCTCATGAAAAAGACCTGGAAACAATAAAAACATTTTCTCAAAAATATTTTGCAGTATTCTTCCTATTATTTTATTTCGCCAAATCAATGGCACAAATATCCCGACTGGGATTATTTTTTTTATTTCAAAATATTTTTTAATTTTTTCTTCGTATTCTGTGTACGCCAAAAAATTATTATAACCAGCGCCTTTGCCCCAAAATCCGTTGATTGAACCCTTGCCAGCGAGCGACAAAATATAGATTCCATCCTCTTTTAAATTATTTTTTGCATAAATTAGTTCTTCATCGATATTGGCATAATTCGCCACTCCCACTTCCAAAACCACATCAAATTTATTCGCAAAAGCTTCTTCGCCTCTAACAAAATAATTAATTTTATCATCAACCGTGATAACTTTGGCCTCGCTAATCATTCCATCTGAAGTATCAATTCCAATCAATTTCGCAAAAATGTTATTTTGTTTTTCGGAAATTTCTCGCAGCACCACTCCGTCCGCACAACCAATTTCCAATAAACTCAACCCGGATTGATGTTTCAGATTTTCCTCAAGCGCACGCAAAACCAACGCCATTCTTTTTTTGAAAAAATATTGGATATAATTCGTCGCTACGCTTGGATACCTTTTTGAGGAGTACCGCGTGCTTTCTTGATTGTAAAAATCTTTGTCCTTCACCATAAATTTAATATACAAATATACTAATAATACTAATACAATTCTAGCATATTATTAATTAATAATCCTGCTTTTTTTATCATTACTGCACAAATTGCTTAATTCGTTGACAAAATTACAATAGAAAACTCTTCCTTTTGTCATCCTGAGCCGGGCCGAAGGATCTATAATACTTGAATGGATAACTAATTGTTAATTCTATAGATTAAACTATTATAGATCTTTCGACTTCGCTCCGCTTCGCTCAAGATGACAAAAGGAAAATCTTTTATTTTTCTATAATTCTATCTTTCTTATAATATTCTCCGCCCGTTTTTTCCAAGAATAATTCTGCACATCCACCAAAGCCTTTTCGGAAATTTTTCTAGCCAATTCATTATCACTTAAAACTTTTTTAATTGCGCTCGCCAAACTTTCTGAATTATCCGACTCAAAAAATACGGCATTATCTTCATTTAGTATTTCGCGAATTGAGGGCAGATCGGAAGCCACAATTGGTCGACCGCTTGTCATGTATTCAAACAATTTCAACGGTGAAGTGTAGTAACGCGAGATATCCTCTTTACCGCTGTTCGGCAAAACCAAAACATCAGCAGCGGCCAAATATAGTGGGATTACCGAATGGGGTTTTTGGCCGATGATTTTAATATTTTTTATGGTGGAATATTTTTCCTTGAATAAGGCCAAATCGTTCTCTGTTCCACCGACAAAAATAAACTCAACATCTTTACCAAAAAACCTAGCAGTATCTGCCAATGTATCCGTCCCCTTCCAGCTATACAAATGACCAGTATATAAAATTAATTTTTTATCCTGCGGTAATCCAAGTTTTCTTTTTGCTTCCGCTTGAATAATATTATTATTAAATTTTTCTAAATCTACGCCATCAGGAGTAATAATAATATTATCCTCATTTACTCCGATTTTAATAAGTTCATTTTTAATATATGAAGTTAGAACAAATATTTTGGTAAATAATTTTAAACTTTTTTTATAAAAATAATTATGCGTATTTTTTACATTATGTAATTCTAAATAAGTATTTTTAAAAAATAATCCATAATAAGGATCACGCACATATAGAATATTAAATTTTTTATTATATAAATAAATTTTCGCAGAAAAAATAAAGGCAATAGAACTAATAATTAAATTAAAATGACAAAATTTAAAGTAGTCAAAATTAAATACATTAATTTTCTTAATTAGAAAATTATTTTTTACTTTATAGTACTCAAAAGGATCGGCTTTAATACCATTCTTTCTATTAGGTACAATTAATTCCACCTCAGTCTTTTCACAACTAAAGGCTTCACACATTTTCATTATTTGTATCCCATGTGCTTTTTCAGTCGGAATTCTAATATCGGCTAAGTAAACTACTTTCATTTCTTTCTAGCTTTAAATGCCAACAAAAATGAACCTAAACCAGGAAAAATTTTTGCAAACCATTTCCACTTATCTTGAACTATCGGAACTAATTCAACATCAACGAAATATTTATTTAACAATTCACTCAATTCTTGATATGAAAAATGATTAATATGTGTAGGCTCAACTAATGGAGTTGAATTTTTATTTGCAAAAAATAATCTAAATCTATTTTTAAGATTAAAAGCATTGGGAACTGAACCTATAAAATATCCGCCTGATTTTAATACAAAATTTATTTTTTTCATAACCTCATCTGGATAATATAAATGTTCGACCACTTCCGATGAAACTACTACATCAAACTTATCCTCGTTATTTTTGTGCCAATCACCGTTTAAATCATGTTGTTCCGTTTTGATTCCTTCGGAACACATTTTCAAAGCTTTAGAATCAATATCAAAACCGGTTACATCATTGTCTTTAATGTAATACTCAGTCAAAGCTCCATATTTACAGCCCAAATCAAGAACTCTTTTACCTATCCCAATCCAAGTAGCAAATAAATCACCTCTTTCTTTTTCAAAAAGCGAAACTCTTTTATTTAAAGACTTTTCCGAAAGATTTCTAATTGTATATATATTTTCTAAAATTTCGTTATTTTCTTCATTCATAGCATTAATTTATTAATATCAATTGTATTATTAATTTTTGATTCTACATAAGACTTGGCTCTTTCAAGCATTTCAATTTTTTCTTCACTATCACCAACGCAAAACTCAATTTTTTTCTTGATCACATCAAGATTATTGTCTCTCAAAATTAATCCTCGCTCATCGTTTTCACCAATTGTTTCAACTATTCCCGAAGCCTCACTACCAATCACTGGCACCTTCATATACATTGCTTCCCAAAAAACTAAACCAAGCGCCTCCGCTTTCGATAAAAGCATAAAAAGATTTGCGTCTTTAAAATAACTCCAAATCTCATCTCGATTAATAAAACCGGGAAAAATTACTTTGTTTTCAATACCTAAACTTCTTATAATTTCTTTTAAATAATTTTCTTGACTACCTTGTCCTAATATTATTAAAAAATATTTATCGCCTAATTTTGAAAATATATTTAATAAACGAGGAAAATCTTTTTCTGTTTCCAACCTACCAATCGATAATATAATTTTATTATCATCAGGTATCTTATGCTTTTTTCTAATCACTCCGCTTGTAGAATTTTTGATTGAAACAATATCACGATTTATCGTATCAGAACCAAAAACAATAATTTTATCATTTTTAATTCCTAGTTCCAACATATACTTTTTCATTGTTTCATTTATCGTTAAAGCTTTATCCATAAAGTTTTTATACAAAACTTCAATCACGGAAGAATATATTGTTTTAAGTTTTCCAAAACTTCGTGCCCGTGAATAAACTCGTGGCATATTTGTCAAAGAAAAAATAATTGTGCCACCAAAAAAATATTTTAAAATTTTAGCCGATGGTAATAAACCAAAATCATAGACTAAGATAATGTCAGGCTTGAATTTTATTTTAGAAACCTTGTAAGGAAAAATAAAAATAGAAAGAAAATCAAAAAACGGCCGAAAAAATTTCCATCTTGTTTTAATATGAATTGCTGAAAATCTTTCATCCCTAATCTTATAATAATTTTCATTAGCCCAGGAAAGAAATAAAAAATTATTGATGTCAGGATTTAGACGATCTCTTTCAAGTTTTTTATATACTTCATCAAAATCATTTTCAAAAATATTTCTCCAATCACAATTTATAAATAAAATATTTAAAGGCTTCATTGAATTATTCATTGTTTTTCTGACAAATCTTAAAAATTAAATTTTTTAAATTATGTTTTTCTTCAACCATCACCCTTAATTTTTCAACAATCTCTTCTGAATTGTTTTTCATAATCTCGCGATAATCAAAGGCAATATGTAATATGTCGATACTTTTTTCCATTTATTTTTCCAAAATAAAAAAATGATGATAGGGCGAATCAAAACAGACATAATCTTTTTTGATTTTCAAACCACAATTTTTTATTTTATTCTTAATCAAACTCAAGGGATAACCAGTTTTGCCTATCTCCCAATAATGTTGTCCATTGAATTTATGATCGATAGACCACAGATTCAACTTATACTGAAATCGGATGCTCTTAAAAAACGGCAATCGAAACTCAAAGGAAAAATGTCGCCCCCAGTGAGGCATGCTAATAATTACATATTTTCTCGAAACCCGGTTAAGTTCTGCTAAACATTTTTCAAAATTTTCAAATGGCAAGTGTTCCAAGACCTCAAAAGCGCATACTACATCAAATGAACTGTCTTCTAACGGAATATTTTCTACACTAGCAACTATGTCAGGATTTAAATCAGACGCAATATCTAAATTCTTATACTCAATCTTTGTATTATTTTTTACATAACTGCTTAAAACATTATCGCCAACACCAATTTCTAAGATTTCCTCAGGATTAGATCTTAAAACTTCATCGATTTGATGCCAATAGCTTGACCATCTATCGGGGTTACAATATTTTTTAAAATCATATGCAGTTTTATCTACTTGATTATTCATTTAAAAACTAATAATATTTAAAATCAAATTTCTTAAATTATGATTATTTACCACAACCAATCTTAATTTCTCTCCAAGATTTTTTCTTTCATCCATATCTATTCTGAATATCTCATCAATTTTTTGAGAAAGTTGTTTGAAATCACCATGTTTAAAAATTAATTCATATCCAGCACTTCTTAAATCTTCTTTCATTGTTTCATTGCAAACAATTACCGGTAAACCACAAGCCATCGCTTCCAAAATAGCCTTATCAAGTCCACCAGTCGGCGCCATATTTACAAACAAATCCGCATTTTGATAATATCTCATCACTTCCCGATTCGGCACGGAGCCGATAAATTTAACCTTGTCTTCAATTTTTAAATCTCTGACCAACTCTTTAACTTCTTGAAAATATTTTTCTTGCTCAGGTGTACCAGCAGCTCCAACAATTTGTAATTCGTAATTTGTTATTTGTAATTCAGCCACTGCACGTATTAAAGTCTTAACATCTTTAATCGGAGAAATCCGGCCAACAGTTAAAATTTTAAAAACGCTATTTTCACTTTTATTTTCTAGCGGTCTAAAAATATCTATATTTATCCCATGCCCCATCACTCTTACCTTATCACTCGCCAACCGAAAACTTTCTTTCGAAGCAGTAAAAATATTATCAACAAATTTTTCTGCAATTCGTAAATTCAAACTAACCTGTTTATGCGTATACCACAAAGAAATTTTCTTGTGCCAAGCTTTCCAAAACAAACCACCCAACACAACATAAACCTGATTCATATGCACAAACACGGAATCATAATTCTTCCGCTCTTGCCAGATGTATTTATAAAATCTAAATAAATATTTTAGTTTACACTTGCTTGATTCTTTTCCAAGAGAAAGAACTTTAACATTCTTCGGCAAATCATATTCACCCTGAAACAAACAAATCACCGTCACCTGCTCACAATGTTTCGCAAATTCTGCGACCCAGCCGTGGAAGAACCCCAAGACGTCGTCGTTTATATCTATTTTTTGAGTTAGGATTAATAGTTTCATTTTTTTTATTTTATATCCTTAGTTGTGAAATACACTTTTAAACCTCTCTCTATTGACTTTTGCCCTATTTTTGCTATAATGCAATTATCACGATAAGAAGCTACCCGAAGGGTTCGTCCCTAGGCAATGCTTCTTTTTTTATTGACCTAATTTATTTTCTGTTCCGCTCAAAAAGCTAATATTAGGAAAGAATTTTCGCAAAAGAGACGAATATCGTTTCTTGTTTGGTATCACAAGCCTCTTTAGTTTATTATTTTCTAACAAATACTCAACTAGGCAATAGAAATCTCCATCTCCAGATATAATTACGGCTTGATCGTAATTCTCATAATTAATCATGGAATGCAGCACTAGTTCGGCGTCAACATTGCCTTTAAATTTCTGGTTGGGCAATTTAAGCGTTGGTTTAAAAATCAAAATATATCCTGCCTCTTGAAGAGAGGTATATAATTTTTGGTTACCGTCAATAAAACCTATAAAAATATAAGCCTTTTTAACAGAAAACCTGTCTCTCAAATAAACTAAAAACCTAGAAAAATCTAAATTCCAGCCTTGATCTTTAATTGATAAAATTTAGATTTTGACTATCGATAAAAGCAAAGTTGTTCCCTTTTTCAATAAACATGTTTTGTTATATTATCAACACTTAGAAATATTAAGATCTAGATTCTGTATACGGAGAGTGAGGGATTCGAACCCTCGTGAGCTTGCACCCACCCGCTTTCCAAGCGGGCGCCATAGGCCTCTAGGCGAACTCTCCAATTTTACAATAACCGAGAAACAATCACCAAAATTATTTAGCTTCTGTTTCTTGGTTATTTAATTATTCTAAACTTTTATTCCAACCCGACAAGTATAGTCAACTCGATTCAGCAACATTGGTTTGTTCAGAAAATATTCATCAACCGCTTTTCTAGCGCCAGCCCAATGTCCGTAGTCATCGATAATTAATACACCTCGCAATGATATGATCGGATATAGATATTCATGAACTGCTTGTCATTGTTTATGACTGAATCAAATTCCCGAGAAATCGTATAACCAAAAATACTAAGCAAATCTTTAATATATCTTTTCAATATCATTTTCATAACTACAACATCTTAAACTGTTGGTTTAATTCTAACTATTTTTAGATTTTTTTATAATCAAATTTTTTCCTAATATTATTTTTTCAAAGCCGCTTCAATTACTGTCTTCATTCCCTTTCGTTGAATTTGGGCGCTGTCATTAAAGTCTTCAAAAGGATATGCGCCGGGTAAGGGTTTTCCATTTACAAAGGTTTGGGGTGAACCAGTTACCCCAATCAGCTTGCTCTCATCTATATCAGCTTGAATTTTTGCCTTGCCTTTTTCATCACTGTAGCAAGTATCAAATTTATCCATATCAAGTCTCAATTCAACGGCATCGGTTCGGAATTGTTCCATAGTCATTTTGTTTCCAATATTATCAGCAAATAAGCGATCATGCATTTCCCAAAATTTTTCCTGTTGACCAGCACATTCGGAAACTAAAGCGGCAGAATAAGAGTTTGGATTGGAGCGTAAGGGAAAATGGCGGTATACAATTACTACCTTATCACCAAAAACTTCTCTAACTTTTTTTAATGTCTCTTCATATTTTGCACAAAAACTACACTCAAAATCATCATAAACAATTATCTGCACCGGCGCTTTGATGTCGCCAAGAATATGGTCGGTTTCACTAATTGGCGAAACTGTTTGACTTTTTTCAGCAGTGGCGTCTTTAATCGCCTGATTATTATTATCGACAATATTCCCCGCTTCTCCTGAATTTTTGGTTTCTTTTTTAATTTTTGATTTATTTATCACAAACAATCCTCCAATCAAAATAATTACCACCAAAATAATACTGCTTAAAATAATTATCTTTTTTTTGTTCATACTATATATATTAATTTTTTAATAATGTAGATTAGTATACAAATATACTAATGATGCGAATATACGAATAATACTAATATTATATTTCAAGGATTAAATGTTTAAAATGTTTCTTAATTTTAACTATTTTAAAGCACTATATATTTTAAATCACAATTACGTTTTTTTTTCAGAATTCGCATTATTAGTAT
>Ga0315272_10001695_pt1 | contig 10868 bp, 8 predicted proteins | sample C3_middle_MG_FD_203918 | JGI IMG/M metagenome (GOLD analysis project Ga0315272, IMG submission 203918) | Sediment microbial communities from Yellowstone Lake, YNP, Wyoming, USA - C3_middle | ecosystem: Environmental > Aquatic > Freshwater > Lake > Sediment | place: USA: Wyoming | collected...
CTAAAACTTCCGTATCAGTTTGCGAGCGAAAAATATGGCCACGGTTAATTAATTCTTTTTTAAGTTCTTGATAATTTTCAATAATTCCATTGTGCACTACCCAAATTTTTCCCGTGCAGTCTTGATGCGGATGAGCATTCACTTCCGTTGGTTCACCATGAGTTGCCCAACGAGTATGAGCGATTCCCAAATTACCAATTAAATTTTTACCGATTAATTTTTCTTCCAAATTAATTATTTTCCCCACGGACTTTTCCGCAAAAACTTCCGTATCCAAAATCGCGACCCCCGAAGAATCGTAACCACGATATTCAAGTCGTCTAAGACCATCCAGCAAAACTGGAAGCGCTTGATTTTTTCCGATGTAACCGACGATACCACACATATTTTTTACAAATTATAAATTTACAAATATTTTAGTAATGTAGAATAATCCCCCAACCCCCTTTATCAAGGGGGCATGATCTATACGCCCCCTTGATAAAGGGGGTTGGGGGGATTTTAATTCCAATTTAAAAAATTTATTTAAGGAATTTCCAAAGTTGCATGAAGATTATTTTCTGAGTTTGATAGATCATTTCATTTTCGATCAATACGCCGACTGGTTTACCGTTACTGTCGCGAGAAATGAAAGCACATTTTCCGGCGTAGATGATAATATAAGTGGCTGATTCTTCATTGGTTTTGAGCCAGCGTCTTTCATCTAGTCCTTTCAATTGTCCGCCCTTGGCTAATGAAATTACTTTAACATTAATATTTTTTTTGATACGATTTTTGGTAAAATCAGGATAGGCTTGATGAATATCTTCCGATGATTTAGTGGCCGAGTAAACATAATATTCTTTTTCGGGATTTTTCTCAACTGAGTACAAACAATCATTTAAAATTAATTTTACACCGGCGCTGCCTTCATAAAACTTTGAAGTTGGCTTGTCACCTTTTTTGTCTTGCAAAGATTTTAATTCCGGAATCAATTCTGAAAATGATTCTTTAATTTGTTTTAATTCCTCTTCTTTATCTTTGAAGACTTTATTCAATTTTTCCGGATCTTCAGCGACAAATTTTTGTTTGGTTTCTTGGTGATAATAACTCACCAAGCCCATTTCTTGTAATTTTTTCAAAACATCATAAGTCGTGCCACGATTTAAGCCTGTAATTTCTGCGAGCTCGCGCACAGAAGTGGCCCCAGAATTAAGCAAACCCAAATAAGCTTTTGCTTCTTTGTCACTCAGACCTAATTTTTTAAAGATTGTTAAGTCCATATTATATTATTATTGGATTTTTTAATAATTTTCTAATAGTATATTTATAGATAATTTAAGTCTATTACAATATTCAATTACTGTCAATTTATTTTCTACACTTTTTACGCATATAAGTAATATGTCATATTTTAAAGTAAATATATTAGATAAATTGCAGAATTTTTCTGACATATCAAATAGTTATCCACAGCTTACTATTATTTAAACAATATGTTTTATCTGATTTATCCACTTTCTTTCAAATACTAGCCTTGACAACATAGATTGACTTCTATTTTTGTATGATGTAATATGATAATATCATAAGTTAAACATCGCACTATGGACAAACGAGATAGGTTAACCATTACCTTAAAAAAAGAAATCTTAAAAAATCTAGACAAACATATTGATGGCTCGAGAATTAGAAATCGTTCACATGCGGTTGAATATATTCTGGGGAAATACTTCTCCCCCAAGGTTAAAAAGGCAGTGATTCTGGCAGGCGGACAAGGACTGAAGATGCGACCCTTCACCTACGAAATGCCGAAAGCCATGATTCCGATTAATAAGCGACCAGTACTAGAATACATTATCGAGAACTTACGCCGGAATGATATTCGGGAAATTGTTTTATCAATCGGTTATCTCGGTGATAAAATCAAAGAATATTTCGGTGACGGTTCAAAATTTGGTGTAAAAATTACCTATCAAATTCAAAAGAAAGAAACCGGAACTATCGAACCTTTACTGCAAGCCAAGAAGTTAATTGGCAATGATCCATTTATTTACTATTACGGCGATGTGTTGACCGCAATTGATTTGATTGATATGGCCGACTTTCACTTGGCTGGTGGTGCAATCGCCACCATGGCCATCACCTCGGTTAGAGAATCAGCCAACTGGGGAGTAGTAAGACTGAAGGGCAATAAAGTCCTGTCATACCTAGAAAAACCTAGTTCACGAAAAGATTTGTCACATTTGATTAACGCCGGAATCTACATATTTGAACCAGAAATATTTAATTACATCAAACCGGGCATGACTCGAATCGAAAAAGATTTAATCCCAGAATTAGTTGAACATAACACCATGAATGGTTACATCTATGACTCTGAATGGTATGACGTCGGTAATCCTGATATCTATAAAAATGCCGTAAAAAATTGGAAATAAGTTATTTAAAAATCTATAACATCGCACAAAACAAAAAGGAAAACTTTCTGCAGAGTTTTTCTTGGTGTCTTTTTCGTGCGATGTTAAAGACATATGGTACTTGGCCTTAAATTTTTTAAGAACAATTACTTCCGGAGAATAACTCTGCAAAAAGCTTTTCTTATTTAAGAAAAGTTTTTTTGTACTTTCTCAATTTAATTTCCCCTACATCCCAATGGCAAGGAGGCCAAAATGAAAAAATTAGAAATGAAAACCATAACTTTGTTCGTCGATTGTGATGGCGTCTGGCTTGGTCGAACTCGCGAACGAAATGACTACAACAATCGTCATGACTACGCAAACCTGCTTATGACGCTGGAAAATATATCACGCAAGAGAAATTATCGCCTAATAACCTTGACTGATCGTGGTGGTGCTCAACTGCCAACCTTGGCCTACATTTTTCAAGGTGATCGCTTTCAGGGTGGTGAATCCGGCGCTGTCGCTTATGACAATCACGCTCACTCGATTATTTCCAATCCTCGTTTTGAAAAAGCGATTAAAAAAATTGAAGTTATTCGTCGCGATTTCCTTAATAAATTTGGAGAATATTTTCCCCTCGAACCTGGTGTCTACTCAAGTATTCGCGTCGAAAGAGTCGACAATGCTGACCTCACCGAACCGGAAATCTTCCTGTCCGAAGTTGCCCGAAAATCTGAAGGACTTTTTACCTTTGCTGACCATGGCGATTGCCTTTGCCTAAAACCAAGTATTATCAATAAACGCCTTGGAATTGAATGGATTTGTAACCTGTACGAACAAACTAATGCCCCGATTGATCTCTTCAATTCAATTTGGATTGGTGATGGGAATTCTGATATTCCCGCCGCAGACTTTGTTCGTCGTAACGGCGGAAAAATCGGTGGTGTTAGCAATAGCCAAGAAAACTACAAGAATTTTATTCTTGAAAAGGGCGGCTATCTGGCAAAAGAATCTCATACTGCTGGGATGGTGGAAATTATTAAACATTTTTGCGATTAAATAAAACGCAAACAAAAAAAGGTGATCACATGAAATATGGTCACCTTTTATCTTTTTTAGAAATTATTTCATTTTTTCATTTCTGTAGATGTTAACTAATCATCTTCAGGTATTGCACCCGCTCGACTTGCCACGTAAGCCCCTAATTCATTGGCGAATTCAGCACTTAACTTAAGATCATTGGTTTCAAAATATTTATGTAAGAATCCGGCACTAAAAGCGTCACCGGCACCAACTGTATCTTTGATAATAATTTTGATACCTGGTACTTCAACTTTTTCATTATTGGAATATACTGCACAACCTTCACCGCCACGAGTGACAATAACAATTTGTAAATCAAATTCATCAATAATCTTTTTTACAAAATCCGCTTCATTTAAATCTTCTTGAAATAATAATTTTGACAGTACAATCACTTCTTCGTCATTTAATTTTACTATGCTTGCATATTGCAGAGATTTTTCAACTACTGCTTGGGAATAATAATTCTGACGCAGATTAACATCAAAAAAAACCTGGTTAAATTTAATATTATCTAATACTTGAAAAAGTGAATTTTGTGAAACTTGATTTCGTTGGACTAAAGAACCAAAACAAAAACAATCAAAATCATCTTTAGGATCAATCTCGCCAATATTATCCCAGGCGACATCTTCATGAATTGTATATGTCGGTTTTCCAAGCTCATCAATCTCCACCTGAACATAACCAGTCGGGTTATCATTCTCCTGCAAATAATCTCCTTTGACACCTAATTTTTCAGCGGCTTGCTTGATTTTCTGTCCCCTTATATCTCGCCCAACTGCTGACATTATCCAAACATCATTATTTAATTTTGATAAGTGTGCGGCTAAATTAAAAGATGCTCCACCCAAATGTTCGGTGTCGCCAATTACGTCAAATAAGATTTCGCCAAATGATAATACTTTCATAGGTTACAAATTACCACCGCCACGGCGGGGTCTCGCCCTCAATAAAATTTAATATAGTGGCGATGACAAATTTATTACCCGCCCGCCTTGCAAGCAAGGCGTTGCGGGCGGGCAAATATACAAATATTTTAATAACTTAAGTTTCTCATTTTTATTTTAGATTGTCAAAATCCCCCAGTTTTTACTTCTGGGGGATTTAAGTTTTTTGCCAATTCATTCATTGGCTGCCTTTCTAATTTCCACCAATTTTGGCAGATTAAATTGAATCACTTCGGTTGATTGAATTAGCTCAACCAAAGCATGATGAGGAATAGATAATAACATTCCATGCTCGTTCCTGGCCATAATAAAGCCGTCACCTAATGATGCGCCAGAACCGTCTGGTAAGATATTCACACTTTGTGAATAATCAGTACTAACGACCACCAAAGACCAATCGCGGCCTTTTAAAACAAACCGCTCATCTTTTTTTAATTGAATTGCTTTCATGCTATCCTCCTAAATGGACAATTTTTATTTTTGAAAAAACATATATACTATAATTATATTCTTTACTAATATTAGTGTCAAAAATGTCAAATTAATTGACAAAAAAATTATTAGGTTTGTAGGCAAATAGCATTGGGGATTTTGTGTGTGGTGATTGAAGAAATTTGTACAAAAAACCCCTGACTTCTTGTCAGGGGATATAAGTTTTTCTTAATTAATTTTAATCATACAATGAACCATATTGTGACTAAAATTAATTATGTCACAACATTAATTCTATCAAATATTTTTCCATGTCCACCGCGATAGTCGAAAGCTCCTCTTAATTTATACCTTAACGGCCACAACATACCAGGATCACTTTCCTTGTATTCTTCTTTACTGTGGCTAACATGATCCAGTAATAAATGAGAATATATGCCTATCAATAAAGGAATGCAAAATAATGATGTGATCCAACAAAAATACGAATGAAACGCATTATTTATCTCAATAAATAATTTTGACTGGTTCTCTAAAGGTAATTTATTTAGATACTTATCAATGAAAAACATAACTATCAATGGCAAATCTGGGATAATTGTTCCGATAACAATTGCAATTTGTATTTCTATACTGTCAGGAAAAAGAACTTTTCCGATTACTGCCCCTATGGTCACATGCGTATACGTTTGCATCATAAACCTCCTTGCTTTGATTATTGATATATATTTTAAAATAGCAATTCTGTTAGACCAACATTAGCAACTAATCTTATTACTGTCAATATATTTATTATTAATTAATTTTTAATAATGTATTATAATCCCCCAGCCCTCCTCCAGAGGCGGACAGGCTCTTTCTCAAGGGGGAAAATTAATAATTTTGTGTACAAAAAAACACCATTGTTCTGGCGGTGACCTACTTTCCCAGGACTCCTGTCCAAGTATCATCGGCGCTGAGAGGCTTAACTTCTGAGTTCGAGATGGTATCAGGTGTGACCCTCTCGCTAGTACCACCAGAACGGTGATGTTTTTTTGCTTGAATTGAATGTATAGTAATCTTCCTACTTTCGTAATAACACTTTAAATCCAAAAATGTGGGAAAATCAAATGGTTGATTAGTACTCCTCTGCTGAATCCATTGCTGGACTTACACATAGAGCCTATTAACGTCGTAGTCTCCGACGAACCTATGAAACCTAATCTTGAAGACAGCTTCGCGCTTATATGCTTTCAGCGCTTATCCAAACCGAAGGTAGCTACCCAACGATGCCCCTGGTGGGACAGCTGGTACACTAGAGCTTCGTCCTTCCCGGTCCTCTCGTACTAGGGAAGGGACTTCTCAAGTTTCCACGATCATAGTGGATAGGAGACCGACCTGTCTTACGACGGTCTGAACCCAGCTCGCGTGCCGCTTTAATGGGCGAACAGCCCAACCCTTGGGAGCTTCTTCACCCCCAGGATGCGACGAGCCGACATCGAGGTGCCGAACCCCGCCGTCGCTATGGACGCTTAGGCGGGACTAGCCTGTTATCCCCGGAGTAACTTTTATCCGATGAGCTTCCGCCATCCTATATTGGACGGTCGGATCACTAAGTTCTGCTTTCGCAACTGCTCGACTTGTAGGTCTTGCAGTAAAGCTAGCTTATGCCTTTACACTATCTCCCGGGTTTCCATTCCGGGATAGCTAACCTTTGTAAACGCCTCCGTTACTTTTTAGGAGGCATCCGCCCCAGACAAACTACCCACCAGATACTGTCCCTTGTCCTGATTCAAGGACAGAAGGTTAGGATTACAAATATACAAGGGTGGTATCTCACTGGTGCCCGAAGGCTCCCACCTATACTGAACATGCATAGTCATAACCCAATATCAAGCTATAGTAAAGCTTCACGGGGTCTTTTCGTCCAGCTACGATTAACGAGCATCTTTACTCGTCTTGCAATTTCGCCGAGTACATCGTTGAGACAGTGCTCTGATCGTTACGCCATTCGTGCAGGTCGGAACTTACCCGACAAGGAATTTCGCTACCTTAGGACCGTTATAGTTACGGCCGGCGTTCATCCGCGCTTCAGTTCAAAGCTTCATCCCGAAGGACTAACCCATCCCCTTAACGTTCGGACACTGGCCAGGCGTCACCCCCTATACATCATCTTACGATTTAGCAGGGAGCTGTGTTTTTGATAAACAGTCGCCAGAGCGTCTTTAGCTGCGGCCCCACTTGCGTGGGGCAGGCCTTATCTCGAAATTACGGCCGCTATTTTGCCGAGTTCCTTAACGATGTTTCTCTCGTACACCTGAGGCTACTCGCCTCACCTACCTGTGTCGGTTTACGGTACGGTTACTATATGTTTATATCTAGAGGTTTTTCTAGGCAATCCCTTCTCCTGAATTGATTCCACCGAAGCTTCATCTTCAAACGACTTCTTGAAACTGTTGATCCGGATTTTCCTAGATCGTTTCTCGAAGCAATTAACGTGCAAACCAATACACGCTCAAATTTTGGGATTGCGTCCCCCCATTGATAACATACAGTAGTGCTGGAATATTAACCAGCTCATCCATCGGCTACGCCTGCACTACACAGGCCTCGTCTTAGGACCGACTAACCCTGGGTCGATTTGCGTTGCCCAGGAACCCTTAGGTTTACGGTGGGCGGGGTTCTCACCCGCCTTTTTGCTACTCATGCCAACATTCTCTCTTCTACAAACTCCACCAAACCTTACGATTTGACTTCAGCGCGTGTAGAATGCTCCTCTACCACTCATCACTCAAAGTGATGAATCCGCGTCTTCGGTAAGATACTTAGCCCCGGTACATTTTCGGCGCGAGACAACTTGACTAGTGAGCTATTACGCTTTCTTTAAAGGATGGCTGCTTCTAAGCCAACCTCCTAGTTGTCGGAGTCATGACACCACCTTTTACACTTAGTATCTATTTAGGGACCTTAGACGGCGGTCTGGGCTGTTTCCCTTTCGACTATGAAGCTTAGCCCCCATAGTCTAACTGCTGTGCTACACCTACTGGTATTCGGAGTTTGGTTAGGTAGGATACCCGAAGGCTCCTAACCCATTCAGTGCTCTACCCCCAGTAGTCAGCGCACAACGCCAGCCCTAAAGCTGTTTCGAGGAGAACCAGCTATTGCCGAGTTCGATTGGAATTTCTCCGCTAGTCACAACTCATCCCCAAGTATTGAACGGCTTGTGGGTTCGGTCCTCCATTTTGATTTCTCAAAACTTCAACCTGGCCATGACTAGATCACCCGGCTTCGGGTCTTGTCCATGCGACCTTCTAAATATTTTGTAGAAACAAGACAAGTCTCGTTGCTACAAAATAAATAGATACGGGCAGTTAACCCTCGCTTTCACTACAACTCCATTCCAAACGGAATTTAGTTAAGCCACATAGAACAAACTCGTTGGCTCATTCTTCAATAGGCACGCTGTCATCCGCCGAGGCGGACTCCAACTCTTTGTAAGTATATGGTTTCAGGTACTATTTCACCGCCCTAACCGGGCTGCTTTTCACCTTTCCCTCACGGTACTTGTTCACTATCGATCATAAGAAGTATTTAGCCTTGGGTCATAGTCGACCCAGATTCATACGGGATTTCACGAGTCCCGCACTACTTAAGAACATTTGTCGCAGAGTTATAAACTTTTTCGCCTTACAGGGCTATCACCTTCTCTGGCGGAGCTTTCCAGCTCACTTCAACTAAAATTTACATTTGTTTCTCTGCCCCATCAACTCTGAGTGATGAACACAACGTCTTGCAACACCCTAAAAACATATGGACCCAGATCCTTCTGTACCCCTCCCACCGAAGTGTTTGGAATACGCGGTTTATAAAGTTTAGGCTTCTCCCTTTTCGCTCGCCACTACTAAGGGAATAACTAGTAACTAATTATTGACAGCTGATAAATCAGTTGCCAAAAAATTAGTCACCATATTTTGTTCTCTTTTCCTCCGGCTACTAAGATGTTTCAGTTCACCGGGTCTTCGTCTCACTAGCCTATATATTCAGCTAGCGGACGCTCCGTCTTCAACGGAGCAGGTTTCCCCATTCGGAAATCCACGGATCAAAGGTTGCTTGCCACCTAACCGAGGCTTATCGCAGGCTGCTACGTCCTTCATCGTCTTCTTATGTCAAGGCATCCACCATATACCCTTATTGAGATTTTCCCACACTTCTGACTTCAAAAGTGCTTAATCTCTATCTTGAAATTGCATTATTATAATTATATTCGAACTACTATACGATTCAATTTTTAATGTTCGCTTGGAAACTATCGATCTGTAAACTACCGCATGGTAGCCTCCAAATTTTATTTTCCAATTTTCTTAGTAAGTTCCACTAGAAACAAAAAACCGCCTCTAGGCGGATAAACACACTCAAATTAGTCAGTGAATTAGCCGCTATAACGATTATTACTAAGCAATATTTTTTTCATATAAACCTTATTTGATTTAAGTTGATTTTATTATACAGTATTTAAAAATTATGTCAAGACTTCTGGACCATCACCTAAAATACCCCTAAAACCCTAATGTTTAGAGCTAAAACTAGCAATAATTAAAATTATCTAAAATTAGATTTTTATGTAATTTTTGAATAAATCAATTCTTATTCACACCTCTTCCACAGTTCTAGAGAATTTTAAACTTTTCTAACAACTCTGGGTTATCCATGTAACTCTGAGCGATTTCTTTGGTTACCAAATTTTCTTTATATAATCTTTGTAGATCTTGGTCGAGGCTCATCATCCCCTGACGAGAGCTAGTTTCAATAACTGTCTTCAATTGGGCAATTTTGTTTTCACGAATTATATTTGATACCGCTGGAGTGTTCAATAATATTTCTCGAGTCGCCACTCGACCTTGGCCAGTGGCAGTTGGAATCAGTCTTTGGGAAATAATCCCCGCCAAAGTCATCGATAATTGCATTCGCACCTGGCCTTGTTGGTGAGGCGGAAATATATCAATAATACGATCAATAGTTTGTGAGGCATTATAGGTATGCAAAGTCGCCAATACCAAGTGACCGGTTTCCGCCAAAGTAATTGTGGTTGCAATCGTTTCCAAGTCTCTCATTTCCCCAACCATAATCACGTTCGGGTCTTGTCGTAAGGCATGCTTAAGTCCAGAAGCAAAATTATAAATATCGCTACCTAACTCACGCTGCGTGATAATACTTTTCTTTGGTTCAAAAATATATTCAATCGGATCTTCAAAAGTTATAATATTACAAAATCGATTGGCATTGATATAATCCACCATCGCTGCCAAAGTCGTAGACTTACCACAACCAGTTGGCCCTGTCACCAAAATTAAACCTTGTTTGAGCTCAAGCAAATTATAAACAATCTTCGGCATCTGAATTTCCTCCAAAGTCGGCATATTGTCGCTAATTACCCGAGTCACCAAACCCAAATGACCTTTTTCATAATGAACATTAATACGAAAACGAAAACCATTAATTTCCATCCCAAAATCAAGATCACGCTGCTCAATCAATTTTGCTTTCTGAGCGGCCGTAATAATTGTATAAACCATCAACTCCATTCCCTTCGCAGTAATCTCGCCCTCTTCTTCGATATAAGAAAGTTCACCCTCAATTCGAAGTGAAGGCTTCAATCCTACTACCATATGTAAATCCGAAGCGCCTTTTTTAACCGCGTACTTAAATAACTCTTTAATATCCATTTTATTTAATTAAAGAATAATTGACAGTCTTTGTTATGTCTCTATTCTCTTGAGTGAAATAATTATAATAATATTTTACCATAAAAAATTGATGGTGTCATTAAATTCGAATTGAGCCATCTATTTTCTTACCATAGACATTCTGGTTGAGTCATATAAAATCTAACCGAAATTAATTATTAATTTAAGGTTAGATAATATGACTAATATGGATCACACGCAAAACCATCAAATTCTAAATTTCAGGATATATGATATAATAGAGAATATTAATAAATAATCTCTTTCATATGAATAACCTAGAAGCAGTATGCTCGGTA
>Ga0315272_10001697_pt1 | contig 10863 bp, 7 predicted proteins | sample C3_middle_MG_FD_203918 | JGI IMG/M metagenome (GOLD analysis project Ga0315272, IMG submission 203918) | Sediment microbial communities from Yellowstone Lake, YNP, Wyoming, USA - C3_middle | ecosystem: Environmental > Aquatic > Freshwater > Lake > Sediment | place: USA: Wyoming | collected...
CCTGACGGTCCGGGCAAACATGCCGGTCAGAAATGCGCGCTGACCCCGGCGAACAGCCCGTTGGCGGAGGCGTTAACCTCCCCGCCATAAGAGTATTTGTCGTGCAAATACTTGTACTCGGTATACAGATCAACATACTGCCAGCGAAAAATGACGCCCGCCATTCCTTGTGCGGCATTGCTGTCAACATTGCTGGTGACCCCACCACTGCTGCCTGCAGAATAACTGGCGGCACTGCGCCCGATGCCAATCCCGATATACGGCTGCATGAAAGTGCCCGTTTGGAAGTATTTCTTCGCATTGATGAAGATATAGGATAAAGCCACATCACCGCTCTGCGTAGAGGCCGTCACGGTGTAATCCTGGGAATGGCCGAATAGTTCCAGGCCAACTGCATATCCGCTCTCGTGGCGCCACTCGCCTTCAAACCCATAGACAATACTGGAAGTCGACGTTTGGAGGCTGGCGGAATTGATCGTCTGATTCTTGCTCAGCATCTGGAAACTTCCGAGCTTTAAGGTCAGCGTTACACCGAGTGCGTCTGCCTGTTCCGGAGTCTGGCTCGTTACTGGTGCCTCCTTCTTCGTGGAAGCAGCCGGCACGGCTGCCGCAGCGGCAACAGGCGCCGGATCGAGGATGAAATGCGCCGTCTGAACTTCAGCGCGACCCTTGTCGTCCGGCATCTGGCTCAGACCCATGCTCCCATCGGCATTCACCACCAGCTGCGCGAAATAGATTTTTCCGTTTTCGCATTTGATCGTCAACGGTGTGGCGCCCGCCTGACCGGCGCGAATTTCAAGACGCCCTGCGCTGGCTGCCCACATCCTGAAAGTATTCGGATCGAGATTCCCGGAGGCGCGTGTATTGAGCCAGATTCCCGGAGCAACCTTGGGATTGCCATCGTTCAGGCGATAGACATAAACCAAAGCCCGGCCGGCCGGTGGTTTAGCCTGTTTTGCGTTCCGGTCCTGTTCGGGGGAGGCGAGTGGAACTGCGGCCTGCAACGGGGCCGCGCCAAACATCAGCAATCCACTGCACAGCAGAAAAGCGAACCGTGATTTCATTCAATGCTCCTAGACCATTTTATTGTTGTCGCTACCCGGCGCGCGGCGTTCTGCCTAACCCGAGCCGGGAATTTTCCGGAACAGGCTTGGAGCTTGCCGTGTCGCGAACAAAGCAGAGATCCCGATACCCATGCCGCATACCCGTGGCACTGAAAACGACAGGATTGATAGTAGCTTACAATTCCATTGTCGGATATCCCGGCCGGCCCATAAATACCGCGCACCGGAAATTGCCCAAAGAAATACCCTACCGTCCCGTATTATTCTGAAGGTCAATGTCAGGCGTTTTCGTAAATCACGCCAGCCCGGCATGGCGACAAACGGCTTCACGCACTATCTAATCGGCTGTCTGCGTGAGGCGATTTTCAAGCGAGTGCAGGCCTTGTGGCGAGGCCATAATAATCAGGGTATTGCCTGGCTCCAGCCGGATATCGTCAGCCGGGTTAAAGACCCACTCACCACGCCGGCGCAGCGCCAGCACCACATAGCCGGGGTCGCGCAGCTGCAACTGGCCGAGTGCGCGCGGCACGAAACGCGCCGGCACCATGACTTCCTCCACCCGCAGTTTCTGCTCGCTGCGCAGCATCTCGTCCAGAAACGTCTGCACATTCGGCCGCACCATGGCCGTAGCGATGCGCATACCGCCGGTGAAGTCCGGCGACACGATGGCGTCAGCGCCGGCCTTGCGAAGTTTTTCCACGTTGCGCAATTCGTGGCAGCGCGCCACCACCCGGATCGTGGGTTTGAGCTGCTTGGCAGTCAGCGCAATCATCAGATTGCGGCTGTCGTCGCCAGTCACGGCAAATACGCCCTTGGCATCCATGATGTCGGCGCTCACCAGCAGATCGTCGTCGCTGGCATCGCCGTGCAGATAGAGCAGCGCCGGACTTTTCTCCTTCTGCTCCTCCAGCATCTGCAGATTCTCGTCAATGGCCACATAGCGGCGGTCGGTGGCTTCGAGCTCGGCCGCGACATTGCGGCCCACGCGCCCGTAACCACAGACAATGTAGTGATCGCTCAATTTCTTGATGACTTTCTCCATACGCCTTCTCCGCAACGCCAGGTTAATGTCGCCTTCCAGGATCAGCACCGTGAGGGTTGAAAACATGAACCACAGTGACCCGAGCCCGGCGGTGCCGATAATGACTGTGAACAGACGACCACCGGGACTCTGGGACAGATCGATGATTTCGCCATAGCCGATGGTGGCCACGGTGATGAACGTCATATAGAAACCGTCGAACCAGGAATATTGTTCGCCGGCCAACAGCCGGTAGCCGATCGTGCCGACCACCATCACGACCCCGAGCACGGCAAAGGCCCAGATCAGCTTCCAATATAGCCTTTGGATGACGGTCGTGGACATGGTTGCACGTAACCCCTAAAACCAGTTGTAGTATTGAATGCTCAATGATTGCTAATCATAGAATGTATTGGTTCTCTACGCTAAGCCGGTCTTCCGATAGCCAGTTCTTGCTGATGCCGCCGATGGTGGCGGAATGAAGTAATCCTGAATCACGCTCAGACATCGGGTATTCATAACATTCAGAAGAGACCCTGCTCTGATCTCTGATTTTGTGTCCCTGGTTTATTGGTGCGGAACAGGCAAAAAAACACCCAGCCAACCAACGTTGACTGGGTGTCGCACAGCGGAACCGACGGTCGGTTACATCGTGTTATGGATGGCTGGCCGGGTCGGCCGGGTTGGTTCCTTGCTCCCGTTCATCCCGGTTATAGAAACCATCCAGGTCGCGATCCAGTGCCAACCGCAGGCCGTTGCCCGGTGGCACGCAGGTGTAGGTCAGATCACCCTTGCTCCAGAGGGCCAGCAGACGCAGCACCAGATCGTTGGTGAGCGGTTCGGTGCTGAGGTCGCTACGGAAGTTTCCATTGCCGACATACAGGTAGCTTTTGCTGTCGTCGGATGCGATCAGATCGCACTCCCCGAGGCTGGCGCGCGCGATCAACAGGTCAATGCGTGGTCCTACGGACCCGGCGGTATCACTGTTGAGCGTAATCTGCTGGCCAACGATCGGGAACATATTGGTGTCAAACGCCAGCACAAACTGCTCAAGCTTGCGGCGGATCTCCATGCCCTCCGGCGAGATTGGCAGGTTGGCCGGATTGCCCGGGTCGAGCGGCGTCACCGCACCGGCCGGACGCGGCAGGAAACCGATGATGTTATGGAAACGGAAGATCGTGTCGGCACTGCCGTCATGGAACATGCCGAAGCCGCGGATCTGGTCCCCCATGAACTGATTCGGATAGCCGAAGAACGGATCGGTCGGGTGAAACGGATTGTCCGCCAGGAAGTTGCCATTGTTGGCCATGCCGAACATGCCGACCTTCTGATAGAGGTTGCGCAGGTGCGGCACCTTGAAGAACTGCGGCTGGAAGGCAAAGGTGTATTTGCCGTCGGTGCCGAAGAACCCTGGCTTGGCGACGCCGTACTGGGCGTTGGCATTGCGGTCGACCACATGGCAGCCGTTGCAGTGGAACTGGGTATCCACCACCTTCGACTGGTCGAAGAAAAAATCGCGGCCGGCCTGCTGCGCCGGGTTCAATGAGTTATCCAGTGCGCGAATCGGATTGGGGGGATAGGTAATCTGCAGCGCGAAATCCGTGTACTCCTGCAGGGCCGTGGCATCGAGCGGCGCATTCCGGCCGTTGAGGCCGGTGAACGCGGCGTTGAATTTCTTGAAAGCCGCGTCTTCGTCATAGGTACCGCTGTTCGGCTGGGCAGTCGGCGCATCGTTGCCGCCGGTGCGATCGCCGCGCCAGTGCATCGGGCCGTGGTTGGCCATGCCGCGCATGCTCTGCGTCGTCATTGGCCCCTTCATCGGTTCGAAGTCCGGGCTCACCGGCAGGCCGAAATCGGCGTGGTTAATGGCCAGCGGCCCCGGATTGGTCACGACCGTGCCATCCGGATTGCCGAGATCCCAGGCGATATTGTCCATGTCGCCGAATATGTGGCAGCTCGCGCAGGCGCTGTCGCCGTGGCTCGACGTTAGTGAAGCGTCGTACTGGTAACGGCGACCGGCGCGCACGCTGGCCGGCTCCGGATTGTACATGGCGAGATGGGCGATTTCGCGGCGCGCGGCGATATCGATGGTCGAGATGCTGTTGTCGAAACGCGTCAGCACAAACAGCCGGCCATTGGCCTCATCCAGCACTACACCGCTCGGGCCACCGCCTGTCACCGGCACCTGGTTCGCGGTGCTCGGCACAAAGCTGTTCTGTTCCAGTTGCTGGGTATCGTAGATGCCGATCTTGCTTGAACCGAACCCGGTCACGTAGAGCGTGCGGCCGTCGCGTGTCACCGCCATGTCCATCGGGAACGCCAGGCTCTTGCTGTTTTCGGCATTTGGCAGCGGCGCGCAGCAGGTGCTGTAATCGATGTGCTTGTTGAGATGCACCGGCGTTACGCCACCACCGAGCACCGTGATGCGGCTCTCCGCGATATGGCCACGCACCGTCGACCCGCCAGTGGTTCCCGGCCCTTCGAAGCGCACGTTGTTGCGCGCCTCGGTGTTGCTGACATACAGCTTGCCGGACACCGGGTTCACCGCCATGTTGAACAGCACGGTGCCGACGCCGCTGTAGAAACCAGCGCCGCCCGCAAGCTGTGCCGGCGGATTGGCCATGGCATCAATGACGAACACGTCCTTGTCCGGCAGATTGAACTTGACCTGGTCGTCCCAGATGCGACCGAGGCTGTCGGTCCAGTGGGATCCATTGTATTTCACGATCAGGCCGGTGAGTGGCTGCACCCGGCCCTCGAAATTCACCGGGTGCGGCTCCAGCACACCGTCACCGTTGGTGTCGACCATCACCGAAGCGCCGGGCAAGCCGCCGCCGGCCGTGACATTCATTTCAAAGATGGTGGTGGTGCGATTGCCGGTTTTGAAACCGGCCGCATACACCTTGCTGCCGTCCGGCGACACGGCGAGCGCACGCGGCGTGTCCGTGAACAGCTTGATAATAGTCAGCGGTGTGCCGCCGAGCGTGCTGCCCAGATTGCCCGCGTCAAACACCCACACATCGGCACGCGCCACACCTGGCGTGGTGAGCTGCGGATCGTAGGGCGCGTTCTGGCCGCGATGCGCGGTGGTGATAAAGGCACGATTGCGATTCTGTCCGGCGAACACCACGTCACTCGGCTCATCGCCCACCAGTAGCGTGCGCGTGACGCGCATCTTGCTGAGGTTGCTGACATTGACGACGCTGACGCTGTCGGACACGTGGTTGACGACCCAGACCTCGTTGTTGTTGCGTACTGCGATCGCCACCGGTTCGATGCCGACCAGCACCGATCCCTTGCTCTTGAGCCCGTCCGGGGTGATCTGAAAGGCTTCGAGGCGATTGTCCGGCGTGTTCACCGCGAACAGCGTCTTGCCGTCAGCGGACATCGCCAGCGGACGGACCTGGCCCGATTCGAACAGCGTGTACGACTCGGCCGCGGCCGCATCACCCGGCGACAGCAACACCAGAACGGCGGTGACAATGCTCAACACCACGGCGCCGAACGAACGCAGGGAACTACGCAGACCGGCACGCGGCCATTTGAAGCTCATCATGTCGCACTCCTCCAAGTAGGTGAACGTTGTCGATCATCAGCATGCGAGTCAGGCAGATGCAATTTAACGCGTCCGCACTTCCCTTCCGTGGCCACTGTGGCCGCTGATCTTAAGCCATACCATTACGGTGAATGCGTTGTGATACGAGGGGGATGTAACGGTGCGGGCAGGGTTATAGTTTTGATTTCGTATCCCTTACCGCATTTGTTTTGTACTCTCACGACGCACGCTTACGATAGCACGAGCCCTTGATTTGTCGCCACCGCAATCGGTTGCGCACGGCTATCCGATACCTACTATCTATGTATGCGGCCCTGCAAGAGTGCTGTCTATTCATTTTGCCCCGGCCATCCCTGACTTTCTCAAGATTTCATTCATTTCAGACAAGATTGGTTGATTACCAAGGTCGGACCTTGGGTGTTTCAGAATATAAGCGAATACTTTTCCAGAATCTGGTTATTTTTACATTCACACGCGCTCAACGTCACCGATCCTTTCACTGGAGACTCTGAACAGTACTGCGCTTACAGACGGATAAAGTCCTTGTTCTGATAGCCGCGCATGCGCGCGCACACCTCATAACCCTCGCGCGCACCATCGTCGTTGGTGTTGCCTTCGATGGTGTGAAACATTCCCTTGTCGAAAGCCGTGACCAGGCCCGCGTGCGTCCAGTCACGATTCGTGCGCCGCACCAGAAAGATACTCGCCGTCGGAAATTCTCCGATCGTCACTGTCCCTTGGCGAAGATCAGCATCGCGCACAAACCGGCCCGCTTCCTTGGCTTGCGCCGCCAGAGAGTCGCAGGAAACCGATCCCGGGATTGGCATGGACACGCCCAGGGTCTGGGCCGCCTGCTGCATGAGAACGCTTACGAATCCCGCGCACCACGGCCACTCGCTGCCTTCATGGCCTTCCGTATAAAGCCGCACCCAGGGCCCGCAGTTCTGGCCACCTATTTCCAGGGGGTGCTGCGCGAGATGCCGCCGGGCATAGGCCAGCACCAAGTCGGCGAAAGAACGCCCACCGACGGGCAGGGGCGAGAGCACCTTGCGCAGCGGTCCCACCAGCGCATCGTAGGTTGTGCGGCCAACCACCCCATCCACCTTCAAGCGGGACATGCGCTGAAACTCGCGCACCGCTGCGTGGGTTGCCGAACCGAAATCGCCATCGACCACGACACGCAGGCCATTCAGGCACAACCATTCCTGAATGTTGTAGACGGTGCGGTGACGGTCACCGCGCTTCAGCGTCTTGGAGAACTCCAACTCCCGGCTAATCCACGATGACACCGGTTTAACGTGATTGATGAGCACTCCCATGAAACCTCCCTGTGTGTGATGGCAGCAAAAGATCCGTGCGGTGGCGAGCAGACTTTATTCGATCAGCGCGGTACGAAATCGGGCCCGGGTCTCAATGGTTCCTTATTAATTGGAGGAACCCGTGATCTGAGCCAACCTGGCTTTCCTACTCCAGCCCCGATGGTGCTCGGCTATTTCTTCCCGGTCACGCCGGCTTGCGCCGCCTTGTGAAAACGCTCAATCGTGTTCAGGTGATCCTGATACTCTTCCCTCCCCGTCGCGATCTCGGCATCGTAGGCAGCCAGAAAGGCCTTGTAGGCCCGGGCGGCACCGTCTTTGCTCCCGCTGCGCTCCGCGATTTGGTGCTCCAGCATGAAGCCTAATAGATGATTGGGGACGGACTTGCGCAGCAAATCAACTTGCACACGAGCGCTTTTGATATCGTCCACAGTCAGATGCAACAACGCCGCGTGATAGCGGGCGTCGTTGTCCAGGGTTCCCAGATTGTTATAGGCCTGCAGCGCCATCGGCGCGAAACGTAATGCTTCCACGCTATCCCCGTTCTCGTTCGCGGCCATAACCCGGTTGAACAGGCGGTCCGCTGCCTGCCGTGGCGACATGCTGGCAAGATCCGGTGGCTGACCTGGTGCGGGAAACGAAGAGGACAAGGGCGGTAATACCGGCTCCGGCCCCGGCGTACTATCGCCCCGACTGAACAAAGCCGCCACGGCAACGATCAGAGCGAGCGTCGCGATGCCGAGGGCGGCCCACGGCACGATCGTTTGCATTTTCCAGGGTGCAGGCGTCACTGCGGCAGTGAGGGGTGTTCCGCAGTACCTGCAGAATTTCCCCGAAGTGGACTGGCCACAGCTGGGGCACTGGATCGATTTTTCATTCATGCTCGCACCTTAACATGGGACAACGAAAAGTGGCGAGACGCAAAGCGGAGCCGGAAACAACTTGGTGCCATTACCACTTTCCCGTGGATAGCAGGAAATAAGCGGCTTGACTCACGATTAACGTGAACAGCACCGAGAGCGCCACAAACCAGATCGTGGGACCCCGGGGCGGCGCCCACTTTTCATTTGCCATCCAGATAACGCCGCACCCCATCGCCACCAGCACGAGTGCAAATAGAAACACAGGCTGAACCACGTTCAGGCCGCCGAGCAACACGGAGGCCCACTGATCCCCGTTCCAGTCTGAGATGGATTGCGGTATCGCTGGCCGAACATTCTGCTTTTGCAGGTGCCAGTAAATGCCAACGGCCCATTCCAGCAACAGGATAACCACCACCACAAGGCCGGCATGACGCCAGCGTAGCCAGCGGAGAAACTTGAAATGATTCTCCTGGCTAGCGGCTTTCATTGCGTCCTCTGAAAACTCTGATCAACGAGTTTTTCCTCATTGATACCGCTGGTAGTCTTTAGGCCTGCATTTCAAGCTAAGGCAGGCAAGTACTATCCTCGTAGTTGAACTGCACTGAACCTGGAACGAGCGCAGTGCAGGGAACGATGCGCTTCGGCAGCGGACCGGAAATTACTTCTGCCGTCACGGCCCAGGTGCCGGCCATCAGCTGGCAGGCCTGAAGCGGGACGGCCTTGTAGCCCGCGTAGTTGCTCAGCGTCGGTGTTTCAATTTTCGTGAATTGCAGCGCCGCGGTGCTGCCCGGCACCGGCGCGCTCTTGAGCGTGCCGTGGTAGCGCACGCCGACGGTGATTTCGCCGGTTCCGCCGTAGCGGCCGGGGTCCCAGATAAAGTTCAAGCCGCCGGCAAGGCAGCCTTCCTTCGGTCGCTCCCCAACCGTAACTGTCGTGCTGCGCGTAACGCTTTCGAGCCAGTCTTTAGCGTTAAGCGTGTAGGTGGTGGTGGCGTTCGGGGTGACGGTTTTGGAACCACTGAGCGGTTGCGTGCCGAGCGGATCGATCATCACGCTGGTCGCATGGGTGGTGTTCCATGTGAGGGTCGCGCTGTCGCCATGGGAAATGCTGGCGGGCGATGCCGCGAGGCTCGCCTGCACATGACCGCCGACATAATAGGTAACCGTGTAGAGCGACGTCATGCCGTTGTAGTTGGTTGCCGACACCAGCGCGGTGAACGTTCCGGTTGGATTCGTCATCTTCGCGCCAATCGGCGTACTGCCGACACCGCCGGCGCCATTGTGTCCCGCGATGGTCAGTTGGGTCGGCACGCGGTTCTGCTTGTCCGGCTGGCTTTCGAGCTGCACGCTATAAGATGGCTTGCCGGTTTCGGCAATGACCGCCGAAAGAACCTTCACACCGCCCGGATTCTGTGCAGAAATCGACAGCACCAGCTGCACGCCAGCGCTAACCGGGTTCTTGCACGGCGAAGCGCAACTACCGACATGCGCATCCGGCACTTTAATGTCACCGCCGCCGGAAGCGACGGCGCCGACGTGAATAACGGATTTGGCGTCCTGCTCCGGCGCGGGGACTGGAACCCGCTGGTCACAGCCAAGCGTGGCAAATGCAATCAACGCCACTGACATCCAACGAATGAGTAACGGGCACATGGTGACCTCCTTGTGTAGCAGTGCGGGCTGGAACGCTCAAGGCTGCAGGCATGGCAACCTGATATGAGAAACAATATACGCCGCTTGCCGCCCAAGTTCACCAATGCGTCATGGGGGAATGACCACGAGTTCCGGTCCGAACTATTCGATACCGGACCTGTTCCTGAGCTGCCCGCGGCTAGCGATGCAGGCCTCGCGCCCGATACACAAATCCGCCGCAAACTCCCGACCGATTGCGGCCATATCCATGCGCTTGAGCCGACGCAAGTCGAGTGGCTTGTCGATGCGGCGAAGATTGTCCGCTGATCCGGTTTTCTACAACGCGATCGCCGTCTTTCCCGTTATCTCGGAAACCCGATTGCGCCCTGCTTTCTTGGCCTCATACAAAGCCTTGTCTGCCCGGTTCAACAATACGTCGATATTGTCTTCCTTTGTAGCGAGTGACGTTACACCGATTGAAACTGTGAACAGCAGTGGCAGACCGACACTTTCAATCGGGATATTTGCCATAGAAATGGCGGCTCGTAAACGTTCGGCGACCTGAAACGCCTCCTGCTGTTTCGTCTCCGGCAACAGTATGGCGAACTCCTCTCCACCTATGCGCCCAATGACATCCACCTCGCGCAATATCTGTCGACAGATCTCCGCGAGCTTCATCAGCACGGCATCACCGGCTTTGTGGCCGTGGCTGTCATTGATCTTCTTAAAGAAGTCGATATCCAGCATCAAAATGGAAAGCGGACTGCCATAACGTACAGCGCGATGAAGATCGAGATTAGCCTTCTCCATAAAATGGCGCCGATTGCTCACGCCAGTGAGGTAATCGACGTGCGCCTTTTTCTCGAGCTCGATCTGTAAATAATCACGTTCATTGCTCAATGTGCTCACAAATTGAGCTGTGAGCGAGAGGCCGAAAATGAATACGTTCATATCAAAAATATTAAGTTTGCCACTAGCGACAAATGGGCCGATCCCTTGTCCAGTCAGAAAGAGCGCCGTAGTGACGATGATGCTGCTGGCAATGCACACGCACATCAACCCGCTGACCTCCGCAATCCAGATCAGCAAGGGAACAAGAACAACCAAAGCAGCTGAAATGCCCTCGGGGGCAAGATTGCCAAATGTCAGCCATACGGCGGGGATTAGAAGCAGCAAGGGCAGGAATGCTTTTTTTAATGCGGCCATGATGCGTTCTGGGGCGGTAAAGGCAATGAGCAGGAAAGGTGTAATCTGCGATTGACCCAGACTGTTCCCCATCCACCAGCTTAGCCATGCGCGCACATATTCCTGCGTGCCGTAGATACTTCCAGTGAGCAGTAACGTTAGCGTGCCGAACGTAGCGCTGAATGGCTGCAGGACAAAAAAGATTATCAGCAGCAGCCACCTAAGAT
>Ga0315272_10001698_pt1 | contig 10862 bp, 9 predicted proteins | sample C3_middle_MG_FD_203918 | JGI IMG/M metagenome (GOLD analysis project Ga0315272, IMG submission 203918) | Sediment microbial communities from Yellowstone Lake, YNP, Wyoming, USA - C3_middle | ecosystem: Environmental > Aquatic > Freshwater > Lake > Sediment | place: USA: Wyoming | collected...
CATGTTCTGGACGGTCCGGGGCGCCAACACTATCCTCGCCTTGCGCTGCTGTCAGCTCAACGGCCGCTTCGAGGATTACTGGGAGCAGCGCCGAGCGGCGTGAACTTAACTTCTATGTCGCGCACCCACTCGCTCTCTCATACTGGCTCTCAACGCGCCAGCGAGCTGATTTTCGAGTGGATTCCCGGAGGAAGACGGTCATGTCCGGATGGTCGGCAACCCGGAAGCAATCCACACGAGCGAGAAGTCGCCACGTCAGACAAGCGCGCGCTTCCGGCAAGCGGTTTCCGGCAAGTTCTTTCGGCGCGGAAACATTCCACAACGCAGGCGGGCCAGTCCTGACAGTTGTACCCGGTTATGAGTTGCGAACGGCGAGGCGATCGTGCCGCCTCGTGGGGCAGACTTCAGTCTGCGTGGGGCTTCAGCCCCGCTCCGGGACTCCGCAGCCCGGCGACGCGCTCGAATATGGGAACTCCTCCGGCGTTGCCGCGAGGCCGGCACGCACTGGATTGAGTTCAATGTAGCTGCGGATGCGCGGGAACTCGTCGCGGTCTCGGACATAGTGGTCGTAAGACTCATCCTGCCAAAAGGCTTTCCCTGTGGCGTCCAGCACCTGGTTCGCCAGTCTGGCGGTTCCGCCTTTCACGCGTTGCATGATTTGCCCGAGCGGGATGTTTGGCGCGAACAGCACATGGACGTGATTCGGCATGATGGCAAAAGCGTGAAGATCGTAGAGCTTGTCCCCTTGCGCCGTGTCAATTAAGTACTCCATCACAAGCCCGGCGAGATCGGGTTGATTGAGGTATAACGGGCCGGTGCGGGCGGTGTCCAGCAAGCGATCGAAGACGGCGAAAGCCTGTCCGCTGGTTAGATCAGCTCGGCGAAACGGACGATTGTCGGGCAAGCTGCCGGCCAATCGCCACGTGACAAAGAGCGGTTCGCCAATCTGGTGGATGTGAGGGAGTCGTCTGCGGTAAGCGGGCACAAGAATGAGTGCTGGGCGGAGCGGAAAGTTCTCCCTGGTGTTAACTTGGCGGGGCAGAAGGCCAATGTAAACTGAAGTTCCACAGCCAGAGCGGGGCTGAAGCCCCAGGCGGGCTGAAGTCCAACGGCCAGAGCGGGGCTGAAGCCCCAGGCGGGCTGAAGTCCAACGGCCAGAGCGGGGCTGAAGCCCCACGCAGACTGAAGTCTGCCCCACGACTCAAGTCTGCCCCACGACTGAAGCCTGCCCCACCGCTTCACTGCCTCTACGGCCACGAGCGAGCCCGCGCTGCGTATGCTGGTAGAGATTCATGCTGCAGAGAGCTCTCGCCTGGTTGATCCTGCTGGTGCACGCCGGGCTCGCGACTTATGCTTTCGTCGTCGATCGGCCCTTCGCCCAACCGGTTTGGACGGCCGCCGGGCTGCAGCATCTGGCCGGTTATCTGGTCGTTTTCGTCGGACTCTCGGCGGCCATCCTGCTCTTGAAGCCGCGCTGGTACTCAGCGATTCTCACGGTACTGGGGCTGGTTTATTCCTGCTATGCAGTGGGGCCGCTGGCCGTGCTGGCGGTCGGCTGCATCCTGTTGTCGGCATACTCCACGGGACGGCTGATCCTGCGCAAGATTCCACGCGCCACGTCTACTACCCACATCCTGACGCTGCTGACAGGGCTGTGCGCCTACCTGATCTGGTTTCTGATCACGCTGCGCTTCCCCATCCATTACCCGTGGGTGTACTGGGTCATGCTGGCCGTGCCGGTCTACCTCGCGTTCCGCTATGGATTCTTTCCGGTGCTGGCCGCGCCCCTGGGGCCGGAAAGTCGCCACGGCGCGTGGCCGCTGGCGCTCCTGTGGATGCCGCTCATGGCCAACTGGCTGCTCGCCTTGAAGCCCGAGGTGAGCGAGGAGGGCTTGGCGCGGCACCTGGTCTTCGCCGCGCATCTTGCCAGTGAGCATGTCTGGGCGTTCGATGTGCAGAAGTTCACCTGGGCGGTGTTCCCGACGGGCGGCGAGTCGATGTTCGGGCTCGCCTACCTGCTCGGCGGAGAGGGCGCGGCGCGCCTGCTGAATTTCGTCCTGCTGGCCGCGATGTGCTGGATGCTGCACGAGCGGCTGCACATACGCGTACCCGGATGGATCGCCGCGGCGCTCTCCGGAGGGCTCGCAACGCTGCCCATCACGCAGATGGTCACGGGCAGCCTGTCGATCGAGAACTGGGTTGCGGCGTACGTGCTGGGCGCCGTGCTGATGCTCCGGCTGCACAAGAAGGAGCGGCGCAGCATCTACGCCTGGGGCTCCGCCGCGTTCGCGGGCGCGGCCTGCGCCTGCAACCTGTCAGGATTCGTCTTCCTGGTCCCCTTCTATGTGGCCTTCGCGAGCATGACCGCACCCACGGCCTGGGTTCCGGGCGCGGCGCTCGCCCTCTCAATCGGCCTGTTTCCGTACGCCGACGCGATGCTGCGCACGGCGAACCCGATCTTTCCGTACTTCAACAACTTTTTCCGCTCGCAGTTCTACGACACATTGACGGCGTTGCGCGATTCTCCGTACCACGAGAAGCTCACCTGGCGGGCATTGTACGATCTGACTTTCCATTCGCGACGCTTCGGCGCCGGTTCCGATGGGGCGTTCGGCTACACGTTATTCCTGCTGCTGCCGGTGTCGCTGGTGGGCGTAAAGCGGCGCTGGCCGCGCACGGGCTTTGTCCTGCTGTGGACCGTGCCGGCGGGGATGCTGGTCCTGCTGCTGATCGCTCCGGAGCTGCGCAACCTGTACCCGATGGCGCCGCTGTCCATTCTGCTGATCGGGATCGCTGCCGGCAGCTACCGGTCGCACAGCCCGCGGCTGGGACAGGCGTTGGGATGGTTCGCGCTCGCGTCCTATGGCCTGAACTTCGCGTTCTTTCCCGCCGCCGGAGGATTGCACCGCGACTTTGTGCTGAGCCCCTTGTTCTCTCGGGCTTCCGTCGATGAGTATGTCGCGGCGCATGCTCCGGAGCGGCGTCTGGTGGAAGGGCTTAAGGCGCGCCAGTCCGTAGCCGGAGTAGCCATTCTCGAATCGCCAGACATAGGCGCTTACCCGGGCCGGGTGTTCACGAACTCCTGGCGCACTCCCGGATTTTCACAGCGCCTGTACGAATCGTCGAACGCCGAGTCGTTGGACCTGATGGCCAGCGAATTCAAGCTCAACTATTTCGTAGCGTCGAAAGAGACGCCAACGCGCCACCTGACGGTCGTGCCGAGCCGCGAGTTTATCGACCGGTACACCGTGCCGGTGCAATCGTTCGGCGACGCGGAGTTGCGGTTGTGGAAGCCGCCGGAACCCGGCATGGAGCCTCCGGAGCAAGCCTATGCGGGCGCCGGCCGGCATGACGATCTCGACCCGGCCGTTCATTTCGAGGGCCGCTGGGCCCGCTTCGTGGACCAACCCGGAGCGTACCGGGGAACGTTCGTCCATACCAACGACATGCGCTCCCGCGTCGAGATCCGGTTCGAAGGGCGCTCCATCCGTCTTGTGTATGCGGCCGCCTCGAACCGCTGCAAGTCGATTGTGAGCTTCAGCTATGCGAGCCCGATCGATTTCGACGAGTACGCGGAGCGGACGCAGTGGCAGGCCGTCTCGCCACGCCTGGACGCGCCCACGCCCGGCAAGAACACGCTGATCATGAAGATCGACAGCGGCGACAAGGCGTTGAACGCTTATGCGGCCTGCCACCTCGATCTGGACGGCTTCATCGTCGAGTGAGGGTCATGCGACGGAGAGGTGTCGCCGGGGTTCCTGTTGGAGAGCATGCGTACTCGAGCCGCGCCATGATGTAGCGTGTCCCGCGCGGTTGCGGTGGGCGCGGCAATCGGGGCCGATCTGGAGATCGGCGTTCCCAGGCGCGTGCGACCGTGAGTGTAGTGTCGGCTTTGCGTGAAAGTTGTGAGATCCACCGCTATCCTACGGTCGTCGCTCCGTCCATAGGGCAACGCGCCCCGGGCGCATTAACATAGAGACATGGACCTTCCTCCCGCCGAGGGCGCGGCGCAAACCGCTCAGCCGGCCGCTGCCGCCAATCTGTCACAGCCGATCTTTGATTTGGAAAAGCAGTATCTGCTGCAAAACTACGCCCGCTATCCGCTGGTGTTGACCCGCGGCAAGGGTTGCTGGCTCTATGACATCGACAAGAACCGGTACCTCGACCTGATCTCCGGCATCGGCGTCAACGCGCTGGGCCACGCACACCCGCGCATCGTGAAAGTCATTCGCGATCAGGCGGCCCTGCTGATCCACTCCTCCAATCTCTACTATCACGAGTACCAGGGAGCGCTGGCGCGCAAGCTGTGCGAAACCAGCGGGCTGCAGCGCGCCTTCTTCTGCAACTCGGGCACCGAGGCGATCGAGGGCGCGATCAAGATGGTGCGCTCGCACGGCCGCCATGTAAGCCCGGAGAAGTACGAGATCGTTTCGGTGGAGAACTCGTTCCATGGCCGCTCCATGGGCTCGCTCTCCATCACCGGGCAGCCCAAGTACCAGGCGGATTTCCAGCCGCTGCTGCCGGGCGTCAAGTTCGTCCCGGCCGGCGACGAAGCGGCGCTCGCCGCAGCCGTGAATGAGCGGACCGCGGGCATCTTCGTCGAGGCCATCCAGGGTGAGGGCGGCGTGTTGCCGGCTTCCTCCCAATGGTTGCGCAAGGCGCGCGAGCTGGCCGACCAGCACAACGCGCTGCTCGTTTTCGACGAGATCCAGTGCGGCATCGGGCGTCCCGGCACACACTTCGCCTATCAACTGCAGACACCGCCCGTGATGCCTGACGTGGTGGCGTTGGCCAAGCCCATCGCCTGCGGGTTGCCGCTCGGCGCGATCATCGCCAACGAGAGAGCAGCCGCGGCGATTGCGCCGGGCATGCACGGAACGACGTTTGGCGGTGGCGCTCTCGCCTGCCGCGTGGCGCTCGAGTTCTACGACATTCTGGATGAGTTGCTGCCACAGATGCGCCGGGTCGGCGATTACTTCTTCGACGGCCTGCACAGGCTGCGGAAGAAATACGGCTTCATCCGTGACGTCCGCGGCGCATGCCTGATGATCGGCGTGGAGTTGGATTTCAACTGCGCGCACCTGGTGGCCGAGGGCACGAAGGAAGGGCTGCTGTTCAACGTGACGCATGGCAATGTCGTGCGCCTGCTGCCGCCCTACATCTTCACCGAGAAAGAAGTGGACCGCGCGCTGCACGGCCTCAGCCGCGTGTTCCGCCGCGCCAAGCCCATTCAGGCGTGAGCGCGTAGTGGGGCGGACCTCCAGGTCCGCGCGGGCTCTCCAGAGCCCGCAAGCCAGACTCTTCAGGAGCGGGGCCTGGAGAGCCGCCTCACTCAAGGCTGCTGCACCGGAGCCAAGACGTGGGCGTCGCGGGTGGCGGCCCGGACCAGAAACAGGCCGGCGAGCATGAACAACGCTCCGAACCAGTAAGGCGCGCCCATGCCCAGGTGGTCGAAAACAGCGCCCGCGAACAGCGGCCCTCCCACGCGCGCCAGGCTGCTGAGCGATGCGCTGACACCCATCAACGTTCCCTGCTCGTGGGCCTCGGCCTGACGGCTCAGCAAACCCTGCATGGCGGGTCCGCCCAGGCCGTTGCCGACGGCGATGATTCCGATGGCAAGGTATAAGAACCAGAGCGTCGGGCCCCATGCCAGCGCCGCGTAACCAATCACGGAGAGGACCAGCGCCTCCGACGCCAGGCGGTTTTCCCCCACCCTCGGCAGCAATCTCCGCACCACGCCGCCTTGAATCACGACCGAGACGAACCCCAGCCAGACCAGGATCAACGCGTTCTGCGAGGGCGTCAGCCCGTAGCGGTTCAACGTGTACACGGCGAAATTCGACGTCAGCCCGCTCATGGCAAAGGCCAGCGCGAAGAAGCCGGGCAGCAGCCAGCGCAACACGGGCCGCTTCAGCGGCGCGGCGATGTGTCCCAAGGGATTCAACTGGCGCAGGGCGAAGGAGGTAGGTTGGCGCTTTTCCGGTGGCAGCGATTCCCGCAGGAAAAACAGCGCGGTGAGAAACGTGATCAGCGAGACGATGCCCGCGGCGAACGCGGGCGCCTGCAGGCTGATCTTGCTCAGCGCGCCTCCGAAGGCAGGACCGAGGATAAAGCCCAATCCGAAGGCGGCGCCGATCATGCCGAAGTTCTTCGCACGGTCTTCGGGTTGGCTCCTATCGGCGATGTAGGCTTGCGCGGTGGAGATATTGCCGCCCGTGAGACCGTCGAGAATTCGTGATGCAAACAGCACCCACAGGCTGCCTGCCCAACCGAACAGGAAGTAACCGAAGGCAGAGCCGAGGATGCTGATCAGCAGGACCGGCCGGCGGCCTACCCGGTCCGAGACCGCGCCGAGGACCGGCGTCGCCAGAAACTGCGCGGCCGAATAAGAGAGGCTAAGCCAGCCGACCGTCATCGCATCCGGACGGTAGGCGCGAACGATGTAGGGCACTACGGGGATCAGAATGCTCGCGCCGAGCATGTCCAGGAACACGATGAAGAAAGCGATCCCCAGCGCTTTGCGATCGGAGGATGGTGTTTTCACGGAGTGTGACTCCCATTGTCAGGGAGGCGGGTGGGGGCGAGTCAACCGGCGGGTGAGGCCGTCTTCATGGGCGATTGACCGGATCCCGAGAAGCCGTCCCTGTGCGAAGATGTACACAGGCGAACACAAACATGTCGGAAACGCTGTCAATCCGCATTGGAACAGAGACGAAACAGCGCCTCGACGCTTTGTCCAAACGCTCGAAGCGCTCTAAATCTTTTCTCGCCGCGGCCGCAATCACAGCCTATATCGAGTCCGAGGAGTGGCAACTCGGCGAGATTCACGCGGGCATCGGCGAGTTGGAGTCCGGCCAGGCAGTCAGCCATGAGAAGATTTCGAAATGGCTGAAGTCGTGGGGAACACGCGGTGAAACCAAAGCACCGCGATGAAGATCGTCTGGTCCCGCCGGGCGATCCGCCACCTTGTTGCGCTGCGAAAGTACATCGCAAGGGACTCCGAGCAAAACGCGGCGATCGTCGCACTGCGCATTCTCAACGCTATCGATCTTCTTTCAGCCCAGCCTGAGATTGGGCGGCCCGGTCGAGTGTTCGGGACCCGGGAACTGGTCGTGCCCGATACGCCCTTCCTCATCCCCTACCGCGTTCGGCAGGGGCGTTTGGAATTAATCGCCGTGTTTCACGGCAGGCAGCATTGGCCGCCGAGGTTGTAAGACGGTTCCCGATGGATTGACACCCAAACAAGACAGAGGGCGACCAGGGGGTCACCCGCGGACGAGGGCGTCCGCCCTACCACGCAATTACTTTGCCGGGCGAGGGCGCGGGGTGGCGTCCGCCTCGATCAGGCCCAGACACCATTTGGTGGCTTCCAGCCACATCTTCTGCATGTCCGGGCGGTCCCAGGATTCCGGCGTGTGGCCGAAGGTCGAATAGAAGACGCGTCCCTTGCCGTAGTTCTTCATCCAGGCCACCGGGAAGTCCTTGTCGGCGCGATGCACGCGCGGATTGTTGAGGTCGAGTTTGTTCTCATCCAGCCGCGCCAGGACACGGACCTTTTCGCGCGAGAACTCCTTGGGCTGGTAGATCTCGTCCCAGGTCTTGAAGGCGAGCGGGAAATGCCGGACGATCGGGTTCTCCGGGTCTTCAACGATCACGGGCGCCTCGAAAGTCATCCACGGATGCTCGTCGAAATAGGCGCCGGTCATCTCGCCAAATTCGGGCCATTTGTAGAACGTGTCGATGGCGCTGTGAACGCCGAGGAAGCCTTTGCCATCCTCTTTGACAAACGAGATCAAGGCAGCTTTCTGCTCGTCGTCCATGTCGAGTTCGCCGGTGGTGTAGAAAGCGACGGCGTCGAAATAGTCGAGGTTCTTGCCATTGACCGGCAGTTTCTTCTTGGTGATCAACTGCGTGTCGGTCTTGATGTAGGTGTCCCACAGAGCCGATTCGCGACCGAGGTTGAACAGGGTCGCCATGGCTTGGGAGGTGGCGTCGTGCTGCCAGCCCTTGACGGCGCCGATCACGAGCAGGCGCTTCCGTTTCGCCTGCGCCTGCAGCGGGTTGGAGACAGGCGCGCCGAGTCCGATCAGGACGAGAATCGCGATGAGTAGTCGAGTTGCTTTCATTTGGGTTCGCTCCGCTCGCGGTCATCATATCATCGCCGCGTCCCCGCGCGCGCACCCGGCCCGGTCCCCGGGACATCCCTTAAACCTCTGCGGCTGAGTGCGTTAGCCCGATAGAAATTCCCTCTAACCCCTATGAATTATTTCGTTCCAGCCGCGGCGGGTGCGCGGGTTACCATGATTTCAACCCCAGTTTGGTTCCGGCCACGTAGGAGTACCCCATCTGTGTTCAGGAGAATCTGTCTTTCTCTGTTGATGTCGTTTGGCTGCGCGACATTCGCCATGCACGCGCAGGCGCCGGCCAGCCTGGACGCCAGGCTCAAAGCGCTTGAAGAGTCCGCGAAAGCGGCGCAATCGGCCGGCGATAACGCCTGGATGCTGGCCAGTTGCGCGCTGGTATTGTTCATGACCGGGCCGGGACTGGCCTTGTTCTATGGCGGGTTAGTGCGCCGCAAGAACGTCCTGGCCACCATGATGCATAGCTTCGTTCTGATGGTTCTGGTTACGATCCTGTGGGCCGTGGTGGGTTACAGCTTCGCATTTGGCGAGGGCAACCCGTTCGTCGGCGGTTTCCAGTACGCGTTTATGCATGGAGTGGGCACGGCGCCAAATGTCGACTACGCGCCGACCATCCCGCACCTGACGTTCATGGCTTTTCAATTGATGTTCGCCATCATCACGCCCGCGCTGATTTCCGGAGCTTACGCCGAGCGCATGAAGTTCTCGACGATGCTGGTCTACACGACGCTCTGGATGCTGGTGGTCTACTTCCCCATGGCGCACATGGTGTGGGGCAAGGGCGGGCTGCTGAACGCGGCGCTCGGCGGGAAGATTCCATGCCTCGATTTCGCGGGCGGCACGGTGGTCCACATCACCTCGGGGATTTCCGCGTTGGTCGCCGCGCTGGTGTTGGGGCCGCGCAACGGATACCGGAGTGAGCCGATGAAGCCGCACAACCTGGTGCTCAGCGTCATCGGCGCGTGCATGCTCTGGTTCGGCTGGTTCGGGTTCAATGCGGGCAGCGCACTGAACGCATCGGGCCTCGCATCGAGCGCCTTCGTCGCGACGCACTTCGGAGCGGCCGCGGCCGCCGCTGGATGGATCCTGGCCGAGTGGCTGCACAACGGCAAGGCGAGCATTCTGGGCGGCATTTCGGGCTGTGTGGCGGGTCTGGTGGCGATCACGCCCGCTTCCGGGTTTGTCCAGCCCATGCCGGCGCTGATCATCGGATTCATCGCCGGCATCTTCTGCTTCTTCATGGTGACGTTTGTGAAAATGCGGCTGGGTTACGACGATGCCCTTGACGCGTTCGGCGTGCATGGCGCGGGCGGCACGCTAGGCGCTTTGCTGACCGGCGTGTTCGCTTCGAGTCTGGTGAATCCGATTCTGAAGAGCGCGACGGGCGCCACGCTGCCGTCCGGTCTGCTCGAAGGCAACAGCGTGCAACTTGGCAACCAGGCAATCGGCGTGCTCATTGCTCTGTCCCTGGGCGCGGCGGGAAGTTTCGTTTGTCTGAAAGTCGCCGCGGCGCTGTGCGGCCTGCGGCCGGACGCCGATCAGGAAGAGAGTGGCCTGGATCTCAGTATGCATGGAGAAGAAGGCTACAATTTGGATGCGTAGCGCGTTCCACGTGAGAGCGGAGACCACCCATGAAGAAGATCGAAGCTGTGATCCAGCCGTTTAAGCTCGAAGACGTAAAAAATGCCCTGAAAGCAATCGGGATCGATGGGATGACCATCACCGAGGTCCGGGGCCATGGACGGCAGAAGGGCCACAAAGAGGTTTATCGCGGCCAGGAGTACCAGGTGGACCTGTTGCCGAAGGTGAAGCTCGAGCTTATCGTAGCCTCCGCCCGTGCCGAGGAGGTCGTTCAGACGCTCTCCCAAGCCGCGCGAACCGGCAAGATCGGCGATGGCAAGATTTTTATCTACAGCGTCGAGGAGGCGATTCGAATACGTAATGACGAGCGCGGGGAAGCAGCACTCTAGCGACTTTCTGGACGGACTGAGAGTCCGGTTTCTCGAAACCGGCGATGCTCAGCCCGTCTGGAAGTCGAGGACCGCGTATGTCGATACGGCAGTCCTCGAAGCCCACGCCGTTGACCTCCTGCCTGCTTTCCCGGAAGACTTTGCGCTTTTGGCCGTCGGCGGCTACGGCCGGCGCGAACTCTTCCCGTACTCCGACATCGATCTGCTGCTGCTTTCCCGCCGCCCGGTAGTGGACTCCGCGTCGAAGGCCGCGGTCTCCGAATTCGTGCGCCGTTTGTGGGACGCCGGGTTACGCTGCAGCCAGTCGGTCCGCACTCTGGACGACTGCACGATGCTCCACGACGGCAATCTGGAATTGACGATCAGCCTGCTCGACGAGCGCCTGCTCGCCGGGGATCTGGCGCTTCACGCGCAGTTGCGGGAGCGCTTCGCCCGTTTTCTCAACGTGGAACGGAAAGAGATCGTCCGTCTGCTCTGCAAGGCAACGCGCTCCCGCCACGCCAAGTTCCACCAGACCCTCTATCGCCTGGAACCAGACGTGAAGGAAGCGCCCGGAGGATTGCGTGATTTTCACACGACGCGCTGGCTGTCGCGGCTGCGCGACGGCCAGGTGAACGCGACGTTCGATTCCCAGCCCGCGGCACACGTGTCGTCGGTGCGAACGTTCCTGCATTTCCGCGCCGGACGCGACCAGAATCTGCTCGACTTCGAATCGCAGGACGCTCTGGCCGCCGCCGCATTCTCTCCATGG
>Ga0315272_10001699_pt1 | contig 10862 bp, 9 predicted proteins | sample C3_middle_MG_FD_203918 | JGI IMG/M metagenome (GOLD analysis project Ga0315272, IMG submission 203918) | Sediment microbial communities from Yellowstone Lake, YNP, Wyoming, USA - C3_middle | ecosystem: Environmental > Aquatic > Freshwater > Lake > Sediment | place: USA: Wyoming | collected...
AGGCCCCATACTGTATTGGCCGTGTTCAAGTACTGCATCAATACGCGCTTTAATCTGCTGCTCCAGTGCTCGATATTGCGTTTTGAGGTCGATAAATGAAATTTTGGTTTCAGTCATTTATTCCCTCCACGAACAAACTGCTCCCTGCAATCGATATAGTTCGCCTGTTGCCGGGCACACGGCCTCTCCATTTTCGTCCATCGGCAAATCAAGTCGTTCACCGTGGCGGCTCATCCAACCGATCTGACGAGCCGGGTTACCTACCATCTGGGCATAGGCAGGTACGTCGCGGGTAACCACAGAACCGGCGCCGATGAAAGCGTACTCGCCGATAATAATGCCACAAACAATGGTGCAGTTAGCGCCAAGGGTAGCGCCACACTTGACCAGTGTCGGACGAATTTGATCCATCTTGCGGATTTCTGCCCGCGGGTTATAGACGTTGGTGAACACCATAGAGGGTCCGCAAAAGACATAATCTTCTAAGGTGACCCCTTCGTAAAGCGAGATGTTGTTCTGAATCTTACAGCCTTTCCCAACACGGCCTCTGGGGCCGATGACCACATTCTGTCCAATGTTGCAGTTTTCGCCGATCTGCGAGTTTTGCAAAACATGGGAGAAGTGCCAAATTTTGGTGCCGGTGCCGATTTCCACGTCCTTGTCAATTATGGCCGTTGGGTGGACGAAAAAGGACTGAGAATTGAAGTCTGAGTCCTGATGGTTACGGCTAATAACTGTGGGGTGACCGGTTTCCAGGGACTGTTGGCAGGCATTAAGGATCTGGAGTACCTGGAGACCCTCAACCCCGTCGGTGCGAGGGATATTGCGAGTCGTTATGCATTTTAGAAAATGGGCGCATTCAGCATGGAGCGGTTCTTCCTGCGGGACATTAATGGTTTCGCCCTCGGCCTTAAGTGCCTGGGGCTCGTTGTTGCGCCATTCCACTTGGTGGGCAAAGAGAGTCAATTTTTCTTCCCAGGGTGCGGTGTCATCGAACACTGCCATTTTCTTGTCGCCCACCACCACCAGTTTCTGCTCCTTGAAGGGATGGAGCCAAGAAACAAAGATATGGGCCTTAACTCCGCTGGCAAAGGAGAGCATAGAAACGGTGACATCGGCGATCTGCTGATGCAGGAAATTCCCCCCCTGAGCTTGGACCGATTCCGGCATTTCCTCAAGCAGCCCGAGAATGACCGAGACATCGTGGGGGGCAAAGGACCAGAGGACATTTTCCTCCCGGCGCAGCTTGCCCATGTTGAGACGGTTTGAGTAGACATAGCGAATGCGGCCAAGCTCGCCCTGCCGAACCAGTTCCTTGAGCTTCAAAAGCACGGGATGGTACCAGAGAAGATGCCCGACCATGAGGATCTGTTTTTTCTCAGTGGCCAGTTGGATCAACTTTCTCCCTTCACTTTCGGAAAGGCAGAGGGGTTTCTCAACATAAACATCCTTACCCGCAAGAATGGCCTCGCGGATTAGATTGCCGTGGGTTTCCGCCGGGGTAGCGATGGCAATGCCTTTAATATCGGGGTCGTTCAGGGCTTCGCTATAGGAGTCAGAGATCTTAACACCAGGATAATCCTGGGCCATCCGTTCGTGGATCACCGGGCTGGGATCCACGATCAGGCCCAGGGCTTCGAGCCCGTGAAAATTTCGTACCAGGTTCTTGCCCCAGTAACCAGCGCCAATCACGGCGACTTTGTTGGTGCTTGTCATAGTTAGCTGCATGAGGTAGCCATAAAATTGGCAACATACCAGTCCATCGCTTCTTTAAGCCCCTGGCCTAAACTATGGCTAGGTTCGTAGCCGAGCAAACGCCTAGCTTTAGATATGTCGGCCAGTGAATGCCGCACGTCGCCAACGCGAAAGTCTTGATGGACAGCTTGAGCGTCAACCAGGTGAGGGCAATGTTGACTCAGACTATCGCGCAAATTTTGATAGAGGTCATTAAGGCTAGTACGATCACCCACGGCGACGTTGTATATCTGGTTAAAAGCTGCGGAGTTTTCAACAGTAGCAGCGAGCAGGTTGGCTTGTACGGTGTTTTCGATGTAGCAAAAATCACGGCTGGTTTCGCCGTCACCATTGATGTAAACAGGTCCGTTCTCAACCATTGCTACAATCCACTTGGGGATCACCGCAGCGTAGGCACCGTTGGGATCCTGACGTTTGCCAAAGATATTGAAGTAGCGCAAGCCGATAGTGTTAAACCCATAGGTGCGGGCAAAGACATCGGCGTAGAGTTCGTTAACATATTTAGTAACAGCGTAGGGCGAAAGCGGCTTGCCGATGGTGTCTTCCTCCTTGGGCAGGCCGGGGTGGTCGCCATACGTCGAGCTGCTGGCGGCATAGACGAAACGGCTCACCCCGGCATCCCTGCTTGCCACCAACATATTGAGGAACCCGCTGATATTGATTTCATTGGTGGTAATGGGGTCTTCAAGGGAACGCGGGACGCTGCCGAGAGCAGCCTGATGGAGGACGTAATCAACGGCTCCCCTCTTATCCTCTCCCACGAGGGGAGAAAAGGAGTAAGTGGCAGCCCGACGGCAGGTGTCCAAGTCACGGATATCGCCTTCGATGAAAGAGAAGCGGCCCCATTGCTCAGCGCTGACCAGCCCTTGGACCTCATCGAGATTATGGCGGTAGCCGGTGGAAAAGTTATCGAGCCCCACCACCATTTGATCATGCGCAAGAAGGGTTTCGAGCAGATTGGAGCCGATAAATCCAGCCACCCCGGTGACAAGCCAAGTTTTCGGATTTTGCTGAAGTCTGGTCAAGGTATTTTGATAGTCAGTCATTATTGGGCCGTTGGCGAAGTTAAACAAATTGATGGCAAGGTCTCCTGACCTCGCTTATCTGGCAGTAAACCTCAAATGCAACTCACTTTAAGCTTTAACGATATTGCCATTATTTACCGCGTCTTTTGTGGCATTCCTGGTATCCACAACCAAAGCTGAGTGGGCAACGACGAAGGCGTAGTCTACCTGCGAATGGTCTGTCGCAATTACCACCGCATCAAATTGGCGTAAATTCTCTGCGGTGAGGGGAACCGATTGCATCTGATAGTCATAATGGCGCATCTTATGCGTCTCCGCCACATATGGATCGCTGTAATCAACAATAACGCCTTTCCGTTTAAACAATTCTATTAATTTCAGTGAAGGAGATTCTCGAACATCATCGACATCCTTTTTATAGGCCAGACCAAGAATGAGAATTTTGCATCCTTTGATACTCTTGCCTCTTTCGTTGAGGGCCTCGACTGTTTTTTCGACGACATAATAAGGAATCGAGGTATTAATCTCACCGGCCAATTCAATGAATTTTGTACTCAGGTCGTATTCGCGCGCCTTCCAAGTGAGATAAAAAGGATCGATAGGGATGCAATGCCCACCCAGGCCGGGACCAGGGTAAAATGCCTGAAAACCGAAGGGTTTTGTTTTTGCCGCGTCAATAACCTCCCAGATGTCGATGCCCATCCGGTCGAACAAGATTTTGAGTTCGTTGACCATGGCGATATTCACCGAGCGATAGATGTTTTCGAGAAGCTTGGTGGCTTCCGCGGCTCTGGTGGAAGAGACCGGCACGACCTTTTTAATGATCTGGCCGTATAAAGAGCAGGCCAGTTCGAGACACTGTTTTGTATAACCGCCGACTACCTTGGGTATCGTCCCGGTGGAAAAATCCTGATTATTTGGATCCTCACGCTCGGGCGAATACGCAAGAAAAAAATCCTGCCCCGCCAAAAGCCCGGTTGCCTCCAGAATCACCCGCATATCTTCATCCGTGGTCCCCGGATAGGTGGTAGACTCAAGGACCACAAGCTGGTCTTTTCTCAGGTGCTCGGCTATGACCCGAGTCGTGTTCAAAACATAAGACATGTCCGGCTCACGATTCCTGTTGAGAGGTGTGGGCACGCAGACGATAATACAATCAGTTTCCGTGAGCTTGGCAAAATCCGTCGTGGGGTAAAAAAATGAACCGCAGGCGGCTATTCGCTTGGCATCGATGTGCTTGATATAACTTTTCCCCGTTGCCAGAGCCTCAACTTTGCCCTCATCTACATCGAAGCCGCTGACTTGAAAACCGGCCTTGCAGAATTCGAGGGCCAAAGGCAGACCCACATAGCCTAGGCCGATAATGCCGACCGTGGCGTTTTTGCTTTTGACTTTCTCTATAATATCCATAAACACACCAGTTAACCAAGATTTTCCCGGTCTCACTCATAGCACGAGCAATCAATTCTCCGGCTGTTAGATTTCTACAAACGCGGGCGCCCTCTCGGGAATCACCCCTCTCTCCCGTAACATATCCACCACCTTACCGACACAATCAGACATTGCTTCTTTCCCGGTTTCAATGCAAAGAGCGGGGCGTTCCGGCGCTTCGTATGGAGAGGAAATACCGGTATAGTTCTTGATCATCCCTGCCCGAGCCTTCTTGTATTACCCCTTGACATCCCGCTGTTCACAGATTTCCACGGAACAGTCACAATGTATTTCCCAAAAGCTGTCAGCCCCGACAATGGCGCTGACTTTCTGCCGATCAGCACGCATGGGAGAGATGAAGGCGCACAAGGCAATGACTCCGGCTTCGAGAAAAAGCCTGGCCATTTCGGCAATACGGCGCAGGTTCTCGCTCCGGTCTTCGGCGCTGAATCCCAGGTCGGAACACAGTCCGTGGCGGACATTATCGCCATCGAAGACAAAGGTTCGGTATCCCTCATTATGCAGTCGCTCTTCCACCGCATGGGCAAGCGTGGACTTGCCGGAACCGGAAAGCCCCGTAAACCAGACTACACAAGCGCGATGGCCATTCAGCCGCTCGCGTCGCTCGCGGATAACCGTGGCATGATGCCAGACAACGTTGTTCATTGCATCCATTTAAGTGACCGATCTTCCCGCCTAGCCTAAAATGTGGGGCATGCTACCGCCCTTCGGGTGAACACCTGTTCAACCGTTGCCCCGATATACATGACATTTCCAACCAGTGTCAAACAAAAACGGGGCTTAAAAAATATGAAGGAACAATCTCAACGCCTCACTGCCGTTGCACCCTATCCAGAGGCAAGGTGGCCTTCACCTGGCGGTTGAGAAAACTCAAAAGCACCACCACATTATCCTGGCCGGAAAATGAGTAAAATAGGCCCTGGGCAGAGGTGTCATCATCAAGCTGCACCGCGACCGCCACGCCCGGGGTCAGTCCTTTTTTCTGCAATTCCGCCAAAGGGACCGCTCCACTTCCATCTTCCTTGGCCTGTAGATCGACGATGATCCAGTCCGGCACCGGCACATACTGGTCGCCAAAGCATATCGGGCCGAGGGCGCCACGGGTGGAGGAGATCGCCACCCAGTTCCGTTCGAGCGGGGCAAGATGCAGAAAAAGATAGCCGGGGAAAAAAGGCTTGAGTTTCTCCTCTGTTCGGCGGGCGTGCCGGACAATGGTCCGCATCATGGGCAGATAAACCACATACCCCTGCCGTTGGTAATGCAGTTTGGCAACCTGTTCCTGTTGGGGCTTGGCGCGGATGGCGAACCACTCTCTTGGTGCGTCCTGTTTCATGCGGAGCAGACGGATACTGGTATCAAAAGGCTGGCCCATGTCGGCCACAGCAGGAATGTCATTTTTTCTCCTGACCCCATAACGGCCCTGCGGGATCTTTATTACGGCAAGACTGGCGGAGAGGGTGGGATTCGAACCCACGGACCTGATCTCTCAGGTCAAACGATTTCGAGTCGTTCCCGATCGGCCACTCTGGCACCTCTCCGTTTCACATAAATTATCGCGACTGAAGCCGCTCCTACCCTGTACCCTCACCTACCCCACCCTTCTCTGCCGGAAAAAATCCTTCAGCAGGGTGGCGCTCTCTTCGGCCAGCAGGCCGCCTTCGACGGTCAGCAGATGGTTGAGCCGCGTGTCCTGCCCGACCTGAAAAAGAGAGACAACCCCACCACCCTTGGGGTCGACAGCCCCATAGACCAGACGGCTCACCCGGGCATGCACCAAGGTGCCGGCGCACATCACACAGGGTTCGAGAGTAACATAGAGGGTTGTGTCAGGCAATCGGTAATTCCCCAGCAAACGACCCGCCTGCCGTAGCACCAACATCTCCGCATGCGCTCCGGGGTCGCACTGCTCGATGGTGCGGTTGCCGTTTTGAGCGATGATTTGACCACCGCTGTCCACCAGCACCGCGCCGATGGGCACCTCGCCCCGCCCCGCTGCAAGCCGCGCCTCGGCAAGGGCCACTGCCATGTACTGCTCGGGAGAACCCATCGATAAAAAATCCGGCACGCTAGACGCTTTCTGGCGCACGCTTGAGCCGGTTGGCATAATTGGCAGCCTCCCAGCCGGCCACGCACCCCTCGCCCACCGCCTTGGCCATCTGCCAGGGAGGCCCGGCAATATCGCCCGCCGCGTAGATACCGGGGATGTTGGTTTCCTGCTTCTTGTTGGTCTCGATATAGGAAAAGGTTTCCGTGTCGAGCAGGACGCCGATGCTGGTGGCAAGCTCCATGGCCCCCTTGGCCCCAAGTTCGACAAAGACCCCGTCCACGGCAAGGGTTTCGCTGCTGTCCAGCACGAGGCCGCTCACCGCCTTTTCGCCGACAATCTCCTTGGGCCATACTCCCTTATGCGCCACAACGGAGCTGGCGGCCAGCTTTTCGCCAAGCTCCTTGGTAACAGCCAGATCCTTGCAGACCAAATGGACCTCGGCGGCATACTTGGTAAGGGTAAGAGCCCCGTCCACAGCAGCGGATTCGTTGCCCACCACCGCCACCTTGGCGTTGCGATAAAAATTGGCATCGCAATCCACACAGTAGCTGACCCCGCGGCCCAGCAACTCCTTCTCGCCCGGAACTTTGAGTTTTTTACGCGAGGTACCGGTGGCAAGGATCAGGGTTCGGGCCATGACCTGCCGCCCGCTTTCCACCTTGACCGTGAACAGTTCGCCTTCCTGGTCAAGATGCAGGACATCCTCCGGCCACATCTCCGCGCCGAAACGGGTGGCCTGGGCCAAGGCGATCCGCAGCAACTCCGCCCCAGCGGTCACGCCATCAACACAGAGGTAATTCTCAACATGGGCCTGAGAAATACTGCTATTTCCCAACCGGCCCAAAACAAGCACCGAAGCCTTTTTCCGGGTTGCATGCACAGCGGCCTGAAGCCCTGCCGGGCCAGCGCCGATAATCACCACATCTGTTATCTGTTCAACCATTGCCGGTCTCCCTCTTTTTTGAAAACTGTTCGAAATGAACTGCTCAATATATAGCGATTTTCTCAAGGGAAGGCCACCCTTTTCCGCAGGAAAATAGGGCGTGGACAGGAAGAAGGAATCTGTGTAAGATTCATTGATTCACGTCGGTATTCCTCTTTTTGAACGGCTTCGAAAAAATGCGCTATATCGCTGATCTTCACATCCATTCTCCCTTCTCCCGGGCGACCAGCAAGGCCGGAAACCTGCAAGGCCTTGCCGCTTGGGCCAGGGTCAAGGGCATCCATCTGATCGGCACCGGCGACTTCACCCATCCCAGCTGGTTTTCTCAGCTCAAGGAACAACTGGTCCCTGCCGAACCGGGTTTTTTCAAGCTCACGAATGAGGCGATCCCCCCGGCCCTGCCGCAGGTAACACCGGAGGCTCTTCCCAGCCGCTTTCTGCTCACCGCCGAGATCAGCTCCATCTACAAACGGCACGGTGCGGTGCGCAAGGTTCACAACCTGCTCTACGTGCCCGATTTCGCCTCAGCCGAACGGATCAACAGCGTCCTGGCAGGCATCGGCAACATCGAGTCGGACGGTCGCCCCATCCTGGGCCTTGACTCCCGCGATCTCCTCGAAATCCTGCTGGAAAAAGCGCCAGAAGGCTTTCTTGTTCCGGCCCACATCTGGACGCCATGGTTTTCCCTGTTCGGCTCCCGATCCGGCTTTAACACCATTGAAGAATGCTACGGCGATCTCAGCCCCCACGTCTTCGCCCTGGAAACCGGCCTGTCCTCGGACCCGGACATGAACCGGCTCATCCCAGCCCTGGACCGCTTCGCCCTGATCTCCAACTCCGATTGCCATTCTCCCGGAAAATTAGGCAGGGAAGCCAATATCTTCAATACTGACTTCAGCTTTTTCGCTCTGCGCGAGGCCCTGAAAAATCCCCTGAGCGAGGCCTTTGCCGCCACGATCGAATTCTACCCGGAAGAAGGGAAATACCATGCCGACGGCCACCGCAACTGCCAGGTCTGCCTTGAACCCGCCGAAACCCGAAAGATCGGGGCCGCCTGCCCGGTCTGCGGCAAGCCCCTCACCGTGGGAGTCCTGCACCGGGTCATGGAACTGGCCGAACGGACAGAGCCGTACTACCCGCCCGGTTCGCCCGTGGTGCACAGCCTTATCCCGCTACCCGAGGTGCTGGGCGAGATTCTCGGCGCGGGTCCTGCCACCAAGGGGGTGATGTCCCTGTATTCCAGAATCATTGATCGCTTCGGTTCGGAATTCAACCTGCTGCTCAACACGTCGGTGGACGAAATCAACCGGATGTCCCCGGTGCTGGGCGAGGCGGTGGCTCGTATCCGCACGGGCAGGGTCATCCGCACCCCTGGCTACGATGGAGAATTCGGCGTGATCCGGGTTTTTGCCGAAGGAGAGCGGCAGGAACTGGCAGGGCAGATCAATTTGTTTGCCGGAAAAAAAACGACCCCGCCCTCTAAAAAATCCAATCGCAGCCCGCTGCCCCTTGAAAAAAAGCCCTCTCCGCCCGCAGACCTGCCCCAGGCCCCGAGAAAGCCCAACCCGGAACAGCTTGCCGCCATCACCTGCAGGGCCGAAACCATCCTGGTGGCTGCCGGGCCGGGCACCGGCAAGACCTTTACCCTGGTGGCCAGAATCGAGCATCTGCTGGCTGCGAAGAATGCCCGACCCGAAGAAATGGTGGCCATCACCTTCACCAACCGGGCAGCCCGCGAGATGCAGGCGCGCCTGAGCCGGGATCTCGGCGACGCAGCCCAGACCATCTTCGTGGGCACCTTCCATGCCTACTGCCTGGCCCTATTGCGCAGGGAAAACCCGGACCTCGTGGTCATCGGCGAGGATGAACGCGACCTCTATCTTCGCAAGGCCTTTCCAGACTGGCACCGGGCCGAACACCATATCCTCAAAAAGCAACTGACAGGCTACGTTGACCAGCTGAACCGAGGGACGCTCCCTGCCGATGCCGCCCTGCCCGATCTTCTTGAGCGCTATCTTGCTTCATGTATACCGAACAAAACCATTGACCTTGACCTGGTCATCCCCTGGTGCGTGGAACGCCTGAGCCGCGACCACGCCCTTGCCGGGCAGGTTACTGGCCGGGTGACGCATCTCTTTGTTGACGAATTCCAGGATCTCAACCATCCCCAATATCAGTTGGTCCTGTTGCTCGGCGAGCAAGCGCGAATATTCGCCATTGGCGACCCCAACCAAGCCATTTACGGCTTCCGCGGCAGCGATCTCACCCTGTTTCAGCGATTCCGAGAAAGGGCGAGCGTCACCACCCTGGCCCTGATCCGCAATTACCGTTCCGCCCCGGCCATTATCGACGGCGCCGCCGCCCTCATCCGCCGAAACCGGCAGAGCGGCGACACCCAACTTGTTGCCCAAAGCGCCAGCACGACACTCATCGAGTGGCATCAGGCGCCAAGCGCCCAGGCCGAGGCGGAATTTATCGTGCGCCGCATCGAAGAGGATTTAGGCGGCATCAACAGCCTTTCCCGGCACACAGACCGAAGCGGCGGCGGCCAAACCAGAAGCTTTGCCGATTTCGCCGTGCTCTACCGGCTCAGCCAAATGGCCGAACCCATTGCCGAAGCCTTGCACCGCAAGGGCATCCCCTTTCAGCTCGTTGGCGCGACGCCTTTTTACCTGAAATCTGCACTGAAGGCCGCCTGCCATTTTCTCTTGGCCAGCGCAGCGGACGCGAGCTTGAGCGCGCATCTCCTACTGATTGCAGGCCTTCCTGGGGTCGGCGAGACAACCATTTCCCTGCTTGAAAAAGAACTCCCCTTGCGCTGTCTTGATTTTTATGGCGCCGCACTCGCCCTTGCCCTGCCTGCCAACGCGGCAACAAGCATCCGAAAGATGGGCAATACCCTGACAAATTTCCGCAAGGCAGCGGAATACGACCTTGCCCAACCCCTGGCCGAGGCCATGCCCGCACTGGGCATCGACCCTCAAGAACCGGAAGCCAGGCGCTTGCTTCAACTGGCCAGCGTCTTTGGCAACGATCTCCAGGCGTTTTGCGAACACCTCAGACAAAACGCCCAGGCCACTGCCTACGATGAACGGGCCGAAGCCGTGGCCCTCATGACCATGCATGCCGCCAAAGGGCTGGAGTTTCCGGTGGTTTTTCTGGCCGGAGTGGAAGAAGATATCCTCCCATGCACCATTGCCAACCTGCACTCCGATGTGGAAGAAGAACGCCGCCTTCTGTATGTTGCCATGACCAGGGCACAGGAAAGCCTAATTATAAGCGCCGCCGCAAGCCGCACCATCTTCAACCGGACAGCCGACCACCGCGTCTCCCGGTTTATTCAGGAGATTCCGGCCTCCCTACTGAACAAGACGAGCCAGCCTCTCGCCAAACGGCAAAATGCCAGCAATCGACAGTTGCAACTTTTTTAGGAGCCGGAATTCCATGAAAAACCAGGACAAGCCCGCGCCACGAACCATCCGAATCGGCACAGCCAACATCGGCCTGATCGGCATTGACCAGGCTTTGAACAAGGCGCAGATCGGAGAGATGCAGGAAGAAGTGGCGGTGGATTTTCTTTTTACCGCCGTTGCCAGGGAAAATTACGTCCCCTTAACAGCGAAGACGATCTACCGCAAGG
>Ga0315272_10001700_pt1 | contig 10854 bp, 10 predicted proteins | sample C3_middle_MG_FD_203918 | JGI IMG/M metagenome (GOLD analysis project Ga0315272, IMG submission 203918) | Sediment microbial communities from Yellowstone Lake, YNP, Wyoming, USA - C3_middle | ecosystem: Environmental > Aquatic > Freshwater > Lake > Sediment | place: USA: Wyoming | collected...
AGCTCTTTAGAAAACTTCTATATGAGCTTATTTAAAGGCGATGGCGTAGATGTTCCCCCTTTATTTATCTCACAGTTGGCTCAAATTTTCATCAGACATATTTTAGGTGAGGGATGCCATCCATTAGATGCTCGTATGGGTGAGCTCTTTTTTAGGACGCAAAAAATTAGCGTGCTTGAGGATGGGGTTGTTATGAGTGCAGATGATGAGATAGTTACTCGCAATGCTCAGGCGGGAGAGACTGGCAACATCATGGATCTACTCAAAGGCAATTCGATGTCAATGCGCTCGATTGATTTGGATGTCTTGCATGAGGAGAATGCGGATCTGTATTGGGATAAAGATGAAGCCCATGATTTTGCAGTCCAGCTGAACTTTGGCCAGCCCCCGATCAATCATTTTTGTCGTGCGCTAGAGAAGTGGGTACAGCACTTTTTAGGCGTGCAAGTGCGCATTACTCCAATGCAGCAAATTACGGACCCCAAATGGTCTTGGCATGTTGGTCTTGATGCAGCTTCTACAGATATTTTAAATAAGCTGTACAAAAAGGAGGCTGTAGAGGCGGACGAATTAGAGAAAATCATTTGCTTGTTCCGCCTAGACTTTATCGATGAGGCCGCTGTCGCTCAATCCCAGCTCGGAAAGCCGGTATATATGGGTATTGCGATGAACGATGAGAAGCAATTAAAACTCAAACCGCAAAATCTCTTATTCAATTTACCTTTGGCTAAAGCGTCTTAAACCTTGGAGGATTTTCTTCTTTGAGCGCTCAGCCAAATGAGGGTGCCCGCTGTAACAGCAACGGGAAGTAGCGATCCTAGATTCAGAATGCTCCAGCCTTGAGAGGTAATCAGTGCTCCCGACCCAAATGAAGTAAAGGCCATAGTGCCAAAGACAAAGAAGTTAATCGCTGCTTGGGCTTTATCGCGCTCTTCCGGCCGGTAGGCCGTCATTGCTAATGAGGTGGAACCGGTGAATAAAAAGTTCCAGCCGACACCTAATAAAAATAGCGCGATGAGAAATTGATGAAAATCGACGCCGGTTAAAGCTATTGCAATACAGAGAATATTCAGAACAACACCAACGCCCATGATCTTGAGTGCGCCAAAGCGCTGAATCAATGAGCCCGTAAAAAATCCGGGGGCAAACATACCAATCACATGCCACTCTAATACGAGCGCGGTATCCGAAAATGGCAAGCCGCAGATTTGCATGGCCAATGGAGTTGCAGCCATGAGTAGGTTCATGACCCCATAACCCAAAGAGGCGCCAATCACGGCAACCATAAAAACGGGTTGCTTCAAGATTGTTTTGAGATCTCTGCCAGCTGATAGGGAGTGTTGGGTTTTGAATTCTTCTGGGAAGTGGATGTATTGCATCACAATGATGCCAATGAAGCCGGCTGCAGAGAGCGCGAGGTAGGCGCCCAAGAAAGCGGTATCAAATAGATTCTGAGTCCAGGAGGCGAGGTTAGGTCCAATGACCGCACCAAGGATGCCGCCAGCCAAGACCCATGAGACGGCTTTATCCCTTTGGCTGGCAATGGTCAACTCAGCGGCAGCAAATCGATAGAGCTGCCCATTAGCGCTGTAATAGCCGGCGATGAAGGTTCCTAATACTAGGAGCCAGAAGTTTCTGGAAAGGGCGGCATAGGCGCAGAGCAGTGCTGAAAAGACTGCTACCAAGAGGCCAAGCTGAAAAGAAATCTTACGGCCAAAGTAATTTTGGGTTTTGGCAACAATTGAGGTTGAAAAGGCGGCTCCCACGACATAGCCCATAACGGGCAATGTAGCCATCCACGCGACTGGACTGAGGCTCAGGCCAACCAGACCATTAATCGCTATGAAAGTCACGTTATTGGTCAGAAATAGGCCCTGACAGAGGGTCAACAGTAAGAGGTTCTTATTGAGTAAGGGGTGCTTGTTGAGCATGTGCTGCAGTTTACGGTCTAACTAGGAAGGGGGGTAGCTTGGTGGAATCCCTTAAATTGACCCACTTCGACCACTTTGGCACCTAAATCCTCTTAAATTACTAGGGTTGATGATTTAAAATGGATCTCTCGGTCCAGCGCGTGAAATTACACAAAAGACAGTCAAAAGCGCCTGAAGTGTGGCGTGCGGAATGCGAGAGAGACTCGGTATAGACCGAGCCCTAATATTTATCAATATCGAGGAAACATCAATGGCTTCAGAGAAATCAAAGATCATTTACACGCTGACAGACGAGGCACCATCATTGGCGACCTGTGCATTTTTGCCAATCGTGCGTACTTTTACAGCGCCAGCTGGAGTGCAGATTGTGACGAGCGACATTTCTGTTGCCGCACGCATCTTGTCAGAGTTCTCTGATTGCTTAACTGCCGAGCAGAAGGTTCCCGATAATTTGGCTGAGCTAGGTCGCATGACTTTGTTGCCAGACACCAATATCATTAAATTACCCAACATCAGCGCTTCAGTGCCTCAGTTGCTTGCTGCAATTAAAGAATTGCAAGCTAAGGGTTACCAGATTCCTGACTTTCCAGATGATCCTAAAAACGATGCTGAAAAAGCCATTCGTACTCGTTATTCCAAATGCTTGGGTAGCGCAGTAAATCCAGTATTGCGCGAAGGTAACTCTGATCGCCGCGCGCCAAATGCTGTAAAGCGTTATGCCCGTAAGAACCCACATTCCATGGGTGAGTGGAGCCAAGCTTCCCGTACGCACGTATCCCATATGCATGGTGGCGACTTCTACGCTGGTGAAAAGTCAATCACCTTGACTAAGGCATGTGATGTCAAGATGGACTTGGTGACCAAGAGTGGTAAGACCATTGTGCTGAAGCCAAAAATCTCTTTACTGGCTGGTGAAATTATTGACAGCATGTACATGAGTAAAAAAGCACTCTGTGAGTTCTATGAAAAAGAAATCGAAGATGCTTACAAGAGCGGCATGATGTTGTCCTTGCACGTCAAGGCAACCATGATGAAAGTGTCACACCCAATCGTGTTTGGTCACGCTGTCAAGATTTTCTACAAAGACGCATTTGAAAAGCATGCCAAGTTGTTTGAAGAGTTGGGCGTGAATGCCAACAACGGCATGAGTAGCTTGTACGACAAGATCAAAACCTTGCCAGAGTCTAAGCGCGAAGAAATCATCCATGATTTACATGCTTGCCATGAGCACCGCCCTGCACTAGCCATGGTTGACTCTGCTAAAGGTATTACCAACCTGCATTCACCAAGCGATGTGATCGTTGATGCGTCTATGCCAGCGATGATTCGTGTAGGCGGAAAGATGTGGGGTGCTGATGGTCGTTTGCATGACACTAAGGCAGTGATTCCAGAAAGTACCTTCGCTCGTATTTACCAAGAGATGATTAACTTCTGTAAGACGCATGGTAATTTTGATCCTACGACGATGGGAACTGTACCTAACGTGGGCTTGATGGCTCAGCAGGCTGAAGAGTACGGTTCACATGACAAGACTTTTGAGATCGCTGAAGCTGGTGTAGCCCGTATTGTTGCTGATGATGGCACGGTATTGCTTGAGCAAAATGTCGAAGAGGGTGATATCTGGCGCATGTGCCAAGTTAAAGATGCGCCAATTCGTGACTGGGTGAAATTGGCAGTCAACCGCGCACGTCTTTCTCAGACTCCAGCAGTGTTCTGGTTGGATGAGTACCGTCCACACGAAGCTGAGTTGATCAAGAAAGTTCAAACCTATTTGAAGGATTACGACTTAAACGGCGTGGATATTCAGATCATGTCCCAGACTCGTGCAATGCGATTCACATTAGAGCGCGTGATTCGTGGCAAGGATACGATCTCCGTGACTGGTAATATTTTGCGTGATTACCTCACTGACTTGTTCCCAATTATGGAGCTGGGTACCAGCGCCAAGATGTTGTCTATCGTGCCTTTGATGGCAGGTGGCGGCCTCTTCGAAACTGGTGCTGGCGGCTCCGCTCCTAAACACGTTCAGCAGTTGGTTGAAGAGAATCATTTGCGTTGGGATTCCTTGGGTGAGTTCTTGGCCTTGGCCGTTTCCTTGGAAGATATCGGTGATAAAACCAATAATCCAAAAGTCAAGATTTTGGCTCGTACTCTAGATGAAGCTACTGGCACATTATTGGAGAACAATAAGTCACCATCACCACGCACTGGTGAGTTAGATAACCGTGGCAGCCAGTTTTACTTGGCGATGTACTGGGCTCAGGCTCTAGCTGCGCAAACTGAAGACAAAGAATTGCAAGCCCACTTTGCTCCGATTGCTAAAGCTTTGACTGATAACGAGCAAAAGATTGTTGCTGAGTTCAAAGCAGTACAAGGTAAGCCGGCTGATATTGGCGGCTACTTCATGCCTGATCAAGCCAAGTTCAAAGCAGTGATGTGTCCAAGCACCACGCTTAATGACATCTTGAAAACAGCAGCATAAGCTAAGTTAGCTTCATAAAAAAAGGCAAACCAAACGGTTTGCCTTTTTTCTTACGCATAACTGAAATGCTTAAGCATTCATATAACGCTCTTCCTGATAAGTGCTGACCCATTGCGGTCTGTACACTAAAAGAATCGCTAGCATCATGCCTGAGAGTGATCCCTCCATAAAGGAGAGGACGATCAAGCCCAAAAACCAGCCCAAAGGATCGCTGGTTCCGAATGAGTTAATTTGAAAAATTTGCTGTAATCCATAAATCAGTATGCCGGTTGCGAATGTGCTGATAAATCCTGCAAGGTAGCCGTTACCTAAAATAAGAACGAATAAATGCTTTGGCAAAAATCGATTTACCGCTCGAATAAATAGATAGGCAAAAATTGCTGGAATCACACTCACCATGATGTAGTGACTAGTGGCCTCTACCAAATCTCCACTGAAAGTAAAAATACCCGCTAAAGCAACGATAAAGAGCAGGGTGATGGCACTCCAGAATCCAAAAAGAGCCACTAGAAGAGAGGCACCAAAAAAGTGGAACGATAAATCAATAAAGTTCTGGAGATTGCTATTGGGCATGTGGGCACGAATATTCCAAGCAATGGCCAATAGGAGGATGCAGGAAATAAAAAGATTCCGCAGTCGGGGTTGTAAAAGGACGCCGTCCCGACTTTTAAAGATGCCTAATAAGAAAAAGGCGCATGCCAAGAAAATCCAAGCCATATTCATCTCTCAAGGGGCTAAAAGCAATATTTAACTTCGTAATGTAGCCTTTGGGTATCGGATTTAACCCTATTGCCTGGTGCGTAGTTCAGCAATAAATCCTGATGCGTAGGAGAATGACTCATATCCATTATGTAGTTTGACGTCCATCAAAGAGATATTGAAATGTTTACAAATGACCCAAAGCGGCTTTCTCAAGAAATCACCCCTAAAACCGTTTTTGAGAATCGCCGCGAATTAATTAAGTCTGCAGCAGCGGGGGCATTTGGATGTGCTTTAGCCCCTTGGTTTTCTCGTGAAGCTATGGCAGCAAATCCGCAGAAGTTGGCCGCCACTCTAAACCCTGCTTTTATGACAAAAGATGAGCTCACTAGTTATAAGTACGTAACTACCTATAACAACTTTTATGAATTTGGAACCGATAAATCTGATCCAGCTGCTTATGCCCATACTCTCCAAACGCGGCCTTGGACGGTGAGCATTGAAGGCTTGGTAAAAAAGCCTGTCACCCTGGATATCGACGCATTATTAAAGTTAGCTCCGATGGAAGAGCGCATCTACCGTATGCGTTGTGTTGAGGGTTGGTCGATGGTGATTCCCTGGGATGGCTACTCTTTATCAAAGCTCTTAAATTATGTTCAGCCACTTGGTTCAGCAAAGTATGTGGAATTTATTTCCTTGGCAGATAAAAAACAGATGCCAGGACTTGGGGATAATATTATTGACTGGCCTTACCGTGAAGGTTTGCGTTTAGATGGGGCAATGAACCCACTGACGCTGCTGACCTTTGGTCTGTATGGCGAAATGTTGCCAAAGCAAAATGGCGCCCCAGTACGCATTGTGGTTCCTTGGAAGTATGGTTTTAAGAGTGCTAAGTCGATTGTCAAAATTCGTTTGACAGAAGAGATGCCTAAAACCAGTTGGGGGAGGATTGCTCCCCGTGAATACGGTTTTTATTCCAACGTAAATCCTTTGGTAGATCATCCGCGATGGAGTCAGGCTACCGAGCGCCGAATTGGTGACTCTAAAGGGATTTTCGCTCCTAAGATCAAAACAGAAATGTTTAATGGCTATGGCGATCAAGTGGTGAGTATGTATGCGGGAATGGATCTCAAGAAGCTCTATTGAGGACGATGAAATAAAGCGCTCATGAAAATAATTATTTTTTTTCTAGCGCTCTTACCGCTGGATCGATTAATTTGGCTTGGTCTGACGGATGATTTAAGTGCTAATCCGATTGAGTTCATTACGCGCTCAACCGGAACTTGGGCGCTTGTCTTCTTGTGCCTCACTCTAGCGATGACGCCGCTACGTTTGATTGGTAATTCAGTTGCTTGGATTCGGTATCGCAGAATGTTGGGCTTATTCAGTTTTTTCTATGCCTGCATTCATTTCGGAATTTGGCTTTGGTTGGATCAAGATTTTGATCTGGGGGCAATGTTCAAAGATGTGGTGAAACGTCCATTCATTACGATGGGCTTTATCAGCTTTGTCTTGCTGATCCCATTGGCTCTTACTTCCACCCATTGGGCACAGAAAAAGCTTGGGCGCCGCTGGGCGCAGTTGCATCGCATCATTTATCTTATTGCCTGCACTGCGATCCTGCACTACTGGTGGCATAAGGCAGGAAAGAACGATCTCGATACCGTGAGTATTTATGCGGTCATCTTGACCTTGCTGTTATGTTGTAGGATTCCCTATATACGCAAGATTTTGAGCAAGCGCTCTAATACTTAAATCACTTATCTGATGACCCTGTTTATACATACTCGTACTTTGCTACTTTCTATATTGGGCTTCTTGCTCATTTTTATTGGCGCGTCCCAAGTTAGTGCACAGCAAGCAGATCAGACCGTGAAGACCATTGCCGCATTAGATGTGCCTCGCTACCTAGGCACTTGGTATGAAATTGCCAAGTTCCCGAATTGGTTTCAGAAAAAATGCGTTGGTAATACTAAGGCGGTATATACAGCCAAGCCTGATGGCAACCTTCGAGTCCTCAATAGCTGTAAAACTGCTAACGGAGAGACTTCAGAAGCGGAGGGTGCGGCTCGCCAGATTGGTGCCAAAGACTCACCTAGACTGGAAGTACGTTTTGCCCCGGAGTGGCTTTCATTTCTTCCTTTAGTCTGGGGGGACTATTGGGTGATTGATTTGGATTCGCAGTACCAAGTAGCGGCAGTGAGCGATCCTAGAAGAGAATATCTCTGGGTGCTATCCAGAACCCCTCAGTTGGATCCCAAAGTCTATGAAGACCTATTGCTGCGCTTAAAGCAGCAGCAGTTCGATGTGCGAAAACTTGAGCTGACTTCTCAAAAAAATTAGCATGACAGCTAAACAGATTGGTGGCTATATCCTGCCACCCGGAATTGATATCTTTGAGCGTGGATGGTTGTCAGCAAATAATATTTTTCTCTATGGCAATGAAGATGTTTCGCTAGTAGATACTGGGTATTGCGCACATCAGCAGCTCACTGTTGACCTGGTTTCGAATGCGCTGAAGCAATATGGCTTATCAAGCTTAAGCAAAGTAGTGAACACCCATTTGCACTCAGATCATTGCGGTGGCAATGCAGCCTTATCGAAGAATTTTGATTGTGAGATCTGGATACCAGAAGCTGAGGCAATCGCGGTTCGGAATTGGGATGAGGATTTGCTCAGCTTTCAACAGCTGGGACAAGATTGCCCAAGATTTTCTCATCAAGGTGTGCTGGTACCGGGTGAAGAAATTGTGTTGGGCCCTTATCGCTGGCAAATTCTGTCGGCTCCAGGACGCGATAACCATTCAATCATGCTGTATCAAGAGCAGCATCAAATCCTGATCTCAGCAGATGCGCTTTGGGAGGAAGGTTTTGGAGTTATCTTCCCTGAGCTCTGGGGTGAGGGTGGGTTCGAGGAAGTGGCGCAGACATTGGGGTTGATTGAACGGTTCCCGGTTGCTTTAGTTATTCCAGGGCACGGAAAGCCTTTTACAGACGTAAAAAAGTCGATTGAGATTGCGAAGTCTCGACTCGATTACCTCTCAAGCGATGCCGATCGCAATGCGCGTCACGGCGCTAAGGTCCTCCTCAAGTACAAACTCTTGGAATGGCGTAGTAGGGAGATTAAAGCGGTGCATCAATGGATGGGGGCTACCCCAGCTTTAGAGAATGTTCGTCAGCAGCTTAATATGACGGTTGAAGATTTTGAGGAGTGGTTGCCGCAGGCATTGGTGAAATCTAAGGCTGCAGTCATTGAGCAAGATCTCCTTGTTAATCTTGACTAAAGCATTGAATTAAAAATTAAACGAGAGCTTTCCGTAAAAAGACCAGTCGTAAACGGGATAGCTTTGAACTACTTGCTTACTGGCCCCTACCGCGAACAAGAAGTGTTTATTAAGGCGATGAGTCACCATGGCATCTAGGGGGACAAACCAGCCCCCACCACCACCCGTGTTCCAGGTGATACCGTTTTCATCCCACAACCGAATTTGAGTATCCGGCAGAATATTAAATCCCAGTGTTGGGTAGATATTGAGATTGCGAGCTAAAGCTGGCTGGTTGAGATTGTTGGCAAAAGAGTTTCCCTTGCTAGCAAATCCATACATATATCGTAAGAGCGGTGAAAAGTCGGATAGATGCGAATCGCTTCCATTGCCAGGTACATAGACAGTGCCTATTTGAGGGCCGGCTGCCCATTGTCCGTAATTGCCAAATGGAAAGACAATTCGACCCCCTAATGTGCCTTCCCAATTTTTTAGAATGCTAGGATGGTTTCCCCAGACGGTGAGCATTGTGTTGCCGGCGTTATAGGTGCCGGAAGACTGCTCTGGGAGGGTGGGCCCATAAGTGGATACATAGGAAGTGTCCAACCTCATGGTGCCGCGCCATTGGTCGAACTGTAGGGGTTGGTAGTAACGCAACTTCAGAGTATCACTTTGGGTTTGTTCTCCAAAGGTGTTGTGATACCCCCAAAATTCAAGCACTCTTTGACTTGATTGCTGATCAGAGGATTTCTCAAGGTTTAAAAATCCACCCGAAAACTTACTTTCATCGGCCATAGCCATTCCCGTGGATCCCAGCAGAGCTAGTGGGATCAGAAGATGGGCAATAATCCGCAAGAATGTCATAGAGGCATTAATATTAAATGACTCTGTCAATTACAAAAAATAAGTAGAAAGAATATGGAACATACCGTTTTAGTAACCGGCGCAACCGCTGGATTTGGTGAGGCTACTGCCCGTCGCTTTCTGGCGCAGGGTCATCAGGTTATTGCCCTAGGGAGAAGGGTGGAACGCTTGGAGGCTTTGAAGGCCTCCCTTTCTGCAGAGCAACAGAAAAAACTACTGACTCTAGCTGTAGATGTTTGCGATAGCGCGAAGGTTGATGATCTTGCTGCAACCCTGCCTGCGGAATTTTCTAATGTAACCGTGCTCGTCAATAACGCTGGTTTGGCTTTGGGTTTAGAGCCGGCACATAAAGCATTTCTCTCTGATTGGGATCAGATGATTGATACCAATATCAAGGGCTTGGTTCACATGACTCGCGCTTTCTTACCGGGAATGGTTGAGCGTAAATGTGGCCATGTGATTAATCTTGGCTCTGTAGCAGCCAACTATCCCTACCCGGGTGGCAATGTATATGGTGGAACTAAGGCTTTTGTGCAGCAGTTTAGTTTGAATTTAAGGGCGGATCTCATTGGAACCCCTGTACGTGTCACTTGCGTTGAGCCAGGCATGTGCTCTGGTACGGAGTTTTCGAATGTGCGCTTTAAGGGGGATGACGATAAGGCAGGCAAAGTCTATACCGGCGTTAAAGCGTTGAGTGCTGATGATGTAGCGGAGGCTATTTACTGGTCGGCTAATTTACCTAGCCACATGAATATTAATTTAGTGGAACTAATGCCAGTTCAGCAAGCCTTTAATGCTTTCAATATTCACCGCGGCGATTTTTAGAAAAGTCTAGATCGTCGGTTTCCATTGGTAAAACTTGGGATAGACGCGCAATACTACGGGCCCGTCAAAGTCCCAAGATTTACAGGTTCCCAAATAGAGTGGCGGTTTAGTATCATCCAGATCGAATAGTGCCCCAGGGATAGACTGAAAAGCAGCTGTAGCAATATTGCTGAGTAGTTCACGGAGATGTGTGCACCCCTTAATACCGCCGAGATGTTCATTGATTGTTTTGCGCCAACCTTTACCAAGGCGTGCCCCAATGAGGGCATCCATCGGGGGTATCACTTGTGGGCATTCGGGGTGTGGGTGGCTATCCATTGCCACTTCAATGGTTTGAATAATTAATTCATTATTCACGGTAATGCGAACCCACATATCGTGAAATGCTTGCCCCGGCTCCCAAGTTTTCCCGCCGGTAGTGAAAGGGTGGAATTTGAAGTCCCTTAAATGCGCTTCAATGTCCCATAAGCCATCCTCACGGGCAAAGCCCTGAAAAGTAATTTCACGCGTGTGTAGGGGGTTTCTAGGTGCTGGGGTGGAAAGCATGGTGGCGATAAATAAGTGACTAGTATGGGGTAAGGGTGAATGATAACGACTTCATTTCGCAGCCGCTCAGTAAGGCGGCTTTGTAGTATTCTCGGCAGCATATATGGCCAAACCGATCTCACTCGAAAAAATATTATTTAGCCAAGGCTTTGGTACCCGGCGCTATTGCAGTGATTTGGTCTATGCCGAGCTAGTCAAGGTCAATGGAGTCTTGGCGGCAGACCCAGAAGAGCGAATTGCTACTG
>Ga0315272_10001701_pt1 | contig 10851 bp, 3 predicted proteins | sample C3_middle_MG_FD_203918 | JGI IMG/M metagenome (GOLD analysis project Ga0315272, IMG submission 203918) | Sediment microbial communities from Yellowstone Lake, YNP, Wyoming, USA - C3_middle | ecosystem: Environmental > Aquatic > Freshwater > Lake > Sediment | place: USA: Wyoming | collected...
AAATCCAGGCTCTTCGTATCGGGGATCATGCGGAAGACCTCGCCGCGCAGCGCGCGCCCGCTGGCGAACGGGAAGTCCGCCGTCCGGTCTTCCCAACCGGCGGCGCCGTCGTTCCGGTAGAGCTTCGACGCATTCCCCAACAGGAACAGATCCGGATCGTAGTCGCGGTCATAGTCGAGCCAGACGGCGTTTTCGTACGCTCCCGGGAAGGACTTCACTTTCACGAACATGCCCTTCTGGTTTTGATAGAGATCCGCCGAATCCTTCGTAATCACGCACAGGTCGGGCAACCCGTCGTTATCGAAGTCGGACGGCGCGACGGCAACGACGTTCTTGAGCCCTTCCAGGCCGGTGTTCCTGGCTTCCTCAACTCCCTGTTTCAGAATTGTGATGCCCTGCGCCGACCACACTATGGCGTCCGTGGAGCCGTTGCCCGCGTAGTCGAATAGTGCGACGCCCGCCGTTGCGGGGTCGGCCTTGAGACTCAGTTTCCTCGGCGCGTACTTTTGCGCCAGCGGAGTGGGACTGCGCGTGCCGTCCAACGGGTCGTAGATTTCGGCGAAATCGCACCACTCCGCGTCTTCCGTGCTGACCGCGCCTTCCTGTGACTTCTTGGCAGCCAGGAACGCTTGCAGCTCGCGCTTCGCGTCTTCTTTGCGGTCGGCCTGACGATGCAGATTGTAGAGCTGGAAACGCGGCGCGGCGAAGTTGGGGCGCAGCTGCGCCGCAAGCTCGAATTCGCGGCGGGCCTCATCCAACCGGCCGGCCGACTTCAAGGCAACCCCCAGATTGTGATGCGCCACCGGTTCCTGCGGAGCCAGCTTCACGAGTTGAGACAACTGCTCAATCGCTTTCTCCGTCTCGCCCTCGCGGATGTACTCGATACCGAGGTTGAACCACGTGTGCGGCAATTGCGGCGAGGTCTTCTGAACCTTCAACAGTTCCGCCATGCCCTCCTGCACCTTGCCCGCCTTCATCAACGTGATTCCGTAGTTCAGCCGGTCGCGATCCGAATCCGGCGCAAGGTCCAAGGCCTTCTTGAACTCTTCGGGCGCCTGGGCCACCGAGATCGGGTTCTCAAATAGCGCCTTGCCGAGGTTCCGGTGCCGTTGGATCTCTTCCTCCTTCGAGGTCCCGGGAGATAAGAGAAGAAAGGCGGCGGCAAGGCCGACAAAGACCGGAGATACGGAAAGCAACAATCGTTGAGACATAGTGGAGACAGATCGACGAGTGACCGGGGCTATCTACACGCAAATATATCATGCGTTCCCGCAAGCCCCGTTCTTCCCCACCATGCCCCAAGTGACCGCATTGTCCAGGAGCAGGCGCCGCAGAGCGGAAACGGGGCCGCCGCATCTTATCGATGCAAGCTCCTGGGCGCCGAATTCCAGCAATCAAGCGCAGCCCCCCTGCCGGCGTTCCTCAGAGTTGCGTATTCGCGAACAACCAGTTGTCCAGAGGAGCCGCGAAGTTGCGTTTGATCGACCCCAGGTTCGAAGCGCCGAACAGCACGTTCCCCGTAATGGCGCACGGGATGACCGTTGCCTTCGCGTTCGTCGGGAAATAGAGCAGGCTGATGGGAGTGCCGCCACGGCCAATCGTGGTCGGGGCTGTCTGGTCGTACGCCGCCTCATTGAGAATCTGATTCCCGGTGATCGTGGCTGCGTCCACGAGAGAGACGACAGCGGCCGGCACCGTGGTTGAGCCATTTCGCAGACGGTTGGAAGTGAGGGTGAGCACGCTCACCCGGGCCAGATCGGAGTCCACCACCAGCAGGCTGCCGCCCGATGCTGCTTGATCCGTGGCGTTGTCGATGTTGTTGTTCGAAAAATCGAGTGAAAGAGAAAACAGCGGGCGAGTGGCCGAGGTTGCGGCGGCCAGGTTTTGCAGCGTCGCCGCAAAGTTATCCGTGGCCGCTCCGACCGCGGACGCGCCGGATGGCAGCTTGATTGACGTGGCGGCCGGCTGGGGACTTGGGGTGACCGGCACATCCTGTGTTCGTTGAGCGAACGCAGCGGAGGCGTTCCGGATGGCGTTGGTGGCGTGATCCACGAGCTTCTGAGCGAACGCCGAGGCGGTAACGGGAGTCTTCGCGGCGCCCGCGCTTACGACTATGGCGCTGTCCGGAGACCAGCCCGCCGGAACGGAGTAAAGCAATGCGAGCATCGCCTCGGTCACGAACGTAACCTCCTGGAATGCCGCCGCGATCAAATACACCCACACGCCCACCGAATCGTTGTAGGCGGGATCGACCGATACCTCCTGGCCGGGGGTAAGCATCTGGAGCGACTCCAGCGAGAGGAACCAGAACCCCTCGTAGCAGTGGTGAACCTCGTTCCCGCTGCAACGCACCTCTCCGGAATCGGCGGTGATCAGCGAAGCGAAGGCCAACCCTTCAAATGTGTTACCGGAAATCACCGCTCCGCCGAAACCGGCGCGAACCAGCTTGGTGTCGGTCGCACCTGCCGCGTTGGTGGCCAGAAGCACGGTCGGGTGAATCAGCAGACCGGCGGCGAATTGGCGGCGGCGCGTAATGCCGGCAGGGTCGGCGTTGGTGAACACCGTGCTTCCGGCAACCGTGGTGTAGCTGGCCACGGAACCCGTGAACGTGTTGCGCTCGATCGTCCAACCGGTTGAGATGCCGCCGCCGTAGATGCCCGCTCCGAATTGGTAGGCCTCCGCCAGATCGGGGAACACGAACGTGCAATTGCGCACGGTGAGGTTCGCGCAATCCATGGCGCGGATGCCGACGCTCCCCTGGACCTGCTTGGCGTAGGCGGCAAAGGGAAATGGCGACGTTGCCAGCTTAAAGGACAGTCCCTCGATCTTGAGACCCTTGGCATGCGTGATCGAGATGAGGCCATCGGTAAACGAAGCGTTCGTGGCCGGCGTGGGCGCCGCCTGCAACACGACGCCGCCCGGGCACCCTGAGATTTTGAAGCCGGAGTGGCCGGCGTCCAGACGCAGGGTGGCGGGCAAGGAGTAGACGCCCGGCTGGAGACAAACGGCGACGGCGCTTTTCCCCCTGTACTTGTCTATGATGGACTGTAGCGTCATGCCTCCCGCAAGGTCGTTCGGACTGACGCTGACCGTGCAGCAGCCTGTGCCGGACTTTCGTTTCGTGAGCGTGACCAGATCGTCGAAAGGATTGCGGCAATCCGGCACGACGCTGTTGATCGGTTGAAACTGCTTGCCGTCAAAACCGATCAACGCCAGCGGCGCGTAATGGTGGTTCTCCGTCTCCGGCGGCAGCCATGCGGGCACGCCCGGCGATTGCTCTGGCCACTCGATGTTGCCGACCGTGTTGTCGATAGCCGTCCGCGCGGGGATCAGCCAATAGTCGCCCGTCGCGAACGACGTGCCCTGGAACTCAATCTGGAGACCGTCCTCCAGCGCGATGGGACCGGCGGTAACCGGCACGCCATCGGCCACCTCGCTGCCTCCCTGCTGGTTCCACAGACGCAACTTCGGATGCAGTATCGGATCGTAAGAAGGTCCGGGTGACGCGGGTTTCACCGTGATCTCTCGCTTGGCCGGATCCACGGAAGCAATCTGAAGCAGTTGGCCGCGATGGTCGATCAGATCGTCACGGTCGTCCAGCAGCTCAATCCACTGATTCGCGGCGAAGCCGAGAGCGTCATCGCGGCCCGTCGTCTGGACTGGGAAGGTCAGCCCCGAACCGCCACCGCTGGCGAGGATCGCCGTGACGACGGAGCCATTCTCGCGTGACCACTTGAACGTGGCCGTTCCGAGCGCGCCGGGCTTGTGGATTTCAACGCGATAGAGCTGGTTTTCCAGACGGCGGTATCCGGTCTGCGGCGGCAGGACGCATGGGGTCGCGGCGCCGGCGGGTTGAACGCTGGCCTTCAGTTGAGCGCCCGATTGGGTGGGCTTCTTGAACTTCGCGCACGTAACGCTCGCGCCCAAGTCTCCGAGCCTCTGCAGGCGGACCTGCCAGACCGTGCGCACCCGCGTGGCCGTATCAGGACCGCCCAGCGCTTTCTCCCGGATGGACGGATCTTCCACCGCCGTGATGTGGCGGTCCCACACATCCAGATAGGCGCAATAGGTTCCGGCGGGCGACGCCGTCCCAGCCGGGAAATCGGGGAAGCTCGCGAGAGTGGGCGAGGCCAGCGGAAGATCGTGCTGCGTGAGGAGCGTGTCCGGCTGGTCCTTGATGCACAGGATGCCGTCCACATAGATGCGCCCGTTCCCGATGGTCAGGTCGGCGCCGCCGCTGGCGATACCGATTTTGAAGGAGTCGGGCGCGCTGTTGGGATAGCCCGAGGGCCCGATTTCGTCGCATGCCTCCGTGACTTCCCGGGTGTAGGCCGCATCCACTTCCTCGTTCCAGTCCGCGTCCACCTGGACGCGGCCCTGCTGCATCAGAACCCCTCGATAGTGCTTCGTGGGATCAAAAGTCCGGCGGCTGAAATCACCCTTCATCGCGCATCTCCTCCCCCTGTTTAGCTTTCATAAATGATGCCCGCTTCCAACCCGAGCCGGAGGTATTCATCCAGCCGGGCGCGCAGATTCGATTCCCGCTGCGGTTGATAGAGGTCGTGAAAGACCCCCATTTCGGCGCCGTCATCCGCGCCAGTTCGGATCGCGGCGGGGCACAGCGGATGCAACTGCGCCCAGGCGGCCTTGCCGTACTCGCGCTCCGTGAACACCGGCTGCATCGCCGTGATGGCGCCGTTGGTCAGTTCCGCCTGCTTCGCCGCGCTCAACGGCTTCGCAGCCGCGGCGAGAGCCTGCGCGATGGCCAGATCGGGCTGGCACTCATAGCGTGGAGGCACCAGCGACGTCGCGGGCAGATAGCTGAAGCGGACGCACCCCTGCTGTCTTCTCTCACTCAAAACTCTGCCCGTAATAATCGAGTTCTCAATCAGCCCAACCTCGCGCGCATTCACTCGGCCAATCATCGTCGTCCTCACAATGTTGATCGCGCCGCACGCTGCCGTCGCGTTCCTGGCCAAGGCCAATCCGTTGAAGCTCCCGCTGTCGATAAGGCTGTCCGCGATTGAGACCTCGACTTCATCGTCGACCTGCAATGCGCCGCAAAGCGTGTGATCGAGCGCCAGCGCGCCGCCACCCGTTGAGGACCACACCACAGCGGGCGTTCCTGCCAGCGTGGGGACCGTGCATCGCCGGATCGTAATAGAACAATTGTTGCTGCCCGTGATCTGGATCCCTCCCGAGACAATCAGGCCGTCCAGAACCACCAAGGCCATGTCCGCGGTCGTGATCTGGATAGCCCCATTCAGCGCCGGTCGCGTTCGATCTTCGGCTTGTATCGTGATGCGCTGACCGGCTGCGAGGGCGATGCTCACGTCTCCGCCATACGTCGCGCTGTCATCCACCTGGATAATTCCCGAAGCGGATCCCAGCGCGGTGAGCGCGGCGGCGATGGAGTCGCCGGTCCGCGAGACATGCTGCGCTGCGGGCGCGGCGATGGTCCGCGCATATTCACCCGCTCCATAATCGCCACTGAAGCCGTAGTCGTAATCCACCTGGATCGGCGTGTCGGCCAAGGCCAGGCCAGCCGGAAATGCGATTCGTCCGAGTTCCGGATCGACCGCCACTTGAATCGGCATGCCGACGGTGGACGTGTTCGGGTCGAGCGGATCCACCCGGTACTGCTTGATTGCGTCCGGCAGCGTCCAGGCCGAAAGGTTACAGATCTGAATTTGTTCCGGCGGGATCGGCGCTGAGCCTTTCCAGATTCGGAACGCGGGGTGCGCGTTGAAATACACTGGCGCCGGCAGTGGCTGGCTGCTGGCCATCGCCTGCCGCAGCGCTTCCAGTTCCGTGTACAGCACGCGGCGGCTCAGCGGCTTGGGAATGTTCACCGGCTGCACAAGCTGCGCGACTTCCTCGCTCTCCAGAGCTGGGTTGAACAGCGCGATATCCAGGCCGAGCGGATCGAAGGTGAACGTCTGGCCGGTGATCTGGCGTGCATCGCCCCGCGTGACAGGATAGGGAGCCAGCCGCCACAGAAAGATGCCCACGTTCGGAATGTTGTAGCGTCCGCGCCCACTCGAGATCCGCCGCACATCCACAGATCGCGACGCGCCGTCGAAGGCGTTGCCTATGTCTTCGGCGATCTGCCACGAGCGCAGATCCGGGGTACGCAAATTGCCTGGCCGCAGATGCTTCATGTACTGCGTGTCGCTCAGCAGTTGAAAGAACTCGACCACCCGCGCGGGCCAGCCCGTGACGTCGCGAGCGAGAAGACCCAGAACATAAGCCGTGCCCTTGCGCCGCCGGTAGCCGATCGTATTGGCAACCTCGGAGCGCGGACTGCTGATTTGCGGCGTGACGCCGTGTAGCGGACGGTACCCGATCAGGTCGCCGATGTAGGGGATCACCCAGTCGTCGCAAGTCTCGATGAACAGGTCGTCGTAAAGCTGTTCGAGGTTTCCTTCGACCACCTCCGTCTGCTCCGCGATCACGGACAGCAGCGCCTTGAGCGGCCCGCCCGCCTGGGCGTCGCGGAGACGGTAGACGGCCGGCATCAACTCATAAAGATGTTTGGCGTCGAAGCTCACGACATCGCTCCTATCCCTCGCAGCAGTCCCTGGTCGATGGTGAGCAACTCGGCTCCCAACGGAGTGGTGCCGCTCATCACCGGCGGATCGGCCGTGAGCCATTCCGGCGGAGTCGCCGCCGGCGTGGTTCCCACCCTGTACAGCGCGCTGACCTGCACCGCGATGACGCCCGTGACGTTCTGCATGACTTCGACGACCTCGCTCAGGAAGACCGGCTGTGCGAATTGCCGGTTATCGAATGAGAAGCACGTTTGCAGAGCCTGCCGAACCGCATCGAGAACCTTGCCCGTTTCCAGATCAGGATCGATCTTTACGCCGGCTCCGACCTGGAATGTCGCCGGCCGGTAGGACGCAATGCGGAGCGCGACGTGCGGGTCGCCGGAAGCCTGCATGGCAGCGAGCAGATTGCCGTACTGTTGGCTGCCGGGCTCGATCTCCGCGCCGTCCGGTCCGGCGATGGTGAGGAACACCGCTTGCTCAAAACCATCCCAGGAAAGCGTGGCGAAGGCTTTCGCGATGCCTGCCGAGGCGCGGGCGAAGTCCTCGTAGTCTTCGAGCGATACAACGCGGTCCAGCGTCCGCACGCTGTAGGGAGCGTTCGCGCGTGACTGCTCCACCGTCTCGGGATCTTCGCCGCCCACGGCGGACAGCGGGTTGGTCACCTCTTTCACCCCGAGCGGCCGGCTCGTGAGTTGAGTCAGTTGATTCGCATCGACCATGCCGGCAGCGCCCAGACCCTGCCGGTACGTCGCCTGTACGTTATTTTGTCCCGAGGGCAGGCGTGCGCCCGACGCGCCGTCTCCGAACAGCACGACGTTGTTTCCATGCTCATCGAGACGCGTGACGAACACCCGGTCGCGCGGCCCCTGTCCGTACAGCGTCGGCGTCTCGTGCCAAAGGACGTCATTGACGCGGACTTGCAGCGTAGACGCCGACCCGCTGGCAGTCACGGCGCTCACAAAGGTGAGTGGCGGTTGCTTCAGAATGAACTGCTGGAACACGCGGCTCGCGTCGCCGGCTCCCAGGATCTCCTGCTTCGTCTCACCGTGCGAGGCATTGGCCACGTTGGCATTGATGAGAACTGAACTAGCCACGTAACTGTAAGCAAGCGGCTGGTCGAGTTGAATGTGCGTGTATCCATCCTCAAGCGACAGAGCGCCAATGGTCCGCACCTCGCTGACGGGCAACGCCTGGTTGGCGGGCTGTCCAGTGAGCGCGATCTTCTGACCCACTTTCAAGTGCAGCGAAGCGCGGTCGAGCCAGATATCGGAGCCTGACACCAGTGCCGGCGAGGCCGGCGCTTTCACGCTGAACTGGTCGCTCTGACCGAGCACCTTCGTGTTGCGCAGCGTGGCGGCTTGAATGTCGAAGGGCCGGTCCACCTGGAGTTCGGTTACCCGTGCGGTGATGGCAAACTGCGCACGGCTCAGCTCGGCGCTCGACGTGATCTTCGTGGCTACGGCCACCGATTGCGAATCATCCTCAAAGTAAACCCACTTGCCCGCAACCAACCCGGGATACCTGTTGTCCAGATCGACTTCGGTGTAACTCTGCCAGAAGCCCAGGGTCGGCTCGCCGTTGTCCCAGTCGACCGGATAGGCCGCGGGGATGGAAACAGGTGCCGGATTCTTCGGGTCTGAGTAGTCGTAGATCAGTTGCGTATAGCGCTGCGTGGCCGGCAGCGAGTCCCAGCGCGGAGCGTTGTTACCGAACAGTGCGGCCCTCACGTGCATGGAGTACGCCGTGAGCGCGGATGGTTTCGGATCGTAACCGCCCCAGCTATCGATCGCCGCCGCCAGGTCGTCGAGATCCCATTTCTGCTGATTGGCGAGCTCGACCAAGTCGACCAGTGGCCACGAATACCCTTTGACGAGCGACTTCGCCACGTTGCGCGTCAACTTCACCGGCGAAGGAAGCGGCACGCCCGGAGCGAGCGCCGAGGCACTCGCGGTAAGTGAGAGCGGCGACTCCAGATCCACCGAGGTTGTGTTCGCGTTCGAATCAATTCGAATCGCCAGGATGCGCGTCAGTTGCGGGCCGCCTTGAACGCGCGTCCCGTCGAAAAGCAATGCGTCGCCAACCTGTAGCGCGGTCTGCGCCCCTTGCAGGAAGACAGTGCTTGTGCTGGCGGCGGGTTGCGTGGTCCGAGGCGTGAGCGCGTTCCAGTCGATACGCGCCTCGATGGGCTCGATGGTTTCGAAGATTTGCGGCTTCTGATTGGGTCCGGGGACGCTTTGGATCTTGACGCCCGTATCGAGTGCGATTACGGCTGGCGTGCCGGCCGTACTCGAAGCGGGCATCGTCACGCCGGCGGGCAACTGCGGCGGCTGCTCCAGCGTGAAGGCGACATACGCTTCCGCGGCCAGGCCAGGCCGCAGCGAGTAGCCGATCACCTTGGCGAGTTCCTGCAGCGACACCCGCTCCGTCGCTGTCCGAAGGAAGCACTCGTTCGCGATGCGCTCCTGGTAGAACGTCAGGATGTCGGCGACTGTGGCCCACGCATCCATCAGGGCAATCGAGAAATCGTCGTCGTCGCGGGTCTTGAGTTGTTCAATGCCGAGCGCGGAAATGCGCGCCAGCATCGTCTCTTTGAAACTGGCGTGCGTCCCTGCGCGGTAACTGATCGACGACAGGCCCGGTCTGTTGAAGATTGCAGCCGGCGTCTCCGCGCTCACGCCTTCGCAGCAGCCGCATTCCTGGCCGCAGTCTTCGGGAAGCAGAGGCATCAGTGGATCGGTCATCTTCCACCATCCAGGTCGAGGCGGAACTTGCCGCGCTCGGGAAAATTCAGATCGTTGTCGAGCGTGAAGACCTCCAGACGATTCGCGGAAAGAAAGCCCTGCTTCAATCCGTCGTCACCGGGATGGTCCTGACGCTCAAAGGTCGTGACACGCACCGATTGCACGCCATCTACAGCCTGTGCTGCGGCTATCAGCGGGCTCAGGTAGAAGGGCTGGCCCAGCAGGAAGTTTCCGGGGGAGAACAGGCCAACGGCGCCGTCCGGCTGCGGCCGGCTGCTGAATCGCTTGAGCAAGGCCGTGCGGAGGTCGCTCTGGAAGTAGTCCGCTTCCACGCAGACATGCATCGACAGATCGACCGGCACGGATATGGCGCTCTCGATTTCAAGATCGTAACCCGCCATCCGGTAATACTCGATGAAATTACGCAAGCCGTTCTTGAACGCGTCGTCGAGGGCCAGGCCGCCGATTCTATCCACCGTGATGAAAACCGTGTACCAACTGCCGGTCCAGCGGAACGTCGCCGCGGCCCGCTCGACGCCGGGGTAACGCTCAGCCACGTCGGCATAGTCGCTCTCGGTGACTGCTCGCTCCTGGGTGCGGAACGCAAAGGGCGCGCTCTGCCGCACGTGCTCTATGCTTTCGGGCGCTTGGCCGCCGCTCGCAGCCATAGGGTTGGTCACGGCACTGATGCCGGCGACCGTCGTGACGATGTGCGCGATGGTCCGTGCGCCAACGTTCCCGCCGGACCCATTGCCAATGCGGTACGAGGCGCTGAAGGACGTGCCGGGGTCGGGCCTTACACCGTGCTCGTTATCGCCGAACCGGATGTAGGCGGAGCCGTCTGACTCGGCCTCCACCGTGAAGACGCGGTCATCGGGCCCAAGCGTGCCTGCCAGCATGTCGGGCGCGAACTCCCACGTTTCGACCGTGCCATTGAGCGTGCTGGCAAGGCTCTGCACGGCGGGCACGCATTGATCCGGCGTCCAGGCGAATGCTGCTGTGGCTGAGCGCAACGCGAGGCCCTCTCCGCTATACGGATAAGGTGCCGCGAAGGTGAGTGGGACCTGCTGCAGCCGCGGCCGGAAGCGCGGCCATGCCAGCGCGGAAACCACGCCGAGATCCTCGTCCACCGCTGCCTCAATGGGCGGCCCGATGGTCCGGCCGGAATCCGCCAGCACCATGTTGCCCAGCGCGACCGTCACGCCGCTGATGGGTTGCTGACCGTGCTCCGCATCCGTGTGTGTCGAAATGCAGAACGGGAACGGCAGCGCGTCTTCATCATGCCAATGGATATAGGTCAACGGCAGCGATGTCAGCGGATCCGTGGCTCCGCTCTCGACGCCGGTGAGCCGTACGGCAACGCGATGGTTCAGGTCGGCATCGGCGGGGTCTCCGGTGTCCGGCCCAAGCGCCTCGGCGAGTACCAACACATCGCCGGCCTGCAGATGCGGATAGTCGCCGCTCAGCGCTGCCGTGGTCGCACCCTTGGGCAGACAATAGTCGCCGACTCCCCAGTCGTAGAGCGGGATCCGGTTGTGCAGGTTGTACAGGTCCGTTAC
>Ga0315272_10001703_pt1 | contig 10848 bp, 8 predicted proteins | sample C3_middle_MG_FD_203918 | JGI IMG/M metagenome (GOLD analysis project Ga0315272, IMG submission 203918) | Sediment microbial communities from Yellowstone Lake, YNP, Wyoming, USA - C3_middle | ecosystem: Environmental > Aquatic > Freshwater > Lake > Sediment | place: USA: Wyoming | collected...
TCTCGTTGCCGCCATACTTGGAAAACAGGACCCTGTCGCCGGCCTTGAGATCCATCGCCACCCGATCGCCTTTCTCGTTGAGGCGGCCCTTGCCCACGGCAACAACCTTGCCCTCGGCTGGTTTTTCCTTGGCGCTGTCGGGGATAAAGAGCCCACCCTTGGTCTTCAGCTCTTCCTCCAGTCTTTTGATCAGTATCCGATCATTCAACGGACGAATTTTCATGTAATGCCTCCAGTTGTGTTTGGTAATGTATTGTGTTTAACCACGAAACGAAACAACGGGCAATAAAGTGCCCGAAGCGTTTCCCGACCCGTAAGCCGTCGTTTAAAAATAACCGGAAAGTGCCATGCCGTGTCCGGCATAAGGAGCCGTAACGAACATTTGGTCTCCGCAACAGTTATTTTGTAACGGCTCCTAAATGAAGCGGCAGGGAAGACCGCTTTGCGCGGCGCTTTCCTGCCTTGATGGCCACATAATATGTATCGGGCCTTAAAAAATCAAGAGCGGCTGTTTACTTTTTTTATAAAATCATATCAAACTGTTACATTGTTAGTCTGACTGCAACCCCTTTTCTCCCCAACAAAACCTTACAGCCGTACCACCCAACCATAGGGATCTTCCTTTGCCCCATACTGGATAGCCTGGATTTCATCAAAGAGCTTTTGGGACAAGGCGCCGGTTTCCCCGTTGTTGATCAGGTAGTCCCGTCCCTGGTAGTGCAGGGAGCCCACCGGCGAGATCACCGCCGCAGTACCGGTACCGAAAATCTCCTTGAGCGAGCCATTTTCCTGGGCCGCCAGAACCTCGTCAATGGAAATCCTGCGCTCCACCACCGTAAGACCCCAGCCCTGGGCCATCTGGATCACCGAGTCGCGGGTAACCCCAGGCAGGATGCTGCCGCCCAGCGGCGGGGTGATGATTTCGTCGCCGATCACAAAGAAGATGTTCATGGTGCCGACTTCCTCGATGTAGCGCCGCTCTGCGGCATCGAGCCAGAGCACCTGGGTAAAGCCTTTCTTCTTGGCTTCCTCCGCCGCCATGATGCTGGCTGCGTAGTTGCCCGCCGCCTTGATATGGCCTACCCCGCCGGGCACAGCGCGGACATAGGCATCGGTGACATAGATCTTGACCGGGTTGAATCCTTCCGGGTAGTAGGCGCCCACCGGACTCATGATGACAAAAAACAGATATTCCTTGGCTGGCCGCACACCCAGAGCCGCCTCGGTGGAGATCATGGTGGGGCGGATGTAGAGGGTTGCGCCTTGAGCCGAGGGAATCCACTCCTGGTCGAGACGAAGCAGTTCCTTGAGCGCGGCGAGCACGTCCTCCACCGGCAATTGCGGCATACAGAGCCGCGCAGCCGAGATGTTCATCCGCTCGATATTGGCCGCCGGACGAAAGAGATAGATGCCGCCGTCCTTACCCCGGTAGGCCTTCATCCCCTCAAAAATGGCCTGGCCGTAATGGAAAACCATGGCTGCCGGGTCCAGGGAAAAATTCCGGTATGGCTGGATCGCCAGGTCATGCCAACCCTGGCCCTCGGTGTAGGGCATGACCAGCATATGATCGGTAAAATATTTGCCAAAACCCAGGGCGTTTTGATCCGGCTTGGGCTTTGCTTCGTTTTCCGTAACTTTTTCCAGGTGAAATTCCATGCTCTCTTCCTCAGACAAAAATGCTCCATTTCGACGCGGCATCGCCGTGTTTCCCGGCCGTCCACACCACAGTCGGATGAAAAACCAAAATCAAGGACAACAAATATAAATGATAATCCGCTTCGCTGAAACAACTTATTGATGCCGCCACGGTAACCGGGTGCAGAAAAAGGTCACAGCGGGGATGGACCGGAGGAGTGCGGGGGGAGAAAAAAGATGGTCGGGGCGAGAGGATTCGAACCTCCGGCCTCCTGCTCCCAAGGCAGGCGCGCTAACCAGACTGCGCTACGCCCCGACGGACGATAATGGGAAGTTGCTTTATTAGCACTCTGCCCGTGGCCGGTCAAGAGAATTGTTTTTGGGCCGGATGGATTTTGTTATGCAAAATAGCAGTATAACGGCGACCACAATATTGAAATGCCGTGCCCGACATAAGGCGCCGTAACGCAAGAGTCACGGTTACAGTGTTAGCGGCGATAGTTATTTTGTAACGGCTCCTAAAAATGTTGACGCCCCGATGCGCACTTGCTATATTGCCCGCGTTCAGATGAATATCGTTCCTGGGTAGCTCAGTTGGTAGAGCAGGTGACTGTTAATCACCCTGTCGGGGGTTCGAATCCCTCCCCGGGAGCCAAGCAAATTCAAATGGTTACGGTAATCACCGTAACCATTTTTTAGTACCGCTTTTCCTTTTTTTCTCCACTTTCTCCCCACAGATTTATCCTCTCTCCGATCCTAACGCTTAATCTACCAGCACAACCCTTTTCTTCAACTACTGCGCAACTCCGCTGCCCCCTTCACAAGCAAAAAAGGCCGGCAGGGCAAACCTGTACCGGCCTTCTTAACAAGCGCACATAGCGCAAGACAGTTAAAGAACGGCTTCCAATCCTTTACGTTCGATAAGATTAAGCAGTTTCAATGACGGACCGCTTGGTTTCTTGTCGCCAATCTCCCACTTCTGGACAGTAGAAACGCTGGTATTCAGCACAGCAGCAAAGACAGCCTGGCTGACGTGTGCATTTTCCCGTAACTGCTTGATCTTTTTGGGGGGCATTTCATGGACAGCGAGGCCACACAGGGCTTCGAACTCACACATGCGACGCTTATCGATCAACCCAATTTTGTGCAAGCCACGAGTGGTCTCGTGCATTTCCTCAAGGATTCTACTTTTCCGTTTCGCCGTTGCCATCACACACCTCCATAATTTCCCCTGCAGTCAGGGCAGACGCCAATTGAGGCTCACTAAACCCGAGTAGTTCTTTCGCCACTTCCTGGAAGAACTTCAACTCGTCCTTGTCAATGTTTGCGCGTTCATTTTTCTCGAAGCCATACATGAAAAACCATCGATCTCCTCGATTGGTCGCAACAATGGTTCGAGCACCACCACTTTTCCCCCGGCCAGGCAAGGCAATACGTTTTTTTACCACGCATCCGCCAAGGTCTGCATCGACAAGCCCTTGCGCCATTTCAAGAACCGCACGATAGAGAGCATCGTCAGATAAGGCACTTTTTTGCATCCACCGAGCAAACGTGCGGGTTTTGAAGATTCTTTTCATGACTTACTATATCACCTGGTGCAATAGTTTGCAAGGGGAACCCTTAAATTTTACCGTTGCTTCAAAGCGATCGTCGGTGTCACCGTATCCAAGGTAGCCGCAAGCGTCCGCGTGGCCTGCCGCAAGGAATTTTCTCCCAAATGACTGTACCTGGCGGTCATGACCAAGGTCTTATGGCCGAGCAGCTCCTTAACCGTGTAAAGATCAACCCCCGCTTCAACCAGCCAACTTGCATAGGTGTGCCGTAGGGTATGAAAACAAACCTGCCGCCGGGAATCTTCAATCCTTTCATTGAGGCCCAGGCGATCCACCACCCGGGCAAAGGCCGCCCCTGGCGTGATGATACCGAGTGACAGCCAGAGAGCGATACGGTATTTTAGCCTTGTAATCGTCTTCGCTCCCCGCACAAAAAACCGGATCATCCGCCACAAGGAGGACTCATGTTTGATTTCACCTTTCACAACCCGACCAAGATCATCTTCGGCGCAGGCAAGGAATCCTTAATCGGCGCGGAACTTAACGCTGCCGGAATCACCAAGGTGCTGTTGGTCTATGGCCGCAACTCGGTAATCAAAAACGGCCTGTTGGGCCGGGTTCTGGCCAGCCTCAAGGCCAGCGATATCGGTTGCACCCAGTTTGGCGGGGTGGACTCCAACCCGCTCCTGTCGCACACCAGGGAAGGCGTGGCCCTGGCCAAGCAGGACCAGGTGGAGGCGATCCTGGCGGTGGGCGGCGGTTCGGTGCTGGACGAGGCAAAGGCCATCGCGGTGGGCGCTTTGTGCGACGAGGATGTCTGGCAATTCTTTGTCGGCAAGGAGGTGGAGCGCGCCCTGCCCATCTTCACCATCCTGACCCTGGCCGCCACCGGCAGCGAGATGAACGGCAACTCGGTTATCACCAATGCCGAAACCCGCCAGAAATACAATATCTCCTCTCCCCACGTTTACCCCAAGGTCTCCATCCTCAACCCGGAGCTGACCCATTCCGTACCCCTGAATTACACAGCCTACAGCGCGGTGGACGCCATCGCCCATGTGATCGAGGGCTATTTTACCAAGCAGCCCGGCACCCATCTCCAGGATCGCCTGGTGGAGGGTATCGTCAAAACAGTGATCGAAACCACAGACCTGATCATGGCCGAACCCACTCATGCCAAGGCCCGCGCCTCCTTCATGTGGACCGCCACCCTGGCCTTAAACGGCCTGACCCCGGCTGGCATCGGCCCTTACAGCTTTCCCAACCACATGATCGAACATGCCATGAGCGCCATCTACAACATCCCGCACGGGGCAGGGCTGTCCATCGTAATGCCCGCCTGGATGAAATGGTATCTGCCAAAAAATCCCAGCCAGTTTGTACGGTTCGCCAAGGAGATTTTCGGGCTGGATTCCGGCGAGGCGGGGATTGCTGCGCTGGAGCAGTGGTTTGTCGCGATCAAGTCGCCGGTGCGGTTGGCTGAGGTGGGGATTCCCGCCACAGACATCGGGGCAATCGCGGAGAATGCCGAAGGCCTTGCCCGGCAATGGGGGATTGTCGGCCTCTACCCCAAGGAAACCATTGCCGAGATTCTGCAGTTGGCGGTGTGAAATAACAACAACCCTTACCCTTCCACAAAAAACACGGCATGCCGCTGGCGTTGATGCCCGGCAACGTGCTCCTGTTCCGGGAGAAAACAGACGTAGCCCGACGATTCGCCTTCGGCCAACCCCACGGCCTTGAGCAGCGTCCCGGAAAACCGGGCAAAGATTCCCCGCTTGAAAAATTCGTTTCTGGTCAGCCGGGTATAATGCGGCTGGTTCCCTTCGGGCAGATGGTGCCAGAGATAATCCCTGATCTCCTTGGACGGCTCCGCAACAAGGCAGGGCGGCAGTAGCCGCTGTCCGCTCACCAGCCAGTCAAACCGCACCAGCTCGCAAAACAGCTCCCGATCCGGCCGGGTCTGGGCCAACTCCACCAGCATTTTGGTCATCAGCTCCTGGGTTTTCGCCAAGGCGAAAAAATCCGCAGCCTGGCAGATGCTGAGCAGTTGCGCGAAAAACGCAAAGGGCTCTTCCCCTGTTTTCCTGATGTAATCTAGGGTGTTACGGAAAAACCGGTTGTTATAAAAAGCCTCCAGACACTCCCCCAGCCAGAACAAGCGGCGCAGGTCCGCATGGTCCAGCCAACGGGTGGCCAACACCGAATAGGGCGGAGCAGCCGAGCTGATGAGGCCGAACTCGTCTGCGACCCGACTGATCGCGGTGCCCGGCAAAACCTTGAGCAGCCCCATCTGGAGATGGTGGGGCGCCATGGCGAAGGCCTCGTTCAGCGAGGTACGAAAGGTCGCCTCGGTTTCACAAGGAAGCCCGAGGATCAGATCAAGATGTAGGTGGATGTTGCCCGCCGCCACCAACCGGCGGATATTCTCCCCGGCCTTGGCCAGATCCATCTTCCGGTTTACCGCCGCCAGGGTGGCCGAGTTGGTGGACTGTAACCCAATCTCAAACTGGAAGCGGCCTTGGGGAACCTGAGCCAGGAAGGCCAACATCTCTTCGCTGAACAGATCCGGGGCGATCTCAAAATGAAAGAGGGTCTCCCCCGGTTGAGCGAGGAGGTAGCGCCAGATAGCCAGAGAGCGCGCGGGCAGGGCATTGAAGGTCCGATCTACAAAGCGAATGATCTTGGGGCCATGGCTAATGATTTGGGCCAGCTCCCGCTCCACCTCGGCCAACTCCCGGTAACGCACCCCCTGCCCCACCGAGGAGAGACAGTAGCTGCACGAAAACGGGCAGCCCCGGGATGATTCGTAGTAGATATTGCGGTTTTCCAAATACGCCGCGAAATCGGATTCCCGGTACGGCATGGCAAAGGGTGGAGCAGGGGCAGCCAGATACTCGCCTTGCAGGGTTCCCGCAGCCAGATCGCGGAAGAAATCATCCCCCAACCCCTCCACCTCGCCCCGGACCACGGTGCAACCTGCGGGCAGACTTTCCGGGGCCATAAAGGTTGCCTCCGGCCCGCCTAGGATAATCGGCACCTGGGGTAAAGCCCGCCACAGATCGGCCACCAGCCGCATGGTGTACTCGGCGTTCCAGATGTACACGGAAAAGCAGATAGCCTGGGGCTGATCGCCGGTGATCCGCACCAGGGTCTGGTAATAGGGATCGTTGATGGTGAACTGGTGCAGCACCAGGCAGCTTTCCGGCATGGCCTGCTCCAGGGCATTGCGCACATGAAACAGGGCTGGGCAGGAATGGGAGTAACGGGCATTGAGGGTGATCAGGCTGATTTGCATTGTCTCACCTGCCGGGAGCGGTTAGAGTATGGTAACTGTCCAGCAGCACCACATCTGCTTTGTCATCGGCCTGCTCATGTGCAATAGCACACTTCGCAAGCCTCTTCCGCGTATCTGCGGCACTGCAGGACAGTTACCGGCATACTACCTTTTTTTTGCGTCTCCGTCATTTGCTCGATTTTAACCTTTAACCTTGAGCCTTTTACCTTCTAACGCCCTATGCTCCCCTACCCTGAGATCGACCCTGTCCTCCTCCACCTTGGCCCCCTCCAGGTCCGCTGGTACGGCCTCATGTATGTCCTGGGCTTTATCGCCTCCTATCAACTGGTCCGCCACCAAATCAAGCGATACAGCCTCACCGTGCTGGCCAAGCATTTTGAAAACCTCAACCTGGTGCTGATCCTCAGCCTGGTGCTGGGTGCCCGCTTGGGCTATGTCCTGTTCTACAACCCAAGCTACTATCTGGCAAACCCCCAGGATATCCTGGCCACCTGGCAGGGCGGTATGTCCTTCCACGGAGCGCTGGTCGGTATGCTGCTGGGCGGCCTGCTCTTTTGCCGAATCACCGGCCTGCCCTTCTGGCAAAACGCGGATGTCTATATCATCACCACCCCCATCGGCCTTGGGTTGGGCCGAATCGGCAACTTCATCAACGGCGAGCTCTATGGCCGGATGAGCGATGCCCCCTGGGCCATGATTTTCCCTATGGGCGGGCCGATCCCACGCCATCCGTCTCAGCTTTACGAAGCGTTTCTTGAAGGGATCGTGCTTTTCTCCCTGCTCTGGCTGTTGAGAAACCAATACTGGAAACACCGCTGGCCCACCGGCTCGCTCCTGGCCCTGTTTCTCCTGTTCTACGGGATCTTCCGCACCGTGGTCGAGTTCTTCCGCCAGCCCGACATCCAGCTCGGTTTTCTCTTCAATGTGCTGACCATGGGCCAGCTGTTGAGCGGCTTGATGATTGCCACCGCCCTGCTCATCCTGTTCTTCCGGCGAAAATGCGCTGGACCGGCCTGATCTCTTGACGCCTAATCCTCATATGTTTACAGTGCTCAGGAAACATAAAAACACCGGCTTGAGCGTGCCAGACAATAATACGCTTCCGCCGCTTGTTACAACCCCTCGGCCAAAAATGATGACCCACACCATAGACCACGGTGCCGCGTTTCAACGCACGCCAGACGCGAGGCCTGAAGCCGGGTTCTTTTCCCGATTTCAGCGCCTCTTTTTCTTCCTTCTTCTCCTGTGTATGACCATGACCTCCACCTATGTCGAAGCCGTTGAACTCGCCCCGCACCTGCATAAAAACAAACTCGCCAACGGCCTGACCGTTCTGGTCAAGGAGACCCCCGGCACCAAGGTGGCCACGGTCCAGATCTGGGTCAAGGCGGGGAGCATTTACGAAGAAAAGCATGAGGCGGGCATCACCCATCTCATCGAGCACATGATCTTCAAGGGCACCCCCACCCGGGCGCCTGGCGAGGTGGCCGGAGCCATCGAGGCGGTGGGCGGCCAGATCAACGCCTACACCTCCTACGAGTACACGGTCTACCATGCCACCCTTTCTTCCCGAAACTGGGGCGAGGCGTTGGAAGTGCTCACCGACGCGGTGCTGCACTCGAATTTCGACGCCGAAGAGCTGACGCGGGAAAAAAAGGTCGTGCTGGAAGAGATTCGCATGCGTAAAGACCGGGCCAATATCGCCCTGTTCCAGGAGCTGATGGCCAAGGCCTACACGGTGCATCCCTACCGGTTGCCCATCAGCGGCACAGCAGAGAGTGTCACCGCCATCAGCCGAGACGACATCCTCCGCTACATGAAAAATCATTATCACCCGGACAACTTCACCGTGGTGGTGGTGGGCGATGTCCGGGTGCAGCAGGTGTTGGACTCGGTGAACACCCTGATGGCGGGCTTGCCCAGAAGCGACGCCCAGCCGCCCACCATCCCCAGAGAACCAGCCCAGACGGCAACCCGCCTCTTCGCCCTGAGCGAGGATGTCAACCAGACCCAACTGGCCCTGGCCTTTCCCGGCTCCGCCTTCAAGGGGCAGGATGCGGCTATTTTGGATGTGATGACCACCATTCTCGCCAGCGGCGAGACCTCCCGCCTCTACACCAAGCTGCGCAACGACAAGGGGCTGGTCTACCGCATCGACGGCTCGGCCTTTACCCCCAAAGATCCGGGCCTGCTGGAGTTCACCGCCACCCTGGATGCGGACAAGGTCGCCCCGGCCCTGGAAGAAACCCTCACCGAGATCTTTCGGATGAAACACTCCAAGGTGAGCAACGAGGAGCTTGAGCGGGCCAAGAGCAATCTGGAGAGCGATTTCATCTTCAACCTGGAACGGGCCGAAGGCCAGGCCAGAGTTTTGGGCTCCTTCGAATTCTTGACCGGAGACCCGCGCGAGGACAAATATCTGGAGCGGGTCCGGGCGGTGAGCAAGGAGGATATCCAGCGGGTTGCCGCCTTCTATCTCAGAGGCGAGCATCTCACCGTGGGCACCATTGCCCCGGTCGGTACGCCAAAGTCCCTGACCCAGGCGCAACTGACCCAGATTATCGCCAAGGCCGAGGCCACAGCCAAACTGGGCCAGCCCGCCTCAAAGGTGAACGGCGCCTTTCTCACCGGAGTGCATAGCTTTGTCCTGAAAAACGGCATCCGGCTCCTGGTCCGGGAAAATCATGACGTGCCCACCGTCTCCATCCGGGCCGTCCTGCCCGGCGGGCTGCGCAGCGAAACCGAGACCACCAACGGCGCCTTCGCCTTTATCAGCGAACTCCTGCCCAAGGGCACCCAGCGGCAGAGCGCCGAAGAGTTGGCCAAGGTGGTGGCCAACATGGCCGGGTCGCTTGGCGGCTTCAACGGCAAGAACACCTTCGGGGTCAAGGCAGACTTTTTATCCCGCTACACCAGCGAGGGGTTGGGCCTGGTCCGGGATGTACTCCTCACCCCGGCCTTCGCTCCGACAGAGGCCGAGAAGATCCGGCCGGAACTGCTCTCCCAGCTCAAGAACCAGGAAGATTCCCTGCCCAGCCTGGCTTTCAAGGAATTCAACAAACGGCTGTTCATGGGCCATCCCTATGGCCTCAACACCCAGGGCAACGAGACCGTCATCGGCAACGTCACCGTGGCCGAACTGAAACGGCTGTACGAAGAGCACGCCCGGCCCGAGGCCCTGGTTATCGCGGTGGCAGGCGATGTTGATGCCGAAAAAGTCCGGGATACAGTGGAGCAGCTTTTCTCTGCCTGGAGCAGGCCTGCGGCGGAAAAAACGCCGGACGGGGAAAGCGCTCTGCCCCCGGATGTGCCCGCTGGCCCGGATGTGATCAGCATCCCTCGGGACAAGCAGCAGGTGCATATCATCATCGGCTTTGTCGGCACCACCCTGAGCAATGAAGACCGTTACGGCCTTGAGGTGCTGGACACCGCCCTTTCCGGCCAAAGCGGCCGGTTGTTCACCGAGCTGCGCGACAAGCAGAGCCTGGCCTACAGCCTCTCCTCCTTCTCCCTGCTCGGCCTAGACACCGGCTCCTTCGGCATTTACATCGGCACCAGCCCGGACAAGAAAGACGAGGCCATCAAGGCGGTCTGGCAGCAGCTCTACCGGGTGATGGAAGAGCCGCTCAGCGAGGAGGAGCTGGTCAAGGCCAAGAACGTCCTGATCAGCAACTACGAGCTGGGTCTGCAAACCCGTGGCAATCAGGCCCTGGAAATGGCCTTGAACGAAACCTACGGCCTAGGCCAGGATTTCGGCAACCGCTATGTCCACGCCATTGAGCAGGTCGATGCCCAAACCGTGTTGGCCATGGCCCGCAAATACATCCGTCCCTCCAACTATGTGCAGGTCACGGTGGGGGCAGACCCCCTCCAGGCAGAAGCCCAGGAGTCGGCGGCACCGCCTCAAGCCAAGCCCGAGGCCGCACCCGCCATTCCTTCAGAAAAGATCGGAGAATAAGATGCTCAAAACCATGATCGCCCCCTCCATCCTCTCCGCTGATTTCGCTCGGCTCGGGGAAGACATAACCGCCGTGGCCAAAGCTGGCGCGGACGTGATCCACATCGACGTGATGGACGGCCATTTCGTGCCCAACATCACCATCGGCCCCCTGGTGGTGAAGGCGGTGCGCAGGATCACCGACCTGCCCCTGGATGTCCATCTGATGATCGAAAACGCCGACCGCTATCTTGAGGATTTTGCCGAGGCCGGGGCGGACTGGATCACGGTGCATGTAGAAACCGGCTATCACCTGCACCGGACCATCCATCGCATCAAGGAATTGGGCAAGAAAGCAGGGGCGGTGCTCAACCCGGCCACCCCGCTTGCTAGTCTGGAGGAGATCCTGCCCGATCTGGACCTGG
>Ga0315272_10001705_pt1 | contig 10846 bp, 11 predicted proteins | sample C3_middle_MG_FD_203918 | JGI IMG/M metagenome (GOLD analysis project Ga0315272, IMG submission 203918) | Sediment microbial communities from Yellowstone Lake, YNP, Wyoming, USA - C3_middle | ecosystem: Environmental > Aquatic > Freshwater > Lake > Sediment | place: USA: Wyoming | collected...
GATTTTGATGACGTGCAGAAGGTGCATGCCAACTTTGATATCCCCGATGAATTGATGGAAAAAATTTCCTAAGATTATGATCCCAGGCAAAGCCAAGGCAGGGGCGGAAATAGTCCGCATCCTCGGGATTGATCCCGGCTCGCGGGCCACCGGCTACGGGGTGATCGACCGCCAGGGCCACGCTCTTACCTTTGTCACCTGCGGGGTGATCCGGACCTCGGAAAAAAAGCCGTTTCCCGAGCGGCTTGAAGAAATTTACGACGGCATCCGCGAGGTTATTGCCGCCCATAAGCCGCAGCTGGCTGGGATTGAGGATATCTTTACCGCCATCAATCCCCGTTCGGCCTTAAAGCTCGGCCATGCCCGTGGGGTGTTGATCCTGGCTGCCAGACAGCATGGCCTGCTCCTGGAGGAATACAGCCCCACCGTGGTGAAACAAGCGGTGGCCGGGTATGGTCAGGCCCCGAAAGAGCAGGTGCAGCAGATGGTTCGGGTTCTGCTCAAGCTTGTCGCCTCGCCCAGCCATGACGCAGCTGATGCCCTGGCCGTGGCCATTTGCCGGGCCAGCCATAGGTAAACGTCCACCAGCACCACATCTGCTTTGTCATCGGCCTGCTCATGTGCAATAGCACACTTCGCAGACCTCTTTCGCGCATCTGTGGCACTGGTGAACGCTTACCTGAAAAGATTTTTTGGGCGATTGACCAGATTTACTGATAGATTGCTCGCCAACAGGCTTTTTGCTTCTCTTCTTGCCAAAATTCTTCCATAATAGACCCCATAATGATTGCCTGCCTGCGAGGAATGCTGTTTCAGAAATTACCCGAGTCCATCATTGTGGATGTGGGCGGAGTGGGGTATGAGGTTTTTTTCCCCCAGGCTGGGCAGGTCCGATTGCCAGGGGTGGGGGAGGAGGTCTTTCTCCACATCCAGACGGTGGTGCGCGAGGACGCCTTCAACCTCTATGGTTTTCTTGAGACCTCGGAAAAGGAGATGTTCCAGTTGCTGAACACGGTTTCCGGGATAGGGCCGAAGCTGGCCATGCATATCCTTGCCGGGATCTCTCCGCTGGAGATGGCCCGAGCCATCCTGCACGACGATCTGGCCCGCCTTACTCGGCTGCCAGGGGTGGGTAAGAAAACCGCAGAGCGGCTCTGTCTTGAGCTGAAAGATAAGGTTCAGTTCGTGCCCGAGGCGCTGTCCGCCTCTTCGCCAGGTCTTATTGTGCCGGGCGAAGACGAACGGGTGCACGATGCGATCTCCGCTCTGCTTAATCTCGGTTATCCCGTGGTTCGGGCCAGAGAGGCTCTGGCTGCGGTCCGGCAGCAGGCAGGGGCTGAGGCTTTTGCTGCCATGCGGCTTGAAGAATTGCTCCGGCAAACCTTGAGGGCCTTGGTGTGAATCACGAAGAACGGTTGGTTTCCCCAGTGGCTGAAGAGGTCGAGCCGGTTGATCATGCGCTGCGGCCAAAATTGCTTGACCAGTACATCGGCCAGGAGCAGCTAAAGAGCAATCTCGGCATTGCCCTTAAGGCCGCGCAGGCTAGGGGCGAGGCCCTGGACCATGTCCTGTTGCATGGCTTCCCCGGTCTGGGCAAGACGACCCTTGCCTACGTCATCGCCAACGAGATGGGCGCCAACATCCGAGTCACCTCCGGGCCGGTGATCGAGCGGGCCGGTGATCTGGCCGCCATCCTCACTAGCCTCCAGGAAGGCGATGTGCTCTTCATCGACGAGATCCACCGCCTCAACCATGTGGTGGAGGAGATTCTCTATCCGGCCATGGAGGATTATCAGCTGGATCTGATCATCGGCCAGGGGCCGGGGGCGCGTAGCGTCAAGATGGATCTGCCGCGCTTCACCTTGGTGGGGGCGACAACCCGCACCGGCCTTTTGACCCCGCCGTTGCGGGACCGCTTCGGCATGGTACTGCGCCTTGATTTTTATACGCCCGACGAGCTGGTGACCATTGTCAAACGCTCGGCCCACCTCCTGGGCGTGCCCATGGACGAGGGCGGCGCATTGGAGATTGGCCGCCGTTCCCGTGGTACCCCAAGGATAGCCAACCGGCTGCTCAAGCGGTTGCGGGATTTTGCCGAGGTCAAGGCCCAGGGCAGCATCACGGCCCAGGTGGCGGACGAGGCCCTGAACATGTTGGGCGTGGACCAGGAAGGGTTGGACGAGATGGACCGGCGGATTCTTTTGACCATTATCGACAAGTTTCAGGGCGGCCCCATCGGCTTGGAAACTCTAGCCACCATGGCCTGCGAGGAGAAGACCACTCTGGAGGATGTCTACGAGCCCTTTCTTATCCAGATGGGGTTGCTGATGCGCACCCCCAGGGGCCGAATGGCAACCCAGGCGGCGTATGAGCATTTTGGCCGGGCCTTTACCCGAAGGCAGGATGCTGATCTCAGTAACGGCGAAGCTGCCACGCTGCCGTTTTAAGGGTGGTAGGATGATTGAGGACATAAGCGTATGATCGGAAAAAAACTAACAGTCCGTGACATCATCGACCTCAAGGCGACCGGCGAGAAAATCGTCGTGCTGACGGCCTATGACGCCAGCTTCGCCCGCTTTCTGGATCGAAACGGGGTCGAGATCGTCTTGGTCGGTGACTCCCTTGGCATGGTGGCCCTGGGCTATGAGTCCACGGTGCCGGTGACCATGGAGGAGATGCTGCACCACTCCCGGGCGGTAAAGCATGGGGTGGAGCGGGCGCTGCTGGTCGGTGACATGCCCTTTCTTTCGTACCAGGTTGATCCGCGGGAGGCTATCACCAACGGCGGCCGTTTTCTCAAAGAGGCGGGCTGCGATGCGGTGAAGCTTGAGGGCGGCCTTGAAATCTGCGCGACCGTGGCGGCTATGGTCCGGGCCGGGATTCCGGTGATGGGCCACATCGGCCTGACCCCGCAGACTGCCGGAGCCTTGGGCGGTTACAAGGTCCAGGGCCGCGATGCCCAATCGGCCCGACGACTGTTGGCTGAGGCCAAGGGGCTGGCCGAGGCCGGGGCCTTCGCCATTGTCCTGGAGTGCATTCCCGACAAGTTGGCTGCGGCCATCACCGCAAGCATCGCCATCCCCACCATCGGTATCGGGGCTGGGGCGCAGTGCGACGGCCAGGTGCTGGTGAGTCATGATCTTCTGGGGATGTTTGAAAAATTCGTGCCCAGTTTTGTGAAACGGTATGCGAATCTGGCTCCCCAGATCGCCGGGGCCATCACCGCTTTTCGGGATGAGGTCAAGACGGGCCTGTATCCGGATGCCGAGCATAGTTTTGTCATGCAGGGTGAGGTGGAGGATCTGCTCAAGCAGGACCAGGGCTGATCTTGTTTTGCCATCGATGTTTTTGTGCTGTTTAAGGGATATCATTTGACGGGGTGGGGTGCAGACATGACGGAAGGTTTAAATCGCAGACAGTCGGTTCGGGTCACGGACAGGATTATGCTGGCAATTCATCCGGTTTCTGCGGAGAAGATGCAGGCGATTGCCAAGGATTTTCAGCAGGGCATTTCTCCTTACAACCAGGAAGGGCTTGCCGATATCCAGATGTTCATCGGTGCCCAGAGCGCCCTGGCCAGCTTGCGGGAACGGGATGCGGATCTGGCTGATTTTTTGCAGCATCTGGACCACAAAATGAACATGATGCTGAAGCAGGTCAAGGGGGGAGAGAGCCCCCTTGATGTCCTGGTTATGCGCAAGGCCAACATCAGCGCCAATGGTATTGCCTTCTGTAGCGATGCTCCTGCCAGGCTGGATGAGATTGTCGAGATCCATCTTGTCCTGCTTCCGTCTTACACCTATGTGTATTTCTTCGGCAAGATTATCGCCTGCGATCCGACCCAGGAAGGGGAAGAGTCCGACTGCAACTTCCGGGTCGCCCTAGAGTTTACCTTCCTGCTTGATGAAGACCGGGAAAAGATTATCCAGCACACCTTCAAGCAGCAGAGCCTGGCGTTGCGCAACCGCAGGCTCAATCCTTGATGGCGTCGCAAAAAGTCCGATCTGCTGCGTTGCGGCGCACTTTTGCTCATTCGGCATACCATGCGTATGGCCTTATTCGCAAAAGCACACCGCGCCTTGCATATCGAACTTTTTGCTTAGTCATCCCCCAGCGTTGAGTGTTTCTAAGCCATGCGAGAGATTGACAGCAACGAGATCTGCAAGGCCGTTCGTGATCTGGCCATTGCCGCAGCCCATGATTTGGAGCCGGATATCCTGGATGCCCTCCTTGCCGCGCGGGACCGGGAAACCGGCGAACTTGCCGGAAACATTCTGGACCTTCTCCTCACCAACGCCGATATCGCCAGCCGGGAGCGGATCCCGGTGTGCCAGGATACCGGTACCGGCATTCTCTTTCTTGAGCTCGGCCAGGAGATCCACATTCGTGGCGATCTGAACGAGGCGTTGCAGGAGGGGGTGCGGCTTGGCTACGAGGAAGGCTATTTGCGTAAATCGGTCTGCGATCCCCTGACCCGCAAGAATACCGGGACCAACACCCCGGCTGTGGTGCATCTGGAGATGGTTCCTGGCGACCGTCTCACCATCCGCTTTCTCCCCAAGGGCTGCGGCAGCGAGAACATGAGTAGTTTGGTCATGCTGCCGCCTTCAGCCGGAACCGAAGGGGTGGTGCGGCATGTGATCGACCGGGTGCTGGCCGCAGGCTCGAATCCCTGTCCGCCGATGATTGTCGGGGTTGGGCTGGGAGGCTCTTTTGAAAAAGCGGCCCTGCTGGCCAAAAAATCCCTGTTGCGGCCGGTTGGCGAGAAAAGTGTCCGAGCGGATGTGGCTGCGTTGGAAGAGAGGCTGCTGCGGGAGATCAATGCCCAGGGCCAGGGGGTGCACGGCTTTGGCGGGATCACCACGGCTCTGGCCGTGCATATGGAGACCTTCCCCTGCCATATCGCCAGCCTGCCGGTGGCCATCAATATCCAGTGCCATGCCCATCGGCATAAAGAAATCGTTTTGTAAAAACTGAACGCTGATGAAGGACTGTATCAATTATGTCGTTGCTGCACAGTGAACCTGCTTTTTTTGACAACCTGCCTGAGGTGCGGTTGCCTTTTTCCCTGGAGGCCTTGGCTTCGCTTAAGGCTGGGCAACTGGTAAGCCTGAGCGGGACGCTGTACACCGGCCGGGATCAGACCCATCGTCGACTCTGCGCCCTGTTGGATGAGGGGAAGGATCTGCCGGTTGATCTGGCGGGGCAGCTGCTCTACTATGTCGGGCCGAGTCCGGCCCGACCCGGTCGGGTAATTGGCGCGGCAGGTCCCACCACCAGCTATCGGATGGATAGCTACACCCCGCGTCTGCTTGCCTTGGGGTTAGCTGCGACCATGGGTAAGGGGGCGCGTTCCCCCGAGGTGCGTCAAGCAATGTTGGCGCATGGCGCGGTGTATCTTGCTGCCATTGGCGGCGCCGGGGCGTTCTTGTCCAGATGTATTAATAAATCCGAACTGGTTGCTTTTGCCGATGCCGGGCCGGAGGCCCTGTTCCGGTTCGAGGTGGAAAATTTCCCGGCCGTGGTGATCAACGATCTGGCCGGTCGTGATTACTACGAGCTGGTTGCCGCAGCACAAAAAAAAGGAGAGGGCTAAGCCTCTCCTTTTGTATCGATTAGTGGTCAGCCCTCAAGGCTGAGTCTCTGTTCTGTGTCGTTACTTCTTCCCACCGAAAACGTTCAATCCTTTGAGCAGCGTGAGCGCGGTGTTCAACTGTTGATCCTTGCTCATGTCTTCAGACTCAGACTTTTCTTTGCTCGTCGGGGCCTTTACCTTTGCTTTGGACTTTTCCTCGGGTTTTGGCTTTTCCTCTTTTTGCGTCACGTCTTCTTTCAGGCCGTTGCCGATGTGGTGCTTCAGATCTTTTTCCCGCAAGTATTTCGGTTTTTTGTCCTGATCATCCTCTTTCTCGTCGGCTTCGACTGGCATGCTCGTGGAAGAAGCAACGAGGACGTCCGGGGTAATGCCCGTTGCCTGGATCGAACGACCGCTGGGGGTGTAATATCTGGCCGTGGTCAGCCTGAGGCCCGCGCCGCTGTCCATGGGGATGATGGTCTGCACCGAGCCCTTGCCAAAGGTCTGGGCGCCGATGATCACCGCTTTTTTGTGATCCTGTAGGGCGCCTGCCACGATCTCCGAGGCGCTGGCACTGCCTTCGTTTACCAGCACCACTAGGGGAAAGGTGCGTTTGGGGTTGTTGTCGCGGGCGTAGAACACGGAGTTTTGCTCTTTGATCCGGCCCTTGGTGCTGACAATCACGCCCTCGTCGATGAAGATGTTGGCAATTTTTACGGATTGGTCGAGAAGACCGCCCGGGTTGTTACGAAGATCAACGATGAGCCCTTTTACCTTTCCTTGCTTTTCCAGATCGGCGAGCGCTTTTTTGAAATCAACCGTGGTCTGTGCCTGGAAGTTGATGATGCGGATGTAGGGATATCCCGGCTCCAGCAGTTTTGATTTGACGCTGTGGATCGGGATAATATCGCGGATCATGGTGATCTCTTTGATGTCTGCCCAGCCCTTGCGATGGATGGAGATGGTCACTTCCGAGCCTTTCGGACCACGGAGCCGTTTCACCGCCTCCATGAGGCTCATGTCCTGGGTCATCTCGTCGCCGATCTTGACGATTTTATCGCCCGCCTTGAGCCCTTTGGCAAAGGCCGGGGTCCCTTCGATGGGGGAAACAACCGTGAGGATGTTGTCCTTCATGGTTATTTCAATACCGATGCCGGTGAAGCTCCCCTGGGTTTCTACCTGCAATTCCTTGAAATCATCCGGTTTCATGTAGGAAGAGTGGGGGTCCAGGGTGTTGAGCATGCCCCGGATTGCCCCTTCGATGGCCTTCTGGCTGTCCACCTCTTCAACGTAATTTTCCTGGACCAGGTTGAGCACGTTGGAAAAGGTCTCAAGGCTTTCGTAGGTGTCTTGGGTGGTCGCGGTGACTAAGGAATAATTCCAGGCCAGCAAGGAGCCGGCGGCGACGCAGAGGGTGACAGCGATAATTTTTATAACCGACCGTTTGGTGGGGATTTTCATGACTGGTCCTTAACCGGAAAATGCCAAAAAAGGCTTGTTTGTTGTCTGTAGTGGAAGCAATGCCTTTATCCTAGCATGTTTCGTGCCGGGAAACAACGATTTATCGTGGGCTGGCAAGGCCCACGATCAGTGCGGCGCTTTTGGGGTTGCCTTGATGGTGAGTTTGGCGTTGTTCACCCATTGCAGAGGATTTTCCGGCGTTGTGCCATGGCGGATTTCGAAATGGAGGCCCTCTCCCAGCAACCCTTCCTGGTCGCTCATGATGCCGACTACTTCGCCCTTGGCAACCGTGTCGCCTTCTTCCTTGTAAAATTTTGCGGCCCGGGAAACAAGACTGAGATACTGCTGGCCATGGTCAATGATGAGCAGGTTGCCATAGCCGCGCAGGAATTTGGCGTAGATGATCTTGCCTTCGTAAATGGCGGTGATTTCCGTGCCCGGCGCGGTCTTGATGTCAATGCCGTTGGCAAAGGTGGCAATGCCGAATTTTTCCTGGACGCTCTTGCCAAACAGGGTTGTAACTGTGCCCGGTGCCGGCGGAGCGAGGCGGCCTTTCTGGGCGGCAAAGCCGAGATTGTCCGGGCGGGATTTCTGGGCGGTGGCCGGGCGGGCCTCCTTGGGGCGGACTTCTTTTTGCCGGGCTTTGGCTGCTTCGGTCTTGAGCTGCTCAAGGGTGTTGGTCAGTCTGTCCGCCGCGCCTTCGAGTTCGTCCAACGCCATTTGGTAGAGTTTTTTCTCGGTTTTCACCTTTTGCAGCAGGCGCATTCTCTCCTCGCGGGTGGAGGCCAACTGCTCTTCCTGCCCCTTGACCTTGGTGATGGTTTCCACCAGGACCTGCTTTTCCTGGTGGAGGCTGATCTGTGTTTTCTCAAGTGTCGCTACTTTTTCCCGGTATTCCCGGATAACGTCCTGGTCCCGCTTGAGCAGGGCGTCGAAATACTCGCGAAAGGCAAGAAGATCCGGCAGTTCACTGGTGGAAAAGATCACATTCATCACGCCGATATCTCCCATCCGGTAAAAGGAATTGAGCCGTTTTTTGATATGGCGCTTTGCCTGTTCCTTGGCCTCTTTTGCCTGGGCGGCCTCATCCTGTTTAGCCGCCATGAGCTGTTCGTGTTTGCTCAGGTCTTTCTTGAGACGGGTGAGCTTGTCGCCTTCATTCTGGATATTTCCGTTCAGGCGGTCAAGCTCGGTGAGTAGAGAGCTTTCCTGTTTTTTGGTGGTTTGTACCCTGGATTTCTGATCTTCGATGCCTTTCTTCAGGCGCTGGATCTTTTTTTGCTCCTCGATAATCTTGGCGTCCACGGGAGTGGTTTCCACGGCCAGACACAGGCGTTGGCCGAGACAGATGGCCAGGGCCAGAGTCAAGACGCAGACAGGAAGGTATGGACGGCGAAAAAAGGAAATCATGCGTCAGATGCGGATGAATCTGCGGATTGAGAAAAGGCTGCCGACCGTGCATAGAACGATGCTGGCTAGCAGGATTGTGCCCGTGAGTTCCGGGGGGAAGAAGGCGAAATCAAAGAGCTTTAAGAAGCCTGGGCCGCTGAAACGGCTGGCAATCCATTGATAGAGGAAGTACAGCGCGGTAAGCCCCAGGCCTGAGCCGAGAAGCCCCTGCAGCATGCCTTCGAGCAGAAGCGGCAGGCGGATATAGGCGCTGGTGGCGCCAAGCAGCCTGAGAATCTCAAGCTCGCCCTGTCTGGAAAGCACGGTGAGGCGGAGGGTGTATGAAACGATAAAAGTCATGCTGATGATGAGCAGGCTCCCGCTTAACAGAACCACGATCCGGAGAAGATTGGTGAAATAGCCGAAGCGCCGGAGCCAGTCGCTGCCGGATTGGACCTTGGCCGCGTGGGGAAGGGTCAGGAGGAAATCGGAAAATTGGCTGATCCTGGTGAGGTCGTTAAGGTTTTTTAAGGGATACACCTCGATGGAGGGCGGGAGAAAGTCGGGGCCCAGGTCGTTTAATATATCTTTTTCCTTACCCAGCTGGGTGCTGAGCCGGGCAAAGGCCTCGGTTCGGGAGACAAAAACGATTTTTTCCACCGGCCCAAAATCGCGGATCTTTTTTTCGAGCCCTGGGCGCATTTGCTCAGTAACTTCCTGGTCCAAATAGACAATGAGGCGGACATCATCGCCAAGCCGGGCGCTGGCCCTGAGCATGTTGGTGTAGATGAGAAAGAAAAAGGCAAAGATAAGCACCGAGAGGGTCACGGTCAGCAGGGTCATGACCTGTGTTCCCCAGGTTTGCCTGAGATTTTTTCCGGTTTGGCGTAAGATATAGGCCAGAAACTGCATCGTCTGGTGCTCCTTAGGAAAGGAAAGCGGTTTCGCCCGTATAAGTTCGGGGTCTAGCGGCGGCTACGCTTCAAATAGTTCGATCTGTCGTGGTGAGCGGTTGGGGTGGGCGGAAAGTTGCCCGTTATTCAGGGTCATGACCCGGTGCTCTGTTTCCGCGTAAATTGACGGATCATGGGTGGCGACCACGATGGTCGAACCATTTTTTTCGTTGAGGTGCCGGAAGAGATTGATAACCAGTTCGGTCGCTGCCGGGTCAAGGTTGCCGGTTGGCTCATCGGCCAGCAGTAGGCTTGGTCCATTGGCGGCGGCCCGCGCCAGGGCCACCCGTTGCTGTTCTCCTCGGGAGAGTTCGCCAGCTCGCTTATCCCGTTTGTCGGAGAGGTTGAGCAGGGCCAGCAGTTCCTCGACCCTCGCCCGAATGACCTTGGTGCTTGCGTAAGTCACCTCCATGGCCATGGCAATGTTCTGGAGCACGGTTTGTTTGTCCAACAGCCTGAAATCCTGATAGGCAACGCCGATTTTTTGACGCATGCGCTGGACGCCAGCCGTGCTGATCTGGGAAAGATCGCGGCCAGCCACCTCGATAAGGCCGCGGGTGGGCGTTTCAAGGCGGCAGATCAATTTGATCAGGGTTGTTTTGCCCGCCCCGCTCATGCCGGTGAGAAAAAGAATCTCCCCCTTGTAAATCCGCAGGGAAACGTCTTCTACGGCAACAACATCGGGCGGATAGATCTTGGTGACGTTTACCAGCTCAACCAGGGGTTTGTCCGTGCTTGCATCTCTCGGCATGTGAAAACCTTTTTCAGTCGGACGGGGGCAATGCCCTCCGGATGGCAGCCAAGCCACACTAATACATAACATTTTAATAATTATTGATAAAATATAGCATGTGAAAAAAAATTGACACTTTTTTTGTGAATAATGTATACAAAAGAACATAAGCTCTGAAATTTATTAAAAGAAAACAGGTAACTATCCAGCAGCACCGCATCTGCTTTGTCATCGACCTGCTCATGTGCAATAGCACACTTCGCGGGTCTCTTTCGCGCATTTGTGGCACTGCTGAACAGTTACGTTCCGTGGTTTTCGTTCAATCCCGGCATTAAGCTGGATAGTTACAAGAAAACAAAAAATTCACGGGTGGTATGACGCACAATCCCCTGCTCCTTCTGCTTCTTGATTCTTCCGGTCGTTCTTCCGAGCTTGTCAAAGCTCTTCAGAAGAAAGACCTGGCCCTGGCTGTGGTCCGTTCCGAGGCGGAAGCCCGGCGCTGGCTTGACGAAAACCAGTGTCAGGCGATCCTTCTTGCGGTGTCCTCGCTCCAGCCCCATGGTTCTTTTCTCAGTGATCTCCAAGATGTTGCTTCTTCGGTGGCGGTGATCGTGGCGGCAAGCGACCCGTCGGTCAAGGATGCGGTTGTCGCCTTGCAGGCCGGGGTGATCGATTACCTTGAGGCACCGGTGAGCGAAAGCCGTCTTGATGCCGCTTTGGACAAGGCCGGGGTGA
>Ga0315272_10001706_pt1 | contig 10846 bp, 9 predicted proteins | sample C3_middle_MG_FD_203918 | JGI IMG/M metagenome (GOLD analysis project Ga0315272, IMG submission 203918) | Sediment microbial communities from Yellowstone Lake, YNP, Wyoming, USA - C3_middle | ecosystem: Environmental > Aquatic > Freshwater > Lake > Sediment | place: USA: Wyoming | collected...
TGTGAATCAGTTTCCTCAATTCGATTTGTCTGGCAAGGTCGCTCTGGTGACGGCATCCGCGCGCGGCCTTGGACGCGCCATCTCACTCGCCTTGGCGCACGCGGGCGCGGACGTCGCGCTGGGATTACGGGACCGCAACGCGCACGGCGGTCTCCCGGATGAGATCGAAGCTCTGGGCCGCCGCGTCCTGCCGCTGCAGATGGATATGACGAGCCTGGGCCAGATCTTTCGCGCCGTCGACGACACAGTCTCTCATTTTGGCCGGCTCGATATTCTCGTCAATAACGCGGGCATTGCGCCGGGCAACCTCGCGGAGAATGTGCGCGAAGAAGATTACGACCTTACGATGGCAGTGAATCTGAAGGGGACGTTCTTCGCCAGCCAGGCCGCGGGGCGCGTCATGATCCGGCAGAAGAGCGGACGGATCATCAATGTCAGCTCACAGGCCGGCTTCGTGGCCCTGCCGACTGAATCCATATACTGCGCGACCAAGGCAGCCATGGTGCACCTCACCAAGTGCCTGGCTGTCGAATGGGGCAAGTACGGAATCAACGTCAACGCCGTGGCGCCGACCTTCATTGAAACGCCCGGCACCGACGAGTGCCTCGCGGATCCCGAGTTTCGCGCCGACGTCGTGGAGCGGATCGCGGCTTTGCACCGCATAGGGCAGCCCATGGACGTCGCGGGCTCGGTCGTGTTCCTCGCTTCTCCGGCGGCCTCTTTGATTACGGGTCACACTATGGTTATAGACGGCGGGTGGACGGCGCGCTGACGGCGAGTGCCGGTTGCCGCGCGATTCGCGTATGGCCCACAATGCCGTATAAGGCGTTCCGGGGAAATTGAATCCGGGGACGGTATACTCAAATCCCAAGCCCCACGTCATTCAGGTCTCGCCGTACGCGCCGGTGACGCCGATCTCCACGAAATCTTCTCTTTCGTTTGAGCCACTTACACCTGCTCGCCCCCGCCCGCGCTTGCCCTCCGCGTTTAACTGCTCTCGGGTTGATCTTCTCTGCTGGCCAGCAACGTTTGACCCACGCTCAGGTGGCTGAACTGCCCCAAGTAGCGGCCTTCCGGCTTTCTAGACCCGCCTCGATTCGTCGAGCGGGTTTGGCCCCCCAGGATGGGACCCCGGATGAGCTTAACAGTCCGTTCTGCTCGATCCTTTTACGAGTGGAGCCAGCGCACCGGTCCAGACGACTCATGCGAAACAAATTTGCCGGTCTTCCAACGCCCCTCAGAAAGCGGGCAAATGCCGGCAGGCGGCCGGGTCCACATGGGGCCAGGCAACTCGGTCTTACTAAAAAGCAGGGCGAAGCAAGCGGCTCGGGAGAGGTCAGCGAAGCGGAACCCTGCCCTGAGATCTTTCAAATCCAATCCGAATCAAAACTCACGAGCGGTCGTAGTGTCTTCGCCCATTGTGGGGCGGCTCTCCAGAGCCGCGTGGGGCCTCCAGGCCCCGCCCGCATACTGGGCGCGGAGAGTACTGGGCCTCTCCCAACCCGCGCACCAAAGCTCTCCTCGACAGCTTGCCGTCAGGCCACCACGCGCAATCCGAGATGCCTGGCGAACGGATCGAAGTCCCTGTCGCTGTGCAGCAGGTCATAGCCGCTCTCGATGCATCGGGTAGCAATCAACGTGTCGATGGTCTTGCGAACGGTAACGCCAAGGCTTCGAAGCGTTCGGAAGTTCTTCGCGGCTTGAATGGCGATTTCCTGCCCGCCCAACTCCACGACCGTGAGCGAAGTCAGCATCTTCCTGGCGTGGTTGAAGTCTCGTTCGTCAGCAAAGCCCTGCAGGACTTCCGTCAGAATCAGATCGCCGATGGCCAACGGTTCGCCGCTGAGGAGAGTATCGAGTTTCTCGGTCTGAGCTGTGACCGTTCCCTTGAAATAATCGATCCACACGCTGGAATCGACGAGAATCAACGGTCGCTCCGCATCGCGTTCAGATCGCCCTGCCAGTCCAGCTTGCCGCGGAATTTGCGGATTTCTGCCTGTTTCCGCAGTCGCAACAAGGTCCGCAGGGCATGGTCAACCGCCTCGCGCTTGGTCTTCAGACCAGTCACACGAAGCGTGTCGCGCATCAGCTTATCGTCGATAACGATGTTCGTACGCATCGATGTGTATCTCCGTCTATAATTGTACACACTTGAGGCTCGAGCCGCCAGCGTGCTCCGCCTGCCGGCAAGCCCTGAAACGGCTCTCTACGCCAACGAGATCAGCAGCGGCTCGCCGTGAGTCATCTCCTGGTACATGACGCTGGGCGCGTTGATCGAGAGCGCCGCCCGGAACTGTTTGGGGTCGCTGCAATTGTCGGGGAAGAGATCGTAGTGGCACGGGATCGCCACCTTTGGCTTGACCTCGGCGGCGAGCTTCGCCGCTTCCCAGTGCGAGAGGTTGTTGTAGCCGCCGTTGATGCAAGTGATCATCACGTCCGGTTGGTGCTTGCCCGCCGACGCCAGCAGTTCGTGATAATCGGTGTCGCCCGTCACATAGATCTTCGGACCCGTGCCGAATTGGAAGACAAAGCCCATATGGTTCAGGTCCGAATCGTCGGTCGGCAAAGCGAAGGTGCCCGCGACGCGCAAATCGGCGAACTCGCCCTGGAAGTCGGGGTACGTCGTCGTGATGCGCCCTTCCTCCACTTGCTGCCGCCGGTAAACGGCGCAGCTCGGCGCAGGTCCTAAAAAGCGGAAGGTGTCCTTATTGCGCAGGCGTCCGATCGTCTCGGGGTCGGTATGGTCCTGGTGGTTATGCGTGCAGGCGAAGATGTCGACTTCCAGATCTTCAGGCTCGATCAGCACAGGGACCTGACGATGCAGATTCACCTCCGGGTACGCCGCCGCGCAACTGTCGGTGAGGTACAGATCGACGCCGGCCACTGTCCCCTCGGACGATTTCAGGATGTAGCCGTTCTGCCCCAGCCACCACAACGCCACCGAGCCCTTGGGCGTCTGGTATTCCCGGATCTGCTGCATCAGTTTCATCTCTGGTCTCTCCCTTTGTTCCGCCGCGCGAACGTTATTTTTCCACCCGGAACACTGCCGCCTGCTCGCCCGTCTTCTTAGCGAGTTTATCGCGCACCTGCACCTTCACCGTATACTCTCCGGGCGACAGATCGGCGCCGAGATTCAGATTGAAACCGCCCATCAACCAGAGCTTCGGATAGAAGGGAGCGTCGTGCTCCTCGGCCGCTACCGGCTGCTCGAAAAGCAGCTCGCCGGTCGGACGGTATACCGCCAGACCGTATTCCACATCAAAGGCGTTCTTCTCGCCGATCTGGTAGCCGGCAATCTCGAAGCGCGCCCAAACCGCGGCGCCGGGGCGATAGACCGCCGGATCGGCGGGTTCCGGATCGTCCTCTCCGCGATAGAAGCGCAGGCCGCGAATCAGGACTCCAGCCCGCGGTTTTTTGGCCCGCCCCCGCACGCGAAACGGGACCGTCTCCTCGACCGTTGCTTGCGCCACTTCATCGCTGACGCGCAGGTGGATGGCATAGTCTCCCGCGTACAACTGCGGCGGCAGCGGAACGGCCTGCTCCACTCGGGGCAGCCAGTCCTTGTCGTGCGACGTGACCTCTTCCTTCAGCGCGCCTTGCTCGATGGGAGCAAGAAGAAGGCCGTCCGGATCGGTCAGATACATCTGCCAGCGCAGATCGACCGCATCGTCCTTCACGCTGTACCCGGCGATCCGGTAACCGAGGTACAACACCTCGCCCGCCACGTAACGATAGTTCGCTGAGATCGCGGGGGCATCTTCCCGCTGCTCGTGCAAGACGGTCTGAACGATGGCAAGCTTCGGAGCTGCTATGGCTGCCGTGGCCGTCAAGGCGGTCAGGCAGGCGCAACACCATCGGAGGGCAGCGCGCACTCTCCGTTCCTTTCCCCAGCCTACTTTTTCGCGGGCGCAACCGGCTCGGGAAGTTGCGATGCACCCTCGGCGCCTGAGAACCCGGCGGCGCCGGAAACCCGGGGCACCTCAGAGTTGAATTGCAGCGGGAGATCGATCAACGCTGTCTGCTCGTCCGCGGGATCGCCGCCGCTCGAGACTCTTAGTTTGTAGGCGCCTTGCGGAACGTCAAACAGCAGCCGTCCGAAACGGCTCTCCCGGGGCTGCAGCATGCGCAGGTAGCCCATCCAATCCGGGACTCCGCTTCCTTCAGCGATCTCCGGATGAACTCCGCCTTTGGCGTCCACCAGTTGCAGTAGCGGCGCAGCCTTCTCTTCAGAAGATGCATTCGTCACAGTCACGTGTACCAGCAGGAACCGGTTCTTCGGAACACGCTGACCCTGCGGCGCGTCGATCACGTCCAGCCATTCCGTCTCGAGGGCGGTGTAGGTCAACGGTCCCACGGCTAACGGTGTGCCCATCGCCACTTCCCGCTCAGTAGCCGCGGTCCTCCTGCACCCTGAGAGCGCGAGCATGCAAGCCGCGATCATCAGCGTGAGGTTTATGAACGTTAACGCTTTGTGCCGCATCATAAATAGCCAATGCCCAAGAGCTAACTATAGACCTTATCGAAAGACGCCGCCGTCCGCAATTGATCCTCTTGCCGCTCGACTTCTGGCCGTGGCTCGTCGAGCAGGATCCTGGCAAGCATCCTCTCAGAGGCGGGAATCGATCCAGCATGCCGGGCGCTGACGGCGCTCCGCGTCACGCATGGATCGGGCGGAAAGTGCGGCAAAACCCCGCCTCGCGTTGCGCCTGCCACCCAAGCTGAGCGTCGAGGGGCGGAAGCCGGGATCGAAGGTTTCCGGCTCGATTCTTTGATCGAGGATCTTTGTCTAAGGATCTGGGTTTGAGGATCCGGTCTGACAACAACTTCCAGCTTTTCGCCGAATCCAGGAGCGCGGAAAGACAATATTCCTTTCTCCGCCCGGCTCCCGCTTCGGACACAATAGAGTCATCCGCCCGTATCCCTTGCGCAACGATTGCCGGGCGAAAGGCGGCCTCCGTTTCATGGATAACTTAACGCACACTCTGGTCGGGCTGATGGTCGCCCGGGCGGGATTGAACCGGCTGGGACCGCGGTCGACCGCACTACTCATCGTGGGCGCCAATCTGCCTGATGGGGATTTGGTCACCGCACTTGGTGGCGGGCTCGCCTACCTCCAATGTCATCGCGGCTGGACCCACGCCCTGGCGATCTCGCCGCTTCTGGCCCTGCTGCCCCTGCCCTTCTGGTGGCTCTTTGCCCGCAAGGAGCGCCCTGGCGCGAAGGCCTTTGCTTTTGCCTTCCTGGCTGTCTTCGCCGGCATCTTGAGCCATATCTTCCTGGACTGCTGGAACACTTACGGCGTCCGCGTAATGTTGCCGGTCTCCAGTGACTGGTACCGGCTGGATTGGGTCTATATCGTCGACCTTTGGATCTGGGCCATCCTGCTGACCGGAGTATTCGCCCCGTTGCTGGCAAAACTGGTGAACAGCGAAATTGGAGCCGTGCGGCGGAAGCCGGGACGGGGCGGGGCGTGGTTGGTCCTCGCCATTCTTTGCGCCTTTCTGACGCTGCGCGCCACGCTGCACGCTCAGGCCGTAGGGGTTCTCGAATCGAGGACGTACGACAGCCGCCCACCCCTTCGCGTCGCGGCGCTACCGGGTCCGTTTATGCCCTGGCGGTGGACGGGACTCGTGGAAACGGACCGCGCCTGGAGCGTCGTTCCTGTCGATCTCATGCACGATTTCGACCCCGACGCGGGGCGAACGCTGCTCAAGCCCGAAGCGCCTCTCCCCCAGGAGCCCGCCATTCGGGCCTCCAGAACCGGGAGCATCTTCCTCGCCTTCACGCGCTATCCGTACTGGCGCGCAATGCCTTCCCCGCGCATCGAAGGCGGTACGCTGGTCAAAGTCTGCGATCTGCGATTCGGTCTGCCCGAGGAGGCGCGATTCACCGCCTCTTTTGAGTTTGACGCCTCAGGCCGTCTGGTCAGCGAGAGCTTCGGATTCGGTCCGGTTGGCGGCCGCTGATCCCGTCCGAAGATGCCTTCGCGGATGCCCGTGGATTGGGCCGTGGCGTCATGAATCGGCGGTGCTCGGAAGCCTCGCGCGGCGCTGGAGAACCGCCTCACATAGCGCGCTCAGCGTGCCTTCGACGGCCAGCCGATTTCGACGCCGCCGATGGCCGTGCGTCCCGGCATCACCACGCCGGCCACTTCCTGGTAATCCGCGTTCGTCAGGTTGGTGAGTTGAAGGAAGGGTCGCAGGTGGCCCGCCGAGCGCGCGGCGTATACGTCCCACACGGCATACTGCGTCTGGCCCAGGCGTTGCATCACGCCGATCCGGGTACGGGCCGAGATGCGGCCGGGCAACATGCCGGTCCACCCCGCCGTGGCGTTGTGAACGGGGTAGTTGAACGCGTATCTCGACTGCAGATCGTTGGCCGGCTGCGCAGAGCCGCGCAGCGCAGAATAGCTCAGGTCGAGCACGGAGCCGTGCAGCCGGTAGCCCGCCGACGCCTCGACGCCGGTGAAGTTCAGCCGGTCCACATTCAGCGCCTGCCAGGGGCTCGCCGGCGATGAACGCGCATAGTCGATCACGTCCCGGTCGCGCCGGTTGAAGACGGTCGCCTGCAGTTTGATGCGGTCGGTGAGCCGGTAATCCGCCCCGCCCTCGTAGCTCCAGGCGCTTTCGGGCCGCAGGTTCGGATTTCCCAGATTCCCCGGGTCGTGATAGTACAGGTCCGTGTAGCTGGGCAGCCGGAACGCCCGGCTCACGCCGCCGCGGAACTTCAACTTCGAACTGGCCCAGTAGCCGATCGCCACCGACGGCGAGACCTCGCCTGGCACACCGTGGTAGACCTCATCCCGCACGCCCGCCGAGAAAGAGAAGCGTTTCAGTACGCGCACGTCGAGCGATACGTAAGCGGCGCCGCGCGCCCGGTCGTGATAGCCCAGATTCGAAGAGTCGATGGTATCGCCGTAACCCTCCGTGCCGTAGAACAACGTGGCCGATCCGCCCAGCGGCTCGCGCCGGCGCAGGCTCGCCTGCCAGCTCTCCGAGACGTGGTTGTTCTCGTAAATCGACGGATCGTCGCGAAAAAGCACGAACAGATCGCTGTTGCGGCGATACCCAAAGTCCGCTTCGGTGCGGTCGCCGAGGTTCTGCCGGATGTCGGCGTTCCAGGTCTTGGTGCGCTCCCAGGACGGGTAGTTTCCGTAAAACTGATCGGCTCCAAAGGCCCGGTCGGCAAAACCCAGGTCCACGGCTGTCGCTCCTGGCTTCCATTTGTACAGCGTGGTCGAACCGACGCCGAGATCGCGGTAATCGCGGTCGAAACGAAAGCCGGAGGAGAAATCGCGCGAAAGCGTGAGCTGCTCGCTGAGCGGACCCAGGACGCCCGCCAGCGAGGCCGCTTCCTCGTTGATGCCCGCGCTGCCTATGGCCGAGCGGAAACGGATTTCGCTCCGCTCGGGAGGCGCCGTGACGATGTTCACCACGCCGCCCAACGCGTCGGAGCCGTACAGCGACGAGCCCGCGCCGCGCAGGATCTCGACCGACTGCACCTCATCGAGCGGCGTCGTCAGGTTCAGATTATGATGCGGCGTTTGCGCGTCGTTCATGCGCATCCCGTTGACCAGGATCAGCGTCTGGCCGTTGGTCGAACCACGAATCGACAGGTCTGCTTGCGTGCCATCGGGCGAACGCTGCCGCAGGTCGAGCGACGGGTCGAGTTTGAGCGCGTCGACAACGTTCTGGAACAGCAGCGATTGTGAACGGATGGGGACCTGGCTGACGGCGCGGTCGGCCTCATCGAGCGGGATGGGCTCGTACGTGCCTGTGACGATGATTGCGTCCTTGCGCTCCGGGGCTTTCGCGTCCGGTTGATCGGTGGGCGCAGTCTGGGCGCACAGCGAGCCCGCGAGCAGCAGGTAGTAAAAAGATTTCATTCGACGGGCAGGGCGGAGAGGAAAATCTTTTCGGGCCTTCGCGCCTCAAGCTTCATTCTCTCAGACAAGTTCCCGTTCCCGCGAAGTGTTGCGAGGTAAGGGTTGCGGATCGCTTCGAAGATGAGCGGCGCGGGCTTCGGCGATTGCTGCGTGGCATCCTTCGCCATACTCATCAGGTTGAAGACGGCGCCCCCGGTCTGGCGCGCCAGGCTCTCGAACATGCCGTGCAAATGGCCGGCTACAAAGATCGGGAAGATCGAGACGCCGTTCTTGCGGGCCATCGTCACCACATCCCGCTCCGACGTGGAACCCTTGCTTGCATAGCCAGCCGTCAGCAGCAGGATCACGCGGCGGTATGTGGCGTGTTCAAACCCATCCCCGATGGCCGCCGCCAGAGCGTCCAGCACCTTGGGCTGGTTGCCGTAGCGCACCTTGGAAACGGACTCCTTCAGGATTGTCCGCGACGAAGTGAAATCCTGGATCAATTGGGCGGAGTCGGCGTAGCTCACCACGGCCATCGCTTCCGGCTCGGCGATCTGGTCGATCAGATCGTAGACCAACGGCTGCACCAGCGAGCCGGCCAGGCCGGCGTCGAGCAGAAGAAGGATGTCCACGGTTTTTTTCGGCATCGTGAGTTCCGTCACCACGCGTGCAGCCTTTTCATCGGTAATGACGATTTGTGCGGCTTTCAGGTCCCTGACCGGCTTGCCTGTCCTGACCTCCACCGCGCTCATGAGGATACGCGTCTGCGCCCTCGCGGGGACCATCGTCGCGGCAAAGATCAAAGGCAGAACCCAGGACCGCGTCATCTCTCCCCAGCATCTCCCCGGCGAAGATATCATGCCCGCGCCGGAACGGATCTCACGAAACCCGATTTTCCCACGCGAGCGGCATGCCCGGCGCCATGTACGCTGGAAGAAGGCGTCTCGCGCCCTGTCCGTCTCGCATGGTCTGAGGCTTCGACTTGGGTTCTTTCTGGCAACTTCTTCGCCGCAATCGCAACTATCGCGCGCTCTGGCTCGGCCAGACGGTCAGCGAGATTGGCGACCACTTCAATTCGATCGCGGTGCTGAGTCTGGCGCTGCATCTCACGGGCTCCGGCGCGTCGCTCGGCATCGTCATGATCGCGCGCGTCCTGCCCGCCGTTGTGGCCGGTCCGGTGGCGGGCGTCGTGTTGGACCGCATGGATCGCAGGAAGGTAATGCTGTTGAGCGACGCCCTGCGCGCGGTGGTCGCGCTGGCGCACGTGCTGTTGCTCACCTGGCGTCTGCCCTGGCTGTTGTATGTTCTGAGCGGGATGCTCACCTTCGCCTCGCCGTTCTTTACGAGCGGCCGCTCCGCGATCCTGCCGCGTATCGCCGGGCCCGATGATCTGCACACCGCCAACGCCCTCACACAGACCACTTCCTGGTTGACGCTCGCTATCGGAACCATGCTCGGCGGTCTCAGCACGGCGCAGTTCGGCTATCGCGGCGCGTTCGTGTTCAACGCATTTTCATTTGTGGCGAGCGCGCTGGCGATCCGGGTCCTGCGCTCGCCGGAAGGCCACTTCCGGCCGGAAGCTCCGGCCGGCGCGGCCGCGCGCGAGTCCCACTGGCAACTGTTCCGCGACGGACTGGCCTACATGGGACGCCATCCTCTCCTGCTCGGAATTGGCCTGCTGCAGATCGGCTGGTCGTCGGGCGGCGGTGCGGCCCAGGTGCTCTTCACGCTGTTCGGAGAGGTGGTCTTCAAGCGCGGCTCCACCGGCACGGGCCTGATCTGGAGCGCGGCCGGCGTCGGACTCGTCCTGGGCGGACTGTTCGCGCACCGCATCGGCAAGCGCTTGAACTTCGAACGGTACAAGCATGCGGTGACGCTCTCGTTTCTGGGTATGGGTCTGGCCTACGTCGGCTTCAGCCTGATGCCGACCATCTGGGGAGCGATGTTCTTCATCGCGCTCTCGCGCATCGCCATGGGGACGAACTCGGTGCTGAACCGGACCATCTTGCTGACCTGTGTGCCGGATGGACTGCGGGGCCGGGTCCTGACAAGCGTCGACGCGCTGCTGAACGCGAGCATGATGCTCTCGATGGGTCTGGCGGGCATCGCGTCCATGACATACACGCCGCGCCAGATCGGCGTGGTCGCGGGGCTTCTCACCGCCTCCACGGCCATCTTCTGGGCCTGGGCGAATGCGGCGGGCAAACTCACCGAGCCGGAACGCTGGGTGGCTCCCGAAGAGGACGAGCGCCACCCGGTCACGCCCGCCTGATGGGCCGCTTCGTCGCGCCGAGCCGCATGTTTCGGATTGAACCAAATCCTCCAGTCCCGTCTCCCGCCCAAGTGCTAGCCTGATGAAGTGGTGCGCGTCCCCGGCCGAATGCCTGCCGACCTCGGTCTTGACATGGTTTTTTCCGTGGCGGCGCAGCCTGACACCGCCGGCGCTACCCGCGGTTCATATCGAACACAGCGACAAGCATGCGTAGAGTCCTGCTCCAACTCGTCGAACAGGGACGGACACGAGAGTTCCCGCTGGAGGACGTCTCCGTCTGTCGCATCGGCCGCAGCGAACAGAGCACGATCGCTCTGATTGGTGACGGCCGCATCTCGCGCAATCACGCGCTCGTGCAGCGCATGGATACCGGCGAGTACTATCTCACCGATCTTGGCAGCCGCAACGGAACCGTGCTGAATGGCCGCCTTGTCGTCAGCCCGGCCGCGCTGAAGAACGGCGATATCATCCGCCTGGGCGGTTGCGAACTGCTCTTCGTTCAGGAACAGGACTCGGTGCAGCCGCCAGAGGAATCCGGCGTCCAGGAAGAGAAGACGACAGCGTTGCTCGACCTGCGGCTCATCACCGTGCTCGTCCTCGACATCCGCGATTACACGTCTCTCTCGCGCGAACTGGGCGAGTCGAGGACCTCGGAGATGATGGGTTCTGTCTTTCGCGCCGCCGGGCACACACTGGCCGCGAGCGGC
>Ga0315272_10001707_pt1 | contig 10844 bp, 8 predicted proteins | sample C3_middle_MG_FD_203918 | JGI IMG/M metagenome (GOLD analysis project Ga0315272, IMG submission 203918) | Sediment microbial communities from Yellowstone Lake, YNP, Wyoming, USA - C3_middle | ecosystem: Environmental > Aquatic > Freshwater > Lake > Sediment | place: USA: Wyoming | collected...
ATTCGAATTTCGTTCCCTTCCCCATCACGTTGAATGGCAAAATCATCAACACTGTGGGCGCGCTTTGGGCCCGCAACAAAAACGACATCAAGGAGGAGGACTACAACGAATTTTATCATTACATCGGCCATGACCGGGAAAATCCACTCTTCCGGCTGCATCTCTCCACGGACGCACCGCTCTCCATCCAGGCGCTGCTCTTTGTGCCCCCCAATAACATTGAGGCTCTTGGACTCTCCCGGACCGAATGCGAAGTGCATCTCTACAGCCATAAAGTGCTCATCATGTCCCGCCCCAAGGATTTGCTGCCGGACTGGCTTCGGTTTCTGCGCGGTGTCGTGGACAGCGAAGACATCCCCCTGAACATCTCCCGGGAAATGATGCAGGACACCAGCCTGATGGAGAAGCTCAACAAGATTCTGACCGGTCGTTTCATCAAATTCCTCGATGAGCAATCCGCAAAAGACCCGGCTGCGTACGACAGGTTTTATGAGCAGTACAACCGGTTCATCAAGGAAGGCATCGTCACGGATTACACCCACAGCGCGGCTTTGGGCAAACTGGTGCGCTATGAATCATCCAGCCTGCCCAAGGGCGAAAAGACTTCCTTCGCAGATTACATCAAACGCATGCCCTCCGAGCAGAAAGAGATCTACTACTTGTTGGGACCCAACCGGGAATCGCTCGAGAGCAGCCCGTATTATGAGGCCTTCAAGGCCCGCCATTTTGAGGTCATCTTCCTCAGCGATCCCTGGGATGAATTTGTCATGGACCACCTGCGTGAGTTCGATGGCAAGCCTCTCAAGCCCGCTGAAAAAGCCGACATCACCGTCGAAAATCCAAACCGCGAGGGCGCGTTGAGCGATACCGAAGCTCAGGACCTCGCCAAATGGATGAAGGAAACCCTTGGAGATCTGGTCCACGAAGTCCGCGCATCGCAACGTCTGGTGGACAGTCCCGCAGTCATCGTCGATTCCGATAAAAACATGACGTCGAGCATGCGCCGCATCCTGAAGGCCATGCATAAGGACCAGGACACCGGCTCAGGTGGAGGGCAGGATTTGGAAATGAATCCCCGTCACCCCATCATTGTCCGCCTCCAGGCCATGCGCCAGCAGGACCCCGCCCTCGCCGCCAAAGTGGCCGAACAGGTGCTGGACAACGCCCGGGTGGCCGCCGGCATTCTCGAGGACCCGCGCACCATGCTCAAGCGCCTCAACGAATTACTCGAACAGGTGTTGACCACCAAAACCCCTGATAAAGCCTGATCTCAAGGCCCTGATCATCGCGTGGGCGCATTCCATTGAGAGTGCGCCCCCTTCTGAAATTCCATTCGCAGCTTGTTTGCGATGGTTTTTGTGGTAAAGGCTTGAGGGAATGTCCGTTTCTCTGGAATCGAAAAAATGGCGCGCGATACAATGGTTGGTGCTGGCAACAGTGCTTTGGGGCACCAGTTTTCCAACGCTCAAATCCATTCTGACCGCGCAGCATATCCTATTGCCCGAGGCAAGCACATGGTTCTGCTCCTCGGTGACTCTCTGCGCGCGCTTCGGCGCCGCAGCCCTGATTCTGGCGCTATGGCTCAATAAACGTCTGGCCCAATGCACCTGGCTGGAATGGTGGCAGGGCCTGGGCCTGGGTTTGTTTGGGGGAACAGGTCTCCTTTTTCAGATGGACGGTCTGGCCTACACGAGCGCTTCAAGCTCGGCTTTTATAACCCAGTTTTACTGCGTGACCATCCCCCTTTATGTCGCCTTGCGCCATTGGCGCTGGCCGACAACGAGGATCATCGTCAGTTGCCTTGTGGTCATGGCCGGAGTTGCCGTGCTGGCCCAATTGGATTGGCACACGATGCATCTGGGCCGGGGCGAAGCGGAAACACTGCTGGGTTCAATTCTGTTCACAGGTCAGATTTTATGGCTGGAGCGGTCTGTTTTCAGAAAAAACAGATTCGGTCCAGTCACCTGCATCATGTTCGCCATTATGGCATTATCCTGTCTTCCGACGGGGCTGATGACCACGCAACATGCGGCGGATTGGGTTGTGGCCCTGAGTGCCCCGCATATTCTCTTTTTTATTGGCTGGCTCGTGTTGCTCTGCACCATCGCGGCGTATATGCTCATGAACCGATGGCAGCCGGATGTTTCCGCCACAGAGGCCGGTTTGATCTATTGCAGCGAACCTCTCTTTGCCAGTTGTTTCGCGCTGATTTTGCCCGGCTGGTTTTCCGCAATGGGCGGCCTGAATTATGCCAACGAATCTCTCACATTGCGTCTGATTATCGGCGGCGCTTTGATCACGACAGCCAACATCCTTATCCAATACCCATCGCCCCCTCAAAAAGTCACCGCAAGTCTGGAACGATGACGTCCACCATTTTTAAGCGCGAGGCGCCTCAGAAACGCCGGGGATGGCATTGGGCAAAGTGGGCGCGGCAAACGGCAAGCACCGCTCCAACGCCTGCACATAGTCGAACCGCCCCAAAAAGGTTATGAATGAAGCCAGACCGCCAAAGGGGGTTGTGGCCTTGGGAGCCTCATCCAAATAGAGCTTGGCTTGGCCGAAAAGTGCGCTAATTTCGACTTATGTCGTTTTGTGCGAGTTTGAAACGGGCTTGTTTACGATGAAACCTTGTAGCCTCGGAAAGTTCCGCATTGCGACCTCTTTTTCCATCCCGGAGTTCGGGATTAAACCGTGCAACGTGTGAAACGACATGGACTGACCATCGTCCTGCTGATGGTTCTGGCGGGATTCACTTTTCCAACTCTGGCCGCGCGGTTGACGCCGGTGGACTCAAGGTTGGCGCCTGACCTCTTCTTCTGGACGGACACTTGTAACGTCTATGTGCTCAGGGACGGTGACGCGGCGCTGCTCATCGATTTGGGTGACGGCAGCGTCCTCGACCACCTTGACGAGATTGGCGTCAAGCGCGTCGAGTGGGTGTTATTCACGCATCACCATCGCGAGCAATGTCAGGGAGCAACGCGATTGCCCGGAACCGGCGCCAAAGTCGCCGCGCCCCAAGCCGAAAGGGATTTCTTCGAGCGGCCGATGAATTTCCGTAAAATGCGGGTGAGTCTGGGCGACGCCTTCACCATCCATGGCAGTAGTTATGTGCGACCGCCCATTCAGCCCATCCCGCTCGACCGTGCCTTCAATACCAACGACACCTTCCCCTGGCGTGGCCACGAGTTTGTTTGCCTGGACACCCGGGGCAACAGCCCGGGCGGTATGACCTACCTGCTCAAGCGCGGAGGGCGCACGCTCGCTTTCAGCGGGGATGTGATGCTCGACGGGGCGAAGATGCACACCTGGTTCGACACCGAGTGGGACTATGGGTTTGCCGCGGGCATCAAAGCTTTGAGGCAATCGGTCGCACGACTCAGCGCGCGGCAGCCCGCGCGGCTTCTGCCATCGCACGGGAATGTCATCCGCGCCCCAGAGGCGCAACTGAGCCAATATGCCGAAAAGTTGGCGCGGTTGGAGAAGCTCTACCTGCGCGGCTACGATCCCGAGGGCGGCTCCGTCGCGTATCAGGACAAGGTGTCCAGCCCGACGGTTGTTTCCAACGTGTTTCAGGTTTCGCCGCACCTGTTCAAGTTCAAGCGCCCGAATTTCTGGGCCAACTTTGGGCTGATTCTCGCCGATAGCGGCCGCGCTCTGGTGGTCGATTGCGGCCTGCTGGATGAGAAGTTCCTCGACGCGGCACTCGATGGCCTCCGGCAGCGGTTCGGCCTGAAAGCCATCGACGCCGTCGTCATCACGCACATGCACGGCGACCATTTTCTCGAAGCGCCGCACCTCCGGGAGAAATGGGGCGCGAAGATATGGGCGCTCGACAACATGGTGGACAAGATGGAACATCCGGAGTGGTTCGACTACGCCGCGCCCATTCAAGCCTATGGAAAGAAGAACGCGGACGGCTCGCGCATGAACGGATTGCGCGTGGACCACGCCTTCAAGCCCGGCGAACGCTTCGTGTGGGAAGGTTACGAGTTCACTGTGGACTGGATGCCGGGCCAGACGGAGTTTGGACTCTGCCTGCACGGGATGGTTGACGGGCGCAAAGTCGCGTTCACCGGCGACAACATCTTCGGCGATCCCGACGACCCAACCCAGACCGGTCACGAAGCGATGGTCGCCCACAACAGCGCCATCCTGGAGGAAGGCTACATTTACGCCGGCGAATACCTGAAGCGCCTCAAGCCGGACATCCTCATTGGCGGTCACTCTTTCGTGATGGACCATCCAGCGAAATTCATCGAGCGCTATCGCCGGTGGGCCTGCGAGATGCGCGGAGCCTTTCAGGACCTCAGTTCGGAGAAGGACTACCGCTACGGGTTTGATCCCTTCTGGGTGCGGGCGCAACCGTATCGCGTGGCGCTCCGTCCCGGCGAAAGCGCCGAGATCACTCTGCATGTGCGTAATTTCCAGCGCGGCCGACAGAGCCACCGCATCGAAATCCATGCGCCGCCGGGACTCCTGGCAGAGCCGGCAGTGCTGGAAGGTTGGATTGCCGGTCAATCCCGCCACGCGTTCCCCATTCGCCTGCGCGCAACGACGAACGCGGTCGCCGGAAACCATCTCATTGGACTCGATGTCTGCATTGATGGCCTGCGCTTTGGCGAGTGGTTTGATCTGGTGGTTGGAGTCAAATGAAGATCCGCGCCCTGATTTACGCGACGATTTGCGCGCTATAATCTCTCGCATTTGTGTCACGTTGGTGTTTGGCCCATTTCATGATACCGCACCTATTCCTCGGCGCGGAGCGACGCTTAAGTTCCACCCCGCCGTTACCATTCACTGAAGATGAAAAAGGCGGATTTCCGGATCTATTTTTTAGCGGTTTTCTCTTTTTTTCGCCACGCCCGCTCGGCCTTGTTTAACTCGCGGCGCAGGGCGTCCTCGGCCGACCACCCTTTGCTTTGGGCGTATTCGACCAGTGCCAGCAACGAGGGACCCAACTGCCCCTTTGCGGGAGTGAACGGCAGTGAAATATTATTTTCAGGCGCATTCAATCCGGCTTTGCGGGCCTTCTTCAGGAGTTTTTCCGCGCGCATCAAAGATGGCAGGTGGCGGGGCACGCCGTCCAATGCGGAAGGACGCTCATGGACAGTCCCTTTTTTCTCGGTTTTTTTAATTTGATCCCATTGAGTCCAGATGGCGTCGATGGTCTTGACTTTGGAATCCCCAAAAACATGCGGATGGCGTCGGATTAATTTATCGACCAATCTCCGGGCCACGGTTTCAAAGTCGAAAGCGGATCGCTCACTGGCCATCTGGCAATGGAAGACAACCTGGAGCAGCAAATCCCCAAGCTCCTCCGCCATTTCCGCGTCGTCTTCAGCCTCGATGGCGTCGATCAATTCGTAAACCTCCTCGATGGCGTGAAGGCTGATGGAGCGGTGATCCTGTTCGCGATCCCAGGGGCAGCCATCGGGCGCGCGCAAACGGGCCATCACTTCCAATAATTGTTCAAGGGCGTTTTTCTTTTTCATCAGAGAATGACCAGATTATCCCGGTGAACGACCTCGGTGCGGCCTGTCTTGCGGGCGCTCAGGGCTGCGGCGCTGAAACCCGCAATGCCGCGCGCGAATTCGGTCCCGTCCAGGTCGCAGATGCGGACAATATCCCCGGCATCGAAAGTCCCGTCGAATTTTGAGATGCCCACAGGCAGAAGGCTTTTGCCGCCCTCGCGAAGCGCTTTTTTGGCCCCGTCATCCACATAGAGCATCCCCTTTGGATTGTGGAAAAAGGCAATCCAGCGTTTGCGTCCGTGCATTTTATTGGGCCGCGGCACAAACAGCGTGCCAGTCTCCACCCCTTTGAGAATGTTCTCCAGGACTGTCTTTTTGCGTCCGGGCGCAATCACCAGCGGGATGCCGGAGCGAATCACGATTTTCGCCGCCTGAATCTTGGATTGCATGCCGCCGACGGCCGTCACACTCGTGGTCCCTCCGGCCATTTTTTCAATGGCTGCGTCAATTTTTTCCACGAGCGGGATCACGCGGGATTGAGGGGTGCCGTAATTCTCCACCAGACCGTCCACTGTGGTCAGAATGACCAATAAATCTGCAGGCAACAACGAGGCGACCAGGGCGGAGAGGCGGTCGTTGTCCCCGAATTTCAACTCGGTGACCGACACGGCGTCGTTTTCATTGATGATGGGGATGACGCCGTGCTGTAAAAGGGCCAGTAGGGTGTGGCGCGCGTTGAGATGCCGGTCATGATGCTCGAGATCGTCGTGGGTGAGCAGCACCTGGGCGACCTGCAGCCCGTGCCTCGCAAAAAGCTGCTCGTAGATCGCCATCAGGCGGGACTGGCCGACGGCGGCGCAGGCCTGCATTTCAGCAAGTTCTGTGGGGCGTTTTTCAAAGCCCAGAGCGCCCATTCCGGCACCGACCGCGCCAGAGGTGACGAGGAGTATTTCCCTGCCGGCCTTGCGTTGGGCCGACATTTGGGCGACCAACTGCTCCATCTGGGCCAAATCGGGCTGTTTCCGGCTGTCCGTGAGGACGCCGGTGCCTAGTTTGACCACGATTCGCGTGACATCTTTTAGTAATTGCTGCCGCATGGCAGTGGGTAGGTAGCACGGGATGGCGGGCTGAGTCAATGACGGGGCGGGGCAACGGATTCTTGCAGAGGCCGTGCGCGTCATCAACCCCCGGCCACAACGCGCACGATTTCCAGGCGATCGCCTGCATTCAGCAACCGTGCGGCGAATTCGGATGGCGCCACCGCGTCGCCGTTATGCTCCACGACCACGGCGCGCGGAAAAAGGTTTTGGGCGACCAGGAATTGTTCGAGCGTGCAGGGCAGGGTGATGGGAATGGACAGGCCATTGGCGGTGACCTGGCCCGACTTTTGGGAATTGTCGTTTCGAATCATAATCAATGGTCTGCGGATTTATCGCGAGCTCGCATGTCAATGGCTGCCGACGGTCAGGGTGACGGGCACATTGGTACCGGCCACCGAGACGCGAACGGATTCAGCCTGAATTTCAAGGCATTTGACGAGGACGCTGCGCGAACCAAGGGTCAGCTCTTTTTCATCGTTTTCGGAAAACCGCCGGTTGTTGATCAGGGCGCAACGATTGGACTTGGAGCCGATGATTCCCATGAGCTTGAGGGTTTGGGGCGGTTCATAGGCGCGCGCGGTCCAATTGGTGACAGGGATGGCTCCGATTCTGGGCGAACCCAATTGACTCAGCGTCTCGGCCGTCAGAAAAGTATTGGTCCCTCTTTTTACCCAATCCAGTATGGCCGGAAAACCGTAATCCGTTTCCAAACCGATCAGGATTTTGATTTTTCCATGGGTATAGACGTTCTCGATGATTTTTTGCTGTTGGCTCAGGTCTTCAATGGAGACGTTCCATTTGTAGGCGGTCAGTTCGCACAGGGCCTCCAGGGTGTCCGCTTCGATGGTCCGGCTTCGCGCCTTGTTTTCGTTGATCCACAAATGCATGAATTCATGGGCGCAGACCGATATGGTATCGCTTTTGAATTGGCCGCTGAGCAGAACCATGCTGTGGGCCAGAGTGTCGCCAGTGGGGCGGCTTTGGGAAAATCCCAGGCGCCGCATGGTATCGGGCACGGGATTGCCATCCCGGAAGTTCCAGTAATCGATGTCGAAAAGCGACACGGCCACAGCGGTGTTTTTTAGTTTGAGTTCGCCGCTGGTGAGACGATAAAGGCCGTTGTGAATTTCCTCAAACAGACGCTGGGCCTCGGCTTCGGACTGGACGGTGTTAGGCAGGTCGAATCTGCAAATGAAACGTCCATCGTGTGTTTTGCCATATTTGTCCTTGATGGGCAGTCCACAGAGGGAGCAGCGGTTGGGCAGGGCGGCGCAGATTTCGCAAACCGAACCGGCGGGATGACGAAGCGATTTTCCCGACAGCATCCTCTTTTCACAGACAACGCAGGTGAACGCTTCATCCTGAGCCTGGCCGCCGGGTGTGCTGAGCCAGATCAGACCTAGAAACAACGCCAGAGGCAGCGCCTGCCGCCAGAAAGCGCGGAAGACTTCCTGGCCTGGCGTGGTTCGTTGGAACATGCCTCCGGACAAATTCATATCATTACGGCGCCATCTAACCGATTTTCCGCTGAGTTGCCAATCCGATAGATTGAAATTGGCGATTATTCCGGGCCCTTCAATTCGGGCATTCGGTTTTGCTGTAGGGACGGCGCTGCCGCTGCGGTCAAGAATCGACATGGATCGGTCAAGAATCGGCATGGACCATGCCTTCCGGTTCGGAGATGCTTCGGATATGAAGTTTGAGAAAATCGCCCTGAGCCATATGAAAACAATCCTTTTGAGCGCGCTGGCCCTTCTGGTTTCGGGCACACTCCTTGTGGCTGCTCCGGCAGCGAATCCGGATGTTTCCACGCTGAAAACGTTTGGAACGATGGGCAAGGAGGTGACGCCTTTGAGCACAAACATGGAGGCGGAGCTTTTTCAATACAGCGGGAAGGGGTGCCTGACTCATATGTGGTTTGGGGGGGACTGGCCTGGATACGACCGGACGCGCATTCGTCTCTATGTGGATGGCGAGACCAGTGCCTCCATCGATATGGAATTGGGTCTCGGTCACGGCATTGGCTTTGGCGACTCAACCGCCCCTTGGGGCATCGCGCGCATCGGCAAGACCGGGCATCCAAGCGGCATTTACAACACTTACCAGATTCCGTTTGGGCGGAGCATCCGGGTCACCGGCCAGCTTGCCGAAGGGGTCCAAGGCAACCCGTCATTTTGGTGGATCATCCGGGGCACGGAGAATCTGCCGGTCTCCATCGACCATGTGACATTGCCCGACACCGCGCGTTTGAAGCTGTATAAACTGGCGAATTACACCGCCAAGCCGCTGGAGGAGTTTGCGCTTTGCAATGTGCCGGGCAGCGGGGCGCTATACCAGGTGACGATTTCAGCCAGGGGACTCCGCAAAAGCGAAAAGGACCAGTGGAAGGATCTGTCATTCCTTGAAGCCTGCATGAGGGCTTATATCGGCGGCAAACAGGAACCGCTGATGTTGTCATCCGGCCTCGAAGACTATTTTCTGGGCACCTACTATTTCAACCGGGGTCTTTACCACACGCCGGTGGCCGGATTGACGCACTTTAACTCGCAGGAAAATGAATTCTCGGCCTACCGTTTTCATGAGGACGATCCCGTGTTCTTCCAAAACGGTCTGCGGTTGACCTGCCGTTGCGGCGAAAAGATCGGCGATAAGGTGTTTCATGAACCGCCCACCACCGCCAATTACAACACCTACGTCTGGCTCTATCAGTGGTAGGGACGCGGGTTGATTATTCTTTGCGCAAGGTAATCGATCCAAGCCGGTAGCGTCGTTGTCCGTCATCGCCGGCCAGGGGAAGTGCGATCCGCGGCGTTCCGTCCCGTTGGCCAACCGATATGAAAACCGTGTAGTTCCCTGGTTTCGTGACCGGAGCGATCTGGCCGATCACAAATCTGCATTCGTTGGTTCGCGTGGGGATTTCTTCCGGTGCGCCGACCGACAAATCGCGGACATTGAATTGTTCATCCGCCAGCACAGAGACAATTCCACCTGCATCGTCCTTGACCGTTAGGCTTGCAAATCCCCCGGGATAACAGGGAGCCACGCCTGCATTGGCCCAAACACTGCGGACAGTGAATGGCTGGCCGATCTCGACTGTGTCCGGCCAGGAAATTTCTCTCAGTTGCAGGCGATAACCCATGCGGCGGTTGATGCGCTCGATGAGCGCCTTGTTCTCATCCAATTCGATGCGCGGCCACCAATGAATCGACATGTAGCTCGCATGGTAATCCTCGATCGCTTTGAGCAGGAGCGAACCATCCCCCCAGGCGCGACGCTCCATGGAACTGCCGTAGTGCTCATGCTCGAGGATAACGGGCCAGTGCGGCCAGAAAGCTTGTGCCATCCCGGCGTGATACCACGAATTCGGCGGAGGCTGAACAAGGATGCTGTCGTCGCGCAAAGTGACTCCACTGGCGATGGCATAATCGGTTTGCGGGAAGTGCAGGCCGGGTTTGTTGTGCCCGGCCACGTCATCGCTGATGCAAAGCAATGTGTGCTTGAAATGTCTCACATGGAGATCGATGTGCTTCTTGACGATGGGCAACGCTTCCGCGTCGGGCACCTGGCTGCTCATCATCGTATGACCTTCGCCCCACATTCCATACGTGCCGATATCCACGAAGGCGACGTTGGGATTACCATCATAGCGGGCGGCCATGGCGGTGAGGAATTTCTCAAGTTTTGCCAGGAATAGAGGATCGCCGAAATCCGGATCCCAGCTTCCGCCGGTCTCAGAACGTCCTTTGCCAAATTCGTAGAACCATCCCCTGGCCCCGGCGTTCTTCACCCACTCGGGAGTGGCAAAACGCGTCCAATTCTCCGAACAGGTGATGCGAAAAGCCACGCGCTTGCCCTTGGAAATCCACCGTTGGGCGGGTGTGTCCAGCAAAGCCCAGTTAAACCGCCCCTCTTCGGGTTCGAGAAAGGCCCAAGGCACGCGCAGATAAACCGTCGAAAGCCCGGGAAAATCGTCGAGCGTGTCCGAAGGTTCGAGCTTCGATCCGTAGTTCTGCGGAACGTTCGAGTAGAAGTGCATCGTCCATCCCATATCGGGGTTGACGAGAGCCGCGCCGGTATCCGCCGGTCGGACGGTCACCACGTCATCATCCGCCCCAAGAACCGGGCTTGCGATGGCTGCTATTGCAAGCCCAGCCAGTAAAATCGGGGCTGTAAAGATCTTCCGGGATTTCATTCGAATTGCGCCTTGAATTTCCATTGACCGGGGGCCACCTCAAACCGGCCGGAATGTTCGCTTTCAGGTAAAAAC
>Ga0315272_10001709_pt1 | contig 10842 bp, 6 predicted proteins | sample C3_middle_MG_FD_203918 | JGI IMG/M metagenome (GOLD analysis project Ga0315272, IMG submission 203918) | Sediment microbial communities from Yellowstone Lake, YNP, Wyoming, USA - C3_middle | ecosystem: Environmental > Aquatic > Freshwater > Lake > Sediment | place: USA: Wyoming | collected...
GGCCGAGGCCCGTTGATCGCGGCGCAGCGCCTCGCGCGCGGCCTTGCGTCCGCTCTTCGCGAGTTGGTAGTCCATCTTCCGGCGGCTTTTGCTAAATGCCGCGCCGAGCGTGGGATCAAACCCGCCCAGCGCGTATTCCAGACGATCGAAGAGTTTGCCCGCCTCCACTCGCGTTTCGCCGATCATACGTTCGAGCGTCGGTGGAACCAGTTGGGCGGCAATCGTCTCGCGAACCGCATCCCCGTCCTGCAAAAGCTCAGGGAGCGCGAGGCCGTAGCGGTCCATGACTCTGCCCGTCCGCGCATCCAAGAGCGTCGCGCTCTGGCGCGAAACCGCAACCGGCATCCGGCCGAGAAGCCGCTCGTAGAGCACCTGGCTCTGTGAGAAATATGCAAGTTCGGCGGGGCCGCCGACATACGCGACGGTCGGAAACATCGAATCCTGCACGACGGGCCGCAGCAGCGCATTCGGCGAGAGGCTCTCGGCGCGTGCGGCTAATTCATCGGCGGAAAACCGGCGTCCATCCGCCGCATACCCATCCCCCTCCCGCCGCAGGCCCAGCCTGCGCCCGTTTTCGAGCAGGAAGACGAACGAAGTTTCGGCTTCCACATGCACCTGCGTGTGATACCCGGCGGCCGTGAGTTCCTGGTTCCGTTCGAGAACGCGCCGCGTCAATTCGGGCGCAAGCCGCACCGCCTCGGCCAAAAGCGGAGCCGCCAGGCGGCGTGACGCGCGGTGCATCGGATCGAAGAAAAGCAGCCCTTCCGATGCCAGCACTCGTTTGAGCAACGTGGCGAACGCGGATCCCAACGTCGCGCCCGGAGCGTACGCCTCCGCGACCATCCCCGCCACCTCGTCGCAGAACGGCAGGCCTCGCAGCGCATCGCGCAAAGCGGCAACCGGCTCACTCGCGATCGGAATCCCGCCCACCGGCCGGCGTTCGGCGTTTGTGCCGGGGATCTCCAGCCGTACGGGTTCGTTGGCCGCATTGAAGACCCAGCAGTGATTGACCTCTTCGAGGTCGTGGTCCTCGGTCGCCAGCCAGAACACGGGAACCGCGGGCAGACCGGACTCCGTCAGCTTGCGGGCAAGCAGCGCCGCCGTCAACGCCTTGTAAATCGTGTAGCAGGGCCCCGAAAACAGACCAACCTGTTGGCCGGTCACAACCGCAACCGTCTCCGGCCGTGCAAGACGGTCGAGTGCCGCGCTCGGGCCATTCTGTTCCAGAAGGGCGGACACGAGTTCCGCGCGGCGCTCGCGCGGATAATGCAGCTCCCCGGCCGCGCTCCGGAACGATTCGGGATCGTGCGGATTGTGCGCGTAAAAGCCGGCGACCCGCTCGAAGTCATACATGTAATCCGCGAACAGTTTCGCGGTGTGCGGCAGGGCGGTATAGCGGATGCAGGCGGACTCCATCAGATCCCAACTTACCAGATGAGCGCAACCGGAAAGAGGCAACGCCCTACAATGAAAGTTGGCCGGCGTTTACCTGTCGTTTCCGTTTTGCGCGCAGAAGTGCACGTTCTGCAATTTCGCGTCGGGTGTGTTTGCACCGGAACTCGAGCGGCGCTACCTCGAAGCCCTGCGCGCGGATCTGGCGGCGTTCTCGTGGCCGTGGCTGCCCGAAACCGTGTACCTCGGCGGCGGCTCGCCGAACCGTATACCGGACCGCGAGCTTGCGCGGCTCCTCGCGCTCATTCCCGGCCGGCCGTGGCGCGAAGCGACGATAGAAGCGACGCCGGGCGCGATCACGCCCGAGCTTGCCCGCGCGTGGCGCGAGGCCGGCATCGGCCGCGTCAGCCTCGGCGTGCAGTCATTCGTTCAAGTCGAGATCGCGCGCACGGGCCGCAGACACACCGCCGCCCGCGTAGCCGGTGACGTGGCCTTGCTCCGTGCCGCCGGAATCGACAACTTCAATATCGATCTCATCGCCGGACTCCCCGGCCAGACTGCCGCAACCTGGCGGGAATCGCTCGACTGGGTCGAGCGCCTCGCAGCCCCCCATGTCTCGGTCTACATGCTCGAAGTGGATGAGGACAGCCGGCTCGGGGCCGAAATTCTGCGCGGAGGAAGCCGCTACGGCGCCGCCGCAATCCCCCCGGAAGAACTGGTGGTCGAACTGTACGGGGCCGCCATCGAGCGGCTCGCCTCGGTTGGCGTCGCGCAATACGAGATCTCGAATTTCGCGCGGCCGGAGCGCGAATCGATCCACAATCTGAAGTACTGGAAGCTCGAACCCTACGCCGGGTTCGGCGCCGACGCGCATTCCTACGACGGGTCTGCGCGACGGCGAAACGTGGAGACGCCCGAAGAGTACGTCGATCATATGGAACACGGCGATTCGCCGTGCGTCGAAACACTTCCGGCACGGCACGGCGAGGAGCGTTTCTACCTGGGCCTCCGTCTGCGCTCGGGCATGCGCCCCACGGCGGAGGAATGGCTCCGCTTCGAGGCCCCCATCGCGCGGTTCGCCGCCGAAGGCCTCCTCGAAACCGACGGCGTCACCCTGCGCCTCACGGACCGCGGCGTTTTGTTGTCCAATGAAGTGTTTCAGGAGTTTTTGGACTAATGGAAGACTTTCCTCTTATCGATCTACGCAGCGACACCGTCACGCGGCCGACGCCGGCCATGCGGCGCGCGATGGCCGAAGCCGAAGTCGGCGACGACGTATACGGCGAAGACCCAACGGTCAACCGCCTCGAACGGCGCGCCGCCGAGGTCTTCGGCAAAGAAGCGGGCTTGTTCATCCCGACCGGAACCATGGGCAACACCATCGGCGTGAAGGTGCACACGGCGCACGGCCAGGAGGTCATCTGCGAATCGCGCTCGCATGTGCTCAATTACGAGCTCTCCATGATGGCCTGGTTTTCCGGCTGCCTGGCCCGGCCGATTCACGCTGCGGATGGAATTCTTGAGTGGCGCGATGTGCGGGAGGAAATCCGGCCCGTCTCTCCGAACTGCGCGCCGACGGGCGCCATCGAGCTCGAGAACACGCACAACATGGCGGGTGGCTCCGTCTACCCGGTCGAGACCTTCGACGCCATCTGCGATGGAGCGCATGAACTGGGCCTCAAGGTGCACCTCGACGGCGCGCGGATTTTCAATGCGGCGGCCTGCCTCGCGCGTCCGGTTCACGAGATCACGGCGAAGGCGGACACGGTGATGTTCTGTCTCTCGAAAGGTCTGGGCGCGCCTGCCGGCTCGATGCTTGTGGGGACGGCGGAGGCGATTGCGCGCGGGCGCCTGTATCGCAAGCGGCTCGGCGGCGGCATGAGGCAGGTCGGCGTGCTGGCGGCGGCCGGACTGATCGCGCTCGAAGAGATGCCCGCAAGGCTTCCTGCGGACCACGACAACGCCAGATTCCTTGCGCACGCGCTTTCACGCATTCGCGGAATCCACGTCAAGCATGAGGTCCAGACCAATATCGTCATCTTCGATATCGCTGGCACCGGGCTTCCGGCCGCGGAGATAAGCGCCCGTCTGAAAGCGCGCGGAGTTCTGATCAACCCTGTCAAAGGTACGCTCATGCGCCTGGTCACTCACTTCGACGTGAGCCGCGCGGCCTGCGAGCGCGCTGCCGAAGTCATCGCGGAAGTCGTGGCATAAAAGCCTCGCCCGAAGCTTTTGCTGGGCACGACCAGGGGATCGCTCCGGCAGGAGTGCCGAAACAGCGGTTGCCTGCTTCAGGCGACCTTGAGCGGAGTGATCTCACGCTCGATTTTTGCGCGCGCCTTGCGTTCCGCCATCCGCAGATCATAGAGGGATTGCAAGTTTAGCCAGTACTCAGCGCTGGTCCCGAAGTAGCGCCCCAAGCGGAGCGCCGTGTCGGCGGTAACGCCGCGCTCACCGCGCACGATCTCGTTAAGCCGGGCAGCTCCTATGCCGAGGGCCTTGGCAAGCTGGTTCACGCTCATGCCAAGGGGCATCAGGTAGTCTTCTTTGATCGTCTCTCCCGGGTGGGGCGGTCTAATCATGGCAAGTCCTCCCTAACGGTAATCGGTGACCTCGACGTCGTGTGCGTCAGCCATCCACAACCGGTCGTCCCGGATGCGCCGCCTACTCCCGCTGCCCCCATCCGGACTATAATCATCCAGACGTGAGAAACCTACATATTCCCTGCATCTTTCTGCTAGCTAGCGTCACCTCCTGCCTCGCCGGGCGCGTCACAATGTCGCTCGACGGCACGTGGGAGATCGCGGATTCCGTTTCGCCCACCCAGGCACCCGCGGCGTTTACTCATCACGCGCCGGTACCCGGACTGGCGCACTCCTCCACGCCCGCTTTCGACAACGTGGACCTTTTCGACAGCAGGGAGCTAATCGTCAACCGCGTCAGCAAGGGCAGCATGCCGCGCTCGGCCCTTGTCAATACCGCCGGCGTGCCGCACCAGGACCGCAACTATTTCTGGTACCGCACCTCGTTCACTCCAGGCGCGAAACGCGCGGTCGCAATCCTCAAAATCAACAAGGCGCAGTTCGGAATCGCGGTTTGGATGAACGGCAAGCAAGTCGGCGAGCACTTCGGCTGCTTCACCGCCGCCATCTTCAACGTCACCGGCGCGATCAATTGGAACGGTCCCAACGAGCTTATCGTCCGCGTGGGCGCGCATCCCGCCGTGCTGCCGGCAAACGTCAGCGGCGGGACGGACTTCGAGAAGAACCGATGGACGCCCGGCATTTACGACAGCGTCTCGATCCAGTTGAGCGACAACCCCGTGATCGAGACCATCCAGGTTGCCCCGCGCATCCAGACGGGCGAGATCACCGTCGAAACCGTAATCCGCAACTACGGCGGGCCGGTCTCATTCCAGCTCGCGCACGTCGTCAAGCCGTGGAAGCAATCGCAGGCGATCGCGCAGCCGTCCCCGCGCCGCGTCTCGCTCGCGGCCGGCGCGACCCGGACAATCACCGAATCCGTGAAAGTGCCGAACGCGAAATTGTGGAGTCCCGAGGAACCCAACCTGTACGTGCTCGAAACCTCTACCGGCGGAGATAGCGTCTCGACGCGCTTCGGAATGCGCGAATTCCGCTTTGAAACCGCGACGAAACGGGCGTACCTGAACGGCAAGCCCTATTTCCTGCGCGGCTCGAACATCACCTTGCACCGCTTCTTCGAAGACCCGCTCTCCGGCACGCTGCCATGGAACGAGCAGTGGACGCGCAAGCTGCTGGTCGACATTCCGAAGAAGATGAACTGGAACAGCTTCCGCTTCTGCATTGGACCGGTGCCCGACCGCTGGCTGGAGATTGCCGACGAGGCGGGCCTGCTGATTCAGAACGAATACTTCATCTGGACCGGCCATAACTGGCACGGCAAAGACTACATCAAAAAGTTCGATGCCGATGAGCTGATCGGTGAATACCGGGAGTGGATGCGCGACAACTGGAACCACCCGAGCGTGGCCATCTGGGACGCCAACAACGAAACCTGGTATCAGGACTTCACGACCAGGATCATCCCCGCCGTGCGCGGTCTCGATCTCTCGAACCGTCCGTGGGAGAACAGCTACAGCGGCCCCGCCGGACCCGACGATCCGGTCGAGGACCATCCCTACGAGCACAGCCGCATGGCAGGGGGCGGCCCGGACTTTCATATGAGCGAGCTCGAGTCGCGCGTCGCGCGCACCGGCAACACGGACCCGCCGACCGGGCACGCGCTCATCCTCAACGAGTACGGCTGGCTCTGGCTCAACCGCGACGGCACGCCGACCGAGCTGACCAAGGCGCTCTACCCGAGGCTGCTCGGCCCGAATTCGACCGCCGAGGAGCGGTTCGCGCTGAACGCCTACCTGCTGGGCGGGCTGACGGAATTCTGGAGAGCGCACCGCGAATACGCCGGCGTCCTCCATTTCGTCTACCTCACCATGAGTGACCCGAAGGGGTTCACCTGCGATCACTTCCGCGACATCGAGAACCTCAAACTCGAACCGAATTTCGAGGACTACATGAGCGAGGCGTTCAAGCCGCTGGGAGTCTATATCAACTTTTTCCACCCCACGCTCAAGGCGGACTCGGCGGAGCAGTTCACCGTCATGATGGTCAACGACGACTCGGAGCCGGTGCGCGGAAAGCTGACCCTGCTGTTCGAAAACGAGAAGGGCGAGACCGCGGCAAGCCAGTCCGCGCCGTTCTCCATCGCCGGACTCGGACAGCAGACTGTATTCGTGGACCTGAAGGCGCCGGCTGCGGCCGGCAAGTTCCTCTTGAAGGGCGTCGCCGAGCCCGAAGGCACGCGCCACAAGGGCCCGACAATTAGCCGCCGCAAGGTCGAAATCAAGTAGCGCTCTGCGTCTCCGCGTCTCTGCGGTGAATTGTCAGTTCGGTTGCGGCCGAGATCATCTTCCGTCCGCGCAGCCACTTTTCGAGCTGCGCCTTGACCTCGGCTGCATCGACCGCGAAGCTGGCTTCGACGAGGCCGTCGGCAATCGGCAGCGTCTCGTCGAACGCGCTATAGCCGGTGAAATTCCGCATGAAAAACTGATCGAGCCACGGCTTGGGAACGGGCTTCCCCGTCCCGTTGTCCGCTAGCGTTAGTTCAAACCTCTGGGCAAACATCTCCGGCTGCTAAGATTATATTCATCCCCATGGCGAATCGCGACTCGCGGCTGAAGTGCCTCTTCGAAGCCCTCGAAACACGCGTCCTTTCGATGGATGGCGCGATGGGAACCATGCTGCAGCAGGCCAGGCTGACGGCCGCCGATTTCGGAGGTCCCGCGCTCGAAGGCTGCAACGAGAACCTCGTCCTCACGCGGCCCGACGTCGTGCTCGGCGTCCATCGCGCTTATCTGAACGCCGGCGCGGACATCGTCGAGACGAACACATTCGGCTCCGCGCGAATCGTGCTGGCCGAATACGGGCTTCAGGACCATGCCTACAGCATCAGCCGGCGCGCCGCCGAGCTCGCCCGCCAGGCCGCCGACGAAGCCTCGACCTCCGGCAAGCCGCGATGGGTCGCCGGCTCCATGGGGCCCACCACCAAAGCCATCAGCGTTACGGGCGGTGTCACTTTCGATGAATTGCGCGACGGATATCAGGAACAGGCTAGCGGCCTCGTCGAGGGCGGCGTGGATATCCTGGTACTCGAAACCTGCCAGGACACGCGGAACGTGAAGGCCGGGCTGCTCGCGATCGAGCGCGTCCGGCGCGAACTGGGCGTAGAGATCCCCGTCATGGTCTCCTGCACCATCGAAGCGATGGGCACGATGCTCGCCGGCCAGACCGCCGACGCGTTCTACGTTTCGGTCGCCCACGCCGGCCTGCTCGCAATCGGCCTGAACTGCGCGACCGGTCCGGAGTTCATGACCGATCACATCCGCACTCTCGCCGGGATCTCGACCACCCGCATTTCCTGCTATCCGAACGCGGGACTGCCGAACGCCGACGGGCAATACGGCGAGACTCCGGAATCGCTCGCGAGGGAACTCGAACGCTTCATCGATCACGGCTGGCTCAACATCGTCGGGGGCTGCTGCGGCACGACGCCCGCCCACATCGCCGCCATTGCACGGATGATCGAGGGCAAGAAGCCGCGTGCGGCGGGGCGCTCCACAGGCCGCGTATTCTACTCCGGCATCGAGCTGGTGGAAGCGGAGGAATCGAACCGGCCGCTGCTGGTCGGCGAGCGCACCAACGTGATCGGCTCGCGCGCCTTCAAGAACCTGGTCGCAGGCGAAAAGTGGGAGGAAGCGAGCGAGATCGCGCGGCGGCAGGTGCGCAACGGCGCGCAAATCGTCGACGTCTGCCTGCAATCGAGCGATCGCGACGAGGTCGCCGATATCCCGCTTTTCTATGAGCGCCTGGTCCGGAAGGTCAAGGCGCCGCTCATGATCGACACTACGGACCCGCGCGCCGTCGAACTCGCGCTGACGTATTGCCAGGGCAAGAGCATCATCAACTCGGTCAATCTCGAAGACGGCGAGGAGAAGTTCGAGCGCCTGTGCCCCATCGCGCGGTCCTACGGCGCGGCGCTGGTCGTGGGCTGCATCGACGAGGACAAGCTGCAAGCCCAGGCGTTTACGCGCGAGCGCAAACTCGCCGTCGCGGAGCGCTCCCTAAGCCTCCTCTCCGGAAAATACGGCATCCCCGTTGAGAGCCTCATCATCGACCCGCTTGTGTTTCCGTGCGCCACGGGCGACGAGAACTACATCGGCGGCGCGGTCGAAACCGTCGAAGCCGTCCGGCTGATCAAAGAGAAGCTGGGCGTCAAGACGCTTCTCGGAATCTCGAACATTTCGTTCGGCCTGCCGGCCGCGGCGCGCGAGGTCATCAACTCGGTCTTCCTTTATTACTGCACCAAGGCCGGGCTCGACCTCGCCATCGTGAACTCGGAGAAACTGGAACGCTTCCCGTCGATTCCGATCGACGAGCGGCGGCTTGCGGAGAACCTGCTGTTCAACACGCCGCCCGCCGAGATCCCCGACGGTCATCCGCAAACGGACCTGCTCAGGACCGCGCCCGAAGACTGGCGCCAGCAGAGCCGCGAACAGAAGGCCGCCATCAACCAGTTCCACATCGCCGCCGTCGCCGAGCATTTCCGCCACGCCACGAGGAAAGTCAGGCAGGCCGACGCCGAGCTGCCCCTCGATGAGCGGCTGGCAAGGTGCGTCATCGAAGGCACCCGGGACGGATTGATCCCCGCGCTGGATTTGAAGCGGAACGAAGGCGCGAGCCCGCTCGAAATCATCAACGGGCCGTTGATGGCCGGCATGAGCGAAGTCGGCCGGCTGTTCGGGAACAACGAACTGATCGTTGCCGAAGTGCTTCAATCGGCCGAGGCGATGAAAGCCGCCGTCACCTACCTCGAGCAGTTCATGGAAAAGTCTGACTCTGCGGCGCGCGGCAAGCTCATTCTCGCGACCGTCAAGGGCGACGTTCACGACATCGGCAAGAACCTCGTCGAGATCATCCTGGCGAACAACGGCTACAACGTGGTTAACCTCGGAATCAAGGTGCCGCCCGACGAACTGATCCGCGCCTGCCAGGAGCACCAGCCGGATGCCATCGGCCTCTCCGGACTGCTGGTGAAGAGCACGCAGCAGATGGTAGTCACGGCCGGTGACCTGAAGGACGCCGGTGTTCGAGTGCCTCTGCTGGTGGGCGGTGCGGCGCTCTCCGACCGCTTCACGCGCACGCGGATCGCGCCTGCTTATGCCACCGCGGTCTGCTACTGCAAGGACGCGATGACGGGCCTCCGTACGATGAATGAGCTGATGGACCCGGCGGTGCGCGACTCGGTCATTGCGGCGCACCGGTACGAGGAATCCGCTGCCGCCCCGGCCGCCGCGGAGGCGCCCGTCCTCGCACCGGGCCAGGAGCGCAGCACGAAGGTGCGCACGGACATCCCGGTTCCGCCCGCGCCGTACCTCGACCGCAGGGTGCGCGCCGTGCCGAACCTCGCCGAGGTCTGGAGCTACATCAACCCGTACATGCTCTTCGGCAAGCATCTCGGCTTCAGGGGTAATTTCGAGAAGGCGCTCTCCGAACGCGACCCGAAAGCGCTGGAGCTGTTTCACAACATGGAGCGCGTGAAACAGGACGCCTCCCGCCGGATGCGTGTGCGCGCGGCATGGCAGTTCTTCGAGGCCGAGCGCGACGGAAACGCCATCAACCTGTTCGCACCGGGAGCCGCGACCCCGCTGCACACGTTCCACTTCGGCCGCCAGGCTCGCCAGGACGGCCTGTCGCTGAGCGACTATGTGCTCGATCCGTTCGAAGGCCGCCGCGATCACATCGCGCTGTTCGTCGTCACCGCCGGGGAAGGCATCCGCGAGCGCGCCGAAGCCGCAAAACAGGCCGGCGAGTTTTTCTTCATGCACGCAATCCAGGCGCTGGGCCTCGAAACGGCGGAAGCCTGCGCCGAGTGGCTGCATCGCCGCATCCGCGAGGATTGGGGCATCCCCGACCCGCCCACCATGACGATGCACGAGCGCTTCACCTCGCGATACCGCGGCAAGCGCTACAGCTTCGGCTACCCTGCGTGCCCGAACCTTGAAGACCAACAGGGGTTGTGGACACTCCTGCGCCCCGATGAGATCGGCGTGCGGCTGACCGACGGCATGATGATGGACCCCGAAGCCAGCGTCAGCGCACTCGTGTTCCATCACCCCGACTGCGCGTACTTCAGCGTCGCCGAAGCAGTCGAATCCGCCCCGGCGGTGTAAGCAAAGAAGGAAGATGACGCAGGCGAAACCGCCTGCGCCACGTGGGGCAGGCCGTTTGGCCTGCCCGGATTTTCAGGGAGCGGTCAACAACTACACGCCGATGGTCTCCAGATACCGCAGGCTCTCGGGTATCTGGCGCGACGCGTCAACCGCTTCGTCTTCGAGGTAGTAGTGGCGGACGCCGGTCGCCACTCCCGCGCGCAGCGCGGCGGGAATATCCACCACGCCCTTGCCGAATACCACGCTGTCTTCCTCGTTCACGTTTCCGGGCGAGCCGCCCAGCGGAACGCCTTTGCGGAGGTCCTTGACATGCATCAGCGGGAAACGCCCCGGATAGCGGTGCAGCATCGCTGCCGGATCCTGACGGCCATAAAAGACCCAGCAGATGTCCATTTCGAAATTCACGAACTTCGGATTCGTCTGTTTGACGAGCCCGTCGAACAGAGTCCCGTCCGGAGATGGGTCGAACTCGATGCCGTGTGTGTGGTAGCAGCAGTGCAGCTTTGAGGCGAGAAGTTTTTCCCCGAAGCCGGTAAGATCGTCCGCCGCGCGCTTGCAGTCCTCGGCGGTCAGATGCTTCTGCTTGTGCGGAACGGTGCTGCACACCACGTATTCCGCTCCCAATACGTGTGCGTCTTCGGCCACCCGGCCGATCGCGTTGCGGAGCTGCGGATAGTCCGCCG
>Ga0315272_10001711_pt1 | contig 10840 bp, 8 predicted proteins | sample C3_middle_MG_FD_203918 | JGI IMG/M metagenome (GOLD analysis project Ga0315272, IMG submission 203918) | Sediment microbial communities from Yellowstone Lake, YNP, Wyoming, USA - C3_middle | ecosystem: Environmental > Aquatic > Freshwater > Lake > Sediment | place: USA: Wyoming | collected...
CCGAAGGATTGTGCCTTCGGGGTTCTGCGTGAGGGGGGCCGCGCTGGCCCAGGTCAACCAACCCAACTGCGGCGCCGCGCTCCCCTCCTCCCCCAGCCTGCAGGGGGGAGCCTCCTCTTTCTTCAACACAAGCTGCAACTCGAAATCCAATTCGTCACCGGCAAAGAAACGGGTCAGCGCCCGCAGCGGCTCGTAAGCCGCGCCGGTCGGCAGAAATTCCAGGTACTCGCACAGCGCTAACGGCCCGAGCCGGATACGCACGCCCGACTGCTGATCCCAGACCTCGTCGCCAACCACGGCGCCGCAGCCAAGCTGCTCCGAATACCCGCCCGTCTCCCTGAACTTGCACTGCGTGTCTTCGTCCAGCGCATGCCACGCCCCTACGAACTGCTCTATCTCGACGGGCACATCGAAGTAGTCCATCAGGAGTTGCCGCAGGGCGGTGGCCGAGCGTGTGTGCGGCGACAGCAGCCCGGCATAGAACAACAGCCCGTCGTCGGGCAGGGGCTGGCGGTGCTGCAAGCCTGGAGTGCCGAGGCCGAGCAGGTCGAGCAGATGATGAGAGAACCGGTCGCCCTCACCGCGCTGGTAGGCGATAGTAAAACGGTACTTCTCCCAGGCCTGGTAGAAAAGAGAAATCGCGCGGTGGTTGAAGATGTCGAAGAAATCCCGCAGCGTCGTGTCGTGCGCGCGGATCCGCTCTCGCACCAGGGTGGAGTAATACAGCGGCAGCAGGCCCATGGGACCGTTCAGACCCATGAAATTAACGCGCATCGAAGGCGGTCCGTCTTCGGGCCATTCCAACTTCGAGATCTGGCTTGGCGGAAAACTGGAGTCGGGATTTGCACCGAAGCGAACGCTCTCCTGGTGTGGGTTGGCGAAACTGCCCACCGGTTGGCGGTTCGGGAAGAGCATGCCGAGCAGGCGGACGGCCTGGAAGAACTCAAAGCTCGACGGCTCGGAGCGGAGCAGTCGCTCGAGTTCCGGCATTTCGTCGAGGCTCGCTTCTACAGGAGGATGCGGCGGCCGGCTCGCGGTGGCCATAGCTTCAGCGCCTCCTTTCGCTGCCGGGTGGTCGCGCCGAGCTGGCTAAAACTGTTGAGCGTGACGTATAACCCCAGAAAATGTTCGAGCACGGAGGCGAAAAGATATACGCCGCCACCGACGAAGTTCTCTTCGTCGAACTCAAGGTCGACGCGCGTGCCGCGTGCGAAGGTGATGCCGTTCTCGGAATTGACCCGTGCAAACTGCTTGCGGGCAGTGACGGCCGTGATGCCCTCAATCTGCTTCAGCGACGAGGTGGAGTCCGTGAAGTTGTAGAGCTTCAGGATTTCCTGCAGCGCTTCGCGGCCTTCGTCGACCAGAGACAGATAGTTGAGCGACAGGTGCGAAATCAGGCGCCAGAAAGCCCCTTTGCCAACCGGCGGGCGCAGGGCCGGTGTCGGTTTGCGAAGGGCGACGATGGCCTGTACCGGGGCGCCGCCTTCCAGTTCGAAATCGCCCGCTGCGTTGCCGAACGGGAGCCGCGCTGGCAGGTCGCGGTTGGTGCAGGTGAGCCGCACGGTCAGACTGTCGACATCGGGCTCGACGGGCCGCTGCGCCAGGTCCACCAGCGACACGAACAACTCGCTGCCGTCGTCGTCGCGCCGCGAGGACGGGCGTCGGGAGGCGAGCCAGAAGGTCTGCCCGCCGCTGCGGACGGCCGCGTGGCGAAAGGAGTAGAACGGCTCGAACCGGACCAGTTCCTGCGTGCCGGCTCGCACGCTCACCACCTCGTCCACGGAGTGAACCTCGAGGGCGTTAGGGCGGCGGATGTCGGGAACGATGGGGTATTCGAATTTGCGCTGGGTAACCAGGATCGGCTCGGCGGTCTGCTTGAAGAGATTCACCGCGGGCGTGCAGCCGAGCTTCAAAGTTTTGGCCGAAACGCCCAGTTCCAGGGCCTGCCGGCGCTCGGTGAGTTCGAAGGGCGCGATCAGGAATACGATCTCGACGCGGTCCTTGAAGCCCGCGGACGCGAGCGCTTCAAGCCCCGTGAGATCTAGGAAGAAGAACTTGTCGGGAAACGTGAAATATTCGTGCAGCAGACGATATCCCTCGAACGACCGGCGCGGGTAGGGCAGCATCGCATCGTCTTCGTCGAAGCCGACGGGACGCAGTGCGTCAGGGCGAAGCGGCAACGGCCGGGTGCGGGAGCCGGGCGTGGGGTCGCGCAGGAGAATCTGGGAACAGCGGCTGCACAACAGTTCGTAGAGCGTGTGAACCGTGCCGCTCTCGCCATTCAGAAAAAAGCGCAGCGTGCTCAGGTTCAGCTTGTCGAAAGTGACGCCGGGCCAGCAACGCAGCTCGACCCGCAGGGCGGCGACGGCATCCGCGGCCTTGATGGGCGACGGCAGGCGGTCCGGCGTCTTCCATTCGGCCTCGCTGACGCTGAGCGGCCATACCATCGTTTCATAGCAGGTCCGGAATTTGCACGGCACGCCGTTGACGGGCCGGGAGGAGAGCATCGCGCCGCGCTCGATCTTCAGCCCGGCGCCGATTTGCGACTGTTCCGGGCGGACCTGGAACTCGACCACCGTCATGGACGGTACGGGCCGTATGAAGTGCGGGTAGACGATGCTGAGCAGCGCTTCGGTGACTTCGGGAAATTCGTCGTCGATCTTGAGGTGAACGCGCGCCGCGAGGAACGCGAAGGCTTCGAGCAGCCGCTCGATGTGTGGGTCTTCACACTTGTCCGGCTCAAGATTCAAACGCGAGGCAATCTTCGGATACTTCTCGGCGAACTGCGCTCCCATCTGACGCAGGAACGTCAGCTCGCGCTCATAGTAGAGAAGTAGTTCGTCTCGCACCTATTCGACCTTTATCTGGCAATCCCCGGTACTCAACTGCAGAAGAGTGTCGAAGAAGATCTGCTCGGGCGCCGGGTCCATCTTCAAAAGTCCCTCGATCTGAAACCGCAGAACACGCGGCGCGCTCCCGCCATCGTCCACGGCACGCACCCGGATGTCGATCAGGCGCGGTTCGAAATCGGACAGCGTCATCTCAATCGTGCGCAGCAGCCGGTTCTTATCCCGGGGCGAATTGAGTGCCAGGGAAGTCACATCGGGCAAGCCGTAGTTGTAGAGGGAATGGGACAGACTTTCGTACGCTTCAGGAGCCTCCTCCGGGATCCGGCGCGTGTTCAGCAGCCATTCCAGATCGCGCCGCAGCGCCAGTTTAAGCTGCCGTACGGACTGGTTGCGGGTCGCTGGCGGATCGGCCGAATTAGCTGGATCCAGATCGATCAGCCGGTCGATGAGGGAGGGTGTGACGGCGATGTCGGCTTCGGGTCTGGCCATGGGCTACCTGGCGCACGAAATTGCCTGCCTGGCATCCAGACGGGCTACGCGGTCGTAAGCCTTTTGCTTCAGCTCGTCGCCGGCGCCCGTTTGATCCAGACAGCGGTAGAGCAACGCGAAGGTACGTGCGACCAGCGCCGGAGATTCCCAACCTTCCAGATTGTGGTTGTCGATTTCAGCCGCGAGTTGCTCCAGCACCGGCTGCGCGATGCGCTCGTGGCCGCTGGACAGGCAGATCTCCGCGAGTTGCAGCCGGCGCTGGAAGCGGCCCCGGCCGGAGCGCTCGAGATCCACCGCGTGCAGCAGTATCTCCAACGCTTCGTCACTATCTCGGTTGCGCAGCGCCTGCTGGGCGAGTTCGTAAGGGTCCGGCGGTCTTTCGGAACCCGCATCGGCTTCGCCGCCGCCGGCGTCCTCTTCCACAGCCTGTTCGTAACCCGCGTTGCCCGCCAGCGGCGCGGCGGGTGCGATCTCCTTCAGCCATGTCCGGGTTTCCTGGTTGGCCGTCGGCGTATCGTCCAGCAGCGTCGCGTCGGGCAGGTCGGGATACTCCAGCAGCAACGCGTTGAGCTCAGAGCAAATTGCGGCGGAGACCTGATAGTAGCCAAGCTCCGTGGCCGCTCGCACTGCATAGCGCTGCACGTCGAGCCAGCCCCGGCCGCAGGTCAGGGCCATGGCGGACTCGGCGAGATCGAGTACCTGCTGCCATTCCGATTGGGACGCAAGCTGCTTCAGCGACTGGCGAATCTCGGTGGGCGGCGGCTCCAGGATGGACGTGTCCAAAGTGGAACCGGCCGCTCGCAATTCACCCCAGCGCAGACCTCGCAGGAGCAGGTAGGGCACCGGGCTGTAGCAATCCTCGGTACGCAGATAGCGGGCGGCCGACACGACACGCTCGCACGCGTCGGCGCGGTCCACCGGCTCCGCGGCCAGCGCTCCACCCCGCGCCTTCGGTCGAACTGGAGCGGCAGCCCGCTCGCTCGGCTGCTCCTGCCCCGTTTCCGCGGATGTTTCCCCGGCTGTGCTCCAACCGTCGTCCGCCGCGGGCGCCGGTTCGTCCGGCGAAAGCTCCCGTTTCTTCTGCAGGAAGCCGTGAACGGTGTGGCGGAGTTCCTCGACCGTGCCGCGCAGGGGGCTGAAAGAAGGCGTATCGTCGCCGAATTTCTCTTCGCACAGCGCGCCGAGAGACTCAATGGTTTCGAGGATCCCGTCCAGGTCCGCTTCAAGCGCGGCGTAGTACTCTTTGGGCGTGGCCGCGAACGCCGCATCCCAGTCTTCGCCAGTCAGCTTGCCGTCGGTGATCGCTGCCGCCCGGTTTTCCGCCTTGGCTTCCGTGTCGGCGTCCTCTTCACGGCCAACGCTCAGCGCTTCCTTGTATTTGAACCAGCCGATGCCTTTGCGGGCAACCGGCGCGTTCCGGAGCGCCATGTCCATGCGGCCCCCGAGCCACTCCAGGGGAACGGCGCGGAGCGAGGCGTCATCGTCTTCGATCTCCGGGTACAGGCCGTCCCAAAAAGTCTCGAGCAGACCCTGGATGAAGTTGAGGCCCGCGCGGAAGCCGGAGAAGCCTTCCTGTTTGAGCATTGCCTCTGTCAGCCAGACGGCTAGCTGCAGGTCCTTGCTCTTGGTGGCGAGAGCATCGCTTGCCAGCTTGATGACCAGCGGAAAGTCGGCGGTCTTCCGCTCGCGCTGCCACTCGCCCTGCGGAGCGTCGTCGTCCTCGCGGCGCGCTTCCTTGATCTTGTCGTAAACCGGCGCGTAGCGGAGGTTTTCGCCGCACGCATTGGCCCCTGGAATAGGGTTCAGGAGATCGTCGCGAAGAGGCATGATCGTCAGGACTGCGTCTCAGCCGCCGCGGACGGCGGAGCAGAGAACTGCAGTCGTCGAACCTCCAGGATCGGGTACTCTTCTCCATCCGCCAGGAACATCTTCTGGCCTGCCGGGATCATCTGGGCATCCGGCGCTTTCTGCCATTCCGTCTGCCTGCCCAGACGGACTGCTCCGTCTGGCTGCTTCCATGCGAGCGGCGTCAGCACGGGCAGCAAGACCTCGCCCAACTCACGGCCCTTGAACGCCGGTCCGGTATGGAGCAGGGCGGGAACCCAAAGCAGATCGCGCAGCCGCGTCGGCGGCTGGATCTCCACCGAGGCGATGTGCTCAAACGGGATCCACAGGTACGCGCCCGCGGCGTAAACCTCGAGACGTGCGCCCAACCGCGGGTCGGCGTCTTCAATCGACTCGTATTGGATCTCATCCAATTGCCCGGCTATCGGGGGCGCTTCGCCATGCGGAAACTCGCCGGATTCAAACATCCGGCGGCGCGTGCGTTCGGCCTGCAGCGCGGAACGGTAGAGCAGCGAACCCATCGCGGCCTCCTTGCTGGAGTCCGCCAAAATGTCAAGTTGCTTCTCGGCGCGATCGTACTCGCCGGCAAAGCAAAGCAGCTCGAAGAGGAAGGTGCGGCGCTTTGAGTCAGTCGGGTCTTTCCGCAACTCGACTCCAAGCGCCTGCACCGCTTCTTCCAGCCGCCCTGCCTGAAACAGGCTGGTGGCTGTCATAGGTGAAGTGGCCTCCGAGACCGCCTAAACCACCTTGTTGGCCTTCATGTCCCAGCCGGCCTTGATCCCTCCATCCAGCGAGCCATCCGCCTTTTGGGCCTTGTACTCGACTTCCATCTTTGAGTAGTTCAGCGACACCTGTTCGTTAGGAATTACGTCCCCCGAGGATCCCCCGGTCTGGTAAGAGGACACCAGCACGTCGCTGAAGTGGTAGGTCAGGAATTCCTGCTGGGTCTTTCCCGCTTTGCGGCACGTGAGGGTGGCCTTCTTGATGTGCTCGCCGCTGGCGCAGGCCAGAATGAGCTTCGGCGTGGCCTTATTGACATGCATCACGAAGTGGAAGTCCTGCATGTCGACTTTGCCTGCGCCGCCGCCGCCGCCGTGGGCCATCGTGCCGGTCTGGGTCTCGCCCCAGGACCAACTCAGCAAGTCGATTTCAGACTTATGTTTGTCGTCCTGGCTTTCGCCCGGAATGCCATCGATCTTCAGAAAATAGTCAACAGCCATCTTTGCTCCTCCTGGGTTCTGTCAATGGTTTGTTCCGATCAACTGAAAGGCCGGCCGCGGAGCGGGACGGCCTTTCAGGAGACTGACTCATTTACGCGCTGAGGCTGGCAGTTCGGCCACCAAACGCAGCGAAACGGAAAGCTCGTCGAGCTGGAAGTGCGGCCGCATGAAAGCCACGGCGCGGTACACCCCTGGTTTGCCCGCCACCTCCATGACTTCGATGCGCGCCTCGCGCAGAGGATGCGAAGCTTTCACCGAAGCCGAAGCGGTGTCGTCCGGAGTGACGTAATTCGTGATCCACTGGTTGAGCCAGCGCTCGCATTCGACGCGAGACGTAAAGCTCCCGATCTTATCCCGCATCATCGCCTTGAGGTAATGCGCAAAGCGGGACACGGCGAGGATATAGGGCAACTGGGCGGAAAGCCGGGCGTTGGCGTTGGCCGCCTCGTTGTCGAAAAGCTTGGGCTTCTGGCACGATTGAACGCTGAAAAACGCCGCGTAGTCGGTGCCTTTGCAATGCACCAGCGGAGCGAATCCCAGGTCGGCCAACTCCTTCTCGCGACGGTCGGTGATGGGCGCCTCGGTGGGGCACTTCATGGCGACGTCGCCTTCATCGGTGTAGAAATTGTGTACCGGCATGCCTTCCACAAGGCCGCCGCCCTCGACGCCGCGGATGGCCGCGCACCAGCCGTACATGGCGAACGCCGCGGTCAGTTTTGAGCCCAGGGCGAAGGCGGAATTGCCCCACAGGTACTTGGAGTGGTCGGAACCGTCCACTCGCTCTTCATAAGCGAACTCTTCCACCGGCTTGGTCGCCTTGCCGTACGGCAGGCGCATCAAAGTGCGCGGGCAGGTAAGAGCCACGTAGCGGGAATCTTCGCTCTGGCGGAACGATTTCCACTTCGCGTACTCAGTGGTATCGAACACTTTGCCCAGGTCGCGCGGAGCGTCGAGACTGGTGAAGCTGTCCAGATTGAACATTTCCGGCGAAGCCGACGAGAGGAACGGGGCGTGCGCGGCGGAGGCCACCTGCGAGATCTTTTCGAGCAGTTCGATGTCTTCCGGCCCGCGCCCGAACTCATAGTCGCCCACCATGGCAGCGAACGGCGCTCCGCCGAAGATGCCGAATTCCTCTTCATAAACCTTCTTGAACAGCGTGCTCTGGTCAAATTCCGGAGCTCGTTGCAGGTCGCGAAGAAGGTCCTTCTTCGTAGCGTTAAAGACCTTGATCTTCAGGTTCTCCCCGGTCTCGCTTTGATCGAGCAGGAACTTGAGGCCGCGCCATGTGCTCTCCAGTTTCTGGAACGCGGCATTGTGCAGCACTTCATTCAACTGGATGGAGATCAGGTGGTCGATCTGTGCGATGCGGGCGTTGATCATCGCCTCGGCATCCTTCGACACCGTCATCGAGCCGTCGAGCACCTGAGCTATGAACTCTTTGACAAGGTTCTTGCCGCGCTCGCGGGCCACGACATCGCGGCCCAGCCGGCCTTCGTCGACAATCTGGTCCAGCAGACCGCGCTCGAGGACTTGTTCCTCCGCCTGCTGCGGGGCTGCGCTCTGTTGCGGGTCGCTCATTGCTCGCTTCCCTCCTTCGCCAGTTCAGTCTTCAGCTTTCCGAGTTTCTCGGTGTTGTTCACGGCATCGACCAGTAACTCGTCGAGTTTGTCGTTGCCCTGGAGCGAGCCGCGAAGATCGGACAGTCTGGTCCGCAGGTCGAGCATCTCCTTGAGCGGCTTGATCTGCCGGGCGACCTGCGCCGGCTCGAAGTCGTCCATGCTCTTGAAATGCAGGTCAACCTTCAATTGCCCGCTTTCGGGGTCGTCACTCAGCTTGTTCTCGACCGAGAAGGCCAGGTGCGGCTTCATGCCCTCCAACACGTTATCGAAGTTGTCGGGGGTAACCTCCACGAACTTCCGTTCGCGCAGTTTGGGCAGAGGAGCCTCCGGCTGCCCTGTAAAATCGCCAAGAACGCCCATTACAAAGGGCAGCTCTTTTAGCTCGATCGCCTCGCCGACTTCCACGTCGTAGGTGACGTGGACCCGCGGCGGGCGCACACGGTCAAGCTTATGCTGTGTACTCTGTTTCGCCATCTGCGATCCCTCCTCGAACTAGACATGCATCGAATTCTACAATAGGTGACCAAGCGGTGCATGAGGATCTTAGCACGAGCCGGAGTCCAGTAGAAGGGGCAGAATTGAAGTCTTTGCGCTTACCCGTTGGTTCTGGTAGCTTGTAATCCCATGAGGCAATTGCAGCCGGTGATCTGGATGAAGGGTACCGCCCTCAGTCCGCAGCACTTGCAATCGCAAGACCGCTTCATTGAAGACTCGCTTCAGTTCCGGCTGGAATCGCTGAGCGCCAATCCTTGGGGCTTGCTGACCCTGCAGATCGACCAGGAAGCTTTGGCGGCCGGAGTCTTTGCGCTCTCGGGCGCTTCCGGAGTTTTCCCCGACGGGCTGCTGTTTGACTTTCCCGGTTCGGAGGCGCCGCCTGCTTCCAAGCCACTGCAGGACTGCTTCGAGCCCGATCAGAACACCCTGGACATCTACCTGGCCGTTCCCAACTACAGGCTCCCCGGGCTCAACGTGTCCATCGCGCAGAGCCGGGCGGATACGCGTTACCTGGCCGAGGCGGTGATGGTGCGCGACGAAAATTCGGGGCTGGCGGAGAAGCCCGTGCAAGTGGCGAGGAAGAACTACCGTTTGCTGACGGAAGGAGATTCGCGCCAGGAATGTTCGGCCCTGCAGGTGGCGCGGGTCCGGCGGACGGAGACGGGGGCGCTCGAACTGGACGCCCAGTTTGTGCCGCCGCTGTTAGACATTTCCGCCAGCGATTATCTGTGCGCCATTGCGCGGCGCCTGGTGGAACTTCTGGCCGCCAAGAGCAGCATGTTGGGCGGATCGCGGCGCCAGAAGAATCTCAGTCTGGCGGACTTTGGGGCTTCGGATATTGCGAACTTTTGGCTGCTCTATACAATCAATTCGCACTTTCCGGAGTTTCAGCATCTATTCGAAGTGCGCCGCGGCCATCCCGCCCGTCTGTTTGAGGCAATGCTGTCGCTTGCCGGCTGTCTGACGACGTTTTCGAACAAGGTTCAGCCCAGAGACCTGCCTCTGTACGATCACACTAATCTCTCGGAGTGTTTTACCAAGCTCGACGAGATCGTGCGCATGCTGCTTGAGACTGTCGTTCCAAGCAACTGCGTTTCTCTGCCTCTGAAACTCGTGCAGCCCTCAATTTACGCGACCGCGCTGGCCGACGATAAGTATCTCACCGGAACGCGAATGTTTCTGGCGATCAGCGCTGCCATGAACGAGGGAGAACTGATCGCCAAGACCCCCTACCTGGTGAAGGTCTGCTCGGCCAGCCACATTGAGCACCTGGTTCGGCAAGCGTTGCCGGGCCTGGGCCTGACGCACGTTCCGAAACCGCCTGGTTCGATTCCGGTCAAGCTGAACTATCAGTACTTCAGCCTCAACCAATCTGGCGTCGTGTGGGAGGCCGTCGGGCGGGCGCGGAACCTCGCGGCCTATGTGCCGGGAGACCTGCCCTCGCCGCAACTCGAATTGATCATCCTTCTGCCCGAGGCGGTCTGAAGCCTTCCACCTCGATAAAGCCGCCGGAGACGAGCGGCGTCACGGCGTCGGCGAATTCTTCCTCGCTGGCGCCCGCCGGAATCCAGCCTTCCTCCTGAAATCGTCGAAAGAGCTGCCGTCCCGTGCTTCGTCCATCGCACTGTGAGATCAGTTGGGCCGCCCACGGCTCCGCCTCGCAGGTCACGTCGAACGGGCGGTCGATGCGCAGTTGATAGGAGTGCGGGGTCCAGCCGTCGTCCGTCAGGCGATGCCGCACTTCGAAGTCCGTGCGGCGCGAGGCGTGTAAATGGGAGTCGAGAACGATCTGCGGCCAGCGGCCGCTCGCGGCCGCGCTTTCCCAGGCCAGCAACCATTGCCAGTCCGCTCGCCGGAAATCGGGTGCGGCAACTCGCCGGATCGTGAACGCGGGACTGGTTCCATCCTGCCTGCGCCGAATGAGCAGAAACCCATACACCAGCGAAACCACGCCGAGGCGCGCGAACAGCTCCCGCCAGGCGTGTGCGTCGGCGCGCGTACGGGGTTCAAACGGCGCTGCGCTCAAGGCGAACTGTTGAGGCTCGACAACCCTGCGCACGATGACGGCGACGTCGAATTCGCCCTGGGCTTCTCCGAGCCAGTCCCGCACGCGCGACTCGAACGGGAGGTCGCGGCCGTCGCTGGTCCTGCGGTCGGTTCCCATCGTCAGGCTGCAACAGATTCCGCCCGGTTCCAGATGACGCGGCAGGCCCTCGACGATGCGCCGCGTGATCTGTTCGCCGTCCTCGCCGCCGCTCAAGAAGACCCATTTCGGCGCCAGGACGGGCATATAGGGCGGGTGGGCGACAATTCGGTCGAACGT
>Ga0315272_10001716_pt1 | contig 10812 bp, 8 predicted proteins | sample C3_middle_MG_FD_203918 | JGI IMG/M metagenome (GOLD analysis project Ga0315272, IMG submission 203918) | Sediment microbial communities from Yellowstone Lake, YNP, Wyoming, USA - C3_middle | ecosystem: Environmental > Aquatic > Freshwater > Lake > Sediment | place: USA: Wyoming | collected...
TCTGCGCGAGGAACTGCACCTGGTTCGGTGTCCTGCCCTGGTAATTCAGGGTAGGCGCGACCCTATTGTGCCATCGGGCAACGCCCGTTTTGTATATGACCGGATTTCATCCCGGCCTAAACAGCTCGTTTATCTTCCAAAATCCTCGCATGTAATTACCATGGATGTTGAGCGTCTTCGCCTTTTCCGTCTTTCCTTTAAACTAATGCAGTCAAGGGCGGCTAATATGACCGGTGGGTGGACAGTGAAAGCAAATGTGTGAAGGTGTAGTCCGGAAAAAAGAAGCCTGCTATAATTTTATTTCTTCGCCCTTCGCGCTGCCGCGTTGTGGCGGTATTTGGGGCAGTAGCTCAGTTGGGAGAGCGCCACGTTCGCAACGTGGAGGCCACCGGTTCGATCCCGGTCTGCTCCAGGCCTTCGACCCGCTTCGCTTGCTCAGGCCAAAGCCTTGGTGGGGCGGGAAGGTGGCACTCTGGGTTGGGCGGTATAGCCCTGGCCAGGGTACGGCGGATTGTTGGACGGGAATAATAAAATGATGAATGAGGCGGTTCTCCTCCTGAATTCCACTTATGAACCGCTTAACGTTATAAACGTGAAGCGGGCACTTAGGCTGGTCATGGGTGGAAAAGCATCGTCGGTTGAGGCGGAAAGTTCAGCCATTCACAGTATATCGTCATCATTTCCACTGCCTCATGTGGTCAAGATGGCCTACTATGTTCGCCGGCCCATTCAGCGGGTTAAATTTTCAAAACGAACCGTGCTGGCCCGTGACGGCTATACCTGCCAGTACTGTGGGGTTCAGACCCGCGACCTTACTCTCGACCATGTGCTCCCCAAGATGCTGGGTGGGGAGACTATCTGGACCAATGTAGTTGCAGCCTGTCGGAGGTGCAACGGCGCAAAAGGGGGCCGTACTCTAAAGGAATCCGGATATATTTTGTATCGCATACCTAAGGAGCCGCGCTTTCTTCCTTACCTCCGGTTGGTGCGGAATTCTTACCAGAAGACATGGGATAAATACCTGTTTCTTGATCCGGATAGCCCATTTCTCCTGCATGGTCCACTGCCAATGCGGGTGCAGAAGACGGAACGCCAGAGGATACCTGCATGAGGGCGGCGCACATTCCCTGGGGGCGGTAGAGGTGGTTGAAATAGGTTTTGTTTTACGCGATTTGAAGGCCATTGCCTCCATGTCCCGCTACTATGAATGGAAATCCTCCCTTATTGACCGGCATGTGGGACGGCGCGTAGTGGAGATTGGATGCGGAACCGGCCTTATGCTGGCCCGTTTGAAGGGTCGGGAACTTCTTCTTGGATTGGACCGGGATGAGGGATGTGTTAAAGAGGCTAGAGTCAGGTTGGCCGGCATTCCGGAAGCCGATGTCAGGGAGGGTGATGTTCTTTCCCCTGAATTCTCTGCCTTGTCCGAAAACCGGCCAGATACAGTCCTCTTTGTGAATACACTGGAAATTATTTCCGATGACCTGTTAGCGCTTCGTCAATCAGCGTCGATTCTGGGAAAAGATGGGAAACTGGTCATTCTTGTTTCCGCCCTGCCTTCATTAACCGGGCAGTTGGATCTATCACATGGACAAAAGCGTTATACCCGGGATGGTTTATCGGATTTGATTAAATCAGCGGGATATCGGGTGGAATCGATTCGGTATGTGAATCTGCTCGGGGTTTTGGGATGGTGGCTGGACAGCCGGTTACGCAGGAAACAGGAGATGTCTCCATCAGATTACCGGCAGCGGGATTTGGCGGTTCCACTGGCGAAAATACTTGATGCTTTGACCGGGCCTCCGCTGGGTTCCATTCTTTTGGCCGTGGGAATAAAGGAGTAATTGGGCATAATAAATGTTGTATTTACCCGGATGCATGAAACAGGGAGGGCGCACTTCGACTCGATAATCGTCTTTTGCGATTAACTCGCTCAATGGGACATTCATCCACGCCAAGGAGTGCGCGGTTGAATGTCCTCTGATAACATGAGTTTGACATGGTTTTCCCGGTTTTAGAGGTGCCCTGGCTGGGCGGTGAGTTGCTGATGGCCGCGATGTCCCTGGTCTTCGCGGTGTCAGCATTCTTTGCCGTTGGTGGCGGGACATTGCAGGTAATTTTAGAGCGGCGGGCAGAGCGGGATGGTGACGGGGCCCTCCTTTCATTTCTTCAGGATTGGAGCCGATTCTTTCTTTTGATGACCCTCATCGTTGGGATGATTTCCTGGACCGGATTATGGATGACCACGGCAGTGGTTTCTCCCCATGCTGCCTGGGCTATTTTGAAGATATTTTTCTGGCCTTGCATGGCTATAAGCGCTTTGTTTGTTGTCCAGGCAGCTGCCGCATTCCTTTACCACAGCACATGGGGGGCAGTTGACCCCAATAAGCATCTTGCCATAGGGTGGATTTTTACAGTCTCAGCTTGGTTATCCCTGTTAGCCATCAATGGAGTTCTTACATTCATGCTGACACCTGGAGATTGGCTTTTGACGGGGCGTTTGCGCGATGCATTTTTCAATCCGACGTTTCTTCCATCCGCATTTATGTTGATGTCGGGCGCATCCGGGATAACCGGGCTAATCTGCCTTGTGGCCAGCGCTGGTCAGGCTAATGCCACGCTTCGAACCGGGATGGTTAAGGCGTCGGCTGTTTTCGTGCTTCCGGGGTTCTTAATTCTCCCAGCTTCGGGGTTTTGGCATATTGAAAGCCTTCCAGAATCTATGCGCAGGGCAATTCTTCATGAAGGAGGTCTGGCGACAAACCTGTTAGCGGTGAGCCTGGGTTTGTGCGTAATTGTTATTTTACTGGGCTTGATTGGGCCATTCCGAAAACCTAAAACCCCTTCAAGGGCAACAGCCTTATTGATGCTTTTAATTGGTTTGGGTGCGGTATCAACATTGGAATGGTCACGGGGAATTATTCGTAGTCCTTATGTGGTGACGGGATATATGTACCTGAATGGTATTGATCCAAGGAATGTCGGCAATCTTCAGGAAGGAGGCTTTCTTAAAAAAGCGCGTTACGCCTCCATCAAGGCCACAGATTCAGATCAAATGGGGTCGGGTCGCGAGCTGTTCCGGCTCCAATGCATGGCTTGCCATTCGATTGACGGATACAACTCAATTAGAAGGTCGGTGAAGGGGTGGAGCCGTGATGTCCTGGATACTCAATTGGAAAAACTGGACAAGCTTCCTGGGCGGATGCCCCCTTTTGCAGGAACCGGAGCAGAACGGAGGGCGTTGGCTCTCTGGCTTTCTTCGATGTCGGCATCAAGGGCTGAAAAGGCGGGCGGAATATGAGCCAAATGCCACTACCTGTGGGAATTTACCCGATGCCGGCATCGCCGGAAGCGCTTGGGGTGGTTTTGGCGATATTGACGGTTATGTATACGATTGCCGCTGCGCTGATGGTGTCGTGGCCGATTATGACGCTCACGGCGGAAATGGCCGGGGATTTAGGGGCGCGCACTTCTCTACGCCGTCTGGCTGTTCTGCTGGCCAGAAGGACTCCAGGCGCCGCAATATTTACCATCGCATTGGGGATTCCGGCTTATTTCACCATGTTCGTAATGCGTGGAGAGGTATATTTCCCGGCCGTTATTTATATGGGATGGTTTTGGCTGTTGGGGGTGATTCTGCTGTTTGTAGGTGTGGGTTCGTCATTTTGGGTTTCCATGAGGAGGCAGGGGTCAGAGCCTTCAACATTGCGGCCCTTTTTACCGGATATCGTGGAAAGCTATATTCTTGCTTTTAGGCGCCGGGGATTGGAGCGTCCTGGATTGTGGCTGACAGCCCTTTCTGCGGCAGCCTTCCTCGGTTTTTGTTTTTTGATGGTATCTTTCGGGGTTTTAGTGGAACGACCGGAATTGTGGAATGACACTGCTCCAGCACCGGATGGATTTCTTATTCCATTTTCAGATCCGCGCCTGCTCAGGCGAATGATTAATTTCCTGCTGGGGGCCTTAGCCATAGGTGGATTGACCACGGCCTGGCATGGGGCTGACCGGATTGCAGCGGGCGAAGTGGCTTATGGAAGAAGTACCTTGAAGTTCGGTGCACTGTTTTTTGCAGTCCCGATTGCACTTGAGGTGGCCGCCGCCCCCTGGATGTTTATAGCAGAGCCTGCGGGGATATTGGGCAGGATGGGTGGCGAACACGGTATGGCGGGGAGTCTTTTCCTTTGGACCGGGGCGAGTACCGCCCTGATTGCCGCTGTTCTTGTTTCGCTATCTCCGGCTATGAGGAAGCCCCGTCCATTTGTTCTGGTTTCATCAGTTTGCATGTTCTATTCCTTGTCCGTGTTGGTTGTTGTGCGTCAGCATGTCAGGGGTATGCGTTTCGCCGACCTGGGTAATGCTATTTCCCATGCGGTGAGTTTTCATCCGGCCTCAGGAATAGTGGCTGCTGCCATAGTTGTCGCAGTTGTTGCAGCGCTGGGATGGATGCTGGCAGTCACTTCAGTATCTTCAGGGCAAACAGAAGGCAGCTGAGCCACTCCGCCGTGGCTCAGGGTAAATTTCAATAATGTCTTCAATTGCTAAAAATCCCGGATATCTGCTCGCAGTCTGGTTTTCCGCTGTCTGTATGGCGTATGTTTCCGGCACATATATTTGGCTGAATCCGGAATATCTTCGCTGGGGCCTGCCATTTTTTAAGTCGTTTCCACCAATTATGTATTTTCTGGGAGGGATTGCAGGAATTTTGCTGGGTCTTTTTGCGCTTTGGTTGGCGGGATATTCTGTGGGTTTAACTGCAGCCCAATATTTAGCCATGGCACGCGGTTCAGCCATAAGGAGTGTTGCGTTAGGCTGGATTATTCTGGGTTCCGTGATATTTGGTCTGGGACTGTGTGGGCTTTGGTGGAAGCCCTTGATTGTTTCCGTTTTACTTGGAGCCGCGTTTGCCGGTATTCCCAGCCTTATTAGGGGAAAATCTGGCGGTTTGAAGAGTTGGACAATATTTACCTCCTATCCGCAATTTCTTTTGCCCGTTACATTGGCTTGTTGGGTGGTCGTGCTTCTCTCTATATCCCCGGAAGCTTTCCAGGATCCGCTTAGATACCACCTGTTTATACCGGGACAATTTCTCACCGTTCATAAAATGTTTTTTTACGGTGATTTCTTTTTTTGGTCGTACATGGGCCCGATCCATATGCTTTATTCTGTTGGGCTTGCTGTTGCCGGGACTTCAGGGGCGAAGGCGGTAAATCTGGCTTGTGCAATCCTGTGTCTGATGCTTCTCGACCGGATAGCCGGCCGTATTGGTTTGAACAAGCTGGAACGCGCGCTGCTTCAGTCCCTGACGATAACAGCTCCAGGGTGGGTATTTGTTACCGGTTCGGCATTTATGGAGCATGGCGGAGTCCTGTATATTCTTCTGGCCTTGGACTCTATGTTGGATGAGGAGCGGAAATATTCATCTAGAATCAGGGACATTTTTCTTTTTGCTGGGATGGCGGCATCCGTAAAATATACGGCCATATTTGGCGGGGTAGGTTTGGCAATGGTGGTTCTTTTTGGGCGGTCGCAGGGTATGTGGGAGCGGGCTATCAAACAGCGTTGGATTATGTTGTCCCTGCTATTATTGGCTCCCATTATTCCATGGGCGGCTGCAAGGTGGATTTGGACCGGGGATCCGATATCTCCTATTCTGGCAAAATCGGGAATTCCAACGATGGATTCTTCTTCAATCCTGCAGCTTAATGCGGCATATGAGTTTACCCGGGGATCGGTTGCGAAGTGGCTGGCCAATCCGGCATTCCTGTTTTCGTATCCGTTTATATTTTCCGGTTCCCATGGCGGATTTTGGGAGCACCCCGGCCCGGCATTGGTATGTTTGCTTCCGGTAGTGGTCCTTACCTGGAGAAAGTTATCAGCAGCAAGTGTTTCCCTTTTATGGTTTTTTGGGGGAAGTGTGGGTTTTTGGATGCTTTTTTTTGGGGGAGTTTCACCGCATTACATCGTTGCCTATGGAGGTATTTGGTGCGCGGCATTTTTGTCCATGATATGGGCGCTTCCATCGGGTGTCCGGTTGTTATCCTTGAATGTGCTGACTATTGTGTCGTTTTATCAGGCATTGATGATGCTGTCAGCATCGACAACCGGGTTTTTTCCAAGGGATGTGGCTTTTGGGATTATGACCCGTGAACAATATCTGGATGTAGCCGTTGTTTCAAAAAGGATTTACCGGCCAATTCGAAAAGCTATAGAGGATAGTATCCCGGATAGGGGTGTTGTTTACAGCTACGGGGATGACAAGGGGTACTATCTTTCTGGAAAGGTGGATTTGGATTATGACTTTGGTTCACAGCCGCTGCTATGGAGGATTGCAAGCGATAGCAGGGATTCGCTGGAATTACGCAAGCGTATCCGGCAAAAGGGCTGGACTCATATGATTTATGCCACATACTGGCCGGATTTTTATGAAAATGAAGGATCACTGGACTATCGTTTCAATTATCGGGTCCTGCTGTTGATGCAGGATTTTTGGCAGCGTTATGCTGAATTGGCAATAAGGGCGGAAATTCGTGATGAGGATGGTGTGAAGGGGGCTTATGTATATGCATTCAGGATGAAATCCTCTCCACAGGCATATCTGATGGATGGGGGAGAGCGGCTTCCATTCCTTCCAGGGGCAGAGGCGCTTTTTCTACCGGGTGACCGCTTAATGAGGGACGGAAAACCTGATGAAGCACTCGTTTTCTACCAGGGTAAGGCCAGGGAAACACCGGGTTTTGCTGTCCTTAATGAGAGGTTGGGGAGGTTGTCGATTTATCAGGGCAAGATGGCGGAAGCGCGCCAGAATGTGCTGGCAATAGAGGCGGCGGGATGGAAATCGGACAGTTTGCGCAGGCTGGCTTGGCAGTCGAAACGGCCGTCTGTGGAGAATGCGCTTAAGCGTCCATGATAAATTAGGGTTTGTCCTGCCGGGGCAGGTAAAACCCGGCAGATTGTAATTTTCAAGGAGGGGTAAATGGCAGACCTGAAGATTGTCCTGGTTGGTGCGGGGTCCCGCTCATTTGGTCCGAGCACTATTCGTGACATTCTTCTTAGCAAGCCGATGAAGGGGAAATCAATTGAAGTTGTCCTGATGGACACCGTCGGAAAACATTTGAAAGATATTGAAAGGTATGCCAAGGCTGTAACAAGAAAATTTGGCGGGCGAATATCTTATAAATCGACGACTAGCCTCTCTTCCGCATTGCCCGGAGCGGATTATGTGGTTTCTGCCATAGAGGTCAACAGGTATCTTTATTGGGCGATGGATTTTCACCTGCCCCGTCGCTACGGTTTTTCCCAGGTTTATGGAGAGAATGGCGGTCCCGGTGGAATGTTCCATGCCCTGCGCAATATGGGACCAACACTGCACATTGCCCGGCAGATGGAAAAACTTTGCCCCCGTGCCGTACTCCTCAATTTCACCAACCCGGAGACCAAGCTGATTGAGGCGGTAACCCGCCTCTCGGGAATCCAGGCTTATGGTCTTTGTCATGGGGTGGGAATGGGAATGAACCTGGTCGGGGAAATGCTGGAAAGGAAGGTTGAGTCAATGGAGATGGTTGCCTGTGGAATCAACCATTTCACCTGGTTCCAGACAATCAAGGACAGGAAGACCGGGGAGGACTTGTATCCGTATATACGGAAGGTGGACGAGGAAGGGGACATCATGTCCAATTGGCATGAGTTGGCGCTGTCCCGCATCCTGTTCCGGCGCTTCGGATTGTGGCCTTCGCCCTCGCCGAACCATTTTGGCGAATACCTGTCGTGGGCCGAGGAGTATGTAACCCATCAGGTCCAGTATCATTACGACCCGATGGCGGGACATCCCTGGGCTGGCGGAAAAATTCCTGAGTTCATTTACTCCCTTACCTATTCAAATCTGCACAGGAGCCTGATCAAGAAGGACAAAAAACTCGGCGCATCATGGGAGGACCAGATGGCTGCTGAAAGAACTGATTTGAAGGTGGAAAAGAAGCTGAAGCCCTCGGGTGAGGTGGCAATCCCAATGATAGAGGGATTGTCTTGTGGGGCCCCCCAGCGTCTCGATGCTGTTAATGTGCGCAACAACGGGTGTGTCCCCGGACTGCCGGACGACATGATTGTAGAAGTCCCCGCAGATGTGGATGCAGCCGGGGTTCATCCTTGCCAGATGGAGCCGTTGCCGGAAGGGATAGTGGGACTAATGCGCCCCTATGCCAGCATCCACAAGTTGTTGGTGCAGGCTTATGCAGAGAAGTCCAAGAACAAGCTGGTTCAGGCTGTCCTGCTTGATCCTACCTGCCGTTCCTATCAGGGTGCCGTCGGTTTGGTGGATGAAATGATCCGCCTGCAGAAAAACATTCTTCCTCCGCTTAAATAAATGGGAAACAAGCGTCCGGCCCGCATTGGCATACTGACAGGGGGTGGAGACTGCCAGGGATTGAATGCAGTTATCCGGGCTGTAACAAAAACGGCGGCAACCCAGTTTGGGGCGGAAGTAGTCGGATTCCGTGACGGATACCATGGCCTGGTTTTCAACCGTACCCTAAAACTCCACTATGACGATGTATCGGGAATCCTGACCAGGGGAGGGACAATTCTCGGAATGTCCCGGCGGGACTCGTTTTTCCGTATTCCCGGATCCGACCGGAAGATAGACGGCCCTGACCGGACTGCCCGGGCCCGGACGGTGTTCCGCAAGCAGGGGCTTTCCTGCCTTATTTGTGTGGGGGGAGAGGGAACCTTGTCCGTGGCGGCTCATCTGGACCGGAATGGGATTCCTGTTGTTGGAGTTCCCAAGACTATTGATAACGATGTTCCACTGACTGACCAGACTTTTGGTTTTGATTCTGCCCTGTCTGTGGCGACGGAGGCGGTTGACCGCCTTCATTCCACGGCGGAAAGCCATCATCGGGTCATGGTTCTGGAAGTCATGGGGCGTCATGCCGGATGGATCGCACTTCATGCCGGTGTCGCGGGCGGTGGCGATGTTATTTTGATACCGGAACTGCCATTTTCGTGGGATTCTGTTTGCGCTTCAGTTAAAAGCCGCGCCCGGCATGGAAGAAAGTTTTCCATAGTTGTGGTGGCAGAGGGTGCTTCGCCGAAGGGAGGAATAGCCACCGGAACAGGGGCTCTGGACGGATTGAAAAGGATTCGTTTAGGCGGAATCGGCAATATCGTTGCACAGGAAATAGAGAAGCGGACCGGGCTGGAAAGCCGGGCAACAATTCTGGGATATCTCCAGAGGGGCGGACAGCCAACCCCATTTGACCGCGTTTTGGCGACCAGATACGGTTATTCCGCCGCACAATTTTCTGCCCGGGGCATGACCGGGGTTATGACGGCACTTCGTGCCGGGAAGATTGAACCGGTTCCATTGAGACTCATATCTATGGGGCGGCCCCGTACAGTCCCGGCTAACTCACCGCTTTTGATGGCCGCCCGTGCGGTTGGAACCAGTTTTGGCGACGAAAAAACCGCAAAAGGAGGATGAAATGGCCGATTTCAATTTTGGAAGCCACGAAATAACTCATATCGGATTGATTGTCCGGGATATCGAAAAGTCCGCGGCGGAATACGGCGCCCGGTTTGGCATCAAGGTTCCGGGAATAGGCGAGACCGATCCGAGGGAAAAAAGTGGAGCGCTCTACCGGGGCAAGCCAACCGAGGCACGGGCGAGGTTGTGCCATATTCCTATGGGACATATCCAGACCGAGCTTATCCAGCCCTTGGGAGGACCGAGTGTCTGGAAGGATTTCCTGGATGCCCAGGGCGAAGGCGTACATCACGTGGCAATAGTTGTGAAGGATAGCAGGGCTGAATCGGCGGCAGCTGAATTGGCGGGTTTTCCCGTAATGCAGGAGGGTGATTTTGGCACCGGGCGTTATGTTTATTTGGATACATATAAGTCATTGGGGCTGTGTGTTGAGCTGATTGAGGTTTATTGAAACTATGGAGGACATTAAAGTGAATAAAACGTTTCTATCCCTGTCGATCCTGTCTATGGCGGCAATTATTTCCGGATGCGGGTGTATTACTTTTTCTCCCGACCCGCTTTATGGTTATGATCCGGGATATACCAGTAATCAGGGCAGCCAGTATCCGGCAGGATGGGAACCAGCTCCATATGATTCCCGTCCCGCAGTTCAATCCCAGGCTCAGGTCCAATCGCAGTCGCAAACCCAGACTTCAACGCAATCGACTGCGATAACGATAACGGGAGGAAGTGTTCCTGCCCAGCAAGGATCCAAGCCTGCTTCCATAGTTCCTGTTCAAGTCCCCGTAACGCAGGCCGCACCGGCAGTTCCGGTAAAGTCGCCAGCTGAAGTGTATTTTAAGAACGGGGAGAATTGGGAAAGGAAGGGAAACTGTCCATTTACTCTGCTTAATTATGGGCAGGCTGTTAAGCTTGACCGAAATTACAGGCCTGGTCGGGCACAATATGGCATCGGACGCTGTTTTGTCCGTTTGGGCAATTGCCCCAAGGCTATTGAGGCATTCCGGGATGCTTTGTCGGCAACGATATTTTCGGATACTCCGGCCATATACAGCCTTTTGGCAGACTGCGAAATGAAGCAGGGGCAGTTTGGCCCGGCAGAAAACACTGTTGTCAGGGGCCTGTTAGTCCATCCGAATGATTTGACCCTTAAAAAGCAGAAGGGGTATCTGGATAGCCGGAAAGCCCCATTGGCTACTGCTGTTCCTGTTGCAACTCCGGTGGCGACGCCAGTGGTTGCAACTCCGGTGGCGACGCCAGTGGTGGCAACTCCGGTGGCGACGCCAGTGGTGGCAACCCCGGTAGCGACGCCAGTGGTGGCAACCCCGGTGGTG
>Ga0315272_10001717_pt1 | contig 10811 bp, 14 predicted proteins | sample C3_middle_MG_FD_203918 | JGI IMG/M metagenome (GOLD analysis project Ga0315272, IMG submission 203918) | Sediment microbial communities from Yellowstone Lake, YNP, Wyoming, USA - C3_middle | ecosystem: Environmental > Aquatic > Freshwater > Lake > Sediment | place: USA: Wyoming | collected...
TTTTCTCACGCTCTCAGGTAGATCCGCAGGGGAAGCCATAGTCCCCACCAAACACCGCGGTGTTGGCATATAAGCTACTCAAGGATCCTCGGGTTGTAGACGTAGAGGGCCGGCTCGTTGGGCTCGGTCTTGCCGAACTGAATGTTGTACTTGCCGCGGACTTCTAGGATAACATATCCCCTCCTTTCTTGTAGATCGTATACTAGCTTCCTTATGTCGCTGGTCCACGGCTCCACCTCGAGCCATCTGTACATCCACTTCGGAAACATCCGGCAATCGCTGTCAGGATCTGGTTGCTTCAGCATTATGATCTTGTCCCTACCGCGAGTTTTAACCACCTTCAAAACGTAAACACATTCCTCTCTAGCGGTCTGGCTCTGAACCTGGACCTCGGGGGTCTGGATCTGGGTTCCGGATGTACCCATTTCTTCTCACCAAGATGTTATATGACATAGAAGTATTTAAGCTTTTCGGTCTCCTATAGCTCCCTGGGGAGCTCGGGGACCTTATAAACCCCGCCACCCCGTAACCACCTTCCTGAACCAGCCCCTGTACTCTGCGAGGAGCCTCCGCACCTCCAGCCAGGCGAGCTCCGCGCAGTACCAGGGGCCGCCGCGGTACCTCCAGCAGAGCCTGAGGTGGGTTGCACCCTCACACCAGCTCACACTTACGTAGGGTCCCCCAACCTCCCTACAGGAGAAGCCCGGAGGCCTCCTAGGGTAGGCAACCACCAGCTCCGGGGCCCTGCGCTCTATCCACACCCTCAGGGAGTCCAGCTCCACCAGACCCACGGGGAAGCGCAGGTGAATCCCCGGAACTCGGTGAGGGGTTTAAAAGGGCTCCTACGTAGATGGATCTCACCATGGGCAGCGTTTTTAATAGTCTTGCTTCCCCCAGGTGCTTGGTGGGGTGTGGGTTACCCTACAGGTGGTGTGCTTGGTTAGGTCCAACCCCTCAACCTTCACTAGGGACTGGGCCCTGAGGTGGGTCAGGGGCTCCGTGGAGTCGTACCTACTGGGTAGGACTAGCCTGGAGGTGGTTAGGGGTAGGGTTAGGAGGGCCGTGGAGTCCTACGGGGTCAGCCCCGGGGATGTCGAGGCTATCGTAAGCTCACTACTAGTAGACCCTCTGGTAGGCACCCCAAGGGAGCTTAGGGAGGAGAGGACCAGGCCCCTCCTAGATTTTGTTAAAAGACTGGAAGGGGGTGGTGGGAGTGGTTAGGTGCCCGTACTGCGGTTACGAGGGTGAGCACAGGCTACTGAAGACGTGGAGGTACAGAGCGTGGGACGTCCACTACTACGAGTGCCCGAGGTGCGGCGGTAGGTTCAGGTGGCAGGTAGACCCGGCCGGCAGGTACAGGAGCTACGTCATGAGATCAGGTGGTCGCCTTCCGGAAAAAGAGAAGCAGGGAGCGGAGGCTTCGAAGGAGACCAGTAAGGTATAGGTACAATGGGGGCTGTAAGAGTCCGTGAGGAGCTTGTAAACTCCATCTTAGCCGACCTGCTGAGCGAGAAGATTGGGGAGTGGTTCTCGATTACTGTTGGAGAGGCCGTAGTAAGTACCCCTCGTAGGAAGCTTCCCGATATCTACTTCGTCGAGTACTACGGAGTTAAGGTGGTTTTTGAAGCGAGGGTGGGGTTTCCGAACATCGAGAAAGCCAAGGAGAGGTGTAGGGAGAGGGTGAAGGAGGGGATAGCTGATGTGTGTTTCGCCGTAGCGTACGATGAGAGCGTCGCTTACGTGAGCAGTACCGAAGAGATTAGGGGAAAACTGCGCAACACACCTTTAAGGCTCGCCGTTATCACCGCACCGAACACCTGCGGTGTAGACCTAGGCGAGGTTAAACTAGATGAGGTGGTGTCCGCACTCGAGAAGCATAGGATGTACGATGAGCTCGTCAGCAAGGAGGTAGCTGTAGAGCTTGCCGAAAAGCTGGGGGCTACACTAAACAACACTACGAGAACTATCCCACCGCAGGTATTGAACAGCATAGCGAGTATTGCCGAGCAGAAGCTCGGGCTCCTCTCTACTACTAGGCCCGAGCCTGAGGAGGGGTCTGAGGAGGAGGAGTAGTGCCTTCCCCGCAAGCACACCCAGCTGACGCTAGTACCAAGGTTCAGACAGCCCTCTTCATGCTAGCGAATGCTATGATGGTGCACGAAGCGTTAGCTGCAAGCGGTGCCGTTAAGGGGCTCCAACCCCTCTCAGGAATCGATAGGAGGAACCCCATTGAGTGGCTTAAGCAGGAGTGGGATAAAGTGCTGGCAACGGACTACGAGCCGATCTTCAGACCTGCCCTAGAGCTTCTAAAGGCGCTCCCCGCACATCCACAGCTAGCTAGGGTACTTGTCGAAATTGCCGGTATAGCACAGGAGGCTGTTGCTACGATGGCTGTGTTTAAGCAGGATCTCGCTGGACGGCTCTACCACACACTACTCCTGAGGGAGATAGCGAAGTCCCTCGCAACGTACTACACGTCCATACCGGCAGCGTCGCTACTCGCAAGGCTCGCCTTTAGCTCTGTGAACGCTAACTGGGGAGACCTCGAGAGTATTGCTAGGGTTGTCGTGGTAGACCTCGCGTGCGGATCCGGGACTCTGCTCTCAGCCTCCTATACGGAAATCATGGATAGGTACGTAAGCAACTCCATAAAACCAGACCTCGGAAAACTCCACAAACTATTTGTAGAGAACGTCCTGTGGGGCTTTGATGTACTGGAGTACGCGGTTCACCTAGCATCCTCAACGCTCATCCTCCGAGACCCTAGAATCGGCGTCGCAAAGACTAACACCTACGTTCTACCGCTCGGTATTGTAAACGGCAAGGCCTACCTCGGGTCGCTAGACCTGGAGGTCAAAAACGATAGCGTCGTCTTCCCTCTAGTTAGGTCTCTATATGGAGCACCGCTGGGGGAGCCTCTACAGGTAACCGTACAGGGGGTCAGGCAGGCTAGCCTAAGGATGCCTAGACCGGATGTCGTAATAATGAACCCCCCGTTCGCGAGGACGGGGAATGTAGGTAGGTCTGTGCTGTTCGGCTACATGCCTGAGGCTGAAAGAGATGAGGTCTTAAGTAAGTTGGAAGAGCTTGGGAACAGCCTTGTCAAGAGGTTAGACCTCTCGAAGGGTTTTGGAAGGGCAGGTCTGGCAGCGTACTTCTTGCTGAAGTCGCACACGGTAGTTAAGAATGGTGGCGTACTAGCCTTCGTCCTACCGAGGGTGTTCCTAAGCGGAACCGACTGGAACCCCGTTAGGGAGTACCTAGCCAAGAGCGGGCAACTGCTGTACGTAGTAGTCTCCGACGACCCTAGCGCAAGCTGGGCGTGGAGCGAGAACACGGCTTTAAGCGAGATACTGATGGTTTACCGGAAAGGGCGTAGAGACCCCAATTCAAGAACCGCGGTCGTCTATGTGAGGCGTAGACCTAGATCGGCACTAGAGGCGAAGATCCTCGCGGATAGGGTTTTTAGGGTAGTGCAACGACACGGTAACGAGGCTAGCGACTACAGCGGTACTGAGAGGATAAGCTTAGGTGGAGAGGGGAACACCACCGCCTACGTCTACACAGTTAAACACGGTATTGTCAGGGATGTTGTTGCCGGTGTGAACCTCAACTTAGCTATGGGTTACCACACGGCGGAGCTCTCCTCGACAGCGTACATCCTCTACAGAGACCACAGGCTGTTTGACGTTACCCTACCCTTGGTACCGCTGTCTAGCTATGTAATGGAGAGGTGCGAGGAGCTTGAGAAGTGCTATGTCAGCGTAAAGAAGGGTGGAAGGAAAAAGAGCTTTAAGGACTACATAGGGTACGACGTAAGCAACTTTAAGAGGAAATGCCTTAACAAAGGCGATATACCTGTGAAGATGTTGGCGAGCATATCCGCGGAGACGTTCTCATCGATGCGTATAGACCCCAAGCTCCTCGAAGCTACCCGCGTTCCCCGGGACTGCTTCTGTAGAGCTGGAAGACTTCATGTACCTGGTGTAGCAAGGTTCAGGCTTACAACAATAGGGGTTGTAGCAGCATACACAGAAGAGCCTACAGTATCCCAGGTTACGTGGACTATCCCAATATCACTAGAGGAAGCAAAGATACAGGTACTGTGGCTTAATACAACACCAGGACTTATACACCTACTCTCATTACGTCAAGATAGCCAAGGAGGCTTCGTACAGATAAAGAAAGAGGTATTAGGAAATCTTCTCCTTATAGATACCAACAAGCTTACCCCTGAACAGAAAGAGGCATTACTTAAATTAGCAGAAAAGTTTAGCAACATTAAAATGCCGCGATTAAAGCAACAATTTGAGCTTGCATTAAAGAAGCAGGAACCACGCTTTGAGCTCGATAAGACATTTCTTAAAGTCTTTGGTATAAATATTGAAAAAGACGCAATAATGTGGCAGAAGCTACAGGCGCTCTACGAGCAACTCGCGGACGAAACGCTCTTCCATAGCTAAAGGTGTAGTGAAGCTTAAGCCACGACGTTTTACCTACATTAGCAGTTTAACCCGGATCCGGTTAGGCTGGGGGTAGATAGGGACTTCGTTAAGGCCGCCAACCAATCGGTAGACGGGAGGAAGCTGGAGGAGGGGCTACTAGAGCTCTACAGACACGTAGACACAGCGTTCAAGCTGTGGGTAGGGAGGGACTAACCCCTTGCCCTGAAGGGCTGGGGCTCCGTGGGAAACGGGCGTTTTCTACCGCGGCAGTCCCGGCCGGCCCGCGGCTTTTAACAGCTCCGTAGTAAGCCCTTTCTACGGGACTGCCTTGAGGGCCCTAGCGTACGTCAGGGTCTCCAGGGAGGGGGAGGACCCGGGGAACCAGGTGAGGGCGATCGCGGAGTGGGCTGCGAGGAGCGGGGTGGAGGTGCTGTCCTACTATATAGACGTGGGCGTCTCCGGGGCCGCCAGGCCCATGGACAGGCCGCAGTATGGGGCGATGCTGGAGGCGGCTAGGGCCTTAGGGATTAGGTTGCTACTGTTCTACGACCGACTCTCAGAGGTGGTACATATCAGTCTCGAAATGATAGTTATGAAAAGGAGGCTTGAACGAAGCTAAGAAAATAGATGCGTTAAGTCTTATTGATAATCGCCTCGGTGTTGCGTGGCCCCATCCTTGGAAGACTAACATGTGTGTCTTGTAACCAAGGGCATCACGTAATAGCATTGTAAGCCCTACTGCAAAATCTGTGCAAGATCCTGTCTTAACTGGGGCGAACATCCTGCGGTATACCTGTACACTCCTCGACCACGTAAATCAAAGACCTGCCCTAGTTTAGGTACAGGTTTAGAAGTCTATTTTTCGACTTAGCTTGGCTTCCCGCGGAGAGAACTAGCTACCAAATCGTGAAAGTCCGCAAGCTCGTCCATAGTTCTGTTAATCATTTGCAGGGCAGTAGGGTATGACGGCATGAAGAATGCCTCCCAGAGTGGTTTATATACTCCTAGCCCCACTCCCCATCCTTTAGCCAGCGACAACCTATCCTTCTTCTCCATGACTTTGCGAATGATCTCTAGTGTGCTCGTGGATAATGTTTCATCCAAGTGGCGGACATAGCCTTTAACCCCTCCCATAGCTAGGTAGGACTCTATGTAAACTCTATACCCAATTTTACCCAGATCCTTAACTAAAGACTCCTTATCAAGTAGGAACTCCAGTAGTTGTTTTACACTGCTTGAACCTAGCGCATAAACCCCAAATACAGCATAACTGCCCCTTCTAAAACCACAGTAGCTAATGTTAGCACCAACACCAATCCACAGAGATGATACTTTTAAATGCTCTCTCTTGAAGCCTCTTTCCTCAAGCACCTTAGCAGTGGCTAAGTAGAGTAGTCCCTTTGATGTAACCTCGCAGTAGTCATATTCGCTTTTAGGAATCTTTTTGGGTTTAGCATCTATTGAAACCTCGATGCCATCTTGATTGATCTCTATAAGCCCGTATCCCATATCGCCCAGATAGCCACTTATGATCTTCTTCCTGTCATTCACTAACTTATTAGTGGCCAAGTATATTATCGGAAAAGCGTACTCGTATGTTTCTCTCAATTGATTTATACACTTGTATAGCTTAGTTCCGCTTTTAATGGATTCTTTCGCCTCTATGACTATAGGTACAACGTATAAATCCTTGTAGAGCCCATAGATCACAGCGTCGGCTTTTCCATGTGGGAATTCAAACTCTTTTAAGAACAATGCATCTTCTTTACTTAATCCATGCTTATCAAGGATCACACTTTTATGCTTGTCAATGAAATCTACTATCTCCTTCTCCCCAAGCGTTTTCCCAATGCTAGAAGACACGAGTCTCACCTTTTTGACGATTACAATTTACTGTCAATAATTTAAAGCTGACTGAATAGTTTCGAGAGTTCTTGTTCTAGGTCTTCCTGTGTTAGGTCTAGGTATACCTTGATTGTTGTGTAGTCTCTGTGGCCTAGCAGCCTCCTAACGGCCTCGAGGTTCTTAGTTGCCTTCAACACGGCTACCGCGTAGGAGTGCCTAATGGCGTGCGGCCTAATCCTCTTCTTTAAGTACTTCTCTGTGAAGGAGTAGACTACGTTCCTCGCCTGCCTTATTGATATATTGAAGGCCCTGTCCTCGGCTGTCCGCTCCAGGTAGTAAGTCATTATCTCCCAGTAGAGGCTACTCGGTACTGGCACCACTCGCTGGAACTCTTCTCTCTTCTTTAATTGCCTAATGACTACCGCTCTTCTCTTTATATCCACGTCCTGCCTCCTAAGCTGCACAGCCTCCCCAATCCTACAACCCGTGAAGATGAGTGTAGCAGTTAAAGCCAGGTCTCTAGCATTAAATTTACCTCTAAGGACATCGTTCCAAGCCCTCCTAACAGCCTCCAAGAGAGCGGGATAGGGTGGGACGTCCCCTAGCTTCAGGCTTCCTCTTTTCACGGTATCCCCTTGAAAATAGGAAATGACTCTTTTAAAGCGAACTACCTGATTTCCTCTTTTCAGTATTTCAGGAAACGGGATCTCGCGCTTACGCTCAAGGTAAAGGTGTTTCAAACCATGCTAGTAGCAAGGATAAGGTTGAGTAAGTAAATTACCTGGGTGAAACAGGGGTGCAGGGAATTAATGTTTCGCAACCGGAAGACGTGAAAGTTATCAACAGCACTATTAGGCGGGTCATTAATAGGATTGAGGATCAGCACATCATAGTGTTCTCGACCCTGCTATCAATATCTGTAGGCACCTCGCTCGGCTTATTCATCAATGAGGTTGCGAGCACTCTATCACCGCTAAGTCCACTACGGGTATCACTAACTTCGGCTCTATCAACTGCTCTGCAGTATTTCATTGTACTGCCACTAATATTGTTTACTACAGGAATTTTGATAGTAACCTTCGTGTACTTGTTGTTCAGGGGGGTATACTCAAGTACGTTTACGTTTATTTACAGGGTACCTACCGGTACAGACTGGAAGAAGGAGCTCAAAGAGACTTTAGCCAGGGAGCATAAAGAGTGGCACATTTACGCACAGAAATGCGAGGACATACACGAGCACGGTATCGAGTACGTAATGTGCGAACACGTATTAAAGGATCCCGTAAAGCTCAAGATAAAATCCATGGCCTTTAAGCTGGAGACCGGCAGCATCGTCTGGACCTCGACTCTAACAGCGTGCCCCTTGAGAGTGCTCTTCTTAGAAGTACGTGGCGGCTTACTACTTGAAGCTCTCGCGAAGTTAGTTGCGAAGCTGAGGCGTAAGGTTTCCATGGAGGTGGATTTGTGGTATGATGCTGTGGAGAATTTAACGTTCTTCTACAACTACGTACGAGAAAGACTTGAAGAAAAAGGCGTTATCTTAGAAGGTATAATTTCATAAATACAGGGCTACGGGCAAAAGCACTAAGCATTGCTACGGTTGACATCGCTAGAGGCTACGGGGCTTAGGAAAGCATTGGAAAAGCTCTATCGGACGTCAACCGCGAATAGCTTCTCAAGACTCGTTAACTTCTTTGGCGTGCAGGTTGAGGGCTAGAAGGGTGGAGGAGGTCGGGCCCCCTTTCCCAGACCGATGTCTTCACCTATTTCTTTCAATTCCATTCGTAGACCAGCTAGAGGACCCGGGGTCTTGGTTAGCTCTGTTAGATGGTGTGAGGAGACCGACTAAAGCGAACCAACTAACGAAACCAACCGCCTAGTGCGGGCCCATCTAACGTGTGGGGGCCAACTAACGGGGCTACTCCGCGTTAGTTGGTGCGGTAGCTAGGGCCTGTAGTAGACCAGGGCCCTCCTCCTAACCCCACCTACCTCGACCTCCGCCACCACGGCCTCCAGGACGTCGCCGCCCCCGATGCCCAGCTCCCGGGCTAGTTGCTTGGGTACCGCTACGCTGTAGTACTCCGCGATCTTGATCTTCCCGGTCTTGTCCACGTAGCCGGACTTCTTAACCGTTACCTTAACCCTGACCACCGCGACACCCAGTACTAGTTGGGAGTAACTAGATAAAACCTTGCGAGTTTCTAGTAACTAGAGTTTATATACTAGTTACTAGTTCTACTACTAGGTGCTAGGCGGTGAAGCTCTTAGTTAGAGTTGGGGAGATGTGCTCCGAGGTAGCCAGGCTGGACCCGGGGCTCGGCGGGCTGTGCGAGGAGCTCCGGCTGGCTGTCGAGGCCCTGGAGCTGGAGGCCTCGGGGCTTGAGCCGGAGGAGGTCTACGCGATGCTCAGGGGCAGACCTTATAAACCCCCTCCGCCGGTAGGCGGTGAACGCTAGTTGGAATCCGGATCAGATCATAAGAACTCCCGTGACCTCCCGGACAACCCGACCGAGCAGGTTAGAACTTCCAACCGAAGCACCACCCCTGCCTCCGCACCCCCCACACCCCCCTCCAGCGGATCTACTCAGAGCAGCGGTGTGTCTGACAGACGTCTGTCTGTCAGACACTCTGATCTGAGTGTGCTACAGCTAAACTACGACGGTAGTAACATTCTGTTTTTCAGAGTTCCTTTATCTATAAAGATAAAATATATGATGTTAGATAGAAAAAGTAAGAGAATCATCAAGCAATCACTAATTAGTTTAGTAGAGGTCTTAGCGAGCGGCGGGCAAGCATTAACGCAGCAGTTCGAGCTTCAGCAGCAGACCGTGGTGCTGAACCTCAACGTGAACGTCCAGAGCCAGGAGGTCCATCAGGTGCGCCAGTGCGACGAGGTGATCGAGGAGAAGGTGGAGGTGCTGGAGAGGCAACTGAAGGAGTACCAGGAGCTGCTCAAGTACTACAAGGACAGCGACAGGTTCTACAGGGATATCTTGAGGCGCATAAAGCTCGCCGCTCAGCAGAACGACGTGAGAACGATAAGGCAGATCCTCAGTAAGGTGGAGTCCAAGGTAGGGTAGCCCGGCGGTGTGCCAAGTGCGGGGTTCAACTAGCGGGGATTGTTGTTGTGGCAGTTGTTACGATGATTTAAACTGCTTAGAATGCTCCTCACATATGCTATTCAGGGGGCATTCCTGACATTTGGGTTTATCTCTTTTACAAATATTCTTACCCAGATTCCATATGAAGAGATCTACGAGTCCAGGGTTTTCGGGGTATATTATCCTAGCTAGGTTTTGGAAGTCCTGCGACTCCCTGTACCTGGAGAAGCCTAGCCTTTTGAAGACTCTCCTCACATGAACATCCACAGGCATTTCGCTAAAGTATACGTGGGTAACTTCAAGGTTAACACCCCTTCTTTTAAGACGTTCCCTGAGGCATGTTAACAGACAACCACCTGATGCGAAGTCCCTCGCAATCATTGAAGCTTTCTTAGGTCCTATACCGGGTAACTGTCTCAACATGAAGTAGATGAGTGGTACGGACAGCTTCTCACCACCGGCTATGAAAATACTATCAGGATCGTCATTATACTCCCTCCAAATCTTCTCACATGATTCAATAATATATCCTGGGATATGCTTCAACCACTCCTCAGACTCTTTACGCGTCTTCTTTGACCACTTATCCATCATATACTCTCTAAACCACTCTCTTAGCTTATCCACTCCAATTCTATAGATCACGCTTGCTCTAAAATCAAGACCCTGCTCAGTTAACCACTCGTAGAGTGCGTTAGGTATGCATTTCTGGTCTGGTGTGCATTTCCAGATAATCTCACTTTTAATTCTTTGATCGCAGATAGTTGCGATAATAAACGCTAAAGAACTTCCATTAATGAGTTCATTACAGTCACAACGAGCATCTTCTTGTTTGTTTTGTTCAATGAAGAGCTCTACCTGCTTTCTTATAACTGAGCATTTCTCTAGAATTTTTGCTATCTCGCTAGGCACGTGCTCATCCATGCTACCTAAGCTTAAGAAGGCTTATTAAGGCTCATTTAAGGCTCTCTAACCCATCCTGCAGCATTCCATGTTTGTAGGGTATTGTTATTTCTACTGATGTTCTTATGCATGCTACTTAGAAGCTCAGTGTTATTGGTATGCTTATGCCACTTCTGACTACGATCTCAATTGAGGTAGCCTCACCTCCAACCCTCTTTAGTAAGAGCTCCTTGACAGCCTTAGCTAGGATAGTGGAAACAGAGGTAGATGGGGTTAAGGGGAAGGTCTTAGTCTGCTACAAGCTGTAGCCCTGGACTGCCTACCGGTTCCCCGCAAATAGCGGGGCTGACCTCCCGGGTGCGTTAGTCGGGCCCGACTAGGCCCTCCCCGCGGTTTTATTAGCCTACGCGCTAATACTATCCTAGAGACCATGGCTAGGGCAGATCTATCTAGGTACGCACGGCACCCCCAGGTCTTCTACGTAGATAAGGATGGCAGTACCAAGCACTACCCCTCC
>Ga0315272_10001718_pt1 | contig 10811 bp, 10 predicted proteins | sample C3_middle_MG_FD_203918 | JGI IMG/M metagenome (GOLD analysis project Ga0315272, IMG submission 203918) | Sediment microbial communities from Yellowstone Lake, YNP, Wyoming, USA - C3_middle | ecosystem: Environmental > Aquatic > Freshwater > Lake > Sediment | place: USA: Wyoming | collected...
GTCTCTGCGGAACATGACCGCCACCCTGACCTCGCGATCGCCTGGAAAGGTGACGGATGAGTGCCGCGGGAGAAGCGGGCAATCCACCGGAGTTGGGGACGGGCCAGGCACAAAGTCAGAGTCGAAAGAGGGGCGAATGAATCCATGGACGGCGAAACGGAGCGACACCGTGCACCCTGTTCCCAACCCGCGTCCCCCCGGAATACCCGATCGACGGTAGTTGCCGGGGACTCAGCGACAGCATCTTAAACAGTGACGGAAATAGGACACCATTGCCCGAATAGAGGAGGAAGAGAGCATGAAGCTCAGCAGAAAGATTCAATTCGCAGCCGCGCTCTCCGTATTTGCCGCGGCAGGAAGCTGGACCCTCCTGCACGGCTCCAACCAGGCCCAATACACGGCAGCCCCCGCTTCCCGGGGAGACATCGACTCAACAATTGCCGCGACCGGTACCTGCAACGCGGTCGTCACCGTTCAGGTGGGGAGCCAGGTGTCGGGAAACATCAAGACTCTGCTGGCGGACTTCAACACGAAGGTCAGAAAGAACCAACTCATCGCCGTGATCGACCCCGACATGTTCCAGGCCCGAGTCAATCAGGCGCGCGCCAACCTGGATAGCGCCAAAGCATCCTTGACGAACGCCGAGGCGACTGTGGGCAAGGCGCAGGCCGACGTGCGGAGCGCGAAAGCGGCAGCCGCCGACATGCGGGCCGAGGTAGTCAAGGCGCAAGTGAGCGCGCGTGACGCCAAGGTCAAGTCCGACCGGTCGCGGGAACTGTTCAAAGAGAAGTTGATCGCGACGCAGGATATGGAAACCGCACGGACGACTTACGAATCCGCCGCGGCCGCCGAACAGGCGGCGGAAGCGCAACTCGACGCCGCTAACAGCAGCGTGCAGTCCGGGGATGCTCAGTTGCAGGTCGCCAAGGCGCAGGTCCAGTCGATGCAGGCCCAGATCCAGCAGGCCGCTGCCGCTTTGGCGCAGTCCCAGCTAGACCTCGACCACACCCGGATCTTCGCCCCGGTGGACGGCACGGTGATCTCCAGGAACATGGATGTCGGCCAGACCGTGGCGGCTTCCTTGCAGGCGCCAACCATTTTCGTGATCGCGCAGGATCTGACCAAGATGCAGGTAGACACGAACGTGGATGAGGCCGATGTCGGCCGGGTCCATGTCGGGCAGCCAACGACGTTCACGGTGGATGCCTATCCGGGAACGGTGTTTCAAGCCGCAGTCCGGCAGATCCGCGAGGCGCCCATCAACACCCAGAATGTCGTCACCTACGATGTTGTGCTGAGCGTGGACAACTCCGAAATGAAGCTGTTTCCGGGGATGACGGCGAATGTTCGCATTCTCGCCAATCTAGCTAAGGATGTCCTGGAGGTGCCGAACGCCGCCCTTCGATTCAAGCTGCCGGGTGACGCCGTCGAAGCGAACAAGGCCGGCCAATACTCCGGCAAAGCGCGATCTCCGAAGCAGTCTCTGTACGTGCTGGGCGGTGACGGCCAACCGCGGCAGGTCATGGTGATCGCCGGATTGACCAACGGGAACTACACAGAAATTAAGGAGGGCCGCGTCCAGGAGGGCGATCGCGTCATAGTGGCGACGACCGGCGGCAGCGCCACGCCCAGCGCCGCTCCCAAACGACCGCACGGGCCGTCGTTCTGAGAGGGAGCTTCGGGGGAAGGAGACCACAACCATGACCAAGGAACTGATTAGAGTCGAGAATCTCACCAAGATCTACCGGATGGGAGACAACGCGGTCCACGCACTGCATTGTGTTTCGCTGAGGATCGAAGAGGGCGAATTCGTGGCCATCATGGGACCGTCCGGCTCGGGGAAGTCAACCTTCATGAATATTCTCAGCTGCCTGGACAGGCCGACTTCCGGGTCCTATTGGCTGGACGGGGTCGACACCAGCCGGCTGGACCGCGACCAACTTGCCGAAATCCGCAACCGGAAAGTCGGCTTCGTGTTCCAGAACTACCAACTGCTGGCGCGGACCAGCGCGGTAGAAAACGTGGAACTGCCCCTGCTCTACAGCGATGTGCCGGAACGCGAACATCGCCAGCGAAGCATGGATGCGCTGCGGGAGGTGGGGATGCAGGGCCGCGAGCACCATCACCCCAATCAATTGTCGGGTGGGCAGCAGCAGCGCGTCGCGATTGCGCGGGCGCTCGTAACACGTCCACAGATCATCATGGCCGACGAACCCACCGGCGCGCTCGATTCGCATACCAGCGTCGAGATCATGGCCATTCTGCAGAAGCTGAATTCCGAACAAGGGCTCTCCGTTGTGCTGGTGACGCATGAGGCTGACATCGCGCAATACGCCAGACGCATCATCTACTTCAAGGACGGTTTCGTGGTCCGCGACGAAGGGGCGCGGGAGTTCCGCTCGGCCGACCAGGAGTTGGCGGTGCTGGGCACGGCCGCCGAGGGGGTGGCGGCATGAAACTGGTTCTTTCGAGCATCCGGATTGCGCTGCGTGCACTACGTGTGAACAAGATGCGATCCGCGCTCACCATGCTGGGCGTGATCATCGGCGTCGGCGCCGTGATCGCCATGGTCGCGGTAGGGACCGGTGCCACGGACCGCATCCAGCAACAGATCGCCAGTATCGGCAGCAACGTCATCATCGTGCTGCCGGGCAGCCTGACAACCTCGGGAATCCGGCTGGGCAGCGGCAACGCCGTGACCCTGACGGAGGACGACGCCCGGGCGCTTGCGGAAGAATGTCCGTCGGTCGCCGCCGCCGCTCCGGCCAGCCGAGGAGGCGCTCAAGTCGTCTTTGGCAACAACAACTGGGCCACAATCATTCAAGGCACCACGCCGGACTATCTGGCGATTCGCGATCTCCAGATCGCTTCAGGCAGCGCGTTCACGCAGCAGGATGTCGACGGCGCCACCAAGGTCGCGTTGCTTGGCAAGACGGTAACCGACAACCTCTTTCCCGGCATGGACCCGGTTGGGCAAGTCATCCGCATCAAGCAGGTTCCGTTCACCGTCGTGGGCACGCTGGTCCCCAAGGGCCAATCCCCAATGGGTCAGGATCAGGATGACCTGATCATCCTGCCGATCTCCAGCGCTAAGAAGAAGGTGCTGGGTGCTAGCCAGGCGAACGCGGGCTCGGTCGGATCCCTCATGGTGCAGGCACGCGGGCCGCAGTTCGTAGCACAAGCGCAGGAGGAGATGCGCGCTCTGTTGCGCCAGCGCCACCACTTGCAGGCGGCACAGGACGATGACTTCACCGTGCGCGATCTGTCGGAAGTGTTTCACGCGCAGGAGACATCGGCCAACGTCATGGCGATTCTGCTGGCGTCCATCGCGTCGGTGTCGCTGATCGTCGGCGGCATCGGAATCATGAACATCATGCTGGTGTCGGTAACCGAGCGTACCAAGGAAATCGGCCTCCGGCAGGCGGTTGGCGCAAAAACGAAGAACATTCTCACTCAATTCCTGGTGGAGGCGGTCAGCCTTTCCACACTAGGCGGAATGATAGGAATCGGCCTGGGCGTGTCGGCGTCGATATTGATTTCCAGGATCGCGGGATGGACCGTCCATATCAGTTTCGCCTCTATCGCAATGGCCTTTATCTTCTCGGCTCTGGTGGGCGTGTTCTTCGGCTACTACCCGGCCCGCAAAGCTGCGTACCTGGACCCTATCGAGGCCCTGCGATACGAGTAGATCCAATCCGCAAATTCCCACGGCCGCTCCGGTGCGGATGGCTCTCATCGCCGCCGGCTTGGGAGCTGGCGAAGGGCCGGGCATCGCCGTTCCCCACGCGGCAATCTGTCTTGACGGCGGGCATGACCCGGGACAATCGGGAGCTCGTGCACCGCGCCAGTGCTCGCGCTCTCAAAGATAAGCGGCGGCGACTTCGCAGTGACGTCTCACGACGGCTGGGGTGCAGTCCGCGCGTCTGGCGGTATGAGTCCGGCGCAATGCCCTGAACGTTCGTCGGGTGTTCGGGCGTCGCGCCCGCTGCGCAGGTGCGATTCGTATCGAGAATACAGGCAATTTTCGTCCTGCTACCCCGCCGCCGACCGCTGTTATCCCCTACCGGCGGTAGATTCAATCTGCTCCGCGCGTTCGTCTTATGGAGTGAATGGAACGGCGAAAGCCACCCGGATCGGCAACCTGAAAGAAATTCGAAGAGGAGCTAGACAACGGCCATGACCAAGTTCATTTTGACTCTCTCCGCGGTTCTGCTGGCGTCACTGACGCTACCGGCCGCGCAAGGCGCAACGAAATCGGCGGGCGACCCCGCTCAGGCAACCCTCAAGAACGTGCGATCGTTGGCGATTGCCGCGACAAACGAGGCCGACGAACTCAGGATGATGATCGGTGACAGGCACGAAGCTCCTGAGTCGCAAGCCCAGGAGTTGAGGGATCTGAGAGTCCACTTCGACCGCATGGGCCAGGACATCGCCAAGCTCGAAGCCGTGCGCAGTTCGCTGTCCAGTTGGGAAGAGCAGGCCTTCTCCCGGGTGGAACCGTTGATTCAGGCGGGAGCCGGGGATACCTCGCGGGCGATCGCGTACTTCAACAACAATCGGTGGGAGGCGTGGGGTTCCCAGGACGCCGGCTATGTCAATCGTATCTACCAGGCGTCCAATCAAGTTGCGAGCACTCTCACGAGCTATCTGAAGTATCAAAAACTCCATGCCGAGACGCCCGCCCGAGTGTCTCAGCCCTCCGCTGGCATGAACGACTGACCAGACGTCATCGATATGGAGGACAACGCCATGCAAGCTCGCACGCTGTTTGACGGACGCCTTGACTCGACGTTTGAGGGTGTCGGCGACGCGGAGGCGGCGGGCGGGCTTGCGGCAAAACAGGCCGGATTCGACGAGGTGGACCAGGACAGAATCTGCCTGGCCATCCGCGAGGCGATGGTCAACGCGGTTGCCCACGGGAATCGTTTCGACCGTGTGAAGAAAGTCCATCTGGTGATCCGGGAAGCGCCCAACGGCGGTTTGGCGATAGAGATCGCCGACGAAGGCGCGGGATTCGACGCGAGCAGCATTCCGGACCCGCGGGAGGCCGCGCATATTGGACGCGCCAGCGGCCGGGGGCTGCTCATCATTCGTGCCTTCATGGATGAGGTGGCAATCAGGCGCGGCAGCCCGTCGGGGACTCACGTTCACATGGTGAAGTATCCGGAATCGAAAATGGTTGACGCCGTGGACTCCTTGAGCCGCGTGGAGAGTCATCTACACTAAATGCAGAACCATGGTCGGCGATTCCGCCTTTGACACTGCGAGCGATCGGCCCCTGGCCACGGGCCGGCGAATGCTCTGGATCGGTTTTGGAAGCATTCTGATTTTGATGGCATTGATCGGTTTCGACGTGGTCCAGTCGCTACAAAGAGCGACAGCCACGAACGCCGCACTGGTCAAGTCCTTCCGCGCTCGCGACCAGATCCTCGACGAACTTCGCAACATCATCATCCGCTCGGGCACAATGATCCGCGACTACCTTGCTGAGGTCGATGAGGCCAAGGCAGAGGAGTATCGGGTGGACCTGGAAGCCGCGCGCCTGCAGACAGAGCAGTTGATGGATGCTTACCCACGCACTCAAGGGGGATTGGACCGGCAGCAAAGGGAGAGATTCACCGATCTGAGAATTGGTGTCGCGGCCTACTGGAAGTCCCTTTCTCCCGCTCTGCAGTGGGATGCCGCAACGAAGAAAGAGAAGGGACCGGACTACCGGCGCAATGCCATCGGTCCTTTGCGCAACGAGGTCCTGCGCCTGTCGCGGGACATCACAAGGCTGAATGAGCAGCAACTGGATTCGGGCGAGCAATTGATCGGGATCGCGCACGCGAAGCTGCGGACGCGCTTGATCATCGCCTCCGTCCTGGGAGTCGCCATCGGATGCGTGCTGGCGGCATTTGTGACCACGGGCGTTCATCGCCTGGAGCAGTCCGCCGAGGCTCAGTACCGGAAGGTCGTGCAGGCCCGCCACGAGCTGCGCAATCTGGCCGGGCTTCTGGAGAATGCGCGGGAGGAGGAACGCAAACGGCTGTCTCGTGAACTCCACGACGAGGTCGGTCAATCCATGTCGGCCATGCTGGTGGAACTGGGACGGCTGGAGGCCGTTCTGCCGCAGGATGAATCCGTGCGCGCCCGCTTGTCATCTTTCAGGAAACAGGCGGAGTCGAGTGTCCGGTCGATCCGCGATATGGCACTGCTGCTGCGGCCGTCCATGCTGGACGATCTTGGTCTGGTGGCCGCGCTCAAGTGGCAGGGCAGGGAAGTCGCGCGGCGTACCGGGCTGCATGTCCGGGTTGACGCCGAAGACGCGAGCGATCAGTTACCCGATTCGCATCGGACGTGCATTTATCGCGTAGTCCAGGAGGCGCTCAACAATTGTGCCAAACATTCGAAGGCGAGTTCCGTGCGGGTGGCATTGAAGCAGTCTCCCGAGGTTCTGGAGGTTTCGATTGCGGACGACGGCATTGGCTTTGAGCCCTCCACGGAGAAAGGACTCGGCCTGTTGGGAATGGAAGAGCGTGTGACTCGTCTAAATGGTTCGATCCGGGTGGAATCCGGTAAAGGCCAGGGTACCGTGCTGACCGTTCATATTCCCGTTCCGCCAGTATTGGAGATGGCTTCATGATACGTATCGTACTTGCCGATGACCATGTCGTTTTGCGGAGCGGCTTGCGCGCGCTGCTGGAGCAGAACGCGGACTTCCAGGTAGTGGGAGAGGCCAGCGATGGACGCGGACTCCTGAAGCTGGTGGCCGAATTGGAGCCGGATGTTGTCGTGACGGACATCGGCATGCCGAATTTGAATGGCACTGAAGCGACGCAGCAGATTACGGCAAGTCATCCCGGCGTGAGCGTAGTCATTTTGAGCATGCACTCCGATGAGGCGTATGTCCTGCGGGCGCTGAAGGCCGGTGCGCGTGGTTATCTGCTGAAAGAGTCCGCCGAGGCGGATCTGATCGCGGCAATCCGCGCGGTCCATCAGGGCAAGGCGTTCTTCAGTCCGGCGATCAGCGCGCTGCTTGTAGAAGATTACGTCCGCCAGTTGCGCGACAAGGACGTCGAGGACAGCTATGAATTGTTGTCTCCAAGGGAACGCGAGATTCTTCAACTGGTCGCCGAGGGCAAGAGCAACAAGGATGTTGCCAACATGCTGAACCTCAGCGTGTACACGGTCGAAACCCATCGAGGCAATATTCTGCAGAAGCTGAATCTGCACAGCGTTCCCGAACTGATCCTCTACGCCGTTCGAAAAGGCGTGATTTCCTGAGTGTGACGGTCGTGCGGTATCCGAGCGCGCGGCCGCGGTGAGCGCCGGTGAAGCTGCAGACGCTTGCCGCTCGCGTGATCGAAAGCCGGTCGATGACTTTCCCATCAACAGCAGCGTCTCCGGTTCGGACTCAAACTACGATGCGGGGACGTTCAGCCTGCCTGCTTGACCGCCAGATTGTGCACCCTCAGGATCTCGCCGACGAGAAACATGTCGGTCAACAGCGCGCGCAGATGAATGGAGGCATTCAAATTGTCGATGAGCTGCGATCCGATGACGGGCTGCGCCAGCACCAGTTCGAGGGCCGCGAGTGAATCGCCCGCGTCGCGATCCAGGACCTGCAGAAACGCGCGGTACTTCTCCACGGGTTCCAGCTCCGCCTGCTCTACCGCTGTACGAAAGCTCTCCGCCAAACCGTCCAGCGCGCCTACGGCTCGATTCAGGAATTCGCGCATCTGGCTCTCCGCTTGGCCTCCTTCATCGCCGGGCAGTCCCCGCGCGGCGTAAGCCAGCATAAACTCGTAGCATTCTTCGATCGTCTCGCCGCGTTGCTGAAATTCACTGGTCATCGGCCATACCTCGTCGGGTTAAATCTCCGTGCCGCTTCCGCCGCTCTTTGAGGATGAAGCTGAAGCCCCGGCGGGCCAGCGCTGCGGGTCATAATGTTTCAGATAGAACTCGCGTTTCATCGATCCGGAAATCATCGACTTCGTGATCTCCAGTTTCTCCAGCCGGACGGCGAAGTAAACGTGCACCATCACTAGCGTGATCAGTCCCACCCCGGCGAGCCCGTGCAGCACATACATCAAGCCCCAGGTCATGTCGCCAAACAGGTACGGGTTGCGCGGGAAGAAGACCGTGCGCACGCGGAACATCATCAACACGCCGGTAAGAATCACCGCCAGTCCGGTGAGCGTGATGACCCCATGGTACAGCTTGTTTTCCAGCGGATACTTAGCGAATCTTCGCGGCGGCGGGGCCGGCCGGCCCATGAAACGCTGAACCCTTCTCTTCGTGTCTTCGAGGTCTGCTCTGTCGGGCCAGATCGACCAGAAGTCCAACCAGAACGAGGCATGGACGACGTGAAAGATGACGGATATCGTCAACACCGTTCCCGCCATCCAATGGTAGGCCACCCAATCGAAGCGGACGCCAACCCGCGGCAGGAACGCCGTAATCAGGAGCGCGAACATGGCAGCGGCCATGATCCAGTGAAACATCCGCGCGGCCAGCGAATGTCTGGCGACCCGCTCGGGCACGCGGGCCGCGAGTGCGGCCGGAACAGCGCTCGCGAATTCCTCGGGTTCGGCGAAATACCGCACGTAGATCGCGTGGACGATCAGAAAGAAAAGTCCTGCGAACGCCGCCACCCAGATCAGGAACCACGCGATGTGAATGGGGACCTGCCGCCCCCAGGGACTCGTCGCCCAATCTACAATGCCCATTTGGCCGCCTCCACTCCGCCGATGGCGCGCTTCACCAGGTTCCTCATCAGCGGGATCTTGTAGGCGTTGAACTGTAACGGGACCGCGCCCCGGACCGCCAGTTCTCCAGCCATTGTGCCCGTTTCCGCGCTGGGCGACTTTCCCCGGACGGCGGCTTCCACTTCCTTCAGCCGCAGCGGCCGAGCGGCCGCTCCGTTCACCGCCAGGCGGATTCGTTCGATCGTGCCACCCGAGACAACCATTGCGGAGGCGACGTTCAGCAAGGCGAAGTCCCAGACGTTCCGGTCGCGCACCTTCTCGAAGTAGAACCGCGCACCGGCCCAGGTGGACGGAATGCGAATGGCCGTCAGCAGGTCTCCGGGCCGCAGAATGTTCAGCCGCACGATGTCGATGTCAGGACCGATGAAGTAGTCCTCGGCATCCACGATTCGCTCGCCTTCAGGCGTGCTGATGACGAACTTGGCGTCCAGGGCGATCAGCGCCGGGGCCGAGTCCGACGGATTGACCGCGATACAGCGTTCCGCGTGGAGAATCGCGTGTTCGCGGTTGCGTCCTTCCGGCGTATCGGCGTAGCAGATATTACCGCCGGCGCGGTAGCATGCCCACCCGGCCCGGTAATACCAGCAACGTGCGTCCTGCGAGACGTTGCCGCCCAGCGTGCCCTGGTTCCGGATCTGGGGCGAGGCAGCCAGCGCGGCGCCTTCCGCGAGGAGTCCGTACCTTTCCCGCACGATGGGATGGGTGACAACCTCGGAGAGCGTGGTCATCGAGCCAATCTCGATGCCGTCGCCGGTCGTGCGAATACCCCTGAGCTCCTCGATCCCGCTCAGGTCCACCAGCGCCTTCGGCTTCTTGATGCGATCCTTGAGCCAGTCGAAGCTGTCGAGGCCGCCCGCCATGACCCAGGCGTCCGGCCCAAACTGCAGCAGCAGCTTCTGCGCATCGCCGATGGAACTCGGCTGATACAGGTCAAAAGCGGGCATTACGTCTCGTATAACCGCCATTTTTTCCTCCCTATGTACCGGCCGTCCTAAATGTGCGCCATGAGCGGATGCTGCATGGGCCGCCCCGTCTCGAGCGATGTCAGAATTGTGTCGGCGTTGACGGGCGCGCGGCGGAAAATCTCATCTCCGAGCGCGTCCGACAAAGCATTCAGGATGGCGGCGCACCCGCCACCCACAGGCGGCTCGCCGATGCCCCGGGCGCCGACGGGCGTCTCCGGATCGGGGATGTCCAGAGCTTCCCATTGCATGTTTACGGGGACATCCAAAATCGTCGGAGGCTTGGTGTGGTAAAACCGCTTGGAAATCATCACGCCATAGTGAGGGTCGAAGACCCACTTCTGGCTGATGGCATGGCCGATGCCAAGCGTCGAACGGCCGAGAACCTGGCCACCGAGAGCGCGCGGATGGATCACCGTGCCTACGTCCGCGATCGCCAGGAAGTCCACGATGTGATACTTCCCGGTTTCCACATCGACCTCGATCTCGGCAAAGCTCGCGACAAAGGAATTCGTCGCCCCATCGTGCGGATACTTATCCTTCGCGGCCGCCACCAGTCCCTGGCCCGCCAATGCCGCCATGGACGCCTTTGTCATTGCGTTGACGTCTTCAGGCGGCTCGTGCCCGTCGTAGCCGCCGCCGAGTTGAATCGCGCGCTGCGCGGCCTGCGCGAAGGACAGGCCCGCTCCGCCGCCCTTGCGGAAGACGCGTTCGTTGGTAACCTCATAGTCCTCCGGCTTGCCGCCGAGACTCTTTGCCGCAATTTCCTGGAGCTTTTTCCTGGCTTCCGTGGCGACCGCATGCGCGGCCCGCGTCATCGCGTGAGTGGTCTGGCTCCCGCCTGACACGCAGCTCCACGGCAGGTTCTTCGATGTATTGCCCCATACGACGTCGCACTTTTCCCAGGGCACTCCCAGAACCTCCGCACCAACCCGGTGGACGTCGATCACGTTCTCCGTCCCCAGGTTGCCGATTCCGGATTGGAACGCGACCCGGCCATCGGGCTTGATCACCAGCAGGCCGTCGAAACCGATGGTGCCGCCGACGTATGAGCTCAGCGATACGCCGACGCCTCGAACCCTAGTGCCAATCCGCTTCG
>Ga0315272_10001719_pt1 | contig 10811 bp, 10 predicted proteins | sample C3_middle_MG_FD_203918 | JGI IMG/M metagenome (GOLD analysis project Ga0315272, IMG submission 203918) | Sediment microbial communities from Yellowstone Lake, YNP, Wyoming, USA - C3_middle | ecosystem: Environmental > Aquatic > Freshwater > Lake > Sediment | place: USA: Wyoming | collected...
CAGGTGTTCCCTCGCAGCACCAAATTTTCCTACCGGGTTACCACGCAGACGGAGTTTGCAGAAACACTGGGACAGATCTTTGGTGCCACGGTCGAGGGCGGCTCGATTGATGAATTGCTGGCCGACATGGAGGGCGGCCCGATTGAGGATGGCAGCAACGACGATTCACTGGAGTCGGCCGCAGCCGACAACGAGCTGGTCAAGTTCGTCAACAAGGTCATCATCGATGCCTACAACCAGAAGGCGTCCGATATCCACATCGAGCCGATGCCGGGCAAACTCAAAACCGGTATCCGGTTTCGCATTGATGGCAGTTTGCAGCCTTATATCGAGGTGCCCGCGCATTTTCGGCAAGCCATGGTGACGCGCCTGAAGATCATGTGCGACCTCGACATCTCCGAGCGGCGCCGGCCGCAGGACGGCAAAATCAAGTTCAAGAAATACGGTCCGATCGACATCGAACTGCGCGTCGCCACCATTCCGTCGGCCGGGGGGGTCGAAGATGTGGTCATGCGGATCCTGGCCGCGGGCGAGCCTATCCCGCTGGACAAGCTGGGCTTGACGCCTCACAACAAGGAGCGGGTGATACGAACGATAGAGAAGCCCTACGGCTTGTTCTATGTGTGCGGCCCGACCGGTTCCGGCAAAACCACCACGCTGCACTCCATTCTGAAACACCTCAACACGTCGGATACCAAAATCTGGACGGCCGAAGACCCGGTCGAAATCACCCAAAAAGGGTTGCGCCAGGTGCAGATCAACCGCAAGGCCGGTATTGATTTTGCGTTGATCATGCGGGCTTTCCTGCGTGCCGATCCGGACATCATCATGGTGGGTGAATCGCGCGACAAGGAAACGGTTGCGATGGGGGTGGAGGCCTCATTGACCGGCCACCTGGTGTTCTCGACCCTGCACACCAATTCGGCACCCGAATCGATCACGCGTTTGCTCGACATGGGCATGGATCCGTTCAACTTTGCCGATGCCTTGCTCGGCATTCTGGCGCAACGCCTGGCCAAGAAGCTGTGTGACTGCAAGGAGGCTTATGTCCCCGACGCCGAAGAGCTGCGTTTGTTCGTCGCTGAATACGCTGACGAGCTGCGCCACTCGGGTGCCTGGACTGCCGACTATGACGGTGAGACCAGGAAATTGATCGACAGTTGGCACAAGACCTATGACCAGGACAACCAACTCAAGTTTTACCGCCATGTCGGTTGCGACAAGTGCAACAAAACCGGTTACAAAGGCCGCATCGGTTTGCACGAATTGCTGATTGCCTCCGACGACATCAAGAAGCTCATCCAGGAGCGCGCGCGCGTGGCTGAGATATTTGCCGCTGCCGTGGAAGGCGGTATGCGCACGCTGAAGATGGACGGCATGGAGAAAATCATGATGGGCCTGACCGACCTGAAGATGGTCCGGTCAGTCTGCATCAAGTAATTCCATTTCAAAATCATCCCTGTCGTTGTTGTCTCACCTTGTCGTGCAATAGCACTGCCTGCGGCTCGACGCCTAGACAGAAATGATTTGGAAATGGAATAAGCAGTTACTCATCATTTTTTTTCAAAATCAATGCCGCCTCGTACAAAACGTTGCGCGCAGCGCCCGTGATCTCGGCGGCCAGCTTGACCGCAGTCTTCAAGGGCAGCTCAGCCAGCAGCAGTTCGAGGACACGCTGCTCGGCGCCAGGCGCGTTGCTGACTTCGGCCGGATGCAGCACCAGCACGAATTCACCCCGGCTGCGATTGGGCTCGGCGTCCAGCCAGGCGCCAAAATCACTGGCCGCCAGGGTGGCTATTTCCTCGAACTGCTTGGTCAGTTCACGCCCTATGGTCAGCGGCCGACCGCCCAAAACGGCCAAGGCAGCGGCCAGCGATTCAATCCGATGGGGCGCCTCCAGCAGCACCACGGCGCGCGCTTCAGTGCTGAACGCGGCGACCGCGCTGGCACGTTCACTGGCTTTGGTCGACAGGAATCCAACAAAGACAAAGCCGCCGTGCTGCGCGCCGTCGCCTGCAATGCCGGCCACGCTCAGCGCCGTGGTGACGCTGCTGGCGCCGGGCAGTGGAATGACCGGCAAACCCTGCTGGCGCACGCTGGCAACCAGGCGTGCGCCGGGGTCGCTGATGGCGGGCGTGCCGGCATCACTGGCATAGGCCACGCGCTGGCCTTGGCGCAGTCGCTCGATCACGCTATCGGCCGCTTGGGCTTCGTTGTGCTGGTGCAGCGCGAGCAGTTGGGCGGCCGGCTTGTCGATGCCATAAGCGCGCAGCAAGGCCTGGGTGTGACGGGTGTCTTCGCAGGCCACGGTGTCGGCGAGCTGCAGCACATGCAGCGCGCGCAGCGTGATGTCGGCCAGGTTGCCTATCGGTGTCGCCACCACATACAGCGAACCGGGTGGATAATTCTGACCAGCCGCTGCCGCATGCGCGGCAGTCAAGGCGCCGGCGTAGGCAGACGCAGCAGCAAAGGCATGAGTAGCAGTCAATGGGGTTTCCTCAAATCAAGGCCAGGGGCAGTACGACCAAACAAACCGGCGATGTCGCGGAAGACGCCGCGCTGCGCCATTTGCAACAGGCCGGGCTGCGCCTGCTCGCGCGCAATTATCGGACACCCGGTCGCGGTGGTGGCGAAATTGACTTGGTCATGCGGTCCAGCGACGGCACCCTGGTATTTGTCGAGGTGCGCCAGCGCAACAGCAGCAGTCACGGTGGTGCCGCTGCCAGTGTCGGTCGCGTCAAGCAACAGCGCATTATTTTCGCCGCGCGCCATTACCTGATGCGCCTGACCGAGCCGCCGCCGTGCCGCTTTGACGTGGTGCTGTTGGAGTGCGACCGCATCGAATGGTTGCAGGCCGCGTTTGAGGCGTATTGAGACGGGTATCATTGCTGTCATGCTGGAACAACGGATTCAACAACATTTCATAGACAGTGCCGACCTGAAGTACCAGGCCGCGCAGGTCCTGAGCAAGCCGATTGCCGCTGCGGTGCAGGCGCTGCTGAGCTGCGTCACCAGCGGTGGCAAAGTGCTGGCTTGCGGCAACGGCGGCTCGGCCGCAGATGCCCAACATTTCTCGGCCGAGTTTGTCGGACGCTACGAGCGTGAGCGCCCTGAGTTGGCAGCCATTGCGCTGACCACCGACAGTTCCATCATCACGGCGATTGCCAACGACTACGACTTCAGCGTTATTTTTTCACGGCAGGTGCGCGCGCTGGGTCAGCCGGGCGATGTGCTGCTGGCCATTTCTACCAGCGGCAATTCAGCCAATGTGCTGGCCGCGATCGAAGCGGCGCATGAGCGCGAGATGGTGGTGATCGGCCTCACCGGCAATACGGGCGGCAAGATGGCACAGACCCTGCGCGACACCGATGTGCATATCTGTGTTCCGCACGAACGCACGGCGCGCATCCAGGAGGTTCACATCTTGACGCTGCATTGCATTTGCGACGCCGTTGATGCCCAGTTACTCGGCAACCAGGAAACTTGACCATGAAATTCATCACTCCCAAATTCTTGACACTGCTGGTTTTGACGACTAGCCTGGGTGCTGGCTTGAGCGCTTGCGCGCCGATTCTCCTGAGCGGCACCGTGATGGGCTCCCTGGTGGCATCTGATCGCCGTACCACAGGCACTCAACTCGAAGACGAAGGCATAGAACTGCGCGCGGCCAGCCGCCTGCGCGATCACCTGGGTGAACGCGTTCATGTCAATGTGACCAGCTACAACCGCCAGGTGCTGGTAACCGGCGAGGTGCCGACGGAGCAGGACAAACAACAGGTCGAGCAGGTGGTCGCCAAGGTGGAGAACGTGCGCGCTGTCGTCAACGAGCTTGCCATTTTGGGCAACACGACGCTGAGCCAGCGCTCTTCCGACGCTTATGTGACCGGCAAGGTCAAGGCCAATATGGTGGACGCCAAAGACCTGTTTGCCAACGCCTTCAAAGTGGTGACTGAGCGCGGCACCACCTACTTGATGGGCCGTGTCACCCAGCGCGAGGCCAACCGGGCGACCGATGTCACGCGCTCGACCAGCGGTGTCAAAAAAGTGGTGCGGGTGCTGGAGATCATGAGCGAAGAAGAATTGCAGAGTCTGCAGCCCAAACCGGCGCCGGTTGAAGTCAAGAAGTAAACGTCGAGGTCCATTTGCGACGGTCGTGCCGCAGGGTGGCATCGGTGGTTCGCGTTGCAAGATTGATTGATGCGAAGGGCGGGACTGCAACGGGAACCGACGGCCACCAGTACCTGTTTCTGGGGAAGCGGCCAATAGGATTTTTGGAGACCGGGATTGGGCTAGCATACGCCGGATTGGGCTGTGTGTGCGCCATCAAACAGACGCAAGGTGGGTCAGGCAAGATACTTGTCGATACGACCTGCTGGGGACCTACTTGCCACTTTTCATTTCCGTCAACCCGGGTAGTGGCGCACAGTAATTGCAAGGCATCGATAAGTTGCCATTTTTGAGGCGTTCACTCCAACGCTCACTCAATGCCATGAAGCTAGCCATGTACAACCACAACGTTGCTGGCTAAAAATTCGGTGATCGCATCGCCAATTACAGACAGGCAGCGAAAGCGAAAATACTTCAGGAACTGTGCTTGGCGCTGACGGGTAACGTGAAATGCATCCGCGTACCCTGCCCCGGGCTGCTTTCCGCCCGGATGTTGCCACCATGGGCCTCCACAATGCACCGCGAGATATACAGGCCCAAGCCCAGTCCACGCCGGTCGTTTTTGCCAACCTGCCAGAACCGCTCGAATATGGCCTCTAGCATCGCGGCCTGGATTCCTTCACCGGTGTCGGCCACGCAAAATTCAAGCAACTCTCCCACGCGTTCGCAGTGGACGCGGATACTGCCACCCTTGGGAGTGAACTTGATCGAATTGGCGATCAGGTTGGCGAGTACTTGCAGCATACGATCGTGATCGAATTCCGCCAGAAAAGGTTCTTGTACATCCCGGACCGCGAGGGACACGCCCCTTGCCGATGCCGTGATCTGAAGGGCCTCCACCGCCTCAACCACCAGAGAGGCAACGTCGCCCTGAACCGTTTGCATGGCGAGTTTACCGGCATCGATGCTGGCGACATCAACCAGATCACCAATCAGGCGGTTCATGCGCGCGCCGTAGCGCTCGATACGCGTTGTTTCGAGCAACAACCGCTCGCGGTCGCTGTGTTTCTCAAGTTTCTGGGCAAGAAACTGCGAACTCACCACGATTCCGTTCAGGAGATCGCGCAGGTCGTGGGAGACCATGGCAAGGAAATCGTCCCTGGTGGCGAGTGCATCGTCGGAGCGGGCGCGCTCCGTGAGCAGATATTGATCGGTGGCGTCGCGCTCAAGCGGCAAAAGCCGCGTCAGCATGCGGGCCCTCGCGTCGCGCTCGCGGCGCACGGTCTTATCGGCCGCAGCTCGTTCATCACGCAGGGTTGAGTCTTCGACCTTCCGATCCTCAGCAATTACGGTTTGAATGGCGCGCGTTGCGGTGGCGTCCGCCGTGTGGTCTTCCTTTTCGCGGGCCGCGACCAGAACAGCGTCGGCGTTTTCCCGGGCGTGTTCCACGACTGAGTCAGCGCGCTTTTCTGTGGCTACTTGGTTCCGGGTCATCTCCCGATCAGCTTCTTCGCGTTCCTCGCGCAGGCTGACGTCGGTCAATTCGCGCTCGGGCGATTCCTGTGCATTTGAAGTTGGGATCATAGAACGGTACTCATGTCGACGTTGACGAACAAATCGGAATCCGGTTCCATTTCGGCGAAATGACCAGTGTATAACGGCGCAATACATGAGCATGTTGGCGCCACAAGCTGATTTGCCGCCGCAGCGATTCAACGGTGGCACTGCGCCAAGATGGGGGTAGGGCGCGGCACCAGAAGCATTATCGCAGGGTTTCATGAACGTGTTGGCCCGCATCTTAAGGGCCACTATTTGTATGTGTCACTTCAGCAGCGTCTTCAAACGCAGTACCGCTTTGCCACGACAAGAGATCGAGGCGTGGGTTAGTGCGTCTGCGCTGAATACCTTGACGAGTCTTGGCATGCTGGTGTCGGTGAAAATCTGAAAAGGGTACGGGTAAGGTCGAGTTGGAGCATTTTCAGTCCAAGTGGGTCGTCCAAATGGTCGGATCCACTGCGACTGTTGTTATCTGAGTAACGGCCATGCTGAATATCAAGCCGGCACCGAATTCACTCAGATGATCGCTGCTGTGCTGACCAAAACGTCCGGACTTAAGTGACCGGTCTGGAGCAGGCATATTGAGAAGTTGTAAGTCGGCAACGTGTCTGAAGCGGCAGTTGGCACCGCAGTCCCAATGACCACTCAGATCGGATCAGGTATCAGCGCAAGGCGTCCACCCCACGCCTGTCGGCTCAAAACCAATTCAGTCCCGAATTGCCGCTGATGGCAGCGCGCAGCGTCGGCCCTGTTACCTTAGTCGTTTGATGAGGCTGGAGGTGTCCCAGCGGTTGCCGCCCAGGTGTTGCACGTCGGCGTAAAACTGATCCACCAGCGCCGTCACTGGCAGGCGCGCGCCATTGCGTTTGGCTTCGTCAAGCACCAGCCCCAAGTCCTTGCGCATCCAATCGACGGCAAAACCAAAATCAAATTGATCGGCCACCATGGTCTTGCCACGGTTGTCGAGTTGCCAGCTTTGCGCGGCGCCTTTGCCTATCACTTCAAGCACCTGCACCATGTCGAGCCCGGCCTGTTGGCCAAAGGCAATCGCCTCGCTCAGACCCTGCACCAAGCCGGCAATGCAAATTTGGTTGACCATCTTGGCGAGTTGGCCAGCGCCGCTTTTACCCAGCAGGGTGAACGCCTTGGCATAGGCCAGGGCGACCGGCTGGGCGGCGTCAAAGGCGGCCTGGTCGCCGCCGCACATCACGGTGAGCAGCCCGTTTTGCGCCCCGGCCTGGCCACCCGACACCGGCGCATCGACAAATTTCAGACCGGCCTTTTCAGCCGCGCGGTAGAGCTCGCGCGCCAGGCTGGCCGAAGCCGTGGTGTGATCCACAAAGATGGCACCTGCGGCCATGCCGGCAAAAGCGCCATCGGCGCCGAGCGTGATGCTGCGCAAGTCGTCGTCGTTGCCGACGCAGCAGAAAACCAGGTCGGCATTTTGCACGGCCTGGCGCGGTGTGGGGGCTTGGCTGGAGGCATTGGAGTGCGCGAACTCGGTGCACCAGGCGCCGGCCTTGCGCGCGGTACGGTTGTACACGGTGACCTGATGACCGGCTTGCGCCAGGTGCCCGGCCATCGGGTAGCCCATCACGCCCAGTCCTAGAAAAGCGACTTTGCGTGCCGGGGTGGAGGAATAAGTTTTGGTATTGATGTTGGCCATGATGTGGTTGTGGTTTAGACGATGGAGAAATTTTCAGTGCCGGCACCCAGGTCCTGGGCTTTGCCGCGATGGCTGTTGAGTTTGATCTGCAGCCGCAAGTCATTGAGGGAATCGGCGTTGCGTAAAGCATCCTCGTAGGTGATCACGCTGGCCTCATAAGCGTCGAACAAAGCCTGGTCAAAGGTCTGCATGCCAAGGTTGCGGCTTTTTTTCATGATCTCCTTGATCTCCGCCACTTCGCCCTTGAAGATCAGGTCGGAAATCAGCGGCGAGTTGAGCATGATCTCAACCACCGCCGCGCGGCCCTTGCCGTCCTGTTTGGGAATGAGCCGCTGCGACACCAGCGCCTTGAGGTTGAGCGACAAGTCCATCAGCAACTGCGCGCGCCGTTCTTCGGGAAAGAAGTTGACGATGCGGTCGAGCGCCTGGTTGGCACTGTTGGCGTGCAACGTGGCCAGGCACAAATGCCCGGTCTCGGCAAAGGCAACGGCGTGCTCCATTGTTTCGCGATCGCGAATCTCACCCATCAAAATCACATCCGGCGCCTGGCGCAAGGTGTTTCTTAACGCGGCATTCCAGCTGTCGGTATCGGTGCCGATCTCGCGCTGCGTGACCACGCAATTTTTGTGCGGATGGACAAACTCGATCGGGTCTTCGATCGTGATGATGTGCCCAAATGAGTTCTCGTTGCGCCAGTCCACCATCGCGGCCAGCGTGGTGGACTTGCCCGAGCCGGTGGCGCCGACCATGATGCACAAGCCGCGCTTGGCGGTGACGATTTCTTTGAGCACCTGGGGCACGCCCAGGCCATCAATACTGGGCAGTGTCATGGGGATCACCCGCAGCACCATGCCGACCTGGCCTTGCTGAATAAAGGCGCTGATGCGAAAGCGCCCTATGCCCGGCGGCGCGATGGCAAAGTTGCATTCCTTGGTGCGCTCAAACTCGGCCACCTGCTTGTCGCTCATGATGGAACGTGCCAGCGCAAGCGTATGCACCGCAGTGAGCGGTTGCGGCGACAACTTGGTCACCTTGCCATCGACCTTGACGGCGGGCGGGAAATCCGCGGTGATGAACAAGTCGCTGCCGTTGCGACTGACCATCAGCTTGAGCAGATCGTTGATGAATTTGGTGGCTTGATCGCGTTCCATAAGAACATCTCTTTATAAATTAAGCGTGGGGGCCGGGTAATTTTTCGCCGGGCCGCCCCAAGAAAAATTAGCCCCCTCGGGGGGCAGCATAGTACACGCACTGACAAGCGTGGGGGCCATCTTCAACCGGGAAAGTTTTCCGGAATCTTGGCTTTGGAGCGCGCCTCGGCGGCACTGATGAGGTTGCGCTTGACCAGATCGGTCAGATTCTGATCCAGTGTCTGCATGCCCACACTGTTGCCGGTCTGGATGCTCGAATACATCTGCGCGACCTTGGCTTCGCGGATCAGGTTGCGGATGGCGCTGGTGCCCAGCATGATTTCATGCGCCGCGACGCGGCCCTGGCCGTCTTTGGTTTTACACAGCGTTTGCGAGATCACCGCTTGCAGGGATTCCGACAACATGGCGCGCACCATTTCTTTTTCTTCGGCCGGAAACACGTCGATGATACGGTCGATGGTTTTGGCCGCGCTCGAGGTGTGCAGCGTGCCAAACACCAGGTGGCCGGTTTCGGCCGCTGTCATGGCCAGGCGTATGGTTTCCAGGTCCCGCATCTCGCCCACCAGAATGGCATCCGGATCTTCGCGCAGCGCCGAGCGCAGGGCGGCGGCAAAACTCAGCGTATGGGTGCCGACTTCGCGCTGGTTGACCAGGCATTTCTTGGATTCATGGACGAACTCGATCGGGTCTTCCACCGTCAGGATATGGCCAAACTCGGTCTCGTTGAGGTAATTCACCATCGCCGCCAACGTGGTCGATTTGCCCGAACCGGTCGGGCCGGTGACCAGCACCATGCCGCGCGGCTTCAAGGCCAGTTCGCCGAAAATCTTGGGCGCGTTCAATTGTTCCAACGTGAGTATTTTGCTGGGGATGGTGCGGAACACCGCTCCGGCGCCGCGTTGCTGGTTGTAGGCGTTGACCCGAAAGCGCGCCAGTCCTTCAATTTCAAACGAGAAATCGATTTCCAGAAATTCCTCGTAGGACTTGCGTTGGGCGTCGTTCATGATGTCATAAACCATGGCGTGCACTTGTTTGTGGTCGAGCGCTTCGACGTTGATGCGTCGCACGTCGCCGTGGACGCGGATCATGGGGGGCAGCCCGGAGGAGAGGTGCAGGTCAGAGGCCTTGTTTTTAACGCTAAACGCCAGTAATTGGGTGATGTCCACAAAGTGCCCCGGTGATTTGTTACGCTTGGGCTAATTATGACCATGATTAACAGCAATCTGCAAACCGTTCACCAGCGCATCGCACGGGCTTGTCAGGCGGCCGGTCGTGAACCCGGCGAGGTCACGCTGCTGGCAGTGTCCAAGACCTTTGATGCTGCCGCCGTGCGGGAAGCCTATGCCTGCGGACAGCGCGCCTTCGGCGAAAACTACATCCAGGAAGCCGTGGAGAAAATCGCTCAGCTTGGCGCCTTGCCATTGCAGTGGCATTGCATTGGCCCCATTCAGAGCAATAAAACGCGTCTGGTGGCGGCGCACTTTGACTGGGTGCACACGGTCGACAGACTCAAAACCGCTGAGCGCTTAAGCCAGCAGCGCCCGGCGGATTTGCCGCCACTGCAGGTATGCATTCAAGTCAATGTCGATGGCGGCGCCGCCAAGTCGGGCGTTTTACCGGCGGATGCGCTGGCGCTGGCGCAGCAAGTGGCCGCCCTGCCGCGACTGCGCCTGCGCGGCATCATGAGCATTCCTGAGCCGGCGCCTGATTTCGCGGCGGCCTGCGCCCTGTTCGAGCGAGTCAGGGCCGTCTTCGATGCTTTGAATGCAGCCGGCTTGGCGCTGGATACCTTGTCGCTGGGCATGAGTGCCGATCTGGAGGCGGCGATCCACGCGGGCAGCACGCTGGTGCGCCTGGGCAGCGCCATTTTTGGTAGGCGGCCGGCCCAATCAGACGGCCCCATGGACAACGCACAGCCACAGCGGCCTTAACCGGCGTCGCTGGTTTCAAGGCCGCTGTTCTTCCTGGAGCAGGCGCTGCAAGTACTGGCCGTAGCCATTTTTGGCCAGCGCTTGCGCCAGTTGCTGCAACTGGGCATCGTCAATAAAACCGTTGCGCCACGCGATCTCCTCGACGCACGCGACCTTGAGACCCTGGCGCCGTTCCAGCGTGGCAATGAACTGGCTGGCTTCCAGCAGGCTGTCGTGCGTGCCGGTGTCGAGCCAGGCGTAACCGCGCTGCATGATCTGCACCTTGAGTTGCTGTTGATCCAGATAGACCTGGTTGACGGCTGTAATTTCGAGCTCGCCGCGCGCACTGGGCTTGACCGCTTTGGCAATCTCTACCACCTGGTTGTCGTAGAAATACAGACCGGTGACGGCGTAATTGCT